>Ga0247844_1002717_pt1 | contig 28122 bp, 21 predicted proteins | sample LaCtaG_FD_192421 | JGI IMG/M metagenome (GOLD analysis project Ga0247844, IMG submission 192421) | Freshwater microbial communities from meromictic Lake La Cruz, Castile-La Mancha, Spain - LaCruzMarch201714.5m_1 | ecosystem: Environmental > Aquatic > Freshwater > Lake | place: Spain: Castile-La...
ATTGTCAAAGAAGAAATCAGATCATATATAGATGATTTCCGTGATTTAGTTATGGTACTCGCTTGTGCCTTATCTAATTTCAAAATAAAATATCAATAACAAACTAACTTATATAATCTCTATTATACAATCTGCAAAAAGAAAGGACTTTATATGGGTAATGAGTTCAATACCACTTTCACTTACACGCTTAACCATATTGAGAATTTTTTGATTCCGGACTTAGCTAAGATGCGTAACAATGTGTATGATAAGAATAAACAGTATTATACCTTAAGGATTACGGATAGTAGCGACGATAAATTTTTATCAAACAACGATGATAAAGTTGTCTGGGGCAATAGTGCAGGTAATAAATACAATGGTCCGAGTTATGCATTCGATAATCCCAATAATAATGACATTGTTGATTCCGTCAGATATTACAATAATCAGATTATAGCCTGGAAGAAAGTGTTGGAGCGCAATGAATACTGCAAAGTAAATAGTATCCCTTCTTTAAAATTTCCTAAAAATGTATCTTTTGATGCAGGTTCTGTTTATAGCTCAGGTTTACAATTGGAAAGTACTGATAATAATACCGATACCTATGAATGTACACTTTCGCCTTATCTGGCCGGGGAATTTGGTTTTGCGGTAAATAACCAGGGTTTTACCTTTGAGATAGAACAAAGGTACACGTATGATAAAAGCAAGAACGTAACAAATGGTAAAACAAACACATCAAACGTGAGCTTTACATTAGAGGAAAGTTCAATGGGCGATTATTTGTCGGTTGATATTAAGGAGGATGTAAAGGATAAATTCGGACCGATTTTCGCAACAAGGGGTGGACAGACAAGCTGTCCATATGAAGGAGCTACATACACCAATTATTACAATCCGGGTACAATAATTAGTCAGGCTACCATGCAAATTGAAGTTCCCGGCATTTCGGTAGCCAACAACATTATGGCCGGTGTTCCCGAAACAGATCCTGCTGTATTCCAAATTAGCCTTACTAATAATTCAGAAGCTAATCTGGACCTTTGGTACACACTTTTAGTTGACGCATCCTCAAATCCTGATGGTGCGATAGTGGCAATGGACGGCGTACCGATGTCAGGCACAGGTAAATCAATTTTGATTCCTGCGGGTAAAACAGTAAACAAAACATTGACTGTACTCAAAGGAAAACAAGATGTGAATAACTATGACAATATAAGGGTAGTATTATCTTCACAATGCCAGTTCAATCCTGCAGATATAGTCAGTGACATTGCTGATTCTGTGCTTATTTCAGCCCATTTTACCCCAACATGCACCAATGCAAAATTTGGAAAGATTTATGACAAATGGACTGCCAATGTGAGCAATAACGATACCTTGAGTTTTCAAATAACAGGATATAATCTCAATAGTACCAAGTTCAAGTCCCTTTCGTTCCAATATGCTGTACCGGGTTCGCCACGTACTACCGAAATGGTATTTTATAAAAATGAAGCCGACTTTAATAGTGCATCGGAACCTAAAGCATGGATAAATGGCGAAACAGCAATTGATTACAATTTTGCATTGGGTAAACTCAATGATGGCAACTACCAGTTATTCCTGAAAAGCTCCTGCGACGATGGATCGGAATATATAACCCCACCATTGACAGGAATAATTGACCGTGTAAATCCTAAACCATTTGGTACGCCTCAGCCTGCCGATGGTGTATTATCTGCCGGAGATGAAATTAACATCATGTTCAATGAGGACATTAATTCGGGCGACCTTTATTCACATGCCGATTATATTGAGGTGCGTGGAGTTACCAATGGCACCGATCTGATTGCAAGCCCAAGTCTTTTGCACGATGCCAGCCTGCATTTCGACGGCGTGGCGCAAAATATGCTTGTCCGCAATGGAATAAACCTGAATTACACGTCCTATACCATTGAATTCTGGGCAAAACGCGACCGAAGCGGTAAAGAATGTATAGTTTCGCTTGGTAATACAACTGATGGTTTATGGATTGGTTTTAACGAATCGAACAATTTCGTTTTCCGTTTAGGCAATGATGTATTGACTTCAACCAATACTTACGGCACCCTCAACGAATGGAACCATTATGCCTGCGTATTTGATAAAGGCGATGACCAATACGAACCATCGATAAGAATACTGGTAAGTTCGGGGAGCTCAACCGAAGAGAAATTATTGGAAACCAATTCGTATGCTGCTCTTGAAGCAATTCTTTATGCAGGTTATTGCCCCTTCGATGCCACAGCATTTAATGGAAACATGCACGAATTACGTATATGGAACACAGCTAAGTCAAAATCAGAATTGTCAGCAAATAAAACTAAAATTCTAAATGGCTATGAACAAGGTCTTTACGGGTTATGGCAAATGAACGATGCCACCGGAAAAACCGCACAAGATAAGGCGTTTGGCAGAAATGGTGAAGTAAATGCCACCTGGAGTGTTAGCAGAAATGGCAAAGCGTTGGCATTATCCGGAACGGGCTATGGTATTGTACCAACTGAAAATATGATTTTCAACAAAACATCAGATTTCACCATTGAATTTTGGTTCAAAACTACTGCTAAAACCACTGATATGTGTTTATTGTCGAATGGCAAAAGTGACGGAACAGGGAATGAGAATGCATGGAACATTACCATTAAAGCAAATAAATTTATTGAAATTCAAAATAATGGAACTTCAGTTGCTTTTGATGCTACAAATTATCTCGACAACAACTGGCAACATTTTGCAATGACCCTCAACCGTCGTGGATACTTGTCGGTTTATATCAATGGTAGTTTAGTAAAAACTTCGGCGGTAAATCAGTTCAAGGGCTTTGGTGCTTCCAAAATGGTAGTAGGGGCACGTTGGTATTACAGCCAGCAAACTGATTATTACGATGCATATTTTACGGGAGTCATTGACGAACTTCGGGTTTGGAATTCAGCACGAACAGTTTCGCAAATTGAACGTCTGAAAAATTACGCCTTAAATTGCGATGAGTTTGGATTGAAAGCATATTTTCCTTTCGAAGATGTAACAATTGCCGATCCGTCAATATCAAATCAGACTTTAAATAATCTAACGAAAGATGACAATGCTATTGCTGGAAATATGACGCTGAATACTGCTGCATTTACAAGCGAAAGTCCAAAGATTAAGCTACATCGCCCCGAAGTATCTATTCCTTTTGATTACGTGGTAAACGACGACAAAGTAATTATTACTCCAAATGTAGATGCTGCCGAAATTGAAAATGTTATATTGGATATTTCAATCAAAAAAGTTAAAGATTTGAATAACAATATAATGACTTCAACAGCCACATGGACAGCGTATATTGATAAAAACCAAGTGGTTTGGGATGTTGCTGATTTGAATATTTTGAAGCATGTTTCAGAAGAAAAGAAAGTTACCGTTAATATTATGAATAAGAGCGGTATTAATGAAAACTTTGAAATACAGAATATTCCAGATTGGCTGGTTGTTTCGCCACAATTCGGCGACTTGCTGCCACAGCAAACAACCCAGGTTACAATTACAGCAAAATCGTTTGTAAACATTGGTAAATATTGCCGCGATTTGCAACTGGTTTCATCTGTAGGTTTTAAAGAAAGACTGAATGTTAATTTGAAAGTGCAAGGTACAGAACCAAGTTGGACAGTAACAGCAGGCGACTATGAATTTACGTCGAACTTGATTGGACAATTGAAAATTGGCGGAGTGTTTTCTACCGACCCCGAAGACAAAGTAGCGGCTTTCATAAAAGGCGAATGTCGTGGAATTGCTAATGTTCAATATATGCCAAGTTCAAACAATTATCAGGTTTTCATGAATATTTATGATAATACTGAATCAGGCAATGAAATAAGTTTCAAAGTATATGATGCAAGTACAGGCGAGATATATCCTGATGTTACACCAAAACTAACTTTCCAGTCCAATGCAATCAATGGTTCAATCGGTAATCCTAAAATTCTTGAAGCTGTTACCAACATTGAACAGATTATCAGTCTTAATAAAAACTGGACTTGGGTATCGATGTATGTGTACAACAATAATTTCAACAACTTGAATGAAGCAATCAAAAACATGACACCAAGCTCTGGTGATATGCTGAAATCAGCTTCTTCTTTTGCCCAATGGAGCACCGATTTTGGTTGGTCCGGGACTTTAAAAGCGTTGAATTACAAAGAAATGTTTAAGGTAAACTCTGCTTCAGAAAAAAGTTTCTCCATTTCTGGAGTAAAACTTATTTCTGATACGATAAACATAAACATTGTTTCGGGTTGGAATTGGATTGGTTTTCCTTCACAATTACAAGTTGGTGTAAAAGAGGCATTATCTTCGTTGAGCTTATCGACAAACGACATTATTAAATCGCAACAAAAATTTGCCGTTTACGATAATGTTATCGGTTGGATTGGTAGTCTTGAGTACATGGAACCCGGAAAAGGTTATATGATTAATTCTTCAAAATCAGGGAAATTAGTTATTTCGGGAAAATCAACTTCGCCGGCCAATTCTAAAAAGTACGCCATTTCATCATTTGTTGATTTGCCAACGTATCCAACCACAGCAAACAATATGACGATGATAGCAGAATTAGATATTCCACTTGCAGAAAATTATAATTTGTATGCGTATCAAACAAATGTTTTATGTGGAGCTGCAACACCAATTATAGTTGCCGGTAAAGTATTGTATTTCATAACCATTAATAGCAGTCAGGATAGTAATATCAGGTTCAGGATTAAGGATCAAAACAATGAAATAAGTGTAACTGAACAATTTACTTTCAAAGACAATGCACATTACGGAACAATAAGCAATCCGGTTAAATTGTCGGCGCATGAAACAGGAGTTCAGAACGTTGCAATGAATGTTGGTTGTGATATTTATCCAAATCCTTTCGGAGATTATTTAAACATAAATCTTACGCTCAAAAATAATGAGGAGGTAAATATCGCTCTGTATGATATTCCTGGAAATGTTATTTATGAAACAGGAATGCGACAATATTTAGCTGGTAAACAGGTTGTTAATTTGAACAAATCAATTGCAGGACTGAATGCGGGAGTATATTTCATAAAAGTTATATCAACTACAGATACAAGGCTCTTTAAGATTGTAAAATATTAATTTAGCAACACGATATATTAGCCCCTGCCATTAGCAGGGGCAATATATTGAAAATTAAACGCCAAAGAATATGAAAAAAACATATTTAAGTTTACTGTTAATTATATTTACAGTAACATCTTATGCTCAGCCGTGGACTTTAAACACTGCAAAATACGAACACTCCATGACAATTACTTCGCGTATTAAAATAAATGGATTGTATATTTCGCAATCTAATTGTTGGCTTGGTGTATTTTCAGGAGATGAATGTAGAGGATATGTAAAAGCTGAAAGAATGAGCAACGGTGAATATTTTTTCTTTCTGACAATTTTTAGTAATTCTGTTGAAGGAGAGAGTCTTACGTTAAAGTTCAACAATGGATATATAACTCTCCCACCATTTCCACAAACTCTGAAATTTCAGCCCGATAAAATTGTGGGTACGCCGGATTTGCCATTTTTAATTACCAGTCCACTTGAATTTTCAACCACCGATTTTTTGACCTTTTCTGTTGCAAATCAGATAGGAACAACTACTATTGATAAAGTAAACAAAACTATTGAATTAAAAGTTGATGGCAGTACTCAATTAGAAATTCTTAAACCCATTTTTACAGCCCCTGTAGGTACAAATATTTATGTAAATAATAAATTGCAGGAAAGTGAAGTAACAACAAACAATTTTCTACAACCGGTAACCTACACATTAAAAGGAGTAGATGGGCTTGAAAGTAATTGGACAGTAACAATTTCAAAATCCACTGCGCCAATTACGTACACAATTGCAGCAAGTGTATTTCCGGAAAATTCAGGTACAATCACAGGTGCAAAAGCGTACAATTCAGGTGAAATTGTCTCATTAAAGGCATCAGCTTCCAGGGGTTATAATTTCATAAACTGGACAGAAAACGGAACACAAGTTTCAACTGATTCAACCTATTCGTTTACAGCAAGTTCAAATAGAACTTTAGTGGCTAATTTTTTAATTATTTCAGATATTCCGGCATTTAGAGAAACTAATTCAATTATAGTTTATCCAAATCCGGTATCCGACGAATTGACGATTGAAAATGAAAATTTTAATACTAACACACGATTTGAAATTATAAATTCTGTGGGTTGGGCAATTAGTGCTGGATCATTGACAACAAAAACGAAAATTCAAACAAACCACTTTCCTTTGGGCATTTACTTACTGAAAGTTGAAAACGGAAAGAATTATGCTATCAGGAAAATAATTAAAAAATAGTTCTCTCAGCAAGCAAGTTCATTATCTTGTTTCAAAATTTGCAACATGATAATGGGCTTGTTTTTAATATATTAACAAAAAAATAATACAACAATAGCGATTGAATTCAACTTATCATGAAAAGAAAATTACTCATTACATTCATGCTTGTTTTTGCAACGCTAACAAGCTTCTCTCAAGTCTTCACCAAACAAGGTGCAGGAGTTACAATTCTCGTTCACGGCTGGAATCCCGATGGTTCACAACCGGCATGGATGGACAAAATGGCGGATGCAATCATTGCACGTGGCGGTGGCAACGGAATAAAAGCTGCCATTACTGTTACCGGAAGCAAAGGCGCACTTATTGCCACTTGCAGCAACTGGAATTACGACCTCACAACTGCTACATCAGCCGAAATTGTAGTGCTGGTAAACTGGACTGCGGTATCGAACCATTTGATAAAAGGAGTTACTGCTCAGGAAGTGGCTGCGGCTGTTGCACCCAAAATTTACCAATCGCAAAACGCCAAACCTGCTCTTTCCGAATTACCCATTCATCTTATTGGTCACAGTCGTGGTGGTGGAATGGTTTTTGAAATTGCACGGTTATTAGGATTGCAAGGCATTGAAGTGGATCATGTAACTGCACTCGACCCTCATCCACTTACCGCTACCGACCCACAAGGTACACCTACTCCCATTGGTCCCGGGTCAACAATCGATACTCCCATAAAAGTGTATGATAACATTCTGTTTGCCGATAATTACTGGCAAAATGTTGCCTATCCAAAGGGTCAGACTATAACCGGAGCATACAACCGACTGTGGGCTTCGATGCCCGGGGGTTATCACAACGAAACCGGCTATACCTACAATATTCTTGGAACAAGTTACAATTTTTCCGACCATTTGAATACTATTCTTGCTTATCACGGAACGATTAATTTGGCAACTCCTGCCAATAACGGACAAGCCACAATGACCTCCACAGAACGTGCATGGTTTAATACCTACGAAGATGCCGGACAAAAAACGGGATTTGTTTACAGCTTAAACATTGCCGGCGACCGTAAAAGTGCTGACATACCTAACCGTGGCGATGCGATAATTGCCGGATACCACAATAACTCATATTTGGGTGGTAGCGGTGCGCGTGTGGCAATATCTAGGTCTGGCTCGTGGCCAAATCTTTTTACTGCAATTGCTACACTCGCTGGTACGCCATTAACTGTGGGCGAAACTTATAATGTAGGCACTGAACAAATCCGAATTTACAATACAGCCTTTAGGTCTTATTCAAATGATGGCACATGCAAATTTTATCTTGATAATGATAGAAACCCATACAATGGTGCCTTTTTACAAGATAGTACTTCATTTCCATCAACAGGAAATAATATACAATCGCAGAATTTTATTAATCAACAACCCAGTGAATTGATGGATGGGAATTATTATGCACTAATAGAAATGAATGATGGAACCAATAAACGCTATATATATGCTCCTTATCGATTTTATCGTGAGTGTATAATTAGTACTAATGATGAAAACTTCAGATCAGCATTGCTTGCAATACACGGATTAGATGCCAACAGCGATGGTGATATTCAATGTTCTGAAGCTGCTGCCTGGACTGGTGAGATCGATGTGTCGGGTAAATCAATAACCGATTTATATGGTATTGCATCTTTTACCAATATTACTTCGTTGAACTGTTCCAATAATCAGTTATCCACAATGGATATTTCAAGTAATACAGCCCTTCAAACAATCAATTTTAGCGGCAATTTACTCACTCAAGCAGATTTGTCTAAAAACTTAGCACTTACTACTGTTTATTGTCAGGGAAACCGTTTGACCAGTCTTGATTTATCGAAGCACACACACCTAAGCTATCTCAACTGTTCAAATAATGGATTGCAAGTATTAAATCTTAAAAATGGAAATAATACAAACATGTCCTATTTTGATGCAAGAACTAATTCAAAATTAAGCTGTATTGAGGTTGATAATGTGAGTTATTCCACAACAAACTGGACTAACAAAGATGCAGGAGCAAGTTATAATACCACTTGTACCGCCTGCAATGTGAACATTCCCGATGCAAACCTAAAGTCGGCATTATTAAATATCTCAGGAATAGATAATAGTGGCGATGCTGTAATACAGTGTTACGAAGCAGCAGCCTATACCGGTGAAATTGATGTAAGCGGTGCAAATATTGCAAACATGACAGGCATTGAAGCGTTTACGAATGCAACTTCATTAAATTGTAGCTACAATTTACTTACATCGCTGAATGTTACGTCAAATACTGCTCTCCAAACTTTATATTGCAGCAACAACACCATTGACAATTTGAATATCACCGGTCTATCTTCTCTTTCAAACATTGACTGTTCTACTAACAATTTTGCAAGTTTGAATTTCTCAGGAATAGGGCTTACTTCACTCACTCAAATTTATTGTAACGACAATGTATTAACCACTTTGAATGTTTCAGGACTTACAAATCTGACCGATTTGTATTGCCAAAGAAACAAACTTAGCAGCTTGAATTTAATTTCAAATGCTGCGCTGGTTTATTTGTGTTGTAATAATAATTTGTTAACAACACTGAATGTTAGCGGACTTGTAAATCTTAGTTTAGTTGAATGTTCGTACAATAAACTGGCAAGTTTAGATTTCTCCACCAATACATTGCTTCAGGAGTTGCTTTGCAACTATAATTCACTTACCAGTTTGAATGTGAAAAACGGGAATAATACAAACTTCAATACCTTTAATGCAACAAACAATGCCGACTTAACCTGCATTCAGGTAGATGATGCCACATATTCAACTGCCAACTGGACCAGTAAAGATGATGGAGCAAGTTATAATACAAGTTGCGGTACAGTTACTGAAATATCAGAAATATCTAAAGTGGCATGGTCGGTTTATCCAAATCCAAGCAATCGACTAATGAATTTCCGTTTTACACCCGAAAATCAAGGCAAAACAACCATTGATATTTTTTCAGTTACAGGCGAATTGATGTATCGTGTTTTTGAAGGAACTTTAGAATCTGGTATTGAAAAAACCATTCAATTCACAAAACCACTTGCCGAAGGGTTGTACATTTATAAAATGACCAACGGAACTGCTGTAAAGACAGGCAGATTAATCAGAATGGCAGGGAATAACTAAAAAGGGCGCACCCTTTTAAAATAGAAAAAAACTGCTGGAATGCTTTGAAATCAATAAAAGTGTTCCAGCAGTTTTGAATATAAGTTTGAAACCACGCCACTCGATGGTTCATCTTTTTTGTGTTTAATTCTCTTCGTAATAATACGAGTAATCTATTCCTTTCATAAACATTTCGCGGCTGTTTATTTCATCAGTTAAGGCATTTTTCAGCAAGTTTTTTATCATTGTGCTGTTTACCGAACTCAAAATCATTGCGTTCATATATTCTGTTTTGCCTATTTTGCTCCAATCAACACATTTTTTCAGACGCTTTTTGAATATCAAATCAAGCCAGATTCGAGTACTTCGCCCATTTCCTTCCATAAACGGATGCGCAATGTTCATTTCCACATATTTGTCAACAATCTCATCAAAGTTGTTTTCGGGCATCTCTTGTATTTGTTTTAAGGTGCCTCCCAGAAAATGCGAAACTGCAAATTGAAAACCACCTTTCGAAATATTTTTTTGCCTTATTTGTCCGGCAAAATTGTATAATCCACCAAACAGATACCCGTGAATTTGCTGCAATCCTACGGAAGTGCCAACTTCTATGCTATCGTTTAAAATGATTTCGAACAATGCATAAGCTTTTTTTTTGCTTTTTCCGTCGATACTTTCGTCGCTAAAAGTAAACCATTCGATAAAACGATTCGCTTTTATGCCTGGAAACTGCTTGCCCAATGCAACAATTCCTTTGTAATCGAGCATGTCTGATAAACGCTTTTTGCCGTCGGGCGCTTGAAATTTCAACTGGGTAGTGGCACTAACCACTTCACTATTTTCTTTTTTGAGTTTGGCTTTCAGATATTTCCAATAGTTTCGGGTTTTGCTGTAGTCGTCCTGATTGGTTAGAACTGCTACAATGTCCAAAACAGAAAACCACCATTTTGCATTTTCTTCGTCCCATACTGCCCTTACTTCGCGGTCATCAAAAAAACGGATTGAAATCTTATTCATACTGATTAGTGGGTAAACCTATGGCTTCAAAAGAAATTAGTTTACAAAAATACAATTTTATTTCTATTTTCTGTTTATCGATAAAAAAAAGTCCAATAGGATAAATAACATATCGTATCGGACTTTTTAAAATGTGCTTAAATCATATTTTTTACAAATCACTAATATTTAATGGATTATATGAAACACCTGTATCATACACATCAATTCCTTCGCGTTTTTTCACCCATTTTACTAAGAAATTTGTAATTGGCAACGCAAAAATTTCGTAGCCGGTTTTCATGGCTGTTTGTGTGAGAATAAGCATCCACAAATCGTTAAGTGGAATAACGCCGCTAAAGGCGATAAAGAAAAATACGAGCGAATCGGCTCCTTCGCCAACTATTGTGGATACAATGGCGCGAATAGAAAACCCACGTCCTTTTTGAAGTATTTTCATCTTGCTCATTACAAAGGCATTGAGAAATGCACCGAACAAAAAAGCAATAAAACTAGCAATTACCATGCGTTCGGTATTGCCAAGAACCGAAGCAAATGCAGTCTGATTTGTGAAATTTTCAGAGCCTGGCACCCAAATACTCAGTTTAAAAACCAGTACGGCTAGAAAATTCATCAGAAAACCATTCCAAATAATTAAACGAACCTTGCGATAGCCCCATACTTCGGCTATCAAGTCATTTACAATATATGTAATAGGGAATAAGAGCAAGCCGGCTGTGGCTTCATAAGGACCGATTAAAATCAGTTTTTGCTCTACAATGTTGGAAACGATAAGGCATACTGTAAAAAGCATACCCAGCACCATAAAGGCGACGGAGACTTGTTTTTTCATTTTTTCTTGTTTTTTACGTGGTATTCAAGCACACGTTTTTGCAGTCCACACCGCAAAAAGCGGCTGCAAAGATAATATTTTGTTTGCAAATAAAAAAGGGAAACAATTTATTAACTGTTTCCCTTTTTTAAAAAACTACGTATTTTCTTACGCATTTTCTTCGTCAAGCATTTCCTGAATATCGTCTACACAGCTTCCACAAACGGCTCCTGCTTCAATAGCATCGCCTACTTCTTCTACTGTTTTACACTTGTGAGTACGTATACCTTCTAAAATTTCACTTTTGCACATGTCTAAGCAAGTACAAATTACTGGATCATCTGCCATAAATTTTTCGCTTTTTTGTTATTAATATTGTTGAGTTTGAATTTAAAATTAAATTATACCTTTCATAACAATCGGAATCTAAAAAGGTTTAGTGAGGATGGAAAAATTCGAAGTTTATTTTTCGAATTACTTTCGTTGGCAGCTGAAGTGTACGAGCCTGCTACCGGAATAGTTATGAAAGTAATTACAGATCAACCGGCTTTGCAATTTTATAGTGGTAATTTTATGGACGGTGTTGATACCGGCAAACGTGGCGAAAAACATAACTATCGAACTGGTATAGCCCTCGAAACTCAAAACTACCCCGATGCACCAAACCATGCCAATTTTCCAAACTCTGTACTGAAAGCTGGCGAAACTTACAAACATGTTTGCGTGTATAAGTTTGAGGTGAAAAAATAACAAAATCAAAGTACTTAAAACCCAAAGTCATCCGTTTTTTTCACTTCCTTAGCTTTGGGTCGAATAGTGGTGTGTTTCGGTATTCCTTCTACAAAAATGGCTTTGTTAGGTTCGGCCGGACAAATATACTCGCAACCACCGCAGCCTACACATAAACTGCTATCGGTTTCGGGGATTGATAGGTTGTTTTTGTAATCAACCATTTGTATGGCCTCCGTAGGGCAGCGATTGTAGCATCGACCGCAGTCAACACCATCGGTAAATACAATGCAGTTTTCCATTACAAAATGAACCTGACCCATTTGGTTGAGTTTTTTTTGTTCTATTGATAGAGGAAGTAAAGCACCAGTGGGGCAAACGTCGGTGCACGCTGTACATTCGTACGTGCAATAATCATTTTCGAAAGTGAGCATGGGCTGCATGATTCCACCAATGCCATATTCCAGAAACGATGGTTTGATAATTTGGCAAGGACATTTACTTACACACAAATGGCAGGATGTACATTTGTCCATCAAATGACTTACACTCAATGACCCAGGAGGCGAAATGGGCGATTTACGACCAGTACGGATGCTGTTTACACCTGGAACTTTTTGGGCTAACAGGTGAGTTGCAGCAACTCCGGTAACACCAACCGCCATCATAAACCGTCGGCGTGAGGCATTCACCACTTGTTTGCGGTTTTTAATAGGCAATTTAAATGAATAGCTAAATGCAATGGCATCGTCTTTACAAACTTCCAAACAGTCGAAACAATTAATACAACGACTGGCGTCAATTTGATGTCCCTTTACACTTATACACTGTGCTTTACAACTGCGTGCACAAGCACTACACGAAGTGCAATTGTTTTCGTTGATGCGAATTTTGAATAGCGAAAACCGATTGAAAAAACCCAATGTAGTGCCAACGGGACAAATTGAATTACAATAAATACGCCCATTTACCCAAGCCATATATCCTACTACAAGCAAAGTAACTAAGGCAATTATCAACGAAAATACAGAAAGCAAGTAAATGCTAACATGCGCAAACCTATCGCTTCCATAATGCGTAAAAATCAAAGTCAGCAAGTTATTTCCCGCTAGATAAGCTGGTTTAAAAACATGAATTGCAATGCGCGAAAAGGCACTATACGGATCGAGCAATCCCAACAAAAAGGTTGAACCACTGATAAATGCAATAAAGGTTGCACCCAAAAACGACCAACGCATGGCCGTAAGTGCTTTGCGATAACGGAAACGCTTTTTAGGATTTATGACGCGCGAAAACCAAGTTATAACATCCTGATAAACACCTAAAGGACAAATAGAAGAGCAATAAACCCGACCAAATACAAAAGTAAGTAATGTGAGTGCTATTAGAATAGCAATATTCACAGCCAACAAAGCAGGCACTAACTGAATATGCGCCAAAATATGAAATTTTGAAGGCAATAAACCTGCAAAATCAACAATATATATTGTAAGCAATACGCTAAATATTAGCGAAACTGCAATTCTTAGTTTTCGTAACATATTTATTGGTAATTGGAAATTAAGAAAATACGAAATTGGAAATTAGTTAATTGGCATATTATTATCTCATTGGCACATTAGCATATTGGCACATTAGTACACCATCCACGGAAACCGAAAGCAACTCTCATTAAAAAGGGCATAATCGGCATTCCCATTTATGGCAAAGGTTTTCAACACCTTGGCTTCACGCAGTATTTCTTTTGCAACTACGATGGTCGAACCCGATTTTATGCGGTCGTCAACTAACAGAATTTTTTTATCCTTACAATCGAAATCAACAGGCTGCAACAACTTCGGACTATCGTAACGCTGACGTTGGTTCTCGTCTTTAAAATTGATATGCAACACCTTCACTTCTAGCTGCAAACGTTGATTCAGTATGCCTGCCGGCACCAACCCGCCATTAGCTATAGCTACTATCATATCAAAAGGCTCGTCGATTTCTATTTCGGCAAAGCGCTGCATTATTTCGGTGAATGTTCGTGAGTTCATATTAGTAATATTTTTGTAAGTGCAAAGCTAACACATTATTTTGAAAATTTACAGAGTTAATCCCTTATATAAAATTGAAAAGAATTAAAAACACACATAAGGCACATTAGAATATCGCTTTCTAATGTGCCTTATGTGGTTTTTAAAACAGTAGTTTGGTTTTTAGCGTTTTTCAATCACTTTGAGTAATGCAAAACCACCAAAAATCTGTAACAACATGCCTGGTACACCAATTCGGAAATCTTGAATAGCTACCGTAAAGTCGCGAACCAATGCCCATTCAAGCATAGTACCTGCAAATTGATAAACCAAAACTGCTAATAACAAATTAACCAATGTTACGGCATTGCTGCGGCGTGCTAAATAAGCTGCTGCACCTGCCAAGAGTACCGATTTAATAAGAATAGCTGGCAAAACAGCCATTGGAGGCATTCCAAAAAGCAAGTGATTAATAACCGGCGAAAGGATAGCGGTGAGTAAACCTACTTTTAAACCGTATTTGTAAGCTGCTATGAGTGTAAAAAAGTAAATAGGTAAAAAGATAAAACCGCCTTGTGGCACAAAATGCGCAACTTGAGGCAGAATAATATTGCCCACTACAAAAATGGTGGCAAACAAATAAGTTTTAATACTAGCAAAATTGTAATTGTAAAGTTTTACTGTTGCGTTCATGGCATATTGATTAAGTGATAATTACTGTTTCTGTTTTGAGTTGCAAATCTATATATTTTTTTGGAAAACTACTAACTTTATCATCCTTTATTATGTAAAATAAGTCTTAATGTGTGTTTTTAATAGAATTATTGCATGTTTTGTAATCGTTTTTTTATTTTTTAACCGCTTTAACTGTACCAAACAGGCAAAAATGATGTACTTTTGTATGATTTTTCCCAAAAACTGCACTTTTACTAACGACTACATTTCATGAACAAAAACAGTATCGCCAAATTCACTCCGCATATTATTGCAATTCTGTTATTTACATTTATCTCCTTTGCGTATTTCACTCCAGTAATTGAGGGCAAACAACTTTTAGGCCACGATTCGGAAAGTTGGATGTGTATGGCCAAAGAAACCATGGACTACAACAATTCCAATTCAGACGTTACTCTCTGGACAAATTCTATGTTTGGTGGTATGCCTGCATACCAAATTTCGATGACTCAACCATACAATTTTATTAAATATGTTGAGATGGCAATCACGCTATATCCTGCTACTGTTTACAATCTAATGCTTTATTTAATAGGCTTTTATATCCTATTATTGGCTTTTAGAGTAAAACCTTGGTTGGCTATTGTGGGCGCCATTGCATTTTCGTTTGCTTCGTACAACTTTATAATTATTCTTGCCGGACATAATTCAAAAGCCATAACCATAGCTTACATGGCGCCGCTTATTGGTGGTGTTTATATGGCTTTCCGCGACCGAAAAATTGCTGGTACACTCGTTACCGCCTTGTTTTTAAGCTTAGCAGTCAGGGCCAATCACGTTCAAATTTTGTATTATACATTAATAGTACTTTTATTCTTTGCAGTTGTTGAGTTTATTTACAGCCTTCGCGACAAACAATTAAAATCGTTTTTTCAATCAACTGGATTGCTAATTGCGGCTGCGGTAATAGCATTGGGAATGAATGCCACTTCGCTTATAACTACCTATGAATATGGCGAGTACACCATGCGTGGTAAGTCCAATGGCCTAACTACCGATACCCAAAACTCGCAACAAGGTTTAAATAAAGATTATATTACCAATTGGAGTTATGGAAAAGCGGAAACAATGACTTTGCTTATTCCTAATTTCAATGGAGGTGCAAGCGGTGGCACACTCGGAACGGATACCAAAACAGCTGAAAAAATTAAAAGCTACAATGTGCCCGACGTTGAAAAGGTTATGAAGGACTTTCAATTGCCACTTTATTGGGGTGATCAGCCTGGCACTTCGGGTCCCGTTTATTTGGGTGCAATAATCATTTTTCTATTTATACTTGGATTTTTCGTAGTCGAAAAACGTATTTTGTGGTGGTTGTTGCCCATGATTCTACTCACATTATTCCTCTCTTGGGGTAAAAACCTAATGTGGCTTACCGATTTCTTTATCGACTATGTGCCCATGTACAATAAATTCCGTACCGTATCGATGACACTCGTTGCCACCGGATTTGGAATTACATTAATGGCATTGCTAGCATTAAAAGAGGTATTATCTACCGAAAATGCGAAAGAAAAGCTGCTTCGCCCAGTACTCATTAGCGCAGGAATAACAGCTGGCGTAGCATTGATATTTGCTCTTATCCCATCGCTAGCAGGAAGTTTTGTATCGCCTGCCGACGCACAGTTTAGTGGCGATTATGCTTTTTTGAAAGAAACCCTCCCACTCGACCGCGAAGCTATGTTACGCTCAGATGCTTGGCGCTCAATTGGTTTTGTGATTGCTGCAGCTCTTTTGCTTTGGCTGTTTATAAAAGGCACTCTAAAAACAAATACCGTTATTGCAATATTTGGCATTCTGTTTTTGGCCGATTTAGTTCCAGTTGCCAAACGCTACTTGAACGACAGTAGTTTTGAACGTAAACGCCGCTTGGAAACGCTCATTGAACCATCGGCTGCCGATAATATGATTCTGGCCGATAAATCAGAGTATCGCGTGTTGGATGCTTCGGTCAACATTTTTAATGATTCGAAACCATCGTATTTTCATAAAAACATTGGTGGATATCACGCTGCCAAATTACGTCGTTATCAGGAATTGATCAATATGCAAATTGAAGGCGAGATAGGTCAACTATTTGGAGCTTTTGGACGTGCAAAAACTTTTGACCAAATAGCGCCAACATTAGATTCGCTCGGAGTACTGAACATGCTAAATATGAAGTATGTGATTTACAATAAAGATGCTGCTCCACTAGTAAATCCTTACTGCAATGGCAATGCCTGGTTGGTTAAAAACGTACGGATAGCTGCTGATGCCAACGAAGAAATGAAATTGGTTGGTGAAATTAACACTAAAAACGAAGTGGTTGTTGACAAACAATTTGGTTCGCAAGTACCAACAACCATTGTAGCCGATAGTGCAGCGAGAATTGCACTAAAATCCTATAAACCAAACCATTTGGTATACACATTTAGTTCCGGCACGGATCAGTTGGCTGTGTTTTCCGAAATTTATTACGATAAAGGATGGAATGCATACATAAATGGTGAAAAAGTACCGTATTTCAGAGCCAATTATTTATTGCGTGCTATGCCTCTCAAAAAAGGTACTTACGAACTTGAATTCAAATTTGAACCAATGTCGTATAAAATTGGAAATATAATTGCATTAATCTCATCAATTATAATGATTTTGGGATTCTTAGTTTTTGGATTTATTTCTTTCAAAAAAAAGGTATAAGTTTTCATATTTAGATCCTGGTTCTTTAGTCTTGGTTCTTAGTTCTAAAAATAAAAAATGAAAAAAATAAAAAACATACATTTCGGTTCATTAATCAGCATGTCGCTGGTATTGTTTTTAATTGGTTTAGTAAGCCTATTACTATTTGTGGCTAACGATATGAGTATTTATGTGAAAGAAAATATCAACCTTTCCATAATTCTCGACGATAATGCCGAAAAAGCAGATGTAAACCGGATTGAGAATTATCTGACAGGAGCATCGTACGCAAAAAACGTTGACTATATGTCCAAAGAAGCTGCATTAAAAGAACATATTGCAGCTTTGGGCGACAATCCACAGGATTTTTTGGGCTTCAACCCTTTAAAAGCATCGCTCGAAGTAAAATTAAATGCCAAGTATGCAAATCCGGATAGCGTACAAGTTATTGAGTCCAAATTAAACGCTTTTCAGGGCATCGAACGAATAGCATATCAAAAAGATTTAATAGGTTTGGTAAATGATAATGTGCGTAAAATCAGCGTAGTACTTCTTGGACTTGCATTGGTTTTATTAATTGTAGCCATTGCTCTAATAAACAACACCATACGCTTATCGGTATATTCAAATCGTTTTTTGATAAATACCATGCAAATGGTTGGTGCTACGAATTGGTTTATTCGCAAACCCTATTTACGTCATTCGGTAATTAATGGAGCTGCATCGGCAATACTTGCCTTACTTTTGTTAGGTGTGGTAGTGTATTACATTATGTTCGAGTTTGGTTTGTCAAATTTGGCTTTTAATATCCAATCGGGTATATCGGTTTCAGTTATTGTTTTGCTTTCGGGTATGTTACTTATGGCTACTTCAACCTATTTATCCATAGGTAGATACCTGAAAATGAACACAAATGACATGTACTTAAACTAATTAATAATTAAAAATTAATAGTCAATACATTTTGATATAATACAATAAAATACAGATTACAAACTTCTTAAGCCTCAGATGAGGTTTGGGGCAATAATTTTTAGAATGGAAAATAATAAACAATTACGTCTCGGAAAAATAAACCTTGTACTTTTGGCAGTTGGTTTTGCAATTATTGTATTGGGCTTTGCATTAATGACAGGTTCTTCAACAAATGTTGAATTTAACCCTGACATTTTCAGTACTCGCCGCATTACTATTGGGCCAATGATCTCGTTTCTCGGTTTCATTTTTCTAGTTTTTGCTATACTTTATAAACCCAAAAGCAAATGAGTATTTTCGAAAGTATTGTAATTGCTATTGTCGAAGGAATTACGGAGTTTCTGCCTGTATCATCAACCGGTCACATGATTATTGCCCAGAGTTTATTGGGTATGGAAAGCACTGAATTTGTAAAAGCTTTTACTATCAATATACAGTTTGGAGCTATTCTATCAGTTATAGTGCTGTATTGGAAACGTTTTTTTCAAACGCTGGACTTTTATTTAAAATTGCTTATCGCTTTTTTGCCTGCGGCCGTTATCGGGTTTTTAGCTAGCGACTATATTGATGCCATGCTCGAAAGTGTTCAAGTAGTGGCAGTTATGTTAGTAATAGGTGGAGTTTTGATGTTATTTGTTGATAAATGGTTTGATAAACCCGACGAAAATCAGGAAATGGATTGGAAACGAGCTTTGAAAATTGGATTTTTCCAATGTATTGCTATGATTCCGGGTGTATCGCGCTCTATGGCAACCATTGTTGGTGGTATGACTACAAAACTAACTCGTAAAAACGCCGCAGAATTTTCGTTTTTCCTGGCTGTGCCTACCATGGCAGCTGCCTCGGGATATAAATTGTTAAAGTTATTAATGGAACCTTCAGGAGTTCAATTACTTGCTGATAATCTTACAGTTCTAATTATTGGCAATGTGGTTGCATTTATTGTTGCAATGGCGGCTATCAAGTTTTTCATTGGCTTTTTAACCAAATATGGATTCAAAGTATTTGGCTATTACCGCATTGTGGTAGGTGTAGTTTTGCTGGTATTATTGGCTTTGGGAATTGACTTAGAGTTGTAGAGTTTGAAGAGTTGAAGATTAGCATATTGGCATATTGGCACATTACAAAAATAAATGAATTATATAGACGGAGAAATCCTATACGTTAATAAACCGCTGAACTGGACGTCGTTTAACTTGGTTAGTAAACTTCGGTGGAAGTTACAAAAAACCTTGAAAATAAAAAAACTAAAGGTTGGACATGCTGGAACGCTCGATCCGCTTGCTACGGGTGTAATGATTATTTGCACTGGTCGCAAAACAAAGCTTATTGAGACTTTTCAGTATCAAACGAAAGAATATATTGCTACCTTGGAATTGGGTGTTACAACGCCTTCATTCGACAAGGAATTGCCTGTAGATGCTACGTTTCCGACCGAACATATAACAAGAGCGCTTGTTGATCAGGTGATTCCAACATTTACCGGCGAAATATGGCAAGTTCCACCCGTATATTCGGCTGTAAAAGTGGATGGAAAACGTGCCTACGATTATGCCCGCGATGGTCAGGAAGTAGAACTAAAGGCTAAATTACTGGTAATCGACGAAATAGAAGTTCTCGATTTTGGATTGCCATTTTTAAAAATACGTGTTGTTTGTAGCAAAGGAACATACATTAGAGCATTAGCACGTGATATTGGATTTGCCTTGGGAAGTGGAGCGCATTTAGCTGCCCTTGAGCGCACTCGCATAGGTGAAGTTGAACTGCAAGACTGCTGGGAAATTGAAGCGCTTGTAGAACAGATAGGAAAAGAAATTTTAGAATAAAAAAGATTGCATTATGAAGTTATCAAAATTTAAGTTTAAGTTACCCGATGAGCTTATTGCTCAGTATCCGACTCGTCACCGCGACGAATCACGCTTAATGGTTCTCGACAGAAAAACAGGAAAAATTGAACATCGCATTTTTAAAGATGTGTTGGAATATTTCAATGAACATGATTTATTTATATTTAATGATACAAAAGTATTTCCGGCCCGATTGTATGGAAATAAGGAAAAAACAGGTGCTCAAATCGAAGTTTTTTTAATGCGTGAGTTAAATCACGAAATGAAACTTTGGGACGTATTGGTAGAGCCTGCTCGCAAAATTCGTATTGGCAACAAACTTTATTTTGGTGATGACGACTCAGTTGTGGCCGAAGTAATTGACAATACTACTTCGCGTGGACGCACATTGCGCTTTTTGTTTGATGGCACACACGACGAGTTTAAAAAAGCGTTGTACGACCTTGGCGAAACACCTCTTCCACGCAATATAACCCGCGCCGTGGAACCCGATGATGCTGATCGCTTTCAAACAATTTTTGCAAGCAAAGAAGGTGCTGTTTCGGTTCCAGCTGCAGGCACTCACTTTAGTCGTGAACTGCTTAAACGCATGGAAATTAAAGGGATTGACTCCACATTCGTTACTTCGCACATGAGTTTAGGTAACTTCCGCGAAATTGATGTGGAAGACCTCACCAAGCATAAAATGGATTCAGAGCAAATGGAAATTACACGCGAAACGGCTGAATACGTGAATATGAAACGTGATGAAAATCGCAATATTTGTGCAGTAGGAACCACCGTAATGCGTGCTTTGGAAACAGTAGTTGGCACCGAAGGAAAAATTAAAGCTTACGAAGGTTGGACAAACAAATTTATTTTCCCTCCGTACGATTTCACCGTGGCTAATTCACTTATAACAAACTTCCACTTGCCATATTCCACTTTGCTTATGCTCGCTGCATCATTTGGTGGGTACGATAGTGTAATGAATGCCTACGAAGTGGCTATTAAAGAAGGTTATCGATTTGGTGTTTATGGCGATGCCATGCTTATCATATAAAAAACGGGATAGAAATTTGAGATTAAAAAAAATAGTGGGCTAAATTAGTCCACTATTTTTTTTCATTTTAATCAATAATACGTACTTGTAAACTGAGCTTTCTTTTTGGGTTTAAAATTCAGAAATTTATAACTATCGAGGTAAATTACCGTACCTATTAACGAGGTAATACCAGCAGCTAAAGGTAATGCTATGGATACTTTGGGACTGTACTGAGCCGAAATAAACGAAACTGCCGACAAGCCAATTGACACATACAATAACGAATGATAACGACGGTTATAAACGTAATGGGATGTGAGTCGCTTCTCGATATCAACGATTTGCGCCGTTTTAGCTAAATCTTGCTGTTGCAACACATCAATCTTGGCATTTAGAGCAGCAATAATTGAATCGTTTGTAGATTGCGAAAAAGCTGCAGAGCTGAAAAATAGAACTAAGAAAAAGAGTATTTGCTTCATAATAAATATTTTATAGTGTTGAAATTAAATTTGTAATGCAGTATTTTATTTCCCAAACGAATAAGTATATCCTATAAGTAATCGTAACCCCGACCAACCTGGAGCATATTTATCTATATCGAAAGTATCATATTGATTGTAACTAAATGAATTCAACGATTCACCCGCAGCCATCATGTAAGCTATTTTACAATCCACTGAACTATGTTTAGCCAATTGAAAACTTGCCTTTACAGCAGGCTGAATATAAATAGTCTGTTGAAGTAAATGAGTGATAGATTGTCTGTTTTCTGAAGGATAGTCATAAAACAAAGCATATTTTGTCACTTCAATTTCCGAACCTAATCCTCCCGCTTCAAAGCTATATGAAAAACGGAATTTTGATGATTTAAAAACATGATTTAAAAAATCTTTTTCGATCAATACGCCAATTTTCAAACCGCTACAAGTAATATCATTGCGGACTTGTCCGGAATAATCCGAAATCCCCGAACGAGCTCCTGAGTATAACCATTGAATATCGTACCCAAATCGCACCTTATCGTATTGTTTGGTGAAGTTTAAACCAAAGGTCAAGTTAGGCGAAAAATTGTTTAAAACCTGAACAGGCAAATTGGTGCTTGTGTTAATTTCGGCAAATAATGTACGCAGATGCGCCATCGAAAAAGTGCCAATACCGCTATAAATTGTAATATAGCTTCGATTATCGGCTAACTCGTTTCGCCAGTTATCAATCAATGTATTCCGATAGGTATTTAAGTCTTGTGCTTGAGCAAAAAAACACAAACACAAAAGAAAAATAATTACGATTCGTTTTATAAGACTCATTGTATCGGTTTTATCGGTTAAAAAGGCCAATTGTTAAGGTTTCACCTACAACTTTATTTGGGTCAACAGCGCTTACAGGCAGAAACTCTACTCTAAACACCTTTGATTGATTTAAAGCCGGGAGCAAACTTGTATAGGAAAAAGAACATTGATTTACAAAAAAGGTAGATTCCGTACCCGAAGTAATATAAAAGTTACGTTTTATTGTTCCAAAAGCATAAACCCTACAACTATCAGTACCAATTTTCTCCGTTTTTAACGTGGGTAAAGCATAATTTAATGTTGTGGAATACTTACCTGTAACGCTGGAACTTAATAATGCATTTAACTCAAAAAACCGATATCCACTCACATAATCAGTAGGAACATACAATGATGTGTCGCCTTTTAACCCAACATAGGTAGTTGCAGGAAGCGATGCCGAAATACTAGATGAATATTTTGGTTTAACCCAGTAAAGTTCAACCACACTATCCTTATTAATTCTACTTTTGAGCGACAAATAATAATCGGTATTTTTGATAAAACGGACAGCGAGTTTCTTTTCCAACAAATTATTTTCCAATCCCATCACATCAGCAATACTACCACTGTTTGTGCCGTAATATAACTTAGCAGTTAAGTTAAACCAACTACTTGGCGTATTCGTTCCCGAAAAACTAATGCTAGAATTTGCTATTTCATTGGTTTTACGAGTCAGCTTTGTGGTTAAGTACTCAAGTTCTAACTTATTTAACCTTAACCCATTGGCCAATGTTGTAATTTTCAAATTGGTTGTTTCGAATAAATCAACAGAATCTTTATCTATCGAAAAATTTATAGTAGGTTTATCAGTTACATTTGTCTTTTCAACCGTTGTAAAAGGGATATCGCTTAGCTCGTAGGAGCACGAGCTAAGGATTATTGAAAGTATTATGACAAATGATAAACGCATAAAAATTTATTTTGTAGGAAAAGCAATTTCTAAACTATTTTTCTAAAATTAGTTTTTGCTTAGCTACAAACGAATTAGATTGTACGAAAATAAAATAAACTCCATTCGAAAATTCCGACATATCCACAATCAGTTGATTTGTTGAAAGTGGTATGTTTTTAACAGTCACACCTGCTATATCAATTACCTTAACAAACGTGTTCTCAGTAATGTTAGAGTTAAATTTCAATTCAAATTTTTGTATTGCTGGATTTGGGAATATGGACATTGAAGCTGAAACATCTTTTAGTTCAAAAACGCCATCAATACCACTTTTGTTGGTTGCTATATTTGAACGTGATGTAAACTTAGCCACTAAATCAGAATTAGTTACAACCGATTTTGTTTTCGAAGGTGCATTTATTTGTTGTGCGCTTACAGCCTCTACTTGATAATAAACATATCCTGCAGGTGCTGTGAAATCGCTAAACTGACTATTGCTGCCTGAAAGTGATCCTATCTGACGAATATCAGTACGGTTTGTTCCTCTGTAAATATTATAAGTCGAGACATTGAATCCTAAGTATTGCTCCCAAATAAGGTTCCATGTACCATTTAATCCTTGATTTATGGATAAATGCATAGTTTTGTGTGGATCACTCATTGGTGATTCGTTTCCACATTGATCTACAACCGACATTTTATATTTATTCGATTGCACATCAGGGAATGAAAGCATATCAATAAACGAAGTAATTGTATTGTTGTTTAATTCACCAATCTTTGTAAACGAATTTAATTCGTTGGATTCGCGATAAAGTATATATGAAACTGCATTTGGATTATTTGGTTTTGTCCAAAATAAAATATTCTTATTGGTTGATGTTACACCAACATAGTCAATTGCTGGCTTATCTAATGTTGTAACAAACACCTTAGCCTTATCGGTAGCTGTACATCCATTCTGATTGGTAACTGTTAACGTGTATTCAGAAGTTTTGGCAATAGTAGCATAAGGTGAAGCAATGGTATCATTGCTTAATCCTGTTGCAGGAGTCCATTTATATTTTAAATTTTGGGTTATATTGATAGGAGCTAATTGTACTGGTGCGTTACAAACAGTTGATTTATCTTCTCCAGCATTTACCGTAAGTGGATTTACATTAATAGTAAGGGCATCGGTTACTGTGCAGCCCGATGGGTTGCTAACAGTTAGTGTATAAGTTGTTGTAACTTTTGGCGAAAATACTGGACTGGCAATAGTATCGGAGCTAAGTCCAACTGCTGGAGTCCATTTATAACGCAGATTTCCAACATTTGTCATATTTGTATTTAGTGGGTCTGCCAAAGTAGAACTTCCACATTCAATAGTTTTATCATTACCTACATTAATCGTTGGTGCTACAACAGTCAGTGTAATTGTTGTTTTCTGGAAACACCCTTCGGGAGTACTTACTTCCAATGTGTAAGTGGTATTTTTTGTGGGAGCAGGAACCTCGGGATTTGGATTATCTGCTAGAAAGGGTAAGCCCATCGAAAACCAACGATATTTGAGTGCCTGACTTCCTGTATAATTTGTATAAACTGGCCCGAGCTTTGTATCCGATGAAGTTACTCCACAAATATATGACTTGCCCAATCCTGCATATATTTTCAATGTGTTTCGTGTCACTTTTATTTCTTTCTGAATGGTTTCACCATTTGGTATTGATACAGTTAGTGTATATTTGGCAGTATCACCAGTAAAATTCTTAACAACTTGACCGTCGGTAAAAACTGGATTAGCTATTGCATCACTGCTTAAGCCCGCAGATGGAGACCATTGATATGTTAGTGTGGCAGGTCCATTGTAATTTGTACGTACATGCTCAAGGGGAATGGAGCCTGTACAGCCTAAACTGTTATTGCCAACACTCAAAATTTTTAGTGATTCCACATCAATATTTACAGTTGATGTGGACGTAGTATTTCCATGTTTACGCGTCACTGTGTACGAAATTGGTGACGTAACAGTAGCTATTGGATGTTGGATATTACTATTGTTTAATCCATAAGCAGGCGACCAACTGTACGTGTCAGTCTCTGAAACTTCTGGTTTAAAAATGGCCAGTAGATTTGTTCCACTTACAGCAATTGAACCTTTATTAAAGCTGATGCCATACACTCTTTTGCCTGTAAATTTCTTAAATATCATCCAGCTAATACCGCCGTCTTCCGATTTTAAAACGTAACCATCATTTAAATAGTAACCAATAATATAACCCACAGTTTGTGATACAAAATTGATTTTAAGAGCTGAAAAATTTGAAAATTTAACGCCATTTTTTTTATTAATTACTCCATTTGGCCATCGCTCTTCTTCGTATACACTATCAATAGGTATTTGATTAAACATACTATTCTTAAAATCATGATCCATTATATGTAAATGCATTAACGCTCCAATTTTTGAAACGGCAATAGCACTATTATTATCATTGAAGCTCAGTAAACCTAATGGAATGTTTGAACCTAGAGTGTTTAATGAGTCGACGATATAATTATTCACTTTAAACAATTTCGTAAATGAGTACCCAAATATATTACCTTTAGGATCCATCGTGAAATCAAGCACACCTTTAGTATTTGTGGGGTTCTCTCCCATTGTCCACGAGTTACCTGAATTATATGAGCGAAAAAAATTAGCACTTTCAGACACTAAGATGGTAGCTTTACTAATATATTTTACAGCAGTAAATTTGAAACTTCCACCATCAAAAGTTTTGTTCCATGTTTCACCCCCATCGCTTGTTACTAAAATCATTGAATTTGCGCCACATATTACGCCATTTAAATTGTCGTAAAATGCCATACCAGTTGAAGTAATGGCGTAGTTTAATGCTTTCGAAGTCCATGTTTTACCACTATCAATTGATTTGTAAATAAGATTTCCAGTAGCTGTAGCATACAGCGTAGTATCATTAGCATAGCAAATTTTTGAATATGTTAAATTATTATTCATATTAGGTACCGTGTCCCAAACTCCATCGCCAATGGGTATTGCATTTAGTTGAACAGTGCTGCCAGCATCTACACTTTTATCGTATCCGGCAAACACAGTGTTTTGCGAAAATACACCAGATACAAAAACAAATAATAAAGTCAAAAGTAACGATAAATGAATAATAAGTTTTGTCATAACAGTTAAATAATTTGGAGTAAATTGAAGTTTGATTGAATTGTAATAGCTAAAAGCGACATGTAATTGTTATAAAATAAAAGATTTACAAAAATAATAAATTAATTTGGTATTTAATTGACAATAATTGAATAAAAAGTTTCAAACCTACAAATTCAACAAAGGTGCGGATGAACATCATATTTGTAGCTACGGAGTAGCGAGATATTTGTAGAAAACGGACATACGCCTAAAAGGAAGCTACGGAGTAGCGTAATATCTAAAAACATTCAACGCACAGATGATGATTAACTCAGTTTTTTCATTCAAAAAACTCAAACAGATATTCTTCTTTGTAGTCAATACCATTGTCTTTTAGCATTTGAAGATATTCCTCTCTGAATGACCTTTTCTTATGATGCGCTTCCTGATTCATTATATAATTTGCAACCGTTTCAACCTGTGAATGTGAATGCGAAAACCCACCATAACCCTGCTGCCAGTCAAATTTGAATTTCGACAAATTATTTTCTTTTATCCATTTATTACTCGATGTCTTTATCTCTTCAACGAGTTTTGGTATTAAATAGTTAACATTATAACCAATAAATATATGGATATGGTCTGAAACCGATTTAATAGCAAGCATTTTGTGTTTATGATTCTGAACAATACCCGTAATGTACTTTTCCAAATCATCCCGCCATTCCTTTTTTATTGATGCTTCACGGTGTTTTGTTGCAAAAACCAAATGTACATGCATTTGCAAATAAGTATCTCCCATAATTTTTAATCCAAGTTTTAATATGTATGAATCGAAGTCGATTTTCAATGTTCCGGTGCCCCCGATACTCGGGATGTTCCATCTGCACCTCGACAATGGTTGTTGTATCGATTTTCTACAAATAGAATCGGTGCTTTGCACCTTAATACCGTTCTTTCCAAAGCTACAGCGTAGTGATATATTTGTAGCTACGGAGTAGCGTTATATTTGTAGAAACAAAATACGATTTGATCATCCAAAGCTACAGCGCAGCGATATATTTGTAGAAACCTATAAATTTGACTTTTTTGACAATTTTCGAAGCCTGAAAAGTAAAATACAGTCGTAAACATTCATTATTGCACTCCAGAAAATACAAACCCAGAAACCCCACAGTCTTTCATCGTTTAATATATTGGAAATAGAATAGGAGTAAAACATAAGTATTAAACCAATGATATTCATCAGAATAAAAATGTTATTGAAATCTTTTAATTTGACAACGAGTGCGATTACCCACAGTTTTAGTACATGACAAAAATTATATAGCGATATAATTGTTTGATTATCAATAAAATAAGTTATATTTTATTTGGTAAAGACCTTGAAATTTCGTATCTTTATAGCTGACTACCAATCAGTTATAATG
>Ga0247844_1002718_pt1 | contig 28120 bp, 26 predicted proteins | sample LaCtaG_FD_192421 | JGI IMG/M metagenome (GOLD analysis project Ga0247844, IMG submission 192421) | Freshwater microbial communities from meromictic Lake La Cruz, Castile-La Mancha, Spain - LaCruzMarch201714.5m_1 | ecosystem: Environmental > Aquatic > Freshwater > Lake | place: Spain: Castile-La...
TTCTTGGCGAGGTCCAGACCAACAGTGCTAACCTGTCCCATGGACGCCTCCTCCGAGTGTTGTTCAACACCCTCACTCTGGCACACGATGCCGTCGGGGGGCGTCCACCCCATCACCCGTAGCGGACATCCTGACCGTCCGCTTTCGGCATGGTGGTGCCGGTCTGTTTCGCGTCTTGCGGCATTCCGGCTATAGGCGCCGCCATGACCACGCTTCTCTACGGCCGGCCGCCCGCCGTCTTTGATCCGCCCGGTGCGGCGACGCAGCTTTCGCCGCTGATACCCGGCTCGACGCCGCTGGAGGATGTGGCCGGGGGCTCGGTTGATGACGTCATGATCCATGCCCCGCCGGGGGTGCTGGAGCGGCGGTATGCCCTGGCGCTGGCGCTGAGGGCGCTGAAGGTCGGGGGGCGGCTGGATGTGATGGCGGCCAAGGACAAGGGCGGGTCGCGGCTGAAGAAGGAGCTGGAGGCCTTCGGCGTCGAGGTCGGGGAGAGCGCCAAGGCGCACCACCGGCGCTGTGTCGTGATCCGGCCGGAGACGGTGACGGGGCTGGAGGCGGCCATCGCCGCGGGGGCACCGCGTCTGGTCGAGGGGCTGGACGCCTGGTCGCAGCCGGGGGTGTTCGCCTGGGACCGGATCGATGCCGGGTCGCTGCTGCTGGCCCAGGCCCTGCCGCCGCTGAAAGGGGCGGGGGTGGATCTGGGCTGCGGTTATGGCGCGCTGGCGACGGTGGTGCTGGGGTCGCCGGCGGTGACCTCGCTGCGGCTGGTCGATCTGGACCGGCGGGCGATTGCGGCGGCGCGGAAGAATGTGACCGACCCGCGCGCGAGCTTCGAATGGGCCGATGCGCGGACGCTGGACGATGTCGGCGAACTGAATTTCGTGGTCAGCAACCCGCCCTTCCATGACGGCGGGGCCGAGGACAAGCGGCTGGGTCAGGCCTTCATCCGCAAGGCCGCGGGCCTGCTGAAGAAAGGCGGGGTGCTGTGGATCGTGGCCAACCGCCACCTGCCCTATGAGGCCGAGCTGAAGGACGCCTTCAAGCGGGTCGACATGATCGCCGACAGCGGCGGGTACAAGGTGTTCGAGGCGGTGAAGTGAGCCCGCCCTCCTTTCGTCATCCTCCGGCAAGCCGCGTAGCGGCGCAGACCGGGGGACCCAGCGGCGCGCGAGAGGGCGAAACTGCCGGGAGCTCGCTGTCCGAACCCGCCTGCCTGAACAGGTCGCCTTCGGCGCCGCTGGGTCCCCCGGTCTCGCTGAGCCTGTCCTTGGGCCGAGCGAAGCTCGGACCCGAGGGCTCGCCGGAGGATGACGAAAGATGAAAGCCCCCGCCTCCCGCGTGGACAAACTGCTCGGCTCCATGGGCTATGGCTCGCGGACCGAGATGGCGCGGCTGGGCAAGGCCGGCGGGATCGTGCTGGACGGGGTTGATCTGACCGATGTGTCGCAGCGGATACCGGTGACGCCGGACCTGCCGGGGCGGATGGCGATCGACGGTCAGCCGCTGGATCCGGTGCCGGGTCTGGTGATGATGCTGCACAAGCCGCTGGGCATGACCTGTTCGCGCAAGGAGGACGGGGCCCTGGTCTATGACGTCCTGCCGCCCCGCTGGCGGCGGCGTGACCCGGCCATCTCGACCATCGGCCGGCTGGACAAACAGACGACGGGCCTGCTGCTGCTGACCGACGACGGCGACCTGCTGCACCGGGTGATCAGTCCCCGCCGCCATGTGGCCAAGGTCTATCGCGCCACCCTGGCACGGCCGCTGACCGGGACCGAGGGCGAGGTGTTTGCCGCCGGGGGTCTGGTGCTGGAGGGCGAGGACAAGCCCTTGTCGCCCTCGGTGCTGGAGGTGCTGTCGCCCACGGAGGCGCGGCTGACGGTGACCGAGGGCCGCTATCATATGGTGCGGCGGATGTTTGCGGCCGTGGGCAATCACGTCGAGGGCCTGCACCGCGAACGGGTCGGTGGCCTGGTCCTGCCGGACGATCTGGCCCCGGGGGACTGGCGACTGCTGGATCCGGCGCAGATCGATCTGATCTTCACCTGACGCAGCCCGCTCGACGATGGCCATGTAAATAGCTATCATGAGACCATGACCCACTATTCCGTCGCCGAGGCGAAGAACAATCTGCCGAAGTTGATCGACCGGATGCTCGAGGGCGAAGAGGTCGTGATCACGCGCCGCGGCAAGGCGATCGCGCGCCTCCGTCCAACGGAACAGGAGGCCGGCCAGCCGCCCGTGGACGTGGAATGGCTGCGCCGGATCCGCGTCAAACCCGCTGTCCCGACGGAGGGTCCGGCCCTCGTGCGCCAGATGCGGGACGAACAGCCGTCTTGACGATTTATCTCGACACCAGCGTGTTGTTCTCTGTCTTCCACGAGGACGACCACTCCGAGCGCGTGTCGGCATGGCTGGCGCAACTGGACGCCTTCGCCTTCAGCCGCTGGACCATCGCGGAAATCAGCTCGGCGCTGGGCGTACAGGTCCGGATGCGGCGGCTGACGGCGGCGGCCCGACGCAAACTCGAGTCAGAACTGGACGGATGGCTCGTCGGGCGACCGGTCTGCGCCCTTGTGGATGCGGACCATTCCCATGCCCGGCGACTGCTGCGGGACGACATGCGGTTGAGGGCGCCCGACGCCCTTCATGTCGCCGTGGCGCTTCGATGCGGCTACAGACTCGCCACGCTCGACGCCGATATGGCGGCGGCCGCGCGCGGGCTGGGTCTCGAGGTCATCGCCCCATGACCGCCGCCAAGATCTGTGGCCTGACCACGCCGGAGGCGCTGGATGCGGCGCTGGACGGCGGTGCGGCCTTTGTGGGGGCGGTGGTGTTTCCGAAAAGCCCCCGCCACATCCACCCGCTGCACGGGGCGACCCTGTTCGGGCGGGCGCGGGGAAGAGCGAAGATCGTGGCCGTCACGGTGGATGCCGACGACACCCTGCTGACGGAGATCGCCCTGATCCTGAAGCCGGACCTGATCCAGCTGCATGGGGCGGAGACGGTTGAGCAGGCCGCGCGGGTGCGGCTGTTGACCGGAGCGGGGATCATCAAGGTCCTGCCGATCCGCCGGGCGGAGGATTTCGCCGGGGCCGAAGACTGGGCGACGGTCGCCGATCACCTGATGTTCGACGCAAGGCCGCCGGAGGGGTCGCACCTGCCGGGCGGGGTCGGGGCAAGGTTCGACTGGAGCCTGCTGGCCGGCCGGGTCTTTGACCGGCCGTGGTTCCTGGCCGGAGGTCTGACCCCGGACAATGTGGCGCAGGCGATTTCCGTGTCCGGCGCGCCCCTGGTGGATGTGTCCTCTGGCGTGGAAACCGCGCCGGGTGTTAAGGACGCGGCCCGGATCGCGGCCTTTCTCGGCGCCGTTCGTTCGGCCTGAATTCCGCCGCCTCCCTGCGTGAAAGCTTCCGTCGTGAACGCCATCCTTCCGAACCAGTATTCCATGCCCGACGCCGAGGGCCGTTTCGGCCCCTATGGCGGACGGTTCGTGGCCGAGACCCTTATGCCGCTGGTTCACGAGCTGAACGCGGCCTATGAGGCGGCCAAGGCCGATCCGACCTTCCAGGCCGAGCTGGACGGCTTCCTGACCGACTATGTCGGCCGGCCCAGTCCGATGTATCTGGCCGAGCGGCTGACGGCGCATTACGGGGCCGCCGACATCTGGTTCAAGCGCGACGAGCTGAACCATACGGGCGCGCACAAGATCAACAACTGCATGGGCCAGATCCTGCTGGCCATGCGGATGGGCAAGACGCGGATCATCGCCGAGACGGGTGCCGGCCAGCACGGGGTGGCGACAGCGACCGTCTGCGCCCGCTTCGGCCTGAAATGCATCGTCTATATGGGCGCGACCGACGTCGAGCGGCAGATGCCGAACGTCTTCCGCATGAAGCTGCTGGGAGCCGAGGTGGTGCCGGTGACGGCGGGCCGCGCGACCCTCAAGGACGCCATGAACGAGGCGATGCGGGACTGGGTGACCAATGTCGAGGACACCTATTATCTGATCGGCACGGCGGCGGGGCCGCACCCCTATCCGGCCATGGTCCGGGACTTCCAGTCGGTGATCGGGCGCGAGACGCGGGCCTCCATGCTGGCGCGGCGCGGCAAGCTGCCGGATGCGGTGGTGGCGGCGATCGGGGGCGGGTCCAATGCCATCGGCCTGTTCCATCCCTTCATCGACGACGACAGTGTGCGGCTGATCGGGGTCGAGGCGGCCGGGCGCGGGCTGGACGGCCCGGACCATGCGGCGAGCCTGCAGGGCGGACGGCCCGGCGTGCTGCACGGCAACCGCACCTATCTGCTGCAGGATGACGACGGCCAGATCCTCGAGGGCCATTCGATCTCGGCCGGGCTGGACTATCCCGGTATCGGGCCGGAGCATGCCTGGCTGAAGGACATCGGCCGCGCCGAATACCGCGCCGCTACCGACGTCGAGGCGCTGGAGGCCTTCCAGCTGTGCTCGAAGCTGGAGGGGATAATCCCCGCGCTCGAGCCCAGCCATGCGCTGGCCCGGATCGGCGAGATCGCGACCGAAGTGGGCAGGGGCGGCGATGTCGTGCTCAATATGTGCGGGCGGGGCGACAAGGACATCTTCGCCGTGGCGAAGCATCTGGGCGTGGAGTTGTAGACCATGAAAATCGCGATGATGGCGGCCGCGGCGGCCCTGCTGGCGGTGCCGGCGATGGCGCAGGATGGCGCGGCGGAGAATCTGGTGCTGCCGGGCGCGACCCTGGCCCCAGACTGCGGCAATCTGTATGGCCTGGCCGGTCGGGCCTTCTGTGTCAGTGCGCCGCTGGTGGGGATCGGCGCGCTTGCCGACACCTATGTCGCCGCCCTGCAGTCCCGGGGCTGGACCCCGGCGGGCGGCGAGGACAATCGCGTGATCTTCGTGCGCCGCCGCGACGCGGGCGGCTGCGACGGCCTGCAGATGCAGGCCTTCTACGACACGTCGCGGCCCGCAGGGCCGGATGCGGTCGGCTATCTCGGCTTTGGTCCGATCCCGGGCAATGTCTGTTCGGACCAGCCGGCCGCGACGCCCGCGCCGGCGCAATGACCACTGCGCGTATCGATGCCCGTTTCGCCGCGCTCAAGGCCGAGGGCCGGGCCGGGTTTGTGGCCTATGTCATGGCCGGGGATCCGACGCGGGATGAGGCGCTGGCGATCCTGCGCGGCCTGCCGGCCGCCGGGGCCGATCTGATCGAACTGGGCTTTCCCTTTTCAGATCCGATGGCCGAGGGGCCGCCGATCCAGCGCGCGGCGCTGCGCGGGCTCAAGGCCGGGCTGACGCTGAAGGGGACCCTGGCCCTGGCGGCGGACTTCCGCGCCGGGGATGCCGACACCCCGGTGATCCTGATGGGCTATCTCAATCCGATCGAGAGCTATGGCCATGCCGCCTTCGCCCGCGATGCGGCGGCCAGCGGCGTCGACGGCGTGATTGTGGTCGACTGCCCGCCGGAAGAGGCCGGGCCGTTGTCGGATGCACTGGATGCGGCCTCGGTGTCGCTGATCCGGCTGGCCACCCCGACCTCGGACGATGCACGGCTGAAGCGGATCGCCGAGCGCACCTCGGGCTTTGTCTACTATGTCTCGGTCGCCGGCGTGACCGGGGTCAAGGAGGCCCAGACCCTGTCCGTGGCCCCTGCGGTTGAGCGGGTGCGCAAGGCCTCGGGCCTGCCGGTCGCGGTCGGTTTCGGGGTCAAGACTCCGGAGCGCGCTGCTGAAATCGCCCGGGTCGCCGATGCGGTCGTGGCCGGCTCGGTGCTGGTCGACGAGGTGGCGGCGGCCCTTGAGGCCCATGAACCCGCCGTCCCGCGCGTTCTGGCGAAGGTGAAGGCCCTCGCCGACGCGGTCCGGGGTGCGCGGGTCGCGGAAACGGTCTAAACCGTCCCCATGCCCGAGAAGAACCCTCCCAAACCCCAGGAAAAGCGTGGCGGCTGGCTGAGCCGTTTCGCCCCCGGTGTTCGCAAGATCGTCAGCCGGCGCGATACGCCCGACAATCTCTGGGTCAAGGACCCGGATTCCGGCGAGATGCTGTACCGCCCCGATCTGGAGGCCAGCCTGTGGGTGACGCCCTCAGGGCGGCATATGCGGATCGATGCCCCGACGCGGCTGCGCGCCACCTTCGACGACGGCGACTATGCGCCGATCGAAACGCCTGAGGTGCCGGAAGATCCGCTGAAATTCTCGGACGGCAAATCCTACAAGGACCGGCTGGCCGCTGCCCGCAAGGCCGCGGGCCGCAAGGACACCATGGCCATCGGCTTCGGCACCCTGGACGGGACCGAGGCGGTGGTGATCGTCCAGGACTTCACCTTCATGGGCGGTTCGCTGGGTATGGCGGCGGGCGAGGCCTTTATCGCCGCGGCCCGGGCGGCGATCGAACGCGGCGTACCCCTGGTCTGTTTCACCGCCGCCGGCGGGGCGCGGATGCAGGAAGGCGCCCTCAGCCTGATGCAGATGGCCCGCACCACCCTGGCCATTCAGGAACTGAAGGCGGCGCAACTGCCCTTCGTCGTGGTCCTGACCGATCCGACCACGGGCGGGGTCACCGCCAGCTACGCCATGCTCGGCGATGTGCATCTGGCCGAGCCGGGAGCCCTGATCGGCTTTGCCGGACCGCGCGTCATCGAGGCGACCATCCGCGAGAAACTGCCCCCCGGCTTCCAGCGCGCTGAATATCTTCAGGAAAAAGGTATGGTCGACCGGGTCGTCGCCCGCGCGGACCTGCCGGTCGTTCTGGGCCGGATCCTGTCGATGCTGATGGGCGGGAAGCGCCGGGCGGCCTAGGTCCGATGGACCCGATCTCCCAACGACTGCGCGCGCGGCATCCGCAGCGGATCGACCTGTCGCTGGACCGGATGCGCATCCTGTGTGCGGCGCTGGGTGATCCGCAGGACCGGCTGCCGCCCGTCGTCCATGTTGCCGGCACCAACGGCAAGGGTTCGACCGTCGCCTTCATCCGGGCCATCGCCGAGGCGGCGGGCCTGAGGGTCCATAGCTATACCTCGCCCCATCTGGTGCGGTTCAACGAGCGGATCCGGCTGGCGGGCCAGTTGATCGGGGACGAGGCCCTGAATGCCGTCCTCGACCGGGTCGAGGCCGCCATCGACCGCGGTGGCAGCGAGGCAACGGTGTTCGAGAGCACCACGGCCGCGGCCTTTGTGGCCATGAGCGAGACCCCGGCGGACCTTGCCATCATCGAGGTCGGTCTCGGCGGCCGGCTGGATGCCACCAATGTCATCGATCGGCCCCTGCTCAGCGTCATCACCCCGGTCGACCTCGACCACGCGGAATTTCTCGGCAATGAGCTGGGAGGCGTGGCGGGCGAGAAGGCGGGCATATTGAAGGCCGGCGCGCGCGGCCTGATCGCCCGTCAGGCTGAGCCTGCCATGGCGGTCATAGAGGCGGCGGCGCAGGCCGTGAACGCACCTCTGACCGTCATGGGGGTCGATTTCGACGCCTGGTCCGAGCGCGGGGGCCTGTGCTTCCAGGATCAGGAGCGGTTTCTGGACCTGCCGGCCCCGGCCCTGCCGGGCCCGCACCAGATCGACAATGCCGGGCTGGCCATCGCGGTCGCCCTCGAGCTCGACCTGCCCGAGGCGGCCATCGCCGGGGGCCTGCGGTCCGTGCGCTGGCCGGCGCGGATGCAGCGGCTGACGGCGGGGCCCTATGGCGAGGCGGCGCGGGCGGCGGATGCGGAGCTGTGGCTGGACGGCGGGCACAATCCCCATGCTGCGGCGGCGATGGCGGTGGCGCTGGGTGAACGACAGGCCCGGGCAGCCCGGCCGCTCGCCCTGATCGTCGGCATCCTCGCCAACAAGGACGCAGGCGGGTTCTTTGCGGCGCTGAGCCGGTCGGGCGCGGCGGTCTTTACCGTGCCGTTCGACGGGGCGGCAGCCGAGCCGGAGGCTCTGGCGGCGGTGGCGCGAGGGCACGGCCTCGGGGCGACGGCCTGTGCCTCGGTCGATGAGGCGCTGAGCCGGGCCCTTCGGCTCGGTGCCGGCCGGGTCCTGATCTGTGGCTCACTGTATATGGCGGGCGAGGTGCTGGGTGCCAGCCGGGAGACCTGGCCGGACTGAACAGATCAGCCGTTCGGGCCGGCCGGCGTCGCCATGGCCCCTTCGTCGGGCATGCGCATTCTCTGCATCGAGCGCATGAACTCCCGGGTCTGCTGGTCCTGGACCCCGGCCCGGGGAACATCGCGGCAGACGCGCTGCTGCATGTTCGAGCCTGTGGCGCGCTCCAGTCGGCAGACCCGGCGGGTGTCGCCTTCGGGACCCGGAGGCGCGCTTGCGGGACGGGCCTCGGCCGGGGGCGGCGTTCCGGCGATGACGGCGACCTGGCTGCCGTCAAGCAGCAGGGCGGCGGCGAACAGGGCAGTGGTCAGCATGATCATGCTCCAGCAACCAGTGTGATGGCCGGGATCAGAACACCGATCTCCGGGCCGGGCAAGTCAGGATCCCGAAAGGTCCGGCCGTGTCAGGCCCGGACCTCAGGCGGCAGACTGGCCGATGCCGGCTTCAGCCAGCCATTCGAGGATCTTGCCCTTGGGCATGGCGCCGACCTTCATCGCCGCCATCTGGCCGTCCTTGAACAGCATCAGGGTCGGAATACCCTTCACGCCCAGCCGGGACGGGATCATCGGACTGTCGTCGATATTGACCTTGGCGATCACCACCTGACCGGCCAGCTCATCGGCGATCTGCTCCAGGGCAGGGCCGATCTGTTTGCAGGGGCCGCACCATTCGGCCCAGAAATCGACCAGAACAGGCACGGACGCCTTGAGGACGTCGGCTTCGAAACTGTCGTCGGTGACCTTGACGGTGGCCATGGGGATCTTTCTCCGGATCGGCAGGACATCATGGAGTGATTCCGGCGCTTCGACAGCCGATGTGGGGCGTGCGGCCAGCCAAATCAACGGGCGCGCGGGTCAGGCCTCGAGGGCCGCCTCCATCATCGCCCGGGTCACCGCCATCAGCTGCGGCCCGTCGGTCCAGACCAGGGCGGCCTCGACCGGACGGTCCGGATACAGACGCCCGAGGATCGCCGCATAGACGGCCAGCTGGCGCACATAGGCCGGGTCCGCATCCTCGATCCGGGCGGGGGCCGGTCGATTGGTCTTGTAGTCGATGACCAGCACCCGCTCGGGCGTGACCACCAGCCGGTCCATCCGCCCCGAGACGGCGACCGTCCCGACCGAACCGGTCAGGGCCACCTCGGGCCTTGAGCCGGACCCGAACACCGGGGCAAACCGGTCGTCGTCCAGGACCCGGAGGGCGGATTCGATCATCTCGGCGCGCTGTTGATCGTCGAGGTCCCGCTCCCGGGACAGCATCCTTGCCGCCGCGTCCGGGCGTTCGGGTGAGGGAATATCGGGCAGCCGCTCCAGCAGCCGGTGGATCAGGTCGCCGCGCCGGAACCGGCCCAGGGGTGCGCCCGGCCCGGTGGTGGTCGCCAGGGGCGAAGGGGCCGGGGCACCGGCAAGCTGGTCTGGGCGTGAGGGGGCGACCCGCCGGTCCGCATCCTCGCGGGCCGGTTCCACCATCAGCCAGGACGGCAGCGGCGCTGCCACGGTCGGGCCCGCGGCGACCCGCGCCAGGGGCACGGGGTCGGCCCCGAACCGTCGGGCCGGACCGGAGGCGGTCTGGACGTCGCGCACGCCGTCCATGGTGTCGAAGGCCCGGGCGACCGGACCCCACCAGGCCTTCATGTTGGCGACGACGTTCTCGATCTTCCGGTTCGAGGCGATGCGGCCGCCGATGATCAGCCGGTCCCGGGCGCGGGTCAGGCCGACATAGAGCAGTCTCAATGACTCCTCGCTGCTGAGCGTCTTGCGCCGCTCGCGCGCTTCGGCAGAGGCGTCGCAGTCGCGGTCCGAGGCCCCGCACCACAGGAAGCCGCCGTCGTCGGTCTCCAGCAGGGCATCCCCCTTGGGCTCGTCGAAAATGGTGTCGGGCAGGATGACGATGGGGGCCTCCAGCCCCTTGGACGAGTGCGCGGTCATGACGCGCACCTCGCCGCGCGGTTCGTCCATCTCGCGTTTGACGGTCTGGTTGATGGCGGCCAGGTCGGCGCAGAACCGCTCCAGGTCGGTGACGCCGCGTGCTTCGGCCGCCCGCGCCTGATCGAGGAAGGCATCGAGGGCATCGGCCGCCTCCCCGCCCAGACGGGTCATGAAGCGCTGGCGCACGGTCAGGCCGCGGGCGTCGCGTCGGTTCAGCAGCCGGGCATAAAGGTCGAACGGCGCGCGGACCCGGGCCTCGGCGCGGAACCAGCGGATCAGGATGCGCGCTGCGGTCCATTCCGGCCGTTCTTCGGCCCGGTCCCGGAGGGTCCGCCACAGGGAGCCTGCCCGACCCCGGGCCAGATCGAACACGCCGTCTTCCCCGACATCGCAAAGCGGACTGCGCAACAGCCCCGCCAGGGTCAGATCGTCCTCGGGATAGAGGGCGGTGCGGCCCAAGGCCAGCAGGTCCTCGAACACCGGGTGTTCGGCCAGTTTCAACCGGTCGGCACCGGCGACCGGGATGCCTGACCGTTTCAGGGCGCGCAGGATTTCCTCGAACATCGGGCCGCGCTTCTTGACCAGGATCAGCACATCGCCCCAGTCGGCGGGCCGCCAGGCCTGCCGGTCGTCTGCATTCCTGGCGTGGACGCCTTCGCCCATTTCGACGATGCCCCGGACCTCGACGACGACCCGCTCGGCCACCCGCCGTCGCGCGCCGTGACCGGCTCCGGTGTCCAGCGGGTCATCCCAGGCGCGACGCTCGTCAGCGGGGTCGTCCTTCTCCTCGGGCCAGAGGTCCACGGTCCCGGGACGGTCGGTGCGCCCGGCGGTGTGACGCACCACAACATCGACCCGGTCTCCGATCTCGCCCCGGCCCGGGCTGAGGGCCCGGGCATGGTCGGGCACGGCGAAGACCTGGTCGACGAAGGCCAGCACCTCGGGCGTCGAGCGCCAGGATTGCAGCAGTTCGACCGTCTCGAACGATCGACCGGCCCCGTCCGCCATCCGGCGATAGCCCTGGCTCTCGGCCAGCAGCCGTTCCGGGGCCGCGCCCTGGAAGGAGAAGATCGACTGTTTCTCATCGCCGACGACGAAGACGGTGCGCTCGCGGCCGTCCTCGCGGGCCCCGGCCCCGACGAAGAATTCGCCGGTCAGGGCGCGGGCGATGTCCCACTGGTCGGGCGAGGTGTCCTGGGCCTCGTCGATCAGCAGATGGTCGATCCCGTCCAGCTTGAACAGCACCCAGGCCGCGCCGGGGCCCTCGCCCTCGGTCAGCAGGGTGCGGGCACGCACGATCAGATCGGCGAAATCGAGCGCTCCGGTCGCCGTCTTGGCGGCCCCATAGGCCCGGGCATAGGTTCCGGCCAGGGTCAGGGCGTGGGTGGTCTCCGCTGCGACCCTGGCGGCGCGCAGGCGCTCGGCTGTCGCGGCCACCCGGTCTCGCTGATCGACCAGCCAGTCGGTCAGCCCCGGTTCCGCCCTGGCCGCTGCACTCGTCGCGCACCAGGCGGCCGGTGCGCCCTTCTGCGTCAGGAAGATGCCGGCAAGGTCGGAGAAGTCGCCGCCGCCCGAACGGACGGCCTCGACGAAGGCCTGGATCGCACCTGCACGGGCCTTGTCGCCGGCAGCCTTGGCGCGGCCGAGGGTCGCGGCGGCGCGGAGCCAGCGGTCGGTATCGATCGTGGCGGGATCCAGCGCTGCGGCCTCGATGGTCTCGGCGTCGGCCCCGGCCGCGTCGTCGAAGCCCACCGAGCGGGCGACGAAATCGGCCAGTCCGCCCTCGCTTTCGGCGTGTTCGACATAGGCTCCGAGGGCGGCCCGCCTGGCCTCGAACACCGTGAACATGGTCTCGAAGTCGTCATGGGCCAGGGTCTCGCTCATGGCCCCATAGGCGTCGGTCAGGGCCGGGTATGCCCCGCTCAACGAGGCGCGGGCCAGGGCCTCGCGGGCGATGGCCGAGACCGCAGCGGCCTCGGTGTCGTCGATGACCCGGAAGCCGGGCGACACCCCGGCCTCGATGGGGAAGCGGCGCAACAGCTGTTCGCAGAAGGCGTGGATGGTCTGGATCTTCAACCCGCCCGGCGTTTCTAGGGCGCGGGCGAACAGGGCGCGGGCGCGCGACAGGCCGTCGCGACCATAGGTTTCGTGGGCGCGGGCCTCCAGCTTGCCGAGGTCCCGGCGCAGGGCGTCGTCGGTGGCCACGGCCCAGTCCCCGAGGCGCTGATAGAGACGGCGCTGCATCTCCGCCGCGGCCGCCTTGGTGAAGGTCAGGCAGAGGATGGCGTCCGGCTTCGAACCGTCCAGCAGCAGGCGGGCCACGCGGTCGACCAGGGTGGTGGTCTTGCCCGACCCGGCATTGGCCATGACGAAGGCGTTGATCGCCGGATCAGCGGCGCGGGCCTGGGGGGAGATGGAGCCGACCGGGGTCATTCGTCCTCCGTCTCTGCCTCATCGGCCACCGACCATTCGCGCACGCGGGCCAGATGGTCGTAGTCCGAGAAGGCGCGCTGGGCGAATTGGGGGGCCAGACGTGAGACATAGGCCTGGTCGGCCCGCTCATAGGCGGCGATCAGCCGGTTCAGCCCCTCCAGCGCCTCATCGACCGTGACCGCGATCGGCTGGGTGTCCCGGCTTTGGGCATCGCCGCTCCGATCGACCTCGGTCGCCGGCGGACGGCGTCCCGTGACCGTGACATAGAGCAGCTGGCCGGGCTCCGGGTTGCCGAGATCGGGGAACCCCCCCGCGCGGGCGATGGCCGCGGTCAGGGACAGCTGGGGCGAAAAGCCGGTTCGAACCTGTTTCCAGCTCGGGGCGCTCCCGGTCTTGAAATCCATCACAGTCAGCCGGCCGTCGTGCAACTCCAGCCGGTCGGCCCGGGCGCTGAGGCGGAAGGGCTCGCGCGGGGCGTCGATCTCCATGACGCCGCGCTGTTCGATCAGGATGGCGGCCCCGTCGGCCCGTCTCCCGGCCTCGAAGCCGACGGCCCAGGCGGCGACATTGCGCGCCAGCACGCTCTCGCGCGCCAGGCCGGCGTCGGGCATGCCGCCGTCACGCAGCCGGTCGAGGTAGAGGCCGACGAAGGTTTCGGAGGCCGTGGCGGGGTCCAGGGTCGGCCAGGCCTCGGCGAACTGCTCCAGAGCCGCATGGATGGCGGTGCCGCGCAGACGGGCGTCGACGCGCTCGTCGGGTCGGGCGATGGCCTCCAGTCCGAGGATGAAGCGGGCATAGGTGGCATAGGGGTCGCGCACCCACTCCTCGATCCGGGTCACAGACAGCCGGCGCGGGCGCAGGGCCACGGGCGGGGTCGGGGCCGGGCGTGACGCGGGCAACAGGGTCGGCGGCGGCACCGGGTCGGCGGCGTCGAGCGCGCGGGCCATGGCCAGGATGTCGGGACGACCGGGCAGGTCGCGACCGGCCCCGCCGACCAGGGTCTCCAGCCGCCACAGCCAGCGTGACTTGACCGAGGGCTGGCCGCCGCGCCGCTCGGTATGCAGCAGAAAGACCTCGGGTGCGCAGGCGGACTGGGCGAAATCGTGGGCGGACAGGCCGATCCGCCGCTCGGGCGGGGGCAGGCCCAGGGTCTTGCGCATGGGGCGCGACAGGAAGGGATCGATCGGGGCCCCGCGCGGCCAGACGCCCTCCTCCATCCCGGCGAGGATCATCCGGTCGGCGCGCGCCAGTCGCGCCTCGATGGCACCGAGGATGAACAGGCGCGGATGGGCGGCCCCGCCGGTGCGAACGACTTCGGCCCCGACCAGGCCGGAGATCAGCCGGGCGAAATCCGGTCCGGACAGGGGGTCCAGGCCGGCCCCGTCAGTGATCAGGGCGGACAGCAACCGCGCCGCCGCCTCGCCCTCGGCCCCGCGCCAGCCCGCGTCGGTGGCACCGGTCTCGTCACACGCCATCCGCTCCATGGCCTGCACCAGGGCGGTGGCGGCCCGGTCGACCGGCGCAGACCCCGTTGCGAAAAGCGCCAGCCAGGGTTCCAGTGCGTCCCGTAACCGGGACAAAAGGCCTTGGGCCGCATCGTTCGCCGCCAGCCAGGCGTGCGGGCGGTCGTGGCCGAACCGGGGCGCGCGGGACCGGTCGAGCTGGCGCGCGATGGCGGTCCAGTCACCGGGGCGGGGCCCGCGCAGGCCCTGCAGCTCCAGCCCGGAGGCCTGGTCGGCCAGGGTGCGGGCCTCCAGACCCAGCCGGACCAGCGGATGTTTGAGCAGCGCCAGAAGGGTTGCGCCGCTGAACGGTTCACCGACCAGATCCGCCATCAGGGACAGCAATACGCCGACGGGGGTGATCGACAGGGGCGCGCCGGCGGAGGAATCGGCCTCCAGCCCCCAGCGCGACAGCCGGGCCTGGACGCGGCGGGCGAACAGCGGGTCGGGGGTGACCAGGGCGGTGGTCTTGCCCGGCGTCTCCAGGGCTTCGCGCATCAGCACGGCCGCGACCGCGGCGGTCTCCTCCTCGGCGCGGGCCGTGATCAGGGTCAGGCCTTCCAGCCCCTCGGCGACGGGGTCGCCCGGCTCGCGGCCCATGGCATCGATGGTGTCGCGCCAGTCGGCGGTGGCCCCGGGCGGGGTCAGGGCCTCGGCAATCAGGCGGCGGCGGGCCGAGGGCACAGGCCCGGCGCCCGCGCCCCAGACGGCGACCCGGTCGCGGGCGATGTCATGGCGCAGCAGCAGGGCCTTCAGCGCCCCCTGGGGATGTTGCACATCCAGCTCATTCCAGGCCTTGGGCGGGAGAGTCAGGTCCAGTCCCGGCAGGACGACGCAGCCCTGCGGCGCGCGGGCGGCGGCCCCGATGACGTCGGCAGCCGCGGGGGCCGTGCCGGTCGATCCGGCCACGATCAGGGGCTGGGTCGGCGGCCGGGCGGTCCAGGCCTCGGCCAGACGCCGCAGCAGCAGGGTGCGGCGGGCGGCGGGGTCCATCAGGCCCAGTTCCGCCAGACGCGCGGGCCATTGCTCGACCGCGATGGCGAGGAAGGCGGCCGTGTCGAGCCAGTGCTGGGCCAGGTCCGCCCCGGCGAGGTCGGCGACACGTCCCATATCCGGGACTTCCTCGATCTGGCAGGAATCGAGAAAGGCCCCGAGGGCGTCGGCCATCTCCAGCGCATGGAGGGGGGAGGCGGCGGCGCGAGGGTCATGAGCCGCCACCATCCGGGCCAGCTCGAAACGGCGGGCGAGGGGGGTGATGGCAGGGCGCAGGTCCAGGCCGATGTCGCCCGGGGCGAAGGGCGGTTCGTCCTCTTCCAGATCACCGAGCGGCCGGACCTGGGGCAGGAGGATGGGCCGCCCGCCCGCCCGACGGGACAGGGCGGCGGTGAAGGCCCGCGCGGCACGGCGGTTGGGCAGCAGGATGACGGCGTCGGACAGGGTCTCGGGCGGATGGTCGCCCAGCCAGTCCAGCACCCCGGCCGCGAGATCGTCGAGAAAGGGCCGCTGGGCCTCGATCGCATACCAGCGCGGGCCGGCCCCGGAAAAGGGATCGAAACGGGCGGTCATCCGCCCGCCAGTTTGGCCTCGGCCGCATCACGGGCTTCGGGGTCGCCGACATGCATCCAGTCGCCGTCCAGCACACAGCCGTAAAGCCGACCCGCCGCGGCCGACCGGCGCCAGAAGCCGCTCAGGGAAAAGGGGCCGTCGGGGCCGTCGGCGACATAGTCGGGCCGGCAGATGTGGACGCCCATATAGGCGTAGGGCGCCTCGGCGGCGTCGCCGCGGAAGGTCAGCCGGCCGTCCCCGGCGAGGAAGAAATCACCACCCCCCTCAAAGCCGATCGAGCCCTCGCGTCTCGCGAGAAGAAGGGCCGCATCCATGATTGACGGATTCCACAGCTGCGCGAGTTGATTCAGGGCCGTGTCGCCGGGCGCGCTGTTGTCGGTCCAGACGCTGTCGATATTGGCGACAAAGACCGGGTCGGGGCCCAGCAGCGGACCCGCCTTCTTGAGGCCACCGCCCGTTTCCAGCAGTTCAGCCCGCTCGTCGGAGATGAGGATTTCGGGCCTGCCGGCGCGCGCTGCGAGGTGCGATTCCAGCCGTTCGGCGAACCAGTGGACATTGACGACGGCGCGCTCGACTCCCGACTCGCCCAGACGGCGAAGCACATGGTCGATCAGGGCCGCCCCGCCGACCTCGACGAGGGCCTTGGGCCGGTCGTCGGTGAGGGGCCGCATCCGGGTGCCGAGGCCGGCGGCAAGGACCATGGCGGTGGTGGGGGCGGTCATGTCCGGGCCCCCATCGGCACATATTCGTCGAACCACGCCCCAAGGCGGGGATCGGCCGCCGGAAGATTGGTGGTCAGATGGTTCCACATCCGGGGCATGAAGGCCGCATAACGGTCCTTGCCGTCCCGGACGATCAGCCGGGCGAAAATGCCGAGAATCCGGGCCTCATTGAGTGTGGCCAGGGCCGCGTAGTCGCGCATGAAGGCCTCGCGGTCGACGTTCGGCCGGAGCGAAAAATAGTGGTTGAGCGCCAGGGCTTCCAGCGCGGGCGAGACATCCCGGCGCGCATCCTGAAGCAGCGAATGGAGGTCCCAGCTCGGGTGGGCGCGGACGGCGTCCTGGAAGTCGATCATCCCGACCCGGGCGGGACCGTCGCGGTCCGGCAGCCAGATCAGGTTCTCGGCATGGAAGTCGCGGTGGGCCATGACGGTGGCCTCGCGCTCGGCATGCTGGATCAGCCCGGCCCACGCCTCGTCCCACCGGGCCCGGGCGGTATCGGAAAACTGCAGATCCGGCTTGAGCCGGGGCAGCCATTCGATGAACAGGTCGGCGCCGCCCTTGAGCGCGGTCCCGTCATAGACCTGCAGGGGCCAGTCGCCGGCGGGTCCGCTGAGCACCTCGGGGGCCGGCGCCTCCTGCAACCGCACCAGGGCCTCGATCGCAGCGAGGTACAGCGGCGTTTCGTCCTGACCGTCGTCGATCACCCGGGCGAACAGGCCGTCGCCGAAATCCTCGAGCACCGCGAGCCCGGCAGCGGCGTCCAGCGCCGGAATCATCGGCGCGGACAGCCCGACGTCCCGCATATGGCCGGCGACGGCGGCAAAGGCCTCGATCCGGCCGGCGGACAGGCGGGCGGTGGCGTTCCAGCCCTCGGCCCGGCGGCGTTCGGGTGACCAGGCCGGATCGGCCGGCGGGCTCTCTGCGGCGGCGACCTGGTCCATCAGCATCAGCGACCGGCCCGACGGGGTGGTCAGCCGCTCATAGCGGCGCGTCGAGGCGTCGCCGGCCAGCGGCGTACGGACGGCGTCGGCGAGGCCGGCCGTCTTCAGAAAATCCAGGCGTTGGCGTTCGCGGTCAGACATGCAGATCCTTCAGCTTGGCGTCCCACGCCCCTGCGCCAGAAACGGTCGCATGCCGGCCGTCGCCGGCTTCCGCCAGGGTCACGGTGAGCCGGTCCGGCCCCAGCCAGACGGCCGGATCGTCGCCCAGCCGCTCGGGCCATTCAATCACGGCGCAGCCGTCATCGAGCGCCTCGTCCAGCCCGATCTCCGCCGCCTCTTCGGGCCGGGTCAGGCGATAGAGGTCGAAATGGGCCACCGACGGCGCGCCCTCATAGAACTGCACCAGGGTGAAGGTGGGGGAGGGCACGTCCTCTTCGGGCCGGGTCAGGGCGCGGATCAGGCCGCGCGCCAGGGTCGACTTGCCCATGCCCAGCGGCCCGTACAGCAGGACCGCCTCGCCCGGTGCCAGCCCGCGCGCGATCGCGGCACCCAGACGCGTCGTGGCCGCGGCGTCCGGCAACGTCCAGTCCCGGCTCATGCGAAATCGGCGTCCGGCTGGTCGGGCAGGACCCGTTCGGTGAAGGTCTTGAGCCCGGCGGTCGCCCGGGCCGCATCGATGTCGAGCCGGGCGGGCGGAATCGCCTTGCCGACCTTGAGCTGGAAGGCCGCCTTCTTCTTGTTCAGAAGCTCGTGGAACAGGGTAATGTCGCGCAACTCCTCTGACACCCGGTCGAACAGATGGAACAGGGTCGAATCGGGGCCCGCGACATGGATGGGCACGACCGGGGCGTCATATTTGCGGGCCAGGGACGCGGCCGTCTGCGCCCATTCCGGATCGGTCAGGGAGCCGTTCTTCGCCACGCGCGACAGCCGGCCGGCCGGGAACAGGACCACGCAGCGTTCGGCCTCGAAGGCCTCCCGGGCCGCCGCCAGGGTGGCGCGGGTCTTTTCGCGGTTGCGTTTGGCCACCACCCATTCGACCGGGATGACGGCCTCGCCCAGACGCGGCGAGACCCTGAGCGCATCGGCATTGGCGAAGAAGATCGCATCCGCGCGTCGGGCCCGCACGGCGTCGAAGACGGCGATTCCGTCGGCGATTCCGGTCGGGTGGTTGGCCACGACGATACAGCGGCCGGTGGCCGGAATCCGCTCAGGACTCCCCACCTCGACCTGCAGGTTCATCAGCGCGCTCATATAGTCGAGCGCCCCGGCCCCGGACAGCGGCCTGACCGCATCGGCCATGTCCACGGCGGCCCGGTAGTTCAGCAATTTGTAGAGCAAAGGCCGCAGCACCGGCCAGAACAGGGACCGGGTCAGGCGCGGCGCGCGCTCGGCGATCAGCACGTCGACAATGTGCGGTTCCGGGCGGATCGGAGAGGGCGCGGGGGTCTCGGTCATTGGCCCCGGTTGTCGCCGCTCCGGACGGTCGCTGCAAGCGGCAAGCTGGCCTCCTGTCTTTGCCCGGCGTCATGCCGGTGCTACCCCTTTGGATGGAGACCTTCGCCCCCCGTCCGAGGAAGCCCGTATGCGCCCGTTGACCCGTCTGCTCACCAGCCTGAGCGCCGCCGCCCTGCTGGGTTCCGCCGCCCTGCCCGCCCTGGCCGGGACGCCGCCGGTAACAGTTGCAGAGGCCCCGGCCGCTGCCGCCGACATCAATGCCTTCACCTGGCAGGACATGATCGCCCTGAACCGGCTCGGTGATCCGCAGGTGTCGCCGGACGGCCGTTGGGTGGTCTATTCGGTGACCACGACCGACGTCGCCGCCAACCGCCGCTCGGGCGCCCTTTACATGATGGACCTGAATGCGCCGGGCGAGCCGGTCCGGCTGGCCATCAATGAGGGCGGGGCCAACACCGGTCGCTGGGGTTCGGACGGCAATCTCTATTTCCTCTCGGGCCGTTCGGGTTCCAGCCAGGTCTGGCGCGCCGCCGCCGACGGCACCGGCCCGGTGCAGGTCACCAACCTGCCGCTGGACGTGAACGCCTATCGCCTGAGCCCTGACGCCTCGAAGGTCGTCGTGTCGCTGGCGGTCTTCCCCGACTGCCCCGACCTGGCCTGCACCGTCGACCGGACGAAGGCCGTGGCCGACGATCCCGCCACCGGCCAGGTCTATGACCGGATGTTTGTGCGCCACTGGGACACCTGGGCGGACGGGACGCAGAACCATCTGTTCGTGGTCAATGCCGACGGCACGGGCGCGCCGGTGATGGTGACGCGCGGCTTCGACGGCGACACCCCCTCCAAGCCGTTCGGCGACGAGAGCGAATTTGTCTTCGCCCCCGACGGCCAGTCGATCGTCTTTTCGTCACGCGTGGCCGGCCGGTCCGAGCCGTGGAGCACCAATTTCGACCTGTTCCGGACCAACGGCCTGAGCGGCGACGGGACCTTCGAGAACCTGACCGACGCCAATGACGCATGGGACACCGGTCCGGTGTTCTCGCCGGACGGCCGGACGATGGCGTATCGGGCCATGGCGCGGCCGGGGTTCGAGGCCGACAAATACGCCATCTTCCTGCGGGATATGGCGACCGGACAGATCCGTCAGATCGTCGCCGACTGGGACCGGTCCGCCGATACCCTGCAGTGGTCGCGCGACGGACGGACCCTCTACACCACAGCCGGTGACGTCGGTCAGACGCGGCTGTTTGCGATCGATGTGGCCCGCGGCGCGGTCGTGACGGTCACCGGCCCGGGCCATGTCTCGGCCTTCCAGCAGACCCAATCGGGTTTCGTCTTCGCCCAGGACACCCTGACCCGGCCGAGCGAGCTGTTCGTCAAGACCTTCCGCGGGCGGGAAATGCCGCGCCGGATCACCGATGTGAACCCGTCGCTGGACGCCGAGACCTTCGGTGAGCCCGAGCAGTTCAGCTTCCCCGGCTGGAACGGCGAGACGGTGCACGGCTATGTCATCAAGCCTGCCGGCTATGTCGAGGGCCGGCAGTATCCGGTCGCCTTCATCGTCCATGGCGGGCCGCAGAGTTCGTTCGGCAATGCCTGGTCCTGGCGCTGGAACGCCTCGACCTATGCCGGGGCGGGCTATGCGGTGGTGATGATCGATTTCCACGGCTCGACCGGCTACGGCCAGGCCTTCACCGATTCGATCAGCCAGCACTGGGGCGACCGCCCGCTGGAAGACCTGCAGAAGGGCTGGGCCTTTGCCCGGGAACGCTACTCCTTCCTCGATGGCGACAAGGCCTGCGCGCTCGGGGCCTCCTACGGCGGCTATATGATCAACTGGATCGCCGGCAACTGGCCCGGCGCGTTCAAATGCCTGGTCAATCACGACGGCATCTTCGACACTTTCGGCATGGGCTATGCCACCGAAGAGCTGTGGTTCACCGAATGGGAGAGCGGCGGGACGCCCTATGACAACCCGCGTGGCTACCAGGAATTCAACCCGGCCAACCATGTGCTGAACTGGCGCGATCCGATGCTGGTGATCCAGGGCGATCTGGACTTCCGTGTCCCGACCACCCAGGCCCTGTCGACCTTCACCGCCCTGCAGCGCCGCGGCATCGAGAGCCGGCTGGTGGTCTTCCCCAATGAGAACCACTGGGTGCTCAAGCCTGCCAACAGCCGCCAGTGGCACAGTGAGGTGTTCGGCTGGCTGGACCGCTATCTGAGCCCGGCCGAATAGGGGCCGCATGACCCGAAGAGGCCTGTTCGCCCCCGCCCTGGGAATGCTGGCTGCGGCCTGTTCGCCCCTGGCCATGCTGAATACCTTCGGTCCGCGCGACGGCGGGGTGCGCCGCGCCGCGCGCGACCTCGCCTATGGTGATGACCCGCGCCAGAGGTTCGATGTCTTCGTCCCCACAGCGGTCCCCGAGCGCCCCTGGCCGGTGCTGGTGCTGTTCTACGGGGGCGGTTGGGACAGCGGCGACAAGACCTACTACGCCTGGGCCGCCCAGGCGCTGGCGGCGCGCGGCTTCGTCGTCGCCCTGCCGGACTACCGGCTGGTGCCGCAGGTGCATTTTCCGGCCTTCATCGAGGACGCGGCCCTGGCCACGGCCCGGGTCGGGGAAATCGCCGGCCGGTACGGGGCCGATCCGGCGCGGCTGGGGGTTATCGGCCAGTCGGCCGGGGCCCATCTGGCCATGATGATCAGCCTCGACCGGCGCTATATGGCCGCCGTCGGGGCGCCCGGCCTGATCCGGGCGGCGGTCGGCCTGGCGGGGCCCTATGATTTCCTGCCGTTCGACGTCCCGGCCTCGATCAACGCCTTTGGCCGCGTGGCCGACCCGACCCTGACCCAGCCCGTGACCTTCGCCCGCGCCGACGCGCCGCCGCTATGGCTGGGTCATGGCACCGAGGATGTGATCGTCCATGCCGAGGACACCACCATCCTGTGCGAGCGGATGCGGGCGGTCGGCGGGCGTTGCGAGGAGAAACTCTATCCCGGCCTGAACCACGCCGACCTGATCTCGACCTTCTCGCCCCTGTTCCGGAAGAAGGCGCCGGTGCTGGACGACGCCACGGCCTTCCTCCAACGCGAACTGGCCGGCTAGGCGCCACCGTCTCGCCAAGGCCATGATCCTCCGCTAGAGGAGGCCATGACAGAAACGATGACACCCCGGGCGGCCCTGGACCGCCTCGAAACCCTCTACAATCAATCCGTCTCCAACCTGCGCTCCGCAGTGGCGACCTTTCTGCGGACCGGCGAACGCGCTGATCCGGAAGCCCGGGCCAAGGGCCTGTTTTCCTATCCGGAACTCAGGGTCAGCTGGTTTGGCGAACGGCCCGGGAACCTTGAAACCCGCGCCTACGCCCGCCTGTCGCGGCCGGGCGTCTATTCGACTACCATCACCCGGCCCGACCTGTTCCGCCCCTATCTGATGGAACAGCTGAGCCTGCTGCAGGCAGACTATGGTGCCACCTTCGAGGTTGGCCCGTCGCATCAGGAAATTCCCTTCCCCTATGTGATGGACGGCTCGGACGTCAGCCTCGACCGCAGCCAGACGGCGGCCGTGGCCCGCTGGTTCCCGACCACCGACCTGGCGAATATCGGCGACGAGATCTCGGACGGCATGTTCGACCTCGGCCGGGACTTCCCGCTGGCCCAGTTCGACGGCCTGCGCACCGACTTCTCCCTGGCCCGGCTGCGTCACTACACGGGCACGCCGGTCGAGGATGTGCAGAGCTACATCCTGTTCACCAACTACAATCGCTATGTCGACGAGTTCGTGCGCTGGGCCTGCGCCCAGCTTCAGGACCCGGAAAGCCCCTATGAGACCCTGGTCTGCGCCGGGGGCATCGTCATCACCCGCGAAACGACCGATCCCGGGACGGCGGTCATGGACGCGGCCTGGAAGAAGCACCAGATGCCGGCCTACCACCTGACCGCGCCGGACTCCGCCGGCATCACCCTGGTCAATATCGGGGTCGGGCCGTCCAACGCCAAGACGATCTGCGACCACCTGGCCGTCACCCGGCCGCATGTCTGGATGATGATCGGCCACTGCGGCGGCCTGCGTCCCAGCCAGACGATCGGTGACTATGTCCTCGCTCATGCCTATCTGCGCGACGACCATGTGCTGGACGCGGTACTGCCGCCCGACATCCCGATTCCGAGCATCGCCGAGGTCCAGCGCGCCCTCTATGGCGCCACCAAGATCGTTTCCGGCGTGCCGGGCGAGGAGGTCAAGCGGCGGCTGCGCACCGGCACTGTGGTCACGACCGACGACCGGAACTGGGAGCTGCGCTATTCCAAATCGGCGCTGAGGTTCAACCAGAGCCGGGCCGTGGCCATCGATATGGAGAGCGCCACCATCGCGGCCCAGGGCTACCGCTTCCGGGTGCCTTACGGCACCCTGCTGTGTGTCTCGGACAAGCCGCTGCATGGCGAGATCAAACTGCCGGGACAGGCCAACCGCTTCTATGAAGGCTCGATCTCGGAGCATCTGCAGATCGGTATCCACGCCATCGATCTGCTGCGCGCCGAGGGCAGCCGCCTGCATTCCCGCAAGCTCCGCGCCTTCGACGAGCCACCGTTCCGGTAAGGAAGCGTTGGCGCTCTCCCTCCCCCGTAGGGGGAGGGAGAGGCGTTGCGTCGCCCTTATTTCTTCAGCCGTTTCGCATTGGCGACGGCGGTGTTGTGGATCGGGCGGATGGCGTCGGCCTTGCCCTGCAGCAGGGCGCTGTTCAGGGTCAGCATCTGCGCGGCCGCCCGGCTCCACCAGCCGACCGCATAGCTGTACTGCGCCTGCATGGCCGCGGCCGGGGTCGCGGCGGTGGCGATCGAGGTGGCGGCCTTCGATGCGTGCCCGGCCTCGGTCATGACGCCCGAGCCCAGCCGGCCGCCGATATCGCCGAAGGTCTTCGCCATGGCCGAGGCCGAGGCCGACAGGGCCTCGACCTTTTCGGTGCTCATCAGCGACATCTCGGCCAGGTCGGCCTTGCGTGGATCGGCCATGCCGGCGGCCATGATCTCCAGCCGGGCGTTGATGACATCACCGGCGGCCTGCATCATCTCGCCACCGGACAGGGCCGTACTGGCCGCCTTCGCCCCGTCGCGGGTCAGGCGGCGGCCGGTCTTCAGCGCTTTTTCAAACTCGGTCATGTCCCAGCCTTGGGCCGGTTTCAGACCTCCGGCAAGGCCTCGGCGGAGAAGTCGGCGACATCCTTGAGCAGGGCCGCGACCGAGGCGTCGATGATGGTCTGGCCCTTTTCCGGGCTGGCCTGGGCCGGATCAGAGCCGATCCGGCCGTCGGGGAAGCGCGCGCGATAGTCCAGCGCGTCGCGGATCGGCCCGGTCGGCGCGATCTGCGGGCTGTAGGTCGCGGTCTTGATGTGATCGGGATATGCCGCCTGGGTGACGGCGATCTCGGACGGGGTGGCGTGCATGCCGTGCCCGGTCGGGAAGATCTTGTTGCACAGGCTGTTGACCCCCGGCAGGTCCCACCAGTTCTTCAGCTTCAGCACAAAGGGCGGCTGCTCCTCGACGAAGCTCCATTCGGCGTAGATTTCGGCGAAGGTGGCCTCGATGGTGGCGACATTGCCGCCGTGACCGTTGAGGAAATAGATCCGCTCGAACCCGTGCCGGCTCAGCGACGACACCCAGTCGGTGATGGCCGCCATGAAGGTCGAGGGGCGCAGGCTGATGGTGCCGGCGAAGGCCAGATGATGCTGGGCCATGCCGATGTTGAAGGTCGGGGCCACGACCAGGTTCCGGTCCTGCCTCTCCGCCGCATGGGCGATGATCTCGGGACACATCCAGTCGGTGCCCAGCAGGCCGGTCGGGCCGTGCTGCTCGTTGGAGCCGATCGGCACCACCACCGTCTTCGTGGTCTTCAGCCGGGCGTCGATCTCTGGCCAGGACGAAAGATGGATCAGCATGGGAGCACTCCGGATGGGTCTGCACGCGATCTAGGCCGATTGGCGGCCCGGGCCAACCGTTGCGGCGCAGGTCTGTGCTCTTGACCCCGGCCCGGCCCCCGGCGACGAGGGGGGATGAAGCCGCCCAAGGCCCGTCCCCGCGCCCGCCCGAAAACTGCGCCGAAACGTCCCGCGGTCATGACCGGGGCCACGGTTCCGGTGTTCGGCTGGCCACCCGACGAGGACCGGGTCGAGGCGATCTTCGAGCGGCTGGCGCGAATCATGCCGGAGCCGAAGACCGAACTGAGCTTTTCCAGCCCCTATACGCTGGTGGTCGCCGTCGCCCTGTCGGCCCAGGCCACGGATGTGGCGGTCAACAAGGCCACCGACAGACTGTTCGCCGTCGCCGACACACCGGCGAAGATGCTGGAACTGGGGGAGGCGGGGCTGGTCCCCTTCATCGCCTCCATCGGCCTGTACCGGAACAAGGCGAAGAACGTCATCGCCCTCAGCCGGATCGTGCTGGAACAGCATGGCGGCGAGGTGCCGCTGAACCGCGCCGACCTCCAGGCCCTGCCCGGCGTCGGCCGCAAGACCGCCAGTGTGGTGCTGAACGAACTGGGGATCGAGGCCGCCATCGCCGTCGACACCCACGTCTTCCGGGTCTCGCACCGTCTGGGTCTGGCCAATGCCGGCACGCCGGACAAGGTCGAGGCCCAGCTGTTCCGCGTCGTGCCGGAGCACTGGCTGCCCAAGGCCCACCACTGGCTGATCCTGCACGGGCGGTACGCCTGCACGGCGCGCAAACCGAAATGCGGTGGGTGTGTGATCAGCGACCTGTGTCCGTCGCGGGCGGGGTTGGCGGCGCTTGGGGAGGCGGGGTGAAGAAGTGGCTAGTGGCCAGTGGCTGGTGATTGCGGCTTGACTGTCAGCGGAAGGACGGCGCGCCGGGGCTTTCGCACAGGCGGCGGCCAGCCACTGGCCACTAACCACTAACCACTCATAGCCGCGCCCGCACCGCCTCCGCGAACCGCGTCCCGCCCTCCGGCGCGGAGGCCAGATAGAAGTCCGGCTCGATCAGTTCGGCCTCCATCAGCCGCCAGCCGCCGTCGGCGTCGGGGGCCATGTCGATTCGGGCGTAGAGCAGGTCCTCGCCGAGGACGGCGAGGGTCTTCTCGGCCAGGGCCAGGGCACCCGCCGGCGGCTCGGGCAGGGCAACATAGCCGCCGCCGTACTGCACCTGGACCCGGAACTCGCCGGGCACGGGCCGCTTGTTGACGACGTGGCTGAGTTTGCCGCCGAAGAAGAGCAGTGAGGTTTCGCCTTCGGTTTCGATCGACGGCAGATAGGGCTGGATCATCGCCGGACCCTCGGGTGACCCGACCATGGCCTCGCCGCGGGACAGGCGCAGGGTCTTGTGGGCCCCGCCCGAGACGCGCGGCTTGACCACGATCTGATCGACACCGAAGCGATCGAAGGCGGCCTCGGCGTCGGCCTGTGTCGGGCCGTCGATCCACACTGTGTCAGGGATGGCGATGCCCTGATCGGCCAGCCGGCCGAGGTAGCTCTTGTCCGAATTCCAGGCGAGCACCGACGGCGGGTTCAGCATCTTCACCCCGGCGGCTTCCCAGGTCACGCAGGCCTGCATCCAGCGGTCGTGATCGCGGTGATAGCCCCAGGCGATCACCGGCAGGACCAGCGGAAACCGCATCAGGCCGGAGGCGTCCTTGATGTGGTCTGTCCAGGCGATCGGAACCGCCGTCAGTCCGGCTGTGGCGAGGGCTTCGGCCAGCCGCTCCAGCACGCCGGGCCACTGGCCGGCATAGGAGGGGTCGGCGGCATCGGGGGTCAGGACGGCGATCTCGGTCATGGCGGCGCTCATGCCAAGGATTGCCCTCTTTTGCTATCGTCATCCTCCGGCGAGCGAAGCGAGACCGGGGGACCCAGCGGCGCCGAAGCGTAGCGAAGGCGATGGCTTTGACAGCCGTGCTCTCGACCGTTTCGCGCTCTCGCGCGCCGCTGGGTCCCCCGGTCTGCGCCGCTGACGCGGCTTGCCGGAGGATGACGATAGCGAGGGAATCGCCGGCGACACTCGCCAATCCCGCCCGCGCCCGCTAATCCCCCACCCATGACCCAGAACCCCTCCTATGACGTCTGCGCTGTCGGCAATGCCATCGTCGATGTACTCGCCCCCTGCGACCCTGCCTTTCTGGAGGCCCAGGGCCTGACGCCCGGCTCGATGCAGCTGGTCGATGCGGCACAGAGCGCCGCCCTCTATGCCGCCATGGCGGCGGGGGTTGAGGCCTCGGGCGGGTCGGCGGGCAATACGGTGGCCGGGATCGGCTCCTTCGGGGGCCGGGCGGCCTATATCGGCAAGGTCGCCGATGATTTGCTGGGGACGGTCTTCAGCCACGACATCCGCGCCGCCGGCGTCGCCTTCGACACGCCGGTGCTGCCCGGGGCCGCGACCGGCGCCTGTATGATCAACGTCACCCCCGACGGCCAGCGCACCATGTGCACCTTCCTCGGCGCCGCCAACCAGCTGGAGGCGGCCGATATCGACGCCACGGTGATCGGCGCCTCGGCCATCGTCTATCTGGAAGGCTATCTGTTCGACCCGGCCCCGGCCCGCGCCGCCTTCGAGGCCGCCGCCGCCGCCGCCCATGCCGCCGGTCGCAAGGTCGCCATTACCCTGTCCGACACCTTCGTCGTCGCCCGCTGGCGCGCCGAGCTGCTGGCCTTCATCGCCGCCTCGGCCGACATCGTCCTGGCCAATGAGGGCGAACTGGCCGCCCTGTTCGAGACCGACGACTTCGACGCCGCCGCAGCGCAGCTCGCGTCAATGGTTGACGTGGCCGCCGTCACGCGCGGCGAAGCCGGTTCGGTGGTGCTCAGCGGCGATGAACGCGTGGCCATTGCGGCGGTGCCGGTCGACAAGGTCATCGACACCACCGGCGCCGGCGACCAGTACGCCGCCGGCTTCCTGCTGGGCCGCGCGCGCGGCCTGTCGCTGGAGGACTCCGGCAAGCTGGGCTCGCTCGCAGCGGCCGAAGTCATCGCCCACTGGGGGCCGCGCCCGATGACGTCGCTCGAGACGCTGGCGAAGGATGCGGGGCTGACGCTTTCCTGAGTGGCGAGTGGCGAGTGGCGAGTGGCGAGCGATGCATGCTCACTTTCCGGCCATCGAGGTTGCGTTCAATGACCACCAGCCGCCAACGCCTCGCCACTCGCCGCTCGCCACTGGTCCCCACCCCTCACCCCCGCCGGATCGTCACATACAGCGCCCCGTCGCCGCCGTGATGGCGGGCGGCAGCGGCGAAGCCGGACACCACGCCTCTCAGCGCCGGGGCCTGCAGCCATTCATGCACCGAGGCGCGGATGACGCCGGTGCCGCCGCGCCGGCCCTGGCCGGTCACCACAAGCACGGACCGGTAGCCGCGCGCCTGGGCCCCCATCAGAAAGGCGGTCAGGGCATCCTGGGCCTGGAAACGGCCATAGCCGTGCAGGTCGATCTTCGCCTCGATCGGATCGCGTTCGCGCGACAGGCGGCGCTGACGGCGCGGCTCCAGTTCT
>Ga0247844_1002720_pt1 | contig 28111 bp, 31 predicted proteins | sample LaCtaG_FD_192421 | JGI IMG/M metagenome (GOLD analysis project Ga0247844, IMG submission 192421) | Freshwater microbial communities from meromictic Lake La Cruz, Castile-La Mancha, Spain - LaCruzMarch201714.5m_1 | ecosystem: Environmental > Aquatic > Freshwater > Lake | place: Spain: Castile-La...
CGCACAGTCGTCGACGAGGCGGAGATCCTGACCCTGGCCGTCCATCCGGAGGCTCGTCGACGCGGTCTCGGGGCCCGGCTGGTCCGTGAGGGCGGGACCGCGGCGGCGGCGCGCGGCGCGGCGCGGCTGTTCCTCGAGGTCGCCGACGACAACGCCGCGGCCCTTGCCCTCTATGCCCGGGCGGGCTTCTCTGAAGCGGGCCGCCGGCCGGGATACTATGCCCGCCCTGACGGTGGTCGGCAGGATGCGCTGATCCTGGCCCTAAACTTGCCGGTGAAGCTTCCCTAGCGCGGCCCGCCCGCCTATTCTTGCCGCCATGGACCGGATCGAGAAACTCTGCGCCGACCGCGGCATGCGCATGACCGAGCAGCGGCGCGTTATCGCCCGGGTGCTGTCGAGCGCCGACGACCATCCGGACGTCGAGGAACTGTACCGCCGCGCCTCCGCCATCGACCCGCATATCTCGATCGCCACCGTCTATCGCACCGTCCGCCTGTTCGAGGAGGCCGGCGTGGTCGAGAAACACGATTTCGGCGACGGTCGCAGCCGCTATGAAGAGGCTGGCGACGACCACCACGACCACCTGATCGACACCCGGACGGGCGAGGTCATCGAGTTCTTCGACGCCGAGATCGAACGTCTCAAGACCGAGATCGCCGAACGCCTCGGCTTCGAACTGGTCGGTCACAAGCTGGAACTCTACGGCAAGGCGATCGTCGGGGCGGAGCCGTCCACGCGCGAAGGCCTTATCTTCACCCGCAACGCCCATCGGGTCGATCCGGGCAAGCTGGATATCTGAGCCCCGGTGTGGATGTGGCGCGCGGCCCCGCTCTGCGCTATCCAGCCAGCCCAATGACTGAAACCCCCGCCCCGCCGCAGGACCCGCAGGTCGCGCCCAAACGCCTGTTCATCAAGACCTACGGCTGCCAGATGAATGTCTATGACAGCGAGCGCATGGCTGATGTGCTGCGTCCGCTGGGCTATGCGACGACGGATACCGCCGAGGGTGCCGATTTCGTCATCCTCAACACCTGCCACATCCGCGAGAAGGCGGCCGAAAAGGTCTATTCCGAGCTCGGCAAGCTGCGGGTCCTGAAGGAAGAGCGGTCTGCGGCAGGGCAGGGGGCCATGACCATCGCCGTGGCCGGCTGTGTCGCCCAGGCCGAGGGCGAGGAGATCATGCGCCGGCAGCCGGCCGTCGATCTGGTGGTCGGGCCGCAGGCCTATCATCAGCTGCCTGAACTGCTGACCCGCACGGCGCGGGCGCGGGGCGAGCGGATCGGCGCCGATTTCGCCCCGGTCGACAAATTCGACGCCCTGCCACAGGCCCGTGGTGTCGACGGTCCGACTGCCTTCCTGACCGTGCAGGAGGGTTGCGACAAATTCTGCACCTTCTGCGTCGTGCCCTATACGCGCGGGGCCGAATGGTCGCGGCCGGTCGCGGCGGTGCTGGCCGAGGCGCGGGAGCTGGCCGGGAAGGGGGTGCGCGAGGTCACCCTGCTGGGCCAGAACGTCAACGCCTATGACGGGGAGGGGCCGGACGGTGCGCCCTCGACCCTGGCGCGGCTGGCCCATGCCCTGGCCGACATCCCCGGCATCGACCGGATCCGCTATACCACCAGCCATCCCAATGACATGAGCGACGACCTGATCGCGGCCCATGGCGATCTGGAGGCCCTGATGCCGTGGCTGCACCTGCCGGTCCAGTCCGGCTCTGATCGCATCCTGCGGGCAATGAACCGCAAGCATGGACGGGCGAAATATTTCGAGCTCATGGATCGCATCCGGTCGGCGCGGCCGGATATCGCCCTGTCGGGGGATTTCATCGTCGGCTTTCCCGGCGAGACCGACGCCGATTTCGAACAGACGATGGATCTGGTCCGGCGCGTCCGCTACGCCTCGGCCTTCTCCTTCATGTATTCGCCACGTCCCGGCACACCCGCTGCCGGCATGGCCGGTCAGGTGCCGGCCGGGGTTGCGCGCGAACGCCTGCACGCGCTTCAGGCCCTGTTGTGGGAGCAGCAGACCGCCTTCAACGTCGGCATGGCCGGACGGACCATGGATGTCCTGTTCGAGAAGAAGGGCCGTCAGCCCGGCCAGGCCATCGGCCGCTCACCCTGGCTGCAGTCCGTGCATGTCGATGACGCCGATCATCTGATCGGCCGGATCGTTCCGGTGGAGATCGAACACGGCCAGCAGAACTCGTTGAAGGGCCGCCTCGCCGAACCCGGTCATCCCTCAGCGGCGGCGCCTCATTCGGCGGGCGCGGTGCCGCAAGAGCGTATTCATGGCGCGTGAGAGTGAGTTCCTGGCCCTCGGCGACCTCGCCCTGCGGGCCGTCATCGGCCCCGGCAGCCGTCACCTGGCCCTGATCGAGGACCGGTTCAAGGTGCTGGTCGAGACCCCCGGCGGCGGCGTTTCGATCAATGGATCGGCCCGTGACCGGGCCCAGGCCAAACGGGTCATCGAAACCCTGGCCGACCGCGCCGACGCCGGGGCCGAGATCACCGAGGCCGATGTCCGCACGGCCCTCGGGGCGGCCATGGCCCAGCCCCGGGCAGGGCAGGGGAGTATGGTCCCCGACGCCATCGCCCTGCCGGTCGGCCGACGCGGGGCCATTGCGCCCAAGACGGCGGCCCAGGCCAACTATCTGGCCCTGCTCGCCAGTCGGGAGCTGACGTTCGGCGTCGGTCCGGCCGGGACAGGCAAGACCTTTCTCGCGGCTGCCTATGGCGCCTCCCTGCTGCGACGGGGACAGGTCGACCGGCTGGTCATCACCCGGCCCGCGGTCGAGGCGGGCGAGAAGCTGGGCTTCCTGCCGGGCGATCTGAATGAAAAGGTCGATCCCTATCTGGCCCCCATCTGGGAGGCGCTGAACGACATCCTCGGCCCCGATGACGTGCGCCGGCGGCGCGACAAGGGCGAGATCGAGGCGGCGCCGATTGCCTTCATGCGGGGTCGCACCCTGGCCCACGCCTATATCATCGTTGACGAGGCCCAGAATACGTCGCGCCTGCAGATGAAGATGGTCCTGACCCGGCTGGGCGAGGGCGCGCGCATGGTGGTGACCGGCGACCCGTCCCAGGTCGATCTGCTGAATCCGCGGGATTCCGGCCTGAAGCACGCCCTGCGCATCCTTGAGGACGTCAAGGGGGTCGGGGTCCAGCGGTTCGAGGCCCGGGATGTGGTCCGGCACGCCATGGTCGAGCGGATCGTGCGGGCCTATGACGCCGACGCGGCCAGCCGACGCCCGGCCGCCGATCTCGAGGATCCGGACCTGTGATCGAGGTCGAGGTCGAGGATCCGGCCTGGACCGAGGCCCTGCCGGATGTGGTCGCCCGGGTCGAACGGGCCGCCGTCGCCGCTCTGGGGACGGTCGAGGGCGATGTCGTCGTGCTTCTGACGGACGACGCGGCTGTGCATGATCTCAACCGCCGCTTCCGTGACCGGGACCAGCCGACCAATGTCCTGTCGTTTCCGGCCGCGGAGAGCGCGGCACCGCATCTGGGTGACCTGGTGCTGGCCCACGGTGTCTGCGCCGCCGAGGCTGCGGCGCAAGGCAAGAGTCTGGCGGATCATTTGACGCATCTGACGGTCCACGGCGTACTTCACCTGCTGGGCCGGGATCATGTCGACGAGGTCGAGGCCGAGGCGATGGAAGCCGAGGAGCGAACCCTTCTTGCCAGCCTTGGCGTCGCGGACCCATACAGGCCCCATGACCCTGCTCACGGCGACGCTTGACGATGACGGCCCGCGCGCGCGGCTGATCCTGCGCTTCGGCCGGATCGGCCTGGCGCTGGCCGCCGGTGCAGGCGCGGCCCTGGCGCATCCGCCGTTCGGCTTCCTGCCGGGTCTGCTCGGCTATGCCCTGTTGATGTTCCTCGCCGAGCGCGCGACCTCGGTGCGCGGCGGCTTCTGGATGGGCTGGCTCGCCGGCTTCGCCTATTTCTTCATCAGCTGCTGGTGGGTGGCTGAGGCCTTCCTCATCAATCCGGCCCAGGCCTGGATGGCGCCCTTTGCGGCCAGTCTTCTGCCGATCGGCCTCGGCCTGTTCTGGGGCACGGCAACGGCCCTTTACCGTCGGTTCCTGCCCGGTGGTGTCAAGCGGGCCTTGTTCTTCGCAGCCCTGTTCTGCCTGCTGGAGTGGCTACGCGGTCACGTCCTGACCGGCTTCCCCTGGAACCCGGCGGGAGCCAGCTGGAAGGCCGGGTCTGCAGTGTCGCAGTTCGCGGCCGTCGCCGGCGTCTATGGTCTCGGCTTCGTCACCGTGGCCGCGGCCGCCGCCTTCGGCCCCCTGCTGGGGACGGGCCTTCGCAAGGACCGTATCGCAGCGGCGGTGCTGGGTACCCTCGCCGTCGCGGGTCTGGTGATCGGCGGGGCTGTGCGATTGTCGCAGGCCAGGCTGGAGCTCACCGCGACCGTGGTCCGCATTGTTCAGGCCGATGTTGACCAGGAGTCGAAATGGACACCTGAAGCCTATCGCGGCATCGTCGACCGCTATGTCAATCTGACCGCCCGACCGGGTGCGGCCCTGCCCGATCTGATCATCTGGCCCGAGGGTGCCTTGCCGGCTTCGGCCAACCGGGTGTTCGCGCCCGGCTCGCCCGAGGCAGCGGCCATCGCCCGCGCTGTTCAGCCCGGCCAGAGCCTGATCATGGGGCTGGGCCGGGGTCTTGCCGATCCCTCGGCGCCCGGGAACGAGCGCTATTTCAACAGCCTGTTCGTGCTGACGGATGAGGGCGGCGCCGGGCTCCGGATCAGCGCCGTCTATGACAAATACCGCCTGGTCCCGTTCGGCGAATTTCTGCCGGCGGGCGGCCTGCTGGGGGCCCTTGGCGCCCGCAGCCTGACCCATATGCCGACCGACTTCAGCCCGGGCCCCCGCCCGGCTCCCATCGACATTCCCGGAGCGCCACGGGCGCAACCACTGATCTGCTACGAGAGCCTCTATCCGGGTTTCACGCCCGCCGCAGCCGGACGACCGGAATGGATCGTCAACATCTCCAATGATGCATGGTTCGGCCGCAGTTCCGGTCCGCTCCAGCACCTGAACCTGGCCAGCTATCGGGCCATCGAGACGGGCCTGCCGGTGGTGCGGTCAACGCCCACGGGCGTCTCTGCCATGATCGATCCCTGGGGCCGGGTGATCGACGATCAACGGCTGGAACCGGGCGAAAGTGGTGTCATCGACGCCCGGCTGCCCCGGCCGGCTACGAAGACGCTCTACGGGCGCTTCGGTGACCTGCTGTTCTGGCTGGCCGTGCTGGCCGGACTGGCGACCGCCGCGCCGTGGGGCCGTTTGCGTGGTTTCCATCGGGCCGGCCCGGTCAGTTGATTCGTCCCTTGGGGCCTGACTTTCACGCTTAACGGGCGCAAGAGAGTCGACCGCTCAACCCTTGCTGGGTCTGGCAGGGCTATTTTCGTAATTTTTGATGACAGGGACGAATCGCGAGCGCATTCAGGCTCGGCTCGAGGAAACCGAAGGATAAGCGGACGATGGCGAGAGGTAAGGGCGAGGATGGTCCTCATCCCGTGGACCGGCATGTAGGCCGGCGTGTTTGCGAGAAGCGTCTCGCACTCGGATACAATCAAAGCGATCTGGGCCGGGCGCTCGGCCTGACGTTTCAGCAGATCCAGAAATACGAAAAAGGTGCCAACCGGATTTCGGCATCGAAGCTCTGGGACATCGCAAGGTTCTTCAAGGTCGATATCGGCTATTTCTTCGAGGGTCTGACCGGCGCCCAGATCGCGGGCATGGCCGAGGGCGGCGGCGCGTTCGAGCACGATTTTCCGGCCACCCGCTACACCATCGAGATCAGCCGTCTGGCTCCCCAGCTGTCGACCCGGCAGCAGAAGCTGGCCCTGGATCTGATCCGGGAATTGGCTGACCGCAGCGAGACGGACGAGGCCTGACTCCCGGCCGATCCGGCTGTTATCCCCCCGAAGGCTCCGCCCGACGCCGGCCGAAATCCGGAGCGGCGGACTTCTGCTCGTCCCAGTAGGCGGAGCCGTCGCGCGGCTTGAACATGGTCTTGGCGATGCCGTCGCGCGATACGACGGCAAAGGTGTTGGTTGACGCCTGATACAGCAGCACATCCCCGTTGGGACGCTCCACCCGGTCTGTTCCGGCCGGTGGACGGGTCGTGAAGGCCCGGACCTTGGCCAGATAGTCCTCAGCCGTCGCTGCGCCGAAATCGGCACCGTTTCGCTCGAACAGCCGCGCGGTCTTGGCGTCTACCGTCTCGCGCCGGTTGGCCGTCAGACCGGGCTGCGGCCCTTCCCGCACGACCCTTGTGCTCTCCGTTTCGGGGCCGGCCGCAGTGAGCACCGCCTCCGACCCGTCGCCCGACCGATCCCGGGTCTCTACCGCCGAGCCGCCATTGCCACATGCGGTCAGGCCCAAAAGCGCCGCCGCAATCCATATCCTGCCCTGCCAGATCGCCATGATACCCTCCTTCGGTTGTGCGGGACCGACACGAAGATAACCACAGGTCATCCGTTCGTGCAATGTTCCTGATTGTCCGGCCCCCCTCGACGCCGTGCGGCCGCATCGCTAGATCAGCGCCATGACCCCAGCCTCGCTGTCCGGACGCAAGATCCTGCTGATCGTCGGCGGCGGCATCGCCGCCTACAAGGCGCTGGAGCTGGTGCGCCTGCTGAAAAAGGGCGGGGCGGAGGTCATGAGCATACTGACCGCAGCCGGCGCTGCGTTTGTGACTCCGATGTCCCTGGCCGCCCTGACCGGCCATCCTGTGCGCAGCGAACTTTTCATGCCTGACGACGAGACGGTCATGGGCCATATAGAGCTGTCGCGCTGGGCCGATCTGGTGGTCGTGGCACCGGCGACGGCGGGCCTGATCGCCAGGGCGGCCAACGGAATGGCCGACGATCTGGCCTCTACCACCCTGCTGGCCACCGACAAGCGCGTGCTGCTGGCCCCGGCCATGAATGTGCGGATGTGGCAGCATCCGGCGGTGCAGGCGAACATGGTGCGGCTAAAGGCCTTCGACGGCTTCCACGGCGTGGCTGTGGTCGGACCCGACGACGGTGAAATGGCCTGTGGCGAGTTCGGGCCCGGCCGGATGGCGGAGCCGGCGGTGATCCTGGGCGCGATCGAGGCCTTGCTGGCTGGTCCGGACGGACGTCCCCTGGCCGGGCGCCGGGCCGTGGTGACCGCCGGTCCGACCTTCGAGCCGATCGATCCCGTGCGGGGCCTGACCAATCGCTCCAGCGGCAAACAGGGCTATGCCATCGCCGAAGCCCTTGCCCGACTGGGCGCGCAGGTGACCCTGGTCTCGGGTCCTGTCGCCCTGGCCGCGCCGGTCGGCGTCGAGCGTCTGTGGGTCGAGACCGCGCGCGAGATGCAGGCGGCCGTGACCTCGGCCCTGCCTGCGGATATTGCCGTGATGAGCGCGGCGGTCGCCGACTGGCGCGTCGACGGCGTCGCCTCGGGCAAGATCAAGAAGGCCCCCGGCGGTCCGCCGTCCCTGTCCCTGATCGAAAACCCCGACATCCTTGCGGGCATTTCCGCGCCCGGGAAGAAGCGGCCGAAACTGGTGGTGGGCTTTGCCGCCGAAACGACCGACCTCGAGGTCAATGCCCGCTCCAAGCTGTCGCGCAAGGGCTGCGACTGGATCGTCGGCAATGACGTCTCCGACGACGTCTTCGGCGCGGACGGCAATACGGTCACCCTGTTCACCCGCGACGGCACGGCCGAGACCTGGCCGCGCCAGTCCAAGGCCGAGGTGGCGAGAAAGCTCGCCGCCCGCATCGCCGATCACTTCAGGTCCTGAAAGCCGCGCCCGCATGACCACCGTCCGCGTCGAACGCCTGCCCCATGCCGAGGGCCTGCCCCTGCCGGCCTATGAGACCGGCGGCTCGGCCGGGATGGACCTGCGCGCGGCGGTGCCGGAAGACGCGCCGGTGACGCTGGAGCCGGGGGCCCGGGCCCTGGTCCCCACGGGGCTGAAGATCGCCCTGGAGGCCGGTTATGAAGCCCAGGTGCGGCCGCGCTCAGGTCTGGCCCTGAAGCATGGCCTGACCTGCCTGAACTCACCCGGCACCATCGACAGCGACTATCGCGGCGAGGTCGGGGTCATCATGATCAATCATGGACAGGACCCGTTCGTGATCCGCCGCGGCGAGCGCATCGCCCAGATGGTCATTGCCCGCCATGAGCAGGCGGCCCTGGTCGAGGTCGAAGCGCTCGATGAAACCGCGCGCGGCGCGGGCGGCTTCGGTTCGACGGGGCGCTAGGGCCGCCGGGGTCTCCCGTCAGGCCTGACGGAACCCCAGCACATCCTGCATGTCGTAAAGGCCCGGCTTGCGGCTGCGGACCCAGGCGGCGGCGGCGACGGAGCCCCTGGCGAACAGCGACCGGTCGATGGCTGAGTGGCTGAGCGTCAGGGTTTCGTCTTCAGACGCGAACAGCACCGTATGCTCGCCAATGACGCCGCCGGCGCGCAGGGAGGCAAAGCCGATCCTGCCGGTTTCCCGGACCCCGGTGATGCCGTCGTAAGGCCCGGAGCGGACGTCGGCCAGGTCGACGTCGCGGCCATTGGCGGCGGCCTCGCCCAGCATCAGGGCGGTGCCGGACGGCGCGTCGGCCTTCCGGCGGTGATGGGTCTCCAGAACCTCGATGTCCCAGTCGGCCGCATCGAGCCGCTGGGCGGCGTGTTCCACCAGCCCGATCAATATGTTGACTCCCAGCGAGAAATTTCCGCTGCGGACGATGGCGATCTTCCCGGCCGCCTTGTGGATTTCGGCCTCCTGTTCGGCCGTGAGTCCGGTCGAGCCGATGACCAGGGCCGGACCGCCGCGTTCGGCGCAGGTCCGGGCCAGCTCGACCGAGGCGTCCGGCGTCGAGAAGTCGATGATCACGTCGCACAGCGACAGGTCGGGCATCTCGCCCCGGTCGAAACGGGCCGCGACGACCACGTCCTCGCGCGCGTCCAGAGCGGTCGAAACCGCCCGGCCCATACGGCCGCGGGCTCCGGAGATGCCGGCGTGAAAGATGGCGCTCAATTCGGACCCCTGTCAGTTCTCTCGTATTGTGAAGCGTTTCTCCCCGACCGTCATCCTCGGGCTTGACCCGAGGATCAGATGCGGCGGCGCGCTGTGCGCCGGGGACGGCCCTCCCGCTGCTGTCAGCCTGTCCATCGACGGAGGACCTGACGGTCTGGCCCTCGGGTCAAGCCCGAGGGTGACGGCGGTTACTGCGGTGTGTCCGAGCCCAGAATGTCAGCCCAGAAGCGTTTGGCCTTGCCGGTGAAGGACGAGTTTCGCGGCGTCTGGCTCTCGCCCAGCGAGGCCGCCAGCTCCTGAAGCAACGCCTTCTGCTGCGCGGTCAGATCGGTCGGGGTCTCGACGAACAGCTCGACCACCAGATCGCCGCGGTTCTTGCCGTTCAGATGCGGCATGCCCTTGCCCTTGATGCGGACGGTCTTGCCGGTCTGGGACCCGGCAGGGACGTTGACGGGCGCACGGCAGCGGCCGTCGCAGGCCTCGGAGGTCAGGCAGGGTGCCTCGATCTCGCCGCCCAGTGCCGCCGTCGTCATGGGTACGGGCACGGTGACCAGCAGATCGAGATTGTCCCGCTCGAACAGTTCGTGGGGCGTCACCGAGATGAAGACATAAAGATCGCCGCGCGGGCCGCCGCGTGTCCCGGCGTCACCCTCTCCGGACAGGCGGATGCGCGATCCGTCATCGACCCCGGCCGGAATCTTGAGCTGCAGCTTGCGATTCTTGCGCACCTGCCCATGGCCCGCGCAGCCGGTGCAGGTGTCCGCAGCCGACAGGCGCGACCCCTGCCCGCCGCAATGGGGGCAGGTCCGCTCGACCTGGAAGAAGCCGTTGGCCGAGCGCACACGGCCGGCGCCCTGGCAGGTCGAGCAGGTCGTCGCCTTGGCACCCTTGCGGGCACCGGAGCCTTCGCAGGTCTCGCAGGCGGCGGTGGTCGGGATCGCAATCTCGACGTCGGAGCCCTTGTAGGCCTGCTCGAGGGTGATCTCCATGTCATAGCGCAGGTCGGAGCCGCGGCGCGGTCCATGCTGTCGTGCGCCGCCACCGGCGCGGCCGCCGAACACATCGCCGAAGGCGTCGCCGAAGACCTGGGAGAAGATGTCATTGACGTCGGTGAAGCCCTGGCCCTGGCCCCCGAATCCGCCGCCTCCGCCGTCGACGCCGGCATGGCCGAACCGGTCATAGGCGGCGCGTTTCTGGTTGTCTGAGAGGATCGAATAGGCCGCAGAAATCTCCTTGAACCGGGCCATGGCGTCCTCGCATCCGCCATTACGGTCAGGGTGATGCAGCATCGCCAGTTTATGATAGGCCGATTTCAGCCCGGCGGCGTCGATGGTCCGTTCGACCCCGAGGATCTCGTAATAGTCACGCGTCGCCATGTGGCGTTCGTCCCCTTACCCTGCCGCCGGCCGACGCCTCCTGGCGGGTGACGGACCGGATCGGCTGACCGGACTGACATGGGTGCCCGGTCCGATGATGCAAGTTTCATGAAGCGGCCCATTCCTCCCCCCGGCGAAGCGCCGGGGAGAGGCATGTTCCGGCCTACGCGCTCTTCTTTCCGTCGTCGTCGCCCGGGACTTCCTCGAATTCGGCGTCGACCACGCCGTCGTCGGCGGTGGCCGTGGCGTCATCACTGTCGCCGGTGCCCGGCTGGGAGGCGTACATGGCCTCGCCCAGTTTCATCGAGGCCTGGACCAGGGTGTTGGTCTTCGCCCGGATGTCTTCCGGATCCGTACCGTCCTTCGCCGTCTTCAGGTCGGCCAGGGCGGTCTCGATCGCGGCCTTCTCCTCGGCCCCGACCTTGTCGCCGTGCTCGGCCATGGCCTTTTCGGTCGAATGGATCAGGCTGTCGGCAGCGTTGACCGCCTCGACCATTTCCTTGCGGGCCTTGTCGGAGGCGGCATTGGCCTCGGCTTCCTTGACCATTTTTTCGATGTCGGCATCCGAGAGGCCGCCATTGGCCTGGATGCGGATCGACTGTTCCTTGTTGGTCGCCTTGTCCTTGGCCGTGACATGGACGATGCCGTTGGCGTCGATGTCGAAGGCGACCTCGATCTGCGGCATGCCGCGCGGTGCCGGCGGAATGCCCATCAGGTCGAACTGGCCCAGGACCTTGTTGTCGGCCGCCATGGGACGCTCGCCCTGGAAGACCCGGATGGTCACGGCCGACTGGTTGTCGTCGGCGGTCGAGAAGGTCTGGCTCTTCTTGGTCGGGATGGTGGTGTTGCGCTCGATCAGCGGGGTGAAGACACCGCCCAGGGTCTCGATGCCCAGGGTCAGCGGGGTCACGTCCAGCAGCAGCACGTCCTTGACGTCGCCCTGAAGGACGCCGGCCTGAACAGCGGCCCCGAGGGCCACGACCTCATCCGGGTTGACGCCCTTGTGCGGCTCCTTGCCGAAGAATTTCTTCACCGCTTCCTGGACCATCGGCATGCGGGTCATGCCGCCGACCAGGACCACTTCATCGATGTCCGAGGCCTTGAGGCCCGCGTCCTTCAGTGCCTTGGCGCAGGGTTCGATGGTGCGCTGGACGAGGTCCTCGACAAGGGCCTCCAGCTTGGCGCGCGAGAGCTTGATGTTCAGGTGCAGCGGGCCTGAGGCGTTCATGGTGATGAACGGCAGATTGACCTCATACTGGCTGGTGGAGCTGAGTTCCTTCTTGGCCTTTTCGGCCTCTTCCTTGAGGCGCTGCAGGGCCAGTTTGTCGGAGCGCAGGTCGACGCCCTGCTCCTTCTTGAACTCGTCGGCCAGATAGTCGACCAGGCGCAGGTCGAAATCCTCGCCACCGAGGAAGGTGTCGCCATTGGTCGACTTCACCTCGAACACGCCGTCGCCGATCTCGAGGATCGAGACGTCAAAGGTGCCGCCGCCGAGGTCGTAGACGGCGATCTTCTGACCGTCGTTCTTGTCCAGTCCATAGGCGAGGGCGGCTGCAGTCGGCTCGTTGATGATGCGCAGGACTTCGAGACCGGCGATCTTGCCGGCGTCCTTGGTCGCCTGACGCTGGGCGTCGTTGAAATAGGCCGGAACGGTGATGACGGCCTGGGTCACGGTCTCGCCGAGATAGGCCTCAGCGGCCTCCTTCATCTTGCCGAGGGTGAAGGCCGAGATCTGCTGGGGCGAATAGTCCTTGCCGTTGGCGCGCACCCAGGCGTCGCCGGTCGGTCCCTTGACGATCTCATAGGGGACCATGTTCTTGTCCTTGGCCACCACCGGATCATCGAACGAGCGGCCGATCAGGCGCTTGATGGCGAAGAAGGTGTTGGTCGGATTGGTCACCGCCTGGCGGCGGGCCGGCTGACCCACCAGGGTCTCGCCGCCGTCCTGGATGGCGATGACGGAGGGCGTGGTGCGGTTGCCCTCGGCGTTCTCGATGACCTTGGGGTTCTTGCCGTCCATGACGGCCACGCACGAGTTGGTGGTGCCCAGGTCGATGCCGATGATCTTGGCCATTGGTGGTCTTTCACTCCATTTCAGCGGGCGATGCGGCGGCCTTTTAGAGCGAAGCGCCGCGCGTGACCGCCCCCGGTGTCAGGGTCTTTGGTCGGTTGGTATGTGTCCGGCCGCAAAGCCCCACGCGGGGTGGGGTTTCAGGACGGTTGAGGCCGATATGGGAAACACCCCACCCGCCGCAAGTCCCAAATAGCCCTGACGCACGATTCAACCGTCAGGGTCTGCCAGTTGCGCCAGCGCGCGGCTTGAGCGCCGGAGGGGCTGCTCCTACCTTGGAGCATGGGTTCGGCGCGCGCGATCGATACGGGTATGGAGGGTTTCCGGCTCTGGCCGGGAGCCCTTTGCGCGACGGCACAGTCGGGGTTGCTGGCAGGGGTGCTGGCGGCCGTTGAACAGTCACCCTTTTTTCAGCCCGTGACGCCCGGCGGGCGGCCGTTTTCGGTCGAGATGACCAATCTCGGCCCGCTGGGGTGGGTCTCGGACCGGGCGGGTTACCGCTACCAGCCGACCCATCCGGAGACCGGCGCGCCCTGGCCGTCCATGCCGGAGGCCCTGTTGACGCTCTGGAGCGACCTGACCGGCTGGCCCGATCCGCCGGACGCCTGTCTGGTCAACCTCTACCGCGGCGGGGCGAGGATGGGGCTGCATCAGGACCGCGACGAACAGGACCTCCGCGCGCCCGTGCTGTCCGTCTCGCTGGGTGATGCCGCGGTGTTCCGGATCGGCGCGGCAGAGGGCGGGCCAACGCGGACGGTCCGGCTGGCCTCGGGCGATGTCTGCGCACTGACCGGTCCGGCGCGGCTGGCGCGGCACGGGATCGACCGGGTCATCGCCGGCTCCTCGACGCTGGTTCCGGGGGGCGGCCGGATCAATCTGACGCTCCGCCGGGCGCGTTAGCGTCACGACAATCGTGACTCGACGGCGGCCGGTCGCGCGGTCAGTCTCGCCCCCTCGCAAGACCGGAGCCGCTCGATGCCGAACCTGATCCGCCCTGAAGGGCCCGAGCCCGAGGATTTCCGTTTCAGCCGCCGCGCGCTGGCGACCGGCGTGGTCGGTGGACTGGCCTTCGCCGGCTATGCCCCCGCGGCCCTGGCCGGGCAGGCAGCCCCGATCACCACGGACGGAGAGGGCCTGACCCAGGACACCACCACCATTCCGTCCCCGGACGGTTTCGCCCTGCCGATCTTCGTCGCGCGCCCGGCCGGTGACGGCCCCTGGCCGGTGGTGGTGGTCGCATCCGAGATTTTCGGCGTCCACGAATACATCCGCGACCTCTGCCGGCGGCTGGCCAGGGCCGGCTTCGCCGCCGTCGCCCCTGCCTTCTTCAGCCGGGTCGAGGACCCGGCCGGCCTGACGGACATGTCGCGGATCCAGCAGATCGTCGGCGCGGCCGGCTATGAGCAGGTCATGGGCGACGTCTCGGCGACCCTCGACTGGGTCAACCAGCAGCTCTGGGCCAATGGCGACAAGGTCGGGATCACCGGCTTCTGCTGGGGCGGCAAGGTGGTCTGGCAGGCCTGTGCCCGCTTCGCCGTGCTGGTTGCCGGCGTAGCCTGGTACGGCCGCCTCGCGCCCGCGGCGACCGCGACGCCCGAACAGGCTGCGGCGGGCCAGCCCTGGCCGGTCAATCTGGCCGATGATCTGAAATGTCCGGTGCTGGGCCTCTACGGCGGTCAGGACCGCGGGATCCCCCTGACCAGCGTCGAGGCCATGCGCGAGGCCCTGCAACGCGCCGGCCAGACCGCCAGCGGCATCCATGTCTATCCGGACAGCCCGCACGCCTTCCACGCCGACTATCGCGACAGCTACCGGGCGGCGGACGCCGCCGACGGCTGGAGCCGGCTGCTGGCCTTCTTCAATGAGCGACTGAAAAACTAGGCCCGTTGTCCTGGCGGCCTGCGGTGGCCGACAGGTTCATCACAAAGGGCACGAAGAATTCACAAAGGACACGACGGGACCGGGGATGGGGCCGGGTCCAGGGATCCCGACATCTGGTCGGGAAATTGCGGCTTTCGCCGCCTTTTGGTCGAGGCCGTGGCCTTGATCCCGGCTCTTCCAGCTGAATCGAGCGCCCGGGCTCTCGTCATCCGCTCAGGACACGTTGTGTCCTTTGTGAATTCTTCGTGCCCTTCGTGACGAACCAGCCATCGCCAACGGGAAGAGCTCAGGCCTTCTGGTCGAAATTCCCGCCGGTGGCACCCGCCGCCGCATAGGCCGCATTGCCCGCCGCCGCGCCGGAGCCCTTGGCCGCAACGACCACCATGGCCGGGCGCACGGTGCGGCCGAACAGGGCGTAGCCGGCTTGCAGCGTCTGGATCACCTGGCCGCCCTGAACCGTGTCGGACGGCTGTTCCATCATGGCCTGATGCAGGTGGGGGTCGAAAGCCTCACCCGGCTCGGGGGCGACGCGCTTCAGATTGTTGCTCTCGAAGGCCTGCAGCAGCGACTTCTGGGTCAGCTCCAGCCCGGTGACCAGACCGGCCTCGCCGGCGTCGGCGTCCTTCGGGGCCGCCTGCAATGCCCGCTCCAGATTGTCGGCCACGCCCAGCAGGTCGCGGGCGAAACGCTGGATGGCGTAGGCGCGGGCGTCGTTGGACTGGGTCTCGGCCCGCTTCTTCGTGTTCTCGGCCTCGGCGACGGCGCGCAGGGCGCGGTCCTTCCACTGGTCGCGCTCGGCGATCAGGGCGTCGATGGGCCCGAGGCCGTCATCCAGACCAGCCTCGGCTTCAGCCTCCGCGATGTCGGCGGCCAGCTCTTCGGAGTGGGGGAGGTCGTCGTGTGTGTCGCTCAAGTCTCTTGTCCGTCCAGCATTCGCCCCAGCACCCGGGCGGTATAGTCCACCAACGGTATGATGCGGGCATAGTTCAGTCGCGCGGGTCCGATCACGCCGATGGCGCCCAGGACCCTCTGCCGGCCCGTCATATAGGGTGCCGCGATGACTGCGGAACCCGAAAGCGAAAAGAGTCTCGTTTCCGCCCCGATGAAGATGCGGACCCCCTGGGCCGTCGACACCCCGTCCAGCAGGCCGATCAGCTGTTCCTTCTGCTCCAGGTCGTCGAACAGGACGCGGACCTTCTCCAGATCCTCGGCGGTTTCGCGGTCGTGCAGCAGATTGGCCCGGCCGCGCACGATCAGGGACCGTTCACGCTCGGCCCCGCCGGACCAGGCGGCCATGCCGTCCTCGACCAGACGGGCGGCGGCGGCATCCAGCTCGCGGCGGGCGGCCTCCAGTTCGGTGCGCATCTCGGTGCGCGCCTCCTGCAGGGGCCGGCCCTTGAGCCGGGCGTTGAGGAAGTTGGAGGCCTCGGCCAGGGTCGAGGGGGTAACCCCGGCCTTGAGCGGCATCAGCCGGTTCTCGACCGAGCCGTCGTCGCCGACCAGCACCGCCAGCGCCTGATCGTGGCCGAGGGCGACGAATTCGACATGTTTGACCCCGGCCTCGCGCACCGGACTGGCGACGATACTGGCCCCACCGGCGAGGCCGGACAGCAGGCTGGAGGCCTCGTTCAGCGCCTCGTCGAAGCTGCGCCCCCGTCCCGCCAGCCTGGCATCGATCTCACGCCGTTCCTCGGTTCCGAGGTCACCGATCTCCAGCAGGCCGTCGACGAACAGCCGCAGGCCGGCGTGGGTGGGAATCCGCCCCGACGAGGTGTGCGGCGCGCCCAGCAGCCCCGCCAGGGTGAGGTCCTGCATCGTATTGCGGATCGACGCGGGGGACAGGGCGACGCCGGTCTGGGACAGGGTCCGCGACCCGACCGGGTCGCCGGTCTCAAGGTAGGATTCGACGATACGGCGAAAGATGTCGCGGGCGCGCTCGTCCATTGCGGCCAGACCGGCCGGGCTGCCGCTGAACGGCGAAGGGTTGGGGGCATACAGGCTCACGGTTTCAGGATAAGCAGCGCCGCCGCCCCGTCCAAGGAAATCCCGCATGACCACCGCCCGTCCGTCCGCCCGCACTCCCGAACAGCTCCGCCTCGTGACGCTGGAGACCGGCGTCAACCGCTATGCGGAGGGCTCCTGCCTGGTCACCTTCGGCCACACCAGGGTGCTGGTGACGGCCTCGGTCGAGGAAAAGGTGCCCGGCTGGATGCGCAATACCGGTCAGGGCTGGGTCACGGCCGAATACGGCATGCTGCCCCGCGCCACCCACACCCGGGGCCGCCGTGAGGCCGCCGCCGGCAAACAGAGCGGCCGGACGCAGGAAATCCAGCGGCTGATCGGCCGCTCGCTGCGCGCCGTCGTCGACCTCAAGGCCCTGGGGGAGCGTCAGGTGACGCTGGACTGCGATGTCATCCAGGCCGATGGCGGCACCCGCACGGCGGCGATCACCGGCGCCTGGGTCGCCATGGCCAGCGCCTTTGACTATCTGCGCGCCGAGGGGGTGCTGAAGGCCGACCCCATCCTCGATCAGGTCGCGGCCGTCTCGTGCGGCGTCTGCAACGACCAGCCGGTACTGGACCTCGACTATGAGGAAGACTCCGAGGCCGAGGCCGATTCCAATTTCGTGCTGACCGGCGCCGGGGCGATCGTCGAGATTCAGGCCACGGGCGAGAAGCGCGGCTTCTCCCGCGCCGAATTCGACCGGCTGTTCCAGCTGGCCGAGGGCGGTTGCGCCGAACTGTTCGCCCTGCAGCGGGCCGCCCTGGGGCGCTGAACGGCCCCCTGACCCGCTTCCAAGCGGGGCAAAAGCGTGCCAATCCTGACGCCTGAACCCTGATCGGAGAGCCCTGATGCGCCGGACCGTCCTCGCCCTGCTGGCCGTCGGCGCGCTCGCCGGGGCCTGCAGCCCGCCCGCCGAGACGCCCGGCGGTGAGCCGGCTGCCGCCCCGGTCGCGCCGGCCCCTGAAATGCCGGCCGACGCGCCGCCGCAGGAGGAGGTCGATCCCGCGGCCGTCATCACGCCTGCCGGCGCCCCGGTATCCTGTCTGAACGACATTGGGGAAGAAGCGGCGCAGCGGCTGGTCGACCGCTGTATCGCCGTCAGCCCTGCCACCCGTCCGCCCTGCAATGTCGCCAATGCGTGCGCGCTGATCCAGGACGAGATCGACCGGTCCTGCGAGATGTACACGCCGGGCGAGGCCAGGCCCCCGCAGTGCGAGGCATGAAGCCCGGTTCCGGCGCGGTTTAACCGTTCCTGTACCGCAAACGGCTAATCTGCGGGACATGACGCCCGTTCCGACGCCCCCCGACCTGCGCGCCCTGACCACCCTGCGGTTTCTCGCAGCCCTGTGGGTGGTGCTCTACACGGCCTGGCCGCACCTCGATGTCGGCTTCGTCCCGGTCGCCGTGACCAAGGGCTATCTGGGTGTCGAGACCTTCTTCATTCTCTCCGGCTTCATCCTCAGCCACGTCTATCTCGAGGCGGCGGGCGAGAAGCGGTTCCGTTACGGCGGCTTCCTGTGGGCGCGGCTGGCGCGGGTCTATCCCCTGCATCTGGTCACCCTGTTCGGCATGATCGGGCTCGGTGTGGTCGCGACGGCCGCCGGGATGAGTATCGACGGCAGCCTGACGGACTGGCGTGATCTTCCGGCCCATCTGACCCTGACCCACGCCTGGGGCCTGGCCGGCAGTTCGGCCTTCAACCACCCGTCCTGGTCGATCTCTGCGGAATGGGCGGCCTATCTCGGCTTCCCCGCCTTCGCCTTCGTGGCCTGGCGGCTCAGGGCCCGGCCGGTGCTCGCGACCGTGCTGGCTGCGGGCTTTGCACTCGCCCTCTACGCCGCCTTCGAGCCCCTGGCGGGCTATTCCCTGACCGAGGCCACCTTCCGCTGGGGCGCGCTGCGGATCGTGCCGTGTTTCGCCCTCGGCTGCGCCCTCTATCTGATCCATCGCCGCGGCGGCGTGCCCTTCGCCGGGCCGGTGGCCCTCGTCAGCGGGGTGGCCGTGCTGGTCAGCGCCTCGCTGGGCCTGTGGGACGCGATCACCGTCCTCGCCGCCGGGGGTCTGATCCTGGGGCTGGGCTCGCTGGAAAACAGCCGCGCCGGCGTCCTGGGGTCGAAGCCCGGGGTCTATCTCGGGGAGATCAGCTATTCGATCTACATGGTCTGCGCGCCGGTGCTGCTGCTGACCACCAATGTTGCGGCGCGGCTGACCGGGGCCGATGACAAGCGGTTTCACATCCTTGTGTGGCTGGGGCTGGTCGCGGCGATTCCGGTCGCGGCCATGGTGACCTACCACCTCGTCGAACGCCCGGCCCGCAAGGCCTTGAGGGGGTTTGCCGATCGTCGCGCCGTGCGAGCTGCCGCGACGAAAGCGCGCACGAACTCGCCCGACAGGGGACTTCAACCGCCGGAAACTATCGTCTAGGGCTAGCGCACTGAAACGGGTCGGGAACCACGCCAGCATGTTGAAACGGCTCACAGCCGCTGTGGTGGCAGCGACGCTCGGATTTTCGGCGCTGGGCCACGCCCCCGCCGCGAAGGCCGATGAGCCGTTCTGGCAGTGTGTGACCTTCGCCCGCATGTATTCGGGCATCAACATCTTCGGCGACGCACTGACCTGGTGGCGTCAGGCCGAGGGCAGGTTCCGTACAGGCGACCGTCCCGAGACCGGATCGGTCCTGGCCTTCCAGCCCAGCGGCCGCATGACCCGCGGCCATGTGGCCGTGGTTTCGGAAATCCTCACCGATCGGGTGATCCGTGTCACCCACGCCAACTGGGGCGGCAGCCGTGGGCGGGTCGAGGAAAACGTCACCGTCGTGGACGTTTCGTCGGAAGGCGACTGGACGGCGGTCAAGGTCTGGTACGACCCGATCAATGACCTCGGCACGTCTGTCTATCCGACCTACGGGTTCATCCACAAAGCCCCGGCCCTGCCGTCCGACGGCGTACTCATGGCCGCGGCTCCGACGGCGGACGGCCAGCCCTGACCGCCAGTATCAAGCGCCGGGCTTGACCGGCCCGGGCTGTCCGCGCTTGCTGTCGGCGAACCCGGAGTCCCGCCATGCGCCGCCTGTTTGCCGCCCTTTCCGTTCTTGCGCTTGCCGCGTGTTCACCGGCTGAGGCTCCCGCACCGCCGCCGGCGGCCCCCGAGCCCGCGCCGGTACTCGGGGGAGTCGATCTCGCAAAACCGGTCCGCGCCCTCGGCACCGAGCCGTTCTGGAGCGTCGAACTGACCGGAACGGAGATGGTCTATACGACCCCCGAACCCCCAGGCCAGCGAGCGCGCCAGCCGGATCCCCTGATCCGGGGCACAACCGCGATCTGGGAGGCGGAGACCGCTGACGGGACCATGCTCAAGGTCACCCTGGTCGCCACCGAATGCTCGGACGGGATGAGCGACCGCACCTATCCGCTGACGGCCATGGTGACGGTCGGCGATCGGGCCCTGACCGGCTGCGCCGCCTCGACCGCCGCCATCACCTCCACCGGCGAAAGCGGCCCGGTGGTCGAATAGGGTTCAGCCGGCCGCCGCTTCGCGCAGGGTCCGCATCGCGCCCAGCCGGGCGAACGCCACCAGCAGGGCCTTGCGCCGCGCCGGGGCCAGGGGTGTCGGCGGGGCCTCGCGCACCACCGCCCCGCCGAAGCCGTCGGCGACGATCAGCCCGGGCTCGTCGGGCAGGATGTCGTCCGGGAACCCGGGCGCCACGGCGAAATAGAAGGCGTCGCAGAACGGGCCGTATTCGCCCCATTTGCGGTCGACGCGAAAGTCCTCGACCCCCGACTTGACCTCACAGATGACGATGTCGCCGCGCGGCCCCAGCGCCATGACGTCGGCGCGGCGGCCATTGGGCAGGCCGACCTCCAGCAGGGGGGCATAGCCGAGGTCGACCATCAGCCGCGCGGCGCCGCGCGTCACCGCCAGCGTGGTCTGCGGCCGGCTGAAAACGAGATCGATCTGGAGCAGGGCAGCGGCCATGCCACCTTTATGTTCGGCATATGTTCCGAATTCAAGCGACTGATGAACAGGCGACAGCCTGCGGCCACCCTACCGCCCGGTGTGGACCACCGTCCCGGTGTCGAGGCCCAGGGCGCGGGCGCGGGCAATCAGGCGGGCGCGGTCGGCCTCGTCAGGGCTCTGGCTGCGGTGCCAGACCCACCAGTCGGACTTGTTCGGCAGGGCCAGAATGGCCCAGCTGTAGTCGGGCGCATGGTCCCAGACCCAGTAGTTCTGCCCCGCAAGCCCGCCCACGCCCAGCAGGCCCGTCAGGGTGAAGCGGAACCGGGCATTGTTGCCCGGATCGATGACGCGAGCATTGGCACGCAGGGTCTCGACCACGCCATCGGCGCGGCGCGTGCAGGTCACGACGATGGAATAGCGGTTGGCCTGGCTCTGCGGATTGAAGTCGATCTGGGCTCGTCGGCAGTCCTTCTGGGCGTCGTTCGGACTGCGCGCGATCTCGAACCAGCGGCCGTCGAACTGGTCCAGAACGATGTCGCGCGACTGGGCGGCCGCCGGTGCGGCCACCGTCATCAGGGCAGCGGCGATCAAGGCGGATCGGAATGGTCTCATGTCGGGTTCCCTGCGGCGTCTGGCGTCCAGATACGAGTGAACCCTGTGCCGGGTTGCCCGTCTAGAGGATGAAACGGCTCAGGTCGGCGTCGCGCGCCAATTCGGCGACCAGATTCCGCACCCGGTCACCGTCGAAGGCGACGGTCTGGCCGGACAGGTCGGAGGCCCTGAAACTGGTTTCCTCCAGCACCCTTTCCAGCACGGTGACCAGTCGCCGTGCGCCGATGTTCTCGACCGCGCCATTGGCCGCCACGGCGGCGTCGGCCAGGGCCTCGACCGCATCTGCCGTGAAGGTCAGGGTCACATCCTCCGTCGCCAGCAGGGCCTGGTTCTGGCGGATAAGGTTGGCTTCCGGCTCGGTCAGGATGCGCACGAAATCGTCCCGGGTCAGGGCCTTCAACTCGACCCGGATCGGCAGCCGGCCCTGAAGCTCGGGCAGCAGGTCCGAAGGCTTGGCCACATGGAAGGCGCCCGAGGCGATGAACAGGACATGGTCGGACTTCACCGGCCCGTATCTGGTGGAAACGGTGGTGCCCTCGATCAGCGGCAGCAGGTCGCGCTGCACCCCTTCGCGGCTGACATCGCCGCCGGAACGGTCGGACCGGCCCGCGACCTTGTCGATCTCGTCGATGAAGACGATGCCCTCATTCTCGGCCAGCATCAGCGCCTCGGTGGTCAGGCTTTCCTGATCCAGCAGCCTGTCACTCTCCTCGGTGACCAACGGCGTCTGGGCGTCGCGAACCCGCAGTTTGACGGTCTTCGTCCGCCCGCCGCCGAGCTTGCCCAGCATCTCGGACAGATTGATCATGCCGACATTGCCGCCGCCGGGGATGTCCAGCCCCTGCATCGGCGAGGCGGTGTCGGCCAGCTGGAGCTCGATCTCCTTGTCGTCCATCTCCCCGGCGCGCAGCTTCTTGCGGAAACTTTCGCGGGTGGCCGGCTGCGAGCCGGGACCGACCAGGGCGTCGAGAATCCGCTCCTCGGCCGCTGCCTCAGCCTTCGCCTTGACCTCGCTGCGCCGCCGGTCGCGCACCATGACGAGGGCCGCCTCGACGAGGTCGCGCATGATCGAGTCGACGTCGCGGCCGACATAGCCGACCTCGGTGAATTTGGTCGCCTCGACCTTGAGGAAGGGCGAGCCGGCCAGCCGGGCCAGCCGCCGGGCGATCTCGGTCTTGCCCACGCCGGTGGGCCCGATCATCAGGATGTTCTTGGGCGTGACCTCGTCGCGCAGGTCATCCGGCACCCGCTTGCGCCGCCAGCGGTTCCTGAGAGCCACGGCCACGGCACGCTTGGCATCGTCCTGGCCGACGATGAAGCGGTCGAGTTCGGAGACGATTTCGCGGGGGGAAAGGTCGGTCATGGGATGCAGATGGGGCAGCGCCCTCCCGTTTGGGAGGGCTGGTTCATCACGAAGGACACGAAGAAGGTCACAAAGAACACGAAGGGGTCAGAGCACGAGGCGCCGCAGGCCGTTTTTGAGCATGACGGTATTGAAATTGATCAGGTAACCGAGGCGCACGTCGGAGAAGCGGAGATAGGTCAGGACCTGGGCTGTATGGATCGACGCAAGAGCGTCGATCGATTTGATCTCCACCACGACAGCCCGTTCGACCAGAAGATCGAGGCGATAGCCGACATCCATACGAACCTTGCCGTAGGTGATCGGCAGGGCCGCCTGACGCTCGACCGCCAATCCGGCCTGCTGCAGTTCTTCCGCAAGACAGGCTTCGTAGACGGATTCCAGCAGGCCCGGGCCCAGCGCCTTGTGAACAGCAAAGGCGGCGTCCAACACCGCGCGGCCAACACGTTCGGTGGCTGCCGGCAAGGGCTCGGTCTCTTCGTGTCCTTCGTGCATCCTTGGTGTTCTTTGTGATGAACCGACCGGCGGCGGGGGAGGCTACCCCAAAGTCTCAACCGTCAGATTGCCGTTCGTATAGACGCAGATCTCCGCCGCGATCTCCATGGCGCGGCGGGCGATGGTCTCGGCGTCCATGTCGGTGTGGTCGATCAGGGCGCGGGCGGCTGACAGGGCGAAATTGCCGCCGGAGCCGACCGCCGCCACGCCGTGTTCGGGTTCCAGCACATCACCCACGCCGGTGACGGTGAAGATGGCACCCTTGTCCGCCACCAGCAGCATGGCTTCCAGCCGCCGCAGATAGCGGTCCGTGCGCCAGTCCTTGGCCAGATCAACGCAGGCCCGGGCCAGCTGGTCCGGATACTGCTCCAGCTTCGCCTCCAGCCGCTCAATCAGGGTGAAGGCGTCGGCCGTGGCCCCGGCGAAGCCCGCCAGCACCTTGCCGCCCGCCAGCACCCGCACCTTGCGCGCGGCGCCCTTGACGATGGTCGGGCCCATCGAGACCTGCCCGTCGCCGGCGATGACGGTTCGACCATTCTTGCGCACCGCCAGGATGGTGGTGCCGTGCCAGTCAGGAAAATTGGGGTTCGCATTCATCATCCCTTCCAGATGGAGACCGAAATGCGCCCCGGCAAGCCGGAAAGGGCAGGAACCCAAGGATTGGGCCGGGCTCGAGACAGGGTCGCTGAAACGGAACATGCCGCCGGTCTGCCGGCCCGGATCGGGCTTGCAGGCATCCATCTACGGCTCACGGCGTGGACGTTCCGCCGCGCACGCCCTAACTGGAGGCGTGACCTTTTCTGACGACGAGATTGAACGCTACGCCCGTCATCTGGTGCTGTTCGAGGTCGGCGGGCCCGGGCAACAGCGGCTCAAGGCCGCCCGCGTGGGCCTGATCGGCCTTGGCGGCGTCGGCGCGCCCGCAGCCCTCTATCTCGCGGCGGCCGGAATCGGCACCCTGCGCCTGATCGACGACGACACCGTCGCCCTGTCCAATCTCCAGCGCCAGATTGCCTTCGATGTCGCCGACATCGGTCGCCCCAAGGTCGAGGTCGGGGCGGAAGCCCTGACGGCCCTCAACCCCCATGTCCGGGTCGAACCGGCCTTCGAAAGACTGACCGAAGCCAATGCGGCCGGCCTGATCGAGGGCTGTGATGTCGTCATTGACGGGACCGACGATTTTGCGACCCGGTTCGCCGTCAATGCCGCCTGTGTGGCCGCGCGCATCCCGCTGGTTTCGGGGGCCCTGGGCCGCTGGAATGGTCAGGTCGGCGTCTTCACCGGCCGGCCCTGCTACCGCTGCCTCGTGCCCGCCGCCCCGCCCGAGGCCGAGACCTGCGCCCGCGTCGGTGTGATGGGGGCGCTGGCAGGCGTGGTCGGGTCGATGGCCGCGCTTGAGGCGATCAAACTGATCGCCGGCGCCGGGCAGCCGCTCACGGGCCGTTTGCTGATCTACGACGGCCTCGCCGGAACAGCCCGCACGGTGTCGGTGGCGGCCGACCCTGACTGTCCGGTTTGCGCCGGCGGCTGAAGGTCCTGTCCGGGACCTGTCAGAGCATGGCCGGTATAACCCGGTCGGGCGGCCGGTGGCCGTTGCGGAAGGTCTGGATGTTGGTGATGACCCGGTCGCCCATGTCCTGCCGCGCCTCCAGCGTGGCCGACCCCAGATGCGGCAGCAGGACCACGTTGGCGTGGCCCAGCAGGCCCGGGTGGATGACCGGCTCATGCTCATAGACGTCCAGTCCGACCCCGGCGATCGCCCGGCGCGCCACGGCGTCTGACAGGGCCGCCTCGTCGATCAGTTCGCCGCGGGCGGTGTTGATGAGGATGGCGTGCGGCTGCAACCGCGCCAGCCGTTCGGCCGACAGCAGGTGGTGGGTCTCCCGGGTCGCCGGACAGTTCAGGGAAATCAGGTCCATCCGCGCCAGCATCTGGTCCAGATCGTCCCACCAGGTCGCGCCCAGCTCTTCGGCGATCAGGGCCGGGACGGGTTTGCGGTTGTGATAGTGGACCTGCATCCCGAACGCTTTCGCGCGCCGGGCCAGGGCTTGGCCGATCCGGCCCATGCCGACGATGCCGAGCCGCTTGCCCCACAGTTTCCGGCCGGTCATCCAGGTCGGGGACCAGCCCTCGAACCGGCCCTCGGCCACGACCAGGGCCCCCTCGACGATGCGGCGGCTGACCGCCAGGATCAGGGCCATGGCCAGATCCGCCGTGTCCTCGGTCAGGACGCCCGGCGTATTGGTCACGATGAGGCCGCGGCCCACAGCCGCGTCGATATCGATGTGATCCACACCCGCACCGAAATTGGCGATCATCTTCAGCTGGTCGCCGGCCGCTGCGATCAGGGCGCCGTCGATGGTGTCGGTGATGGTCGGAACCAGGACATCGGCCCGCTGTACGGCCGCCTCCAGCGCCGCGCGGTCCATGGGTTTGTCGGTCAGGTTCAGCTCTGCGTCGAACAGCTCGCGCATGCGTGTTTCGACCGCGTCGGGCAGCCGTCTGGTTAACACGACCTTAAGTCTGGGCGCGGACATTGGCGGCCTTCGGTTTCAATCGTTTCGGCATATTGGCGCATCCGGTGTCTGGCAAGGCTCGCTCCCGCATCCATAGACTCGCCGTCCTCGGCACCGTCCTGGCCGCCGCCGCCCTGGCCGGGGCCGGCCAGACCATGCCGGACGGTCGGCCCACCCCCAGCGGCCAGCCGGTCCCGCGCTGGCTGTCGCTGAAATCGGATGAGGTCCGGGCCCGCTTCGGCCCCGGCCTCGACTACCGGATCCTGTGGGAATACCAGGTCTCCGGCCTGCCTGTGCAGGTGATCGCCGAGACCGAGGAATGGCGAAAGATCTGCGACCCCGAGGGTGGCGTCGCCTGGGTCCATCGCAGCGTGGTGTCCAGTCGCCGCAGCGCCCTGAACACCTCGGGCACCGAGATTCCGATCCGCTCCGGCCCTTCCGGGACGGCGGGCGTGCGGGCCCGGCTGGCCCCCCATGCGCTCGTGGCGATGGAGAACTGCGAGGACGGCTGGTGCGAGGTGCGGATGCGCCGGATGCGCGGTTTCGTGCGCCAGAGCGATGTCTTCGGCACCCAGACGCGCGCCCTTTGCAACGCCGCCCGCCCGGCGGGGCGCGGACGTTAGCCGGGGCGGTCGGTTCGGCCCGCTAAAAAGTTGAGCCGCCGGTTCCCGTCGTGTAACCCGGCTGCAACACCCGCTGGAGAGCGCCCTTGAGCCAGTCGCAATATCCGTCGTCCTTCGACTATGAGGCCCTGCTGGCCTCGGGTCGGGGCGAGCTGTTCGGCGATGGCAACGCCCGCCTGCCGGCTCCGCCCATGCTGATGCTGGACCGGATCATCACCATCAATGCGGACGGCGGGGCCCACGGCAAGGGCTATATCGAGGCCGAGCTGGATATCCATCCGGACCTCTGGTTCTTCCAGTGCCACTTCATCGGCGACCCGGTCATGCCCGGCTGCCTCGGCCTCGACGCCATGTGGCAGCTGGTCGGCTTCTACCTCGGCTGGATCGGCGGCCCCGGAAAGGGGCGGGCCCTGGGCGTCGGCGAGGTCAAATTCACCGGCCAGGTCACGCCGGACATCAGGAAGGTCGTCTACAGGATCGACCTCAAGCGGGTTATCAACCGGCGGCTGGTCATGGGGATCGCCGACGGGGTTCTCGAAGCCGACGGCGTCCCCATCTATACGGCAACCGACATGCGGGTCGGCCTGTTCGGTGCGACAACGCCCGTCGACGCCTGATCCCATCGTCAGCTTCAGACCGCGGCCAACGCGGCGAATTCGGAACCTGGAAGGAAACTCTCATGCGGCGTGTCGTCGTCACCGGTCTGGGCATCGTCTCCTCCATCGGCACCGGCCAGGATGAGGTCGCGGCCTCCCTGCGCGAGGCCCGTTCGGGTATCGTCACCGCTCCGGACCACACAAAATACGGCTTCCGCTCCCAGGTCTGGGCCCCGCCCGCGATGGGCGTGACGGCCGAGGACTGGGCTCCGCACGTCGACCGGCGCGCCGCCCGTTTCCTCGCCAACGGCACCGCCTGGGGCCATATCGCCTTCGAGGAGGCGCTGAAGGACTCCGGCCTGAGCGCCGGGGAGATCCAGTCCGAGCGCATCGGCCTGATCGTCGGTGAAGGCGGTCCCTCGACCCAGATCATCCTCCAGGCCGCCGCCACCACGGTCGAGAAGACCTCGCCCAAGCGGATCGGGCCGTTCGCCGTGCCCAAGGCCATGGCCTCGGGCCCCTCGGCCGTGCTCGCCACCTGGTTCCAGCTCAAGGGGATCAACTATTCGATCTCCTCGGCCTGCGCGACATCCGCCCACTGCATAGGCGCGGCCGCCGAACAGATCGCCTGGGGCAAGCAGGATGTGGTCTTCGCCGGCGGGGTCGAGGACGTCGACTGGTCGATGTCCAACATGTTCGACGCCATGGGCGCCATGTCGTCCAACTTCAACGAAACGCCTTCGGTCGCCAGCCGGGCCTATGACAAGGACCGCGACGGCTTCGTCATCGCCGGCGGTGCCGGGATCGTGGTGCTGGAAGAGTATGAGCGGGCCAAGGCGCGCGGCGCGACCATCTATGCCGAGGTCACCGGCTACGGGGCCAATTCCGACGGCTATGACATGGTCGCCCCCTCGGGCGAGGGTGCCGAGCGCTGCATGAAGATCGCGCTGGAAATGGCCGGCCATCCGAAGATCGACTACCTCAACCCGCACGGCACCTCGACGCCGGTCGGGGACTCCAAGGAGATGGGGGCGGTCCGCAATGTCTTCGGCGACGACATGCCGATGATCTCCTCGACCAAGTCGCTCACGGGTCACTCCCTTGGGGCGGCCGGCGCCCAGGAGGCCATCTACTGCCTGCTGATGATGAAGCACGGCTTCGCCGCCGAGAGCGCCCACATCGAAACCCTCGACCCGGAGTTCGAGGGCATGCCGATCCTGCGCAAACGCCACGACGGCGAACTGAAGCATGTCATGTCGAACAGCTTCGGCTTCGGCGGCACCAACGGCACGCTGATCCTCAGCAAGGTCTGACCTCTCCCGTCCGTCACCCTCGGGCTTGACCCGAGGGCCGGACCATCCGTCGCTCGTGCGAAGCGGGCCTTATACCCGCGGTCCAACATCCGATCCTCGGGTCAAGCCCGAGGATGACGGCCGGGGATGAAGCCGCCCCCCGACCCTCGCTTGCCCCTGGACGCGCAGACGTTCAGAAAGGCCTCACTGAATTGAGGAGACGACCCATGGCGAGCGAGAGCGGCTGGAACATGCCCACCGGTGAACTCATGAAGGGCAAGAAGGGCCTGATCATGGGGGT
>Ga0247844_1002723_pt1 | contig 28090 bp, 33 predicted proteins | sample LaCtaG_FD_192421 | JGI IMG/M metagenome (GOLD analysis project Ga0247844, IMG submission 192421) | Freshwater microbial communities from meromictic Lake La Cruz, Castile-La Mancha, Spain - LaCruzMarch201714.5m_1 | ecosystem: Environmental > Aquatic > Freshwater > Lake | place: Spain: Castile-La...
TTCTGATAACTCCATCGGGCCCATTGTGACCACCATGGCCATTATCTTGTTTTTTACCATAATTGGCACCCTGGACGTGCCGGTATTTGATAATATTCGGCCGTTTTTGTTTACGAGCCATATGATTGCCTGGCGCAGTTTCTTTGAAGAACCTTTTCCCATCGAAACCATCCAGCAATCGGTTATTATCCTGGTCGTCCACATCGTCGTGCTGATTGGCGTTGCCTTGTTTAAATTCAATAAAAAAGACATTTTATCATGATAAACCTGCAATATTTCCGGTTATCCCTGTTTGCCCTTGCGTTCTTGCTGATCGCGCCGACGGTTCATGCACAAAAAACACCCAACCAAATGTTGTACGCGGTGGTGCAAAAAATGAGCAAGGTAAAAGACTATTCTGCCGAAGCCAACATCCGCTCCGATATTCCGATGATCCGCATTTTGCCGGTCAATGCCAAAGTGTATTTCAAGCAAAAAGACAAATTCAAGGTAGAATCCACCGGTATCGTGTTGCTGCCGAAACAGGGGTTCAACGATTTTTATAAAATCATCAGCGATTCAACCACTTATACGGCCGTGTTGACTGGGCAAGAAAAAATACTGGGCGTACCGGTACAAGTCATTAATATCATTCCGGCCCTCGACACCTCGGATTTGATTTTGGCCAAATTGTGGATTGACGCTGCCAACAACCTGGTACTCAAGTCGCAACTGACCACCCGCACCAACGGCACCATGCTCATTGAGTACACCTACGGTGCACAAAAAACGTACGGCCTGCCCGATAAATTGGTGTTCACCGTGGATGTGAAAAAATTCAAAATCCCGAAAGGGGTTGCGACCGATTTGAACAAACCAGCCGCGCCCAAACCCAGCACCGGAAAAACCAAAAATGGCCAGATCTTTATCAATTTGACCAATTATAAGGTGAATGCCGGGGTGAGTGATGCGATATTTAAAAAATAGAGCGGGTGGTTTACGCTGATCACGATCTTCGCGCGCTCGATGCTCCACCGCTGAGCGTGATCTTCGTTCTTCCCACGTTCAATCCCCCCGCCGCGCGTTGGTCTTTTGACCACGCGCAACTCCCGTGTGCTGCTAAGCGTTTTAATAAATTGATTATAAGTTAATTAGCGTCGCACGTTGTATGCGCGTGGTCAAAAGACCAACGCGCGGCGGCGGGGCTTTAGTGGTATAAAACAAAAATTGAGCGCTGCGAGATATTAAGCGTTTCGGAAAAGAGTACTACACGCAGCAAGTCGCCCTGTCAATAGAATTTACGCATTTACATGGGCTCCAGCGGGGCAGTATCTCCAAATTGTTCCGATGCTCTGATACCCAAAAAATCCACTATTTTTGCCGCATAGCCAATCTATGCACATGCACAAAGACACACAAACCTTATTGCGCATACAATTTCACCCGGAAGATTACCTGATTTTCACGTTGTGGCTCCTGCTTTGTTTTGCTGCTGTTGCCTTCAATGGTACCGCCGATGAAGGCGACAGCGTAGAGCATTATTTATTTGCGCGGTATGCTTTCGTGCACCCCGAGAACTTTGTAAATCATTGGGCCAAGCCCTTGTTCGTGTGGATCGCCGCGCCCATTGCCCAGTTCGGTTTTGCGGCCGTCAAACTATTAAACGTAACCTTCTGGGCCTTGCAATTGGCCTTTGTCGTGCGCATTGCCCGGTACTTTGGCACCGGATACTACTGGATCATTCCAGTATTTGGGATTTGCGCGCCCATGAACCTCACCCATACCCTTTCGAGCCTTACCGAGCCGATGTTTGCCGTTTGGTTGGCGGGCAGCATCGCCCTGATTTGGTACGACCGCAAATGGGCGGGTTACATCCTGCTGTCGTTTTTGCCCTTGGTGCGTTCCGAAGGTTTGATCGTGTTTTGCCCGGTCGTCGTGTACATGTTGCTCGCGCGGGATGTGCGCTACCTCCCTTTATTGGCCGTTGGACATCTGGTTGTCGGTCTGGCAGGATATGGCTACCACCACGATTTGTTGTGGACGGTGCACCAAAATCCGTATGCAACCTTGTCTATTGTGTATGGGCGCGGCAGTTGGGATACCTTTATCAAAGGCATGCCCAACGTAATTGGCTGGGGCGTCACGTTTTTTCTGGTAGTTGGTTGCATCGATGGTTTACGCCGCCTGTTGTTCAAAAACCAGTGGTTCAAAGACCCCATTGCGCGTAAAGAGACCATCCTTATATATGGTGTCATGCTGAGTTACCTGGCGGCCCATTCCCTGTTTTGGTATTACGGCATCTTTAAGTCGCTGGGCTTGTTACGGGTGGTATTGGGCATTATGCCGATGATTTTATTCGTGGCCTGGCGCGGATTTACCTGGTCGTTTCAGACTTTGCCGACACAAGTACCCAACGCCGTGCGTTACCTGATTTTGGCAGGTGGCTTGGTGTTCGGGCTGGCGATGCACCGCACCCTGCGCTATGATTTTACCTTGAATGCCGCCCAGCAGAGTTTGCGCAATGCGGCCAAAGATTTGCAACAACGGCTACCCGACCTTTCAGAGCGTATAAAATACCATGCATCGGTAGACGCCGCCTTGGCTTTTGATCTCGATTATTTCGACCATAACCTGTCTAGAACACCAGACAGATTGTATTCCGGCGAACTTGCTCCCGAAGGCAGCCTCGTGATATGGGACGATAAATTTATGCCCAACGAGGGCAAAACACCTTTAACGCGCCTGGAACAAGACCCACGGCTTCAGTTATTGGGAGCATATCGGGTGTATGACCCGCGTTTTAAAAAAGACCGCCAAACCTATATTTTTGAAGTGCGTGGGCAAACCGACCGTTTGTCGGAGGTTTTAAATACAACAACAACTTACACACCCATTTCCTCCGTACGCAGGTAGGTGTTTTTAAAAATCTGCCATTCCTGCTCCATCGTACGTTGAAACCGGCTACGGCTGCGGAAGGCTAAAACATCCTTCTTAGGCAAGGGGTATGCCCGCATACGGGTCCAATGTTGGCCCAACGCACCGTTTTCTGCGCCTACCCAATGCAGCAATTGATGGAATGTATCGGAGACCGGTACCGTCAAATCATGTACATTTTGCGCAGTTGGATTGGGCTTTTTCCAACCCTTTTGGTAAGCCTCGAACAACAATTCCTTTTGTGCATCCACCAAAAACAGCACAGCATAGCGCCAGGATTGCAAACCAGCCTGTACGTAAGCGCGTGCATCCGGGGCTTCGATCTTTTCCACCAGTTGCACAGCCGCCTGCATGCATGGAATAGACAAATAAACCAAGGAAAAAGAGATTCCATATGGACTTTGTGCAATCGCGTCCACGGGTTGGGCCGACAAACGCCGCGGGGGATTTGCGCCCAAGGAATAGGCAATCAAAGGGGTCAACGGTTCGTCGGCGCCATCCAGCACCGCCCGCAGCATGTCCAGGAAAGCTTGCTGCTCCACTGCGGTAGGATATTGTTTTTGGATCCAGCATTTTTCCACTTGTTGTTGAATCGCCTTACCGTGTTGTTGCGCCACATAAGCCAAAAACACACCGATGTATTTGTGTTGCAGGGCAGCGGGCAGGTTTTGTACGCCTTGTAGCAAGGTTTCGCCTTTGATAGAAGGTATATGATCAGTAGGTATTTGCAGCCATTCTATAAAAGCCAGTCCAATCCAGGCGGCGGGGAGGCTTGCATCCAGTGCTATGGCTTGCTCCAACTGCGCTTTTGCTTTTTCCGGATATTGGTATTGCAACAGGCGTAAGGCCGTTTGTAATTTTTCGGTATAAGCGGCCTTTTCGGCGGGGAAATCGGTAATCAGGTCTGATAAGATTGTACTTAGGTCTTTCACGTTTTACTTACTTTAATTAAAATAAATGCGGAATAAGGTGCGCTTGCTTCTAAAATATAGGTGTATCACGGCAAGCGGCCGTTATTGGATTAAAAACTTGCACAAGATGAAAATAATATTTGGGATGTATAAATATTTGGTCGAAAAGTTGGGGAGGGAGGATTCATCCGTCAAACCTTTGGGCAAAATATGCGACCTCTAGCGAGGTCGTGCGGGAATGTTTTCATTGGGCGTTGCTACAGATATTTGACCTCCAAGGAGGTCAGTGCCTTGCTTTTAACATTCCGGGTATCTATTGAAGGGCCTGGTTTTAAAACAAGAAATCACCGCGCAACGCGACGACCTCGCTAGAGATCGAACATTTGTAGGAAAGATAAACGTACCACCGATTACTAATCAATCACCAAAGAATGCAACATATACCCCGATTATGGGGGCTGTTTTCAGGAGGCGAGTAGGTTGTTGCATGGTAATTGGGTTAAAAATTGTTGCGCTTGCCCTTTTTAAGTGCTTTTGGGGTGCCTGTCCCGATTTGCCTGCCAAGCTTCACAAAGTAGCAACTGCTTCTACTATCCTATTTTTAATTTGTAGCCAGCTTAAGTTTTCGTTCATCAAAATAGGAGTATCATCTTCTTCAGCATCTTCGAAATAAGTCAAACTTTTTACTATATGAAAGGTCGTACTAAGTTTAAATTTCTCAAAGTGAAGTTTTAGCATTTCCTGCAAGGTCATTTTTTCTAAGAGGAAGTATAAGTCATAGAAATCCTTCTTTTTCCCTCGCCCTGCAATGGCATCTAATTTCATGGGTGCAATATCTTCAGGGGTAAGAAGTCGTAAATTTCCTTCTATGCGCACAGGACGTATCGTAGGGTAGTTAAACCTCAAAATATCTACTTTTATGCCTTGGATACGCGTCAATAAAGCACCTTCCATCTTCGTCAAAACTTCGATTTGTGGAAAATCTTTCCCCAGATTTTTCAAAAGTTCATCGCCATCAAATTTAACTTCCGAAAAAAGATCAAGGTCGATGGATTTCCTATGACCGATCTGTAAAGAAAGCGATGTGCCACCAACCAGACAGAAAGTTGAAAGGTATGGCATGTCCATTAAGCGCCTTAATAATTCCAGTGTGTCGGGTTCGACTGTTTCAAAATGTAACATCTAAAATCAGATTTTGGCACCAAAAAATACGCACTGCAAAAACTCAGGGTTCGATTGTCAAGGTACCGCAAACGAACAAGAATATCCCGGATGCGATCTTTACCATAATATCCCAAAATAGCCTTGAATTCCGGCCAGGTGCCGTGCAAAACTACCCGCTCTACAATCGTTTTGGCATGGCTTTCAAGCCCGAATGCGGAAGCATCCGTATCCCAGAACAGGGTTGGAGATAAAGACAAGTCTTGCCAGTGTTCGATTTTTTTTGATATCTGCATGCTATTCAATAAGTCCAATGTGGCTCTTGTAACTGTCTGCGTGTGTAACATTCAAAATCGGATGGTTTCAAACTTAAGTAAAAACACAAAAAATTAAGGACGTCTTTTTTAAGGTAAGGAGACTTTACAATCTCTTGGCTGATCACATCCTTACCGTAAAATTGCACCGTTGCTACAAAGTCATTCCAAAGGCCATAGTTCATCACCTTATCAATTATGAAAAGACGATCTTTATCGTAATCCAAAGATTCAAAATCCACGTCCCAAAAGACACGCTTTGAAATAATAGGCTTGATCACTTTTTCCATACCCAAAAATTGATTTTGTGGAGTAAAGTTATGCTTTTTGAGGCAATTTTCATAATATTTATTGGTGGCTGGCTTTAATGTTTACAAAACAGCAGCATCTATTTGCGGAGGGCTTCGTCCCCCATCAATCTTTTTAATAATCCCAATGTACCGGGTTCGACTGTTTCAGTATATAACATCGGAAGTTCGTGCGTCAAGGTTCGTTCGATGACAAAGCGCTTGTTCTTTTCAAAATCCAACTTTGTCTTGTCGATGTCCCAAAACAACGAAGCACTAAAATCGGCAACCGTGATTTCTTTTTTCATAATGATTGAATGCAAAAATAGCGATTACTGCCGACCGCAACAAGTCTATTTTCTTATAAGGAATGGGCGTCGATTTGAATGGGTTAAATAGCCAGACATCGTGAGAAGCCCTCCTCAAATGTTTTCGGGGTGCTCCTCGTTGCGATACACTTGCCACGTCGGAAGCGTTTTGGTACGCTTCCGACGTGGCAAGTGTATCGCAACGACTTCCGAACATTGTTATACTGGATCCGTAAATACAAGACAAATAACACTACCCAATTACAATAGGCCCCGGAAACCGTAATTTATGCGCTTCCAATTCCTTTTTAATGAGTGGAAGCAAAGCTTCTCCAAGTTCCCATAGCTGCGTACTATCAACATATCTAATAGGCTTCGGCATGTTGTTCCCAATTTAAGTCTTTCAAATTCCCTAAAAAGGGGATGCCTCCATAACGTCCATTCAAGTAACCTTTTCGGATATCAATCGTATGATGCTCCTTAAAATCACTTAAAGCATATACTTCCGTTGCACCTTCCGTATTCTTTTCTGCAAACCAAATTTCATCCGGCCTGAAAATATCCTGATCCAATAAATTGGATTCATGCGTGGAAAAAATCAATTGTCCTTTTGTGGACTGGTCATGCGAAAATTTATTGATCAACTCCTTGATTAACAACGGATGAATGCTGCGCTCAATTTCATCGATCAAATATACCTGTTTTGAATGCAGCGCCGCATAGAAAGCAGGCAAATAATCAACCAGCCTCCTTGTACCGTCCGATTCTTCCGCGGCCGTAAATTTTGCTGCACCACCATCGATGTCATGCAAAAAATACAGCCGTTTGGCGACCACTTTTCCAGCGCGCAGCACAAAAAGAATCTCTTCATGTTCGGTTCTAAAAGGTCTTGTTTTTTCGGGGGCTGCTTTCAACTCGGCCGTAATGCGTTCGGCCTGTTGCTTGTCTTCTTCACCAAAAAACGCTTCAATAGGGATGGTATCTACCACGATCCGCTCGATGCCTGTATTAAAAGCCTGCATTACATCCGCAGCAAACTGATAAAACCCGGCATCCTCTTCCAAATAAATGGCAATGCCTGCAGGCTTAGTATCGGGCATAATGGGCACCAAATCGGCGCTAAACCATTGCAAGGCTTTTTTAAATATTTCGAAAACCTCATTTTTTCGGCCAGCCATGTAAAACAAAACTGGCTTATTGCGTTCCAGGATTTCGTTTTTCAAGAACCAGGGGAAAATACCAGCCTCCTTATCCGCCATTACTTCTTTGGCAAAATCAAGTTCCAGTTTTTTTTCACCTGCTGTGTCCGTGCGGATAAATAAAGTATAATCCTCTTTTTTGCCCAGACCGCTGATTTGCAACTCTTCCTCCACAATAATGCCCTGGTTGATGGTAATACCGTAATAATAAGGTACTTCATCTTTAATAAACTCTACCCCCAAATACACATCCTTTTGGTGACTTTCCTTGTCAAATTTGAAGGTTTCTACTAAAAACTCGATGGGTAGATTACCTGTTACAACATACTCCCGAAGCAATGCTAAAGCCCGAATTAAGTTGCTTTTACCAGCCCCATTGGCGCCATACATCGCGTTAAGTTTAAGCAAATCGATCCCTCCAGCCTCATACACATGATAAGGCATCCGGCCAAAACGGCCGGGAAGCATATTGAACTCAGTGAGTTCTTTAAATGAGAATAGGTTCTTAACCAGAAAGCGAATCAGCATCTTGTGATATTTTCACGCAAATATACATATTATATAGAAGGTTGCGCAAAAAATTTAGCACAAAAGCATGGACCTGGTTAAAATTTCACTTGCTTTGTTTTTTAACACTTCGTACTATGTGATTCCATACCAAAATGTGTCCAACTCAATTTGTGCGGAACCTCCGCATAAATTGGAAATGCTACAGCGTTGGTATTTGCTTACAAAAAGTTGTGATGATAAATAGACCAACTGAAATGGTGCGACAGTGTCGCACTATTTGGGCATAGTTGTTAAACTCGCCCGATCATCCTTTTCTCGCATAAAGCCATATTCCTAGGCGTCCAATTACACATTGCTCTATGAAAAAAGGGTGTGGTCATCAAGTAACGTTTTTACCTCTTCCTGAAGCAAAGGGATGTGTCGATTAAGTATAGCCCAAACAATCGAATCATCCAAATTATCATAGGCATGAATTAAACGATTTCTAAAATCAATGATTTGACGAGAATTCGTCAAATCAATTTCAGACGCCTCTTTACCGAATTGATTCACAGCCTCCCCAATAATTCCCAATTGCCGTTCGACGGCACTTTTGGTTTTTAGATCTTTTTGATATTCAAAAAAATCAGAAATGTCTTTAGAAAAAGATTGGGTTAATTCAATGGCTTGTAATATATCATACAAATACTTTCTCGCTTTCTCGGTCATATATCAACAGTTTTGATCGTTCTATACTATCGCGCAAATAAGGATTTTTAATCGGTTGATTGCTTATCAAATCCACCTTACGCGCAAACAACGCTTCGAGTGCTTCCCACAAACCAATCAGGTTTTCTCCGCGCTCCAAAGGGGGCATTTCCTCCATTTCAACCAAAAAATCAAGATCGCTTTTTTCCGGATCGAATTGATTGGATACTACAGAGCCAAAAGCAAACAAACATTTCACCCCGAATTGATGGCACAATTCAAATAATTGATCGCGTTTTTGCAGGATGATTTCTGGTTGATGCATGGCTTTTTTATGCAAAGTTAAGGTTTTGTGCCTTAAATCTTATCTTGTTTATCCTAAACCGTCAAAATTCCTGATCCATCCCCACCCTAAAACACCGCCACCGCCCGAACTGGCGATCCCGTCCCGCCCCGAATCTTCAAAGGAAGTCCGATAAACCTGAAGCGCCCCTTGCCAATCAACTGATTCAAATTCACCAGATTCTCGTAATGTGTAAACCCCATTTCCCCACAAATGTGGTGCACCTCCCGGTTCGATACCTTCGGAATACCGGGCGACATCGTTTCCACCCCAAAGGCTGATATGCCCTGCATACCCAGCCACCGCGTCGCTTCGGCGGATAATCCCGGACCATGCCCCCAATCCGCCGTTCCAAAATGCTTCCGGTAATGGTCGGTGTACAACAAAACGGTATCGCCTTTGCGGATTTCCGCGTTTGCTTGCTTGCAGGCCTCTTCCAACTCTGTCGGTTCAATTAGTTCTTGCAAGTTTTTGTAGGAAAAATCCAGACAAATCCCTTCCGTGTAAAACATCGAAAGCGGCATGGTATCAATCGATTGCCCGACAAATTCCCGGCCCATGTGGCTCAAGGCATCCACGTGCGTGCCCGTGTGTTCCCCCATTTCTAATTTGTACACGCTTGGGGTGTGGGTGCTGGGATTTTCAATACCCTCCCATTGTTCGTGGGTGGCATGGACGGTCATGTTCACCTCTGGAAGCCCATTGAATACGGGCATGTTGGGGTATATTTCCTGGCTTAAGTCTATGATTTGGATCATGGTGGATAGAGTGATGTCCTTAAAATGCACGTCATACTTCCAATATAGTCAAGGAATCACCTTTGGGTGGCCCATGCTATTCAGAATCATCCAGTTAAGTAATTAATGCTTGTTGAATAAACGATTCCTTCGCTTCCTCCCATTTATCTAAGATAGTGAGGGCAATATCCCAATTGTGTTTGGCAAATTCTAGAAATTCTATAAAAGGAATGGCCGCTTTAAAAGTTTCTTTGCAGTAATATAATGATTTTTGTCGATCTGGCTGGGCATATAAATAATAGTTCGCCAAATTAACTGAAGTCATTGCAACCTCGGGCAAATAAGTTTGTGGATTGTCCTCGGCAAGTTTTTGGTTTATTTGCAATGCTTCCATATATAATGGAAGTGCCTGTTCATACTCCTTTTTCAAATAATACAAAGATGCCAAATTATTGATCGTCGTTGACATATTGAATAAATAGGACTGCGGGTCCTGGGTGACAAGTTCGCGATAAATCTCCAATGCTTCTTCATGCAAAGGCTGGGCGTTCTGATAGTCATCTTTTTCAGCATACAAAATCGCTAAATTATTCAGCGTCATAGCGATATCAGACAAATAAACCTTTAAATTTATTTTTTCCAATACCCTAAATGTACTTAAGGCTTCATTGTAAGCGGACTTTGCTTGCTCGATCCAGCCTATTTCATAATAAAACGCACCAATGTTGTTAAGGGAATGTGCAACTTCAGGCAAATGAACCTGAGGAGCCAATTCCACCAATTTTCTCCTAATGCGCAGCGCTTCTTCATACATGGATTGCGCCTCTTGATAGGTACCGTTATCTAAATATAAAGCTGCCAGATTATTTAAAGTTCCGGCAACATAGGGCCAATAAATCGGAGGATTTATCTCAGCAAGTTGCCGATACATTTGTAAAGACTCAACATACATTGGTTCCGATTTAGGAAAATTATTTTTTGAATAATATAATGCAGCCAAATTATTCAAAGTAGTAGCGGTATAAAATAAATACATTTCAGGTTTCTCTGCCGTCAACTTCCTATAAATGGATAATGCTTCCTCATAAAATCGCTGGGCAACCTTAAATTTATTGCGATCAGAATACAAGTTCCCCAAATTATTCAACGTCATTGCCAATTCATTGGGATGCTTATTTTCATTACCTTGCGCCAGAACTCGGTATATTTTAAGTGCTTCTCGATAAAAAGGCATTGCTTTATGTAGCAGATTTTGATCTCTGTAAAACTCGCCATAATTATTTAAGGTTGAGGCTAAATTAAACAAATGGCGGTCGGGATTCATTTCAGCTAAATTCCTATAAATTTTCAATGCCTCTTTATGCAAAGGCTTCGCATTTGAAAACTCATTGATATCTGAATATAAATTTGCCAAATTATTTAGCGTCATGGCAAGATCCGGCAAATAATCATCTGGTTTATCTCTTACTAAATCTCTGTAAATATTTAATGCTTCCTGATATAATGGAAGTGCTCGAAAGAATTGATTCTGCTCACCATTAAAATAAGCGTATTCATAAGTATAATAAGCAATAAATGATTTTCTTTTAGTCGCTTTGGCGGATACCATTCCCCTATCCAAACAAGATATCGCCTTCTGAAATCGATCATGATTATGCTGAATATCTAAATTCAACATGGTTATTTGTGCCTTTACCCTGAACTCTTGGGCGTTGTTTTCTAATTGATCATAAAGATTTGCCAGATTTTTTTGCTCCTTTTGATATTTTAAAAGCGTTTGCTGTTCAAAATCAAATTCCTGGGAAAGTAACAGATCATCTGCTTTTGAAATATCTCCCTTAAAAAACAACGCAGCAGCCTTTTCAAGCGCCCCTTCCAGTTTTACATTCGTAAATGAATGCGCCGTAAATAAGGTATTTTTTAAAAACTGCATCTGCTCATCCTCGATGGCTACTAAATCTGCAGATAGTTTTAGACGTTGATTTAAGTCATTGGATTGACTAATGCTTGAAACTACTGACTTTCTTTTATTATCCAATACCTGATAGAACGGAAAGGGGCTTATAAATTGAAGTATCTCAAGATACAGACCTCCTTCCTTATTGTGAATATCCTTTACAACCGTTTCAATCTTGCTTTTATCCGGTATGATTTCCAGGATGGCCTTATTGCCAATCCAATGTTGAATTTTGGTTAAGGATGTGATCGAAGTCATTTTCCAAAGTTTGAATTTTCTTTTCCTGGTATTCTACCCAGGCTAATAAGAAAAATTGGTCATTCAACAAGTCTTCTTCCGATAGCATTGCATCCACTTCTCTAATTTTACCTTCTTCAAATAATTGAATGGCTAATGCCAGCCTTTCAGACCTAGGCTCTATTTTAGATAAGGTTTCCGCCAGGTATAATGTATTGGCAATAAAGTCCTTTTCAACTTCCAACAAATTCTGAAGCTTGTTATCCAAATGCTGTTTAATTTCTACATTTTGTGTTGCTTGTATTTCCGTATTTAAATGCATTATTTGCGCTTGCATCTCCGTAAATTGGTCGGATTTTACCAAGTAGGTTCTAATATTGATATCAATATCCCTATGCGCTCGCAGATTTGAAATCTCAAATTGGACTGAAATATCGCCCGATTTTATCAACTGAATAATACTGATGTGCGCATCTTTTTGCATCTATTACTTTTGTTTAATTACAATATTTATTTTTCCTTGGTCACTTTCAATACCCTTGATGATGGCCTCGCTTTTTTCCTGTTCAGCATGGAACTCGATATCTTTTGCTGCTTTAATATCTTCAAAAATAAGCGTATTATCATATTTATCTTTGATTACATCGTACATATTCTTTAAGTGTATTTCCATAGACGGATCTTTTTTTAAGGCTTTGGCAAGCATAATCTCCACGGCCTCAATATTCAACTTTTCATCTGGAGCACTTGTTAAATCTTCGATTGGTTCCTTTGGTTTTTCGTCGTCGGTAAGAAACAACGGTCTGATCCAACGAACGGTTGCATCCGTAAAGTCACTAAAAAAGTCCGTTAAAGACTTCTTTTCTTTTAATTTTTTGGCCAAATACCCCACAAGGGCACTGATCATAGCAGTTGAAGCAACGGGTTCCATTTTATTTGTATTTAAGTGTTTCTATAGCAGGGTACCATGGACTAAAAGTACCAAACATTAGTAATAACGGTTATTGTTCCCCTATTATTTTATACCTCGATTAAAGTAGATTTAAATCCTGGTTATATCTCCACCATCCCCCCTTTATGATCGCTAAGCCTGGCTCGTTTGTTTTCCGTTTCATTCCAGTAACTTACGACAACCCTTCTATCCCCAACATACTTTTCAGACAATACAATGTGGTCAATATTGTGCCTCAAGTTTGCGGTACAATTGATCATTTGGTGTTGCTCAAACGCAGCGTTTAGTTTTGCGCGCCCCACATGGGTAAAATAATAATTGTCGGAAAAAGAAATATTCAAATCGCCCGCAATGCAAAAATGGCTTGCCTTACGGTGGATGGCTTCAAAGTCCAACAGTTGTTTTTCAAGGTCGTCTTTAAAGGGAGGTTTCCTGTTTCCAAAAATGCCCACTATAGTTCCATATACCGCCAATTCCCCCAGGGGCGTATTAAAATTTACACAAAGCGCGGTATCTGCATCAAACGTTTCAAAGCCCTTTATTTCGTCGGCAAGCGGATACTTGGAGAAAATACTGACCCGCCTTTCACCAACTTTGTACTTCGGATCTTGCAAAATAGCCGTGTGAAAAACAGGATAGGCTGAACCTAAATCAATACAATCGTTCGTTTCTGTTAACACCAGGATATCCGCTTGAAGCGCCTGCAAGATGGCAAGGATGGCTTCGGTTCTTTTGCTTGTTTGGGTGGGGCGTTCTAGGTTCCAGGTGGCTATTTTCATTTTGGGTTAGGTGTGAGGTTAAACCCGTCAAGGAACCTAAATTGTTAGGGACGGATACTCCGATTTGGGCGAAGGGCAAATGGATATCTATGATGGATATTTGTCAATTGGATTTAATTTTCAATGAAGATTTATTGCAAGGAGATATTTGAGGCTCTTTTGGAATAACGTATGCATCAGTGTACCGTTTTTTAGCTTTTTCACAAAAGTTCTCAGCCTCCTTTTTTGTCGAGAAACTATCTGCGATTACACTATAATAATTTGAACAATTAAAAATACCTATTTTTGCATTAGGAAAGCCAACATTTATAGCCTCAATCAATTTCTCTTCAGCTTCTTCTCTTTTATTTGAAGTGTAAATTAACACTAAAAAATCCTTTAACGTAGTATCTTGGAAAACTTGACTTCTATAAATATAGTCAGCAAGCACCGAAGATTCAACTCCTGAAATTTGGCTTAAATCTATCTCTTTAACTTTGTTTTTTTCATCATCTTCATCTAAATAGTCATATATTTCATAAACAACAACCCCCAATCCAATTAAAACGGCAGCTGCGGTTGCATATTTCTTTGGACTTTTGGATACATCATTGACAAGTTCATTAAACATTTTTGTGATTGAAAACGGATATTTATTGGGCTTTGATAATTTTAAATAATAACTTACATTCTTATTGCCTTTTCCAATTTTGGAAATAGCATTAAGATCATTAACTACTACCTCAGTAGCATTAACGGGGATCTCTTTTACAAAAGCGTTAAGCTTAGTCCCGTTTATTCGAATATTATCTGTTGGAATATACTTTTTTTGTATTCCTTGAATTAAGTTTTTTTCATTAATTATTCTCAAATCATTAGTAGATTTTGGCAAAGGCTTTCCATAGGCATCATAATTCCTTTGAAGATCTTCCAATACTGAGGAATATTGCTCAATCTCTGGAGGAGGCACCTTCATAACTCCAAATGCTTTTTGTAAAACTTCATTTGTGGAACCACTACTCCTCAAAATATCATAGATATGATTATCCTCGATGTTTAGATGCCACTTTAAAACGCCCATTTGCCCCCCGTTTGCCCCTTGATCTAAATACCCACTTACTTTATAAATTATATCCTTTATTTCAGGCGGAGGTTTAGGTAAATTATCAATTGAATAGGACACCAATTTAAAATTTACCTTATGATTTACAGCTGGTTTCCATGCCTTAACAAATTCTCTAAATGTTTTATCATTAAGTGCAGAGTCATAATCTTTGGATAAATCGTAGCATAAATATTTTAAAAACGTCTTCCCTGATTTTCCTGCAGAAATATAAGCCGTTTCAATTTTCCGTAAAATAGGGAAACGATCCCAAGAGGCGGCTGCAGAAGGAGATAAATACTCCTTTGGGAAAAAGCCATAATCATTTAAATACCGATCGATAGGATTCGGTACTACGCCCGCGGTATATTTTGAAATAAATTCAATAATTTTTTCAGTTTCTTCAACTTGAAGCGCTGGTTGAGAAAAAGAAGGATATGCATTAAAAATAAATAAGTAAAAAAGAACATTAAAAATATACTTTGAACTTTTTTTAAATGAAAATGTTAGTTTTTTCATGTGCAATTATTATATAATTAATGATTTAAGGTCAATCTAAAACGTAACGAAAAATCTACTCTACAATTCGTGGGTTTTAAGATACTCCAAAAATTTGAATCGACTTTCCCGAACGTTCAAAGCGAATTGTTCATCAGGTACTACATATAACAATGAAGCCAACATCTTAGGCCCATGAAGACCAGCCTCCCTAAACAAATCATGCCAATAATATTCGGACGGACTTGTTTCGACAGGTGGCAATTTCATTTTATTAATTATGGATGCATCTTTATTCTCAGATCTACGAAAAAAGTTGGCTTCATCAACCTTATTATTGATCTCACGATAATTTGAAATCAAATTAGAGCAAGATGTTATAATTTTTTTATCAATGAGATACATATGAACCATTCCAGAGTTTGGAAATTGACTCAAAATATGGAACTTATCAATATTCATATCATCAAATACAGTAAAATCATCTTTTATTTCATCACAAATGGACAATAATGCGTTTATGATTTGGTTTCTTGTGACACTCGCATATTCAAATGAAACTGTACCTGTATTTATGGAATCTTTGAGAAAATAATACCTTGAAGATACCAACAATATTGAATTTGCAAACACCGCATTTGATTCAGCAAGTTTTTTTAATAAAAACAACGCCGATTCTGTTTGGTTTAAGCCAATATATGTTTTAATTTTTTCAATTGTTTGTCCGCTCATAAATTTATTTTTTTTAAAGACACTCTGTTTTAATTATGTCACAAAGATAGATACTTTTTTAATTAAAGAATCAATCTATTAAATATTTTTAAAATTTAACATTATGTTAATACAAGGTCATATTAACAGCCTTGTTATGGAGGGAAGTAAAACGACAAAACAGCATCGTTAATTTTTCACTAATAATACTCCTTAATATACTCATAGGCCCGATTATACAGATCTTCATCCTTAATCTGATACTTCGTCCAAAGTACTTTTCGTAATTCCCGTTTTACTTCTCTTTCTCCAACGGTTGAGTTTTGCCAACCATCAAAGCGAACGACTCTGACTATTTCGTCAATATCGTTTACAATACGTTCAACAATGGCTGGTGTTGTGTCCGTTTTTAATTCAAGGAACAATTCAGTCAGTGCGGCTTTTGCGTTTTTTTGTTCAGGTACAGGTTCAACGCCTTTTTCGGCTTGCAATGTTTCTTTGGCTAACTGACAAAGTTCTTTGATGAATTCTATTGAGTTAATCAGCCCTTTTTCCGCTCTGTCACGAATAGCTTCGAGTCTTTCGCTAAGTCGTTTGAATATTGGATTGTTCGTGTATTTGTTTAAACGACTGATAAGAATTTTCAAAACCTTGTCTGCCTGCCTTGGGTCTTTCTTATTCATTAAGTCGTCAATCACTTCCGCATCCAAAATCATTTCTTCCATGTCGTGATTGATGCCCGAAACATGAATGTGTTCGTGTATAAGTGCCGTTGTCTGAGCACCCAACGCATGCCACAACAATCTGCCGTTGTCGTCAGATGATGGTTTTACCGAAGTATATACCTGGGATAACCATTTGTAATCTCTCTCAAATGGATTTATAATAGCATCAGGCGAAAGTGCTTCCCACAACTTGGTTAAGCTGCTGAAATCTTTTGCAAAAGCATCCCGCTTTTCGTTTGTGTTGATGCAGTCTTGGGCCTTTAATAATCCTTCAAAACCTTCAATTGTTCTGTCCATGCCTTGAAAATGGTTCAAACATATTTCCATCCATTCGGGCAATCTATCTTTCAATTCCTGCAAATTGGTTATGACCAACTTAACGCTTTCTTCATCAAATGCCAGGGCTTTTGCGGTGTCGTCAAATACGCCGAAATAATCGACAATTCTGCCGAATGTTTTATTCGGAAACAAACGATTGGTTCTGCAAATCGCTTGTAAAAGAGTATGGTCTTTCAGCGATTTGTCCAAATACATCGTTTGCAATATCGGTGCATCAAAACCGGTGAGCAGTTTTGCGGTTACAATCAGAAATTTCAATGGACTTTCAGCATCGTTGTATTTCTCCACCACCTTTTCTTGCTTGTCTTTATCCATCCCCCACTTCTGTTTGAAATCATATTCATCACTGGCGGAAGTACTAATAACTACTTCGCTTGCTTCTGGATTGATCAAAAGGTCTAATGCTTCCTTGTATTGAATACAGGCGTAACGGTCTGGCGTTACAATCATGGCTTTCAATCCTTCGGGTTCTACGTGGGCTTTGAAATGCTCGACGATGTCGGCTACAATGGTTTTTACCCGTTCTGGCGATTTTAAAAACACCGCCATGTTAGCGGCTTTCTGACTGAGTTTGTTCCGATCTTCTTCGCTCAGATCGTTAGCCATTTCTTTAAAGGCAACATCCAAGCCTTCTTTGTCGATGTGATAATTGGGCAAACGTGGTTCAAAGTGCAAAGGCAAGGTAGCATTGTCTCGGATACTTTCTTGAAAAGTATAACGGCTCATGTAACCGCCACTGTCTTGCTCGGCACCAAAAGCCCAGAATGTGTTTTTATCGGCTTTGTTGATGGGCGTTCCTGTTAAACCAAACAGAAAAGCATTGGGTAAAGCGTTTCGCATCTTTCTGCCCAAGTCTCCTTCCTGGGTTCGGTGCGCTTCGTCCACCATCACGATAATGTTATCCCGCTTGTTCATGTCGGGATACGCATCTTTGAACTTGTGTACCATCGTGATGATGATTTTCCGGGTGTCCTGTTCCAACAGTTTATGCAGTTCTTTGATGCTGTCGGTGGTAATCATATTGGGCACTTCTGCCGTGTTGAAGGTAGCGGTGATTTGCGTATCCAAATCAACTCTATCCACCACAATCATTACGGTTGGATTGTGCAAGTCTTGTTGTTTCCGCAATTTTTGAGCAGCAAACAACATCAATAAGGATTTACCCGAACCCTGAAAGTGCCAAATTAATCCTTTCTTGATTTTACCTTCTCTTACCCGTTCGACAATGGCGTTGGCTCCTTCATATTGCTGATAGCGGCAAACCACTTTTATTTTTTTCTTCTTGCTGTTGGTGGCATAAATGGTGTAATACTGTAAAATATCCAGCAGCGTAGATGGTTTGAGCAAATGCGTTAATTGTTTGGCAACATCTTGCAAACCAATGAAATGACTTAACTCGTCTTTTTCATCTTCTAAACGCCACGGCGCCCAAAACTCCAGAGGGGTTCTTACGCCACCAATAAATATTTCTTTGCCTTCGGTAGCAAATGAAAACACATTGGGCACAAACAATTGCGGAACAGCATTTTCATATACCACATTTATATCGTGTGCTCCGTCAAACCAGGTTACGGCTGGTCGCACAGGGGTTTTGGCTTCGCCCACAACCAAAGGAATCCCGTTGACAAACATTACAATGTCAGGAATTTTGGTTTCTCGGGCGCGCAGTTTAAACTGATTGCACAATACAAAACTGTTGTTCTTCAATTCCTCAAAATCAAGGAGGCGAATGGCAACATGCTCGTTGTTTTTGCCAATAGGAAGCGTTACTTCATTGCGAAGCCATTTAGCAAATTCTTCATTCGCTCTTACCAAGCCTACATTGTTTACCATGATAAGTATGGCTCTCAGCTTGTGAATGACTTCTTCTGCTTTATCAGGATTGGCAGCAATATCAGGATTGAGACGGCAAAGGGCATCTTTCAATTCCTTTTCCACAAATACCTCGGTAATATCCCTTGACAGTAAATCGGCTTGAAGATATTTCCATTGGACCGTGTCATATTCCACGGCATCTTCTTGGACTTTGTTGCCGCGCACGGCGTTCAGGTTCACCCCAGTGAGTTGGTGAATAATGAAGTGTTCTACGGTATTTTGTTCGTTAAAGGTCATTGTAATATTGTTAAATAGTAATACTATTTTGCCTTACAAACTCAACACCGATTTTATCTTTCAATATTCTTTTTTGAACCATTTCGCTTCCAGCAAGCCCAGTATGTAACGGATTTACTAAAACAGGTTTTATAATCTGATTGGATAAAGCGGCATGATGCTCTCTAAAACTCAGTATTGTTTCCTCGAACTTTTCCCTTGCATCTTTAATCCACTCTCCAGCATTATTGGGACGTCTTTTAATTTCAATAAAAAGGATTTTCGAGTCATATTGGAGAAACCCTTCACACCTTTTTATCAGATTCAAACCAGTATTATTAGATGAAAATTGTTCTTTGGTTCTTGTCTCATCATTTAAATTATAGGTTCCAGCCCTATAAATAGGTACGCACCAATCCACAGCTTTAAATTTTACATCAACGGCTGAATTATTTGTAACTATTAAATCCCAAATTGTTTTGTCTAATATATCAACTCTTGCTGGTGTGCTATTGCCACCACTTTCGTCTGTAATGCCAAACTGTTGATTTGGAATAATAGTTAAGCAAGGAATTGAGTATCCAGTGCAATTACCAGCAGGGTTTGCACAAGGAGATGAAAAAAAATCTACTGGCATAAATCTTCAATATCTAAGAGTTCTGAAAATAAATTGTTGGATTCTTCTAAACCTTTGTTCAAAAAGTTTTCATCGGAAGGTAAACCTTTATAGGTTTTTAATTTTGTAATTGTTCCATTAATTTCATTTAGTTGATAAACAATTAAATCTTCTGCATTTAATGTTGCGTTCAAGGGAACAATATTATTTAATCTCTGTTTTAATTCTTCTGTTGTTATATTTGATTTAAGTTTATGCGCCTCTACTGATAATGTCAAATAATTAATTAAATAAGGACTATGTGTAGTCATAATCAATTTATTTGCCTTATTCAAATTATTAAACTCCAACAAACTGTACAATATACTCTTTTGTGAAGAAGGAAACAGGTTTTGTTCCGGCTCTTCGACAATATTTACAAAGTTATTGCTGACATACTTCCCGTTGATTTTTTTTTCTTGTATCCGGATTTCCAATTCGTTAAGCCCTGAAGTATTTAAGGCTAATAATTCGCTATTTCTCCGAATCGTTTGATCAGTGCTCAATAATTTCAATAATTTTTCTTCACTTTGACCTACAAAATCAACCATATATTTAGTAACCCAATACAAAGGAACAATGGAGTGAAACCCGCTTGACGCATGTGATAGCTTCAGTCGTTTACCACCTAAATCAAGGTAATTCTGATCATCATTCGGCTCATAAACTACTTTTGTATTGTTGATAGGCAGGTCTAAAGGTTTTCCTTTGTGAGCCAATTGTGCATTTCGGAATTCAACAGAAAAATCCTTTAAGCTTCCCACAATAAGGTCAGAAACCTTATTGATATTATCAATGGAACTTAGAAAATTCCTTTCTGCAGGAACATACATGATTTTAGGCAAACCAACTGATTCATTAACCAGTTTAGTTAATTGAATTGTTTTTATGTAGTTATTATTTGCACTACGTTCCATTTTTAAATGGTAAAAAGCGCCTTCATATTCAATTTCGGTTTGTGGCGTGAAATAATTTTCAAGTCGGTGAAATTCGGTTAATTCATAAAAAACAAGATGTGAGATCGGCCCTTTAATATCGCCTCTTATCAAGGCTTTTTCCAGCCACATGAATAATGAAATCAACTTCGCCACAGTACTCTTACCTGAGCCTTGGTTACCGATGAATACCGTCACTTTCTTCACATCTAACCAGCCATCATTCTCCAGATAGCCTTCATTGATGGGTCCAAAATTCTTTATTCTTATTTTGCTCATAGTATTGAGTTACGCAATATTCAATTTACTGCCATAGGCATTTAAATGCTCCAAGGCAATGTGGACATACTCTTTGGTAACCAAATTTTTCTTTCGCTCGTTCCATTCCTGAATCAGGTCAAAAAGTTGATCTTCTGTCAATTGCGGGTTTTCACTAATAAGGTAATGAACTGATGAAAGAATTTCTAAAGAAAGTGTTGTTTCAAACCCGTCCATGATACTAAATACACTTTCAAGCCTTTGTTTCTGGTCTGTGCTCAAGTTCGTGTGAATGTATTGTTCAACTTCGTCATACATTTCGTAATTCAATTGCAAGGACTCAAATGCGCGTGCTTGCATTTGTTCCAAGCCTTTGAGGTATTTCCCATTCAAAGCATATAGAACCTTTTCTATCGCCTGCGCATAAGGCCCGTACTTGTAAGGGACGAATTGCAGACGCATCGGCTCACCACTTTTTTGAAGGAAATAGGCTAATTTATTAGCTGAAAAAACACTGGCAACCTCTCCTAATTTTTCATACTTGAACAGTGCATAAAGCAACATGGCCCTGGCAGGAGTTAAACCAACCGCTTTCTTAACCGCTTCCTGCTGCAAAATTGCCTTTACGGCATCATTCGGCTCAAATATTTGAATATCGATGTGTGCAAGATGACCAAGGTATTGATCCATCATCGGTTTAACTTTTTCCCACTTCAATCCGCCGTTCCCACAACCCAATGGCGGAATTGCAATGCTTTTAATTTTATATTCTTCAATCACCTTTGCCAAATCCTTAAGTCCATCTTCAATATAACTGTATTGCGATTTTTTAAACCATTCTACTTTAGTTGGAAAATTGATGATAATTTTTTCTCCCTGCAAGGTATGCTCCTTTACCACCAGCATTTTGCCTACTTGCATTTCGCCCTTTTTACATGCATCTGCATAGACTTTAAAGTTCATAGGGAATCGCTCCTTGAACTGCAATGCAATACCCTTCCCCATTACACCAACGGTGTTCACAGTGTTTACCAAAGCTTCGGTTTGGGCTTCGAGCAAGTTTCCAGTTATGTATTCCATAAGAAATAGTATGTTGGTTGAATAAAAACGTCAATCGACAAGTCAAATTTTTCAAGTATTGTTTCCACCTGCTTTTTAATGGTATTGTTTAGCACCGCAATACAGTTGATGTAACCAATCGGTACATGGTCTTTTACCAAAAACTCGGCATGCTTCTTTCGTACCCGATCTTCATCCCCGTCTGCATTTGCATCTCTAAAATCAGTTGAATTTATGGAACGCCAATCTACTTTGTTTTCAATATTATCCAGCCTTCTGAAGAATTTTGTAATGGCTTTTGCAGCATTTCCATCGGTAAAACACCATTCGAAATCATCCGTCGCCAATTCAGTCAACTTATAACAAAGGTAAATAATGTCCTTTTGTGGTCTGGCTGGCACACCACGGCCCGTTACTATGTTGTAGAGCATTGGCGTCCGAACCGAAAAGTAAAATGGAACATAATCGTTCACCACCGTATCTGGATAACATTTTACAATCCTTGCATCCCTTTGTGTAATGATGTCCTTACTGCCTATGGTTACAAATCCTTTATTCGTCTTGCCTGCATTTTTACAATGCAAGCCATCCCGAAGTATGTACTCCAGATTTTGAATCGGAATGATTCGATAAACCCATATTTTATCAATATCCATTGGCATATTTAGAGCGCAATTTTACACATTTATCCTAATATCTCATTCAACAATTTCTGCTTCAATTGCTTTAAGGTTTTTTTTTGTTGCTTAAGTTGGTTCACTGTATTGTCCAACTGCTGCAAAACTTCTAAAATCTTATCCTGTATTTCTATATCAGGAATGGAAACTTCCAAATCGGCTAAATCTTTCCATTTGGTTCTTGGTGAAAGTGAACCTGCCGAAGTGCTAACCGCGTGTTGAATAAAAGCATCTGCTGAAATGTAGTATGGCAATAAGCCCTGCAACATCTTCTTTGCTTTAGCTCTGATTACCAAAATGTCACCTGAACATATTCCATCAAAATCGGCAATGGCCACCTTTTTTAAGTATGCTCTACGTTTGCCAAATAACACATCGCCTTTTACAAAGCGTTTCGAAAAGGTGGTTCCATTGGCTACCAAACCAAAACCCTGTAATTGAAAATTGTCCGCTTCAATCCATTCCAAGCCTACAAATCGTTCTACTGCCTTTTCGTGTTCGGGATATTTTTTATCACATTCCGCAATTTCTCCAAAGGTAGTTGGTGTACAATTTTTGCTGTTAATTAAATTACCAAATACGGGTTCTTGGGTCAGCAAACCATTCACCAATGTTTTTTGTAACACCTTCAAATTCTTCTCTTGCCCATCCACCTGCTCCATAGCCGTTTCTATGGATTGAAAAAGGGCGGCTATTTGTTTTTGTTCAGAGAGCGGAGGAAGGGGGATTTCAATCTTTGCTAAAATGCCTCTATTAATTCCTGATTGCCCAACCCACTTTTGGCAATAAGATTCAAATACTCTATTCTTGAAATATGCACCAAAAATCACGAATAGGAAATAACTATTCAATAATGAGTCGTCAACTCTAACCCTGGTGATATGATTTGAAAATCCGCAAACTAAATCTTCATTAACATAGCAAGATTTACCAACTAGTTCAGTACTATTGGTATTATTAAATAACACATCACCTTTCTTTAATTGTAAACCGTCATTCTGTTCAAAAACTTCACGTGTAATATACTTTGTTGAATTCCAAACAAGTTGACAATCTTCACTAATGTTCATAGTTCTAAGGTGAGCAATTTCACCTGAATCCAGTTCAAATTTCCCAGAAGAGAATCCCGCTTTTAATTCGGTAACGACTTCTCCAATTTTTACTTTTTTCCATATTTCTTTACTCAGCCTCATATTTCAACTCCAATATTTTTCAATTCAATGAATAAATTATCAATAGCAGAACTGGTATTCCTTTGACTCAGTTTTATTTCAGCAATTAAGTCTTCCATTTTGTGGTCTTCATTAACTCTAATCTGTCTCACATATAATTGCAAGTTCAAATTGCCATTGTTTTCTAATACCTCCTTATCGCTTAATATTTTTGCAAACCCTTCGACATCTTTAAACTTCCAATAAGCATCACTTATCTTTTTTATATGCTGTGGTTCTAGCCATGCGCTGTTTCTATCAATTCGTAATTCTTCTTTGGCATCAATAAAAATAATTTTACCTTTTCTTTCTTGGGGCTTTTTCATGCGGCACACCAACAAACAACTTTCCATACTGCTGTTGTAAAACAGATTTTTGCCTAAGCCAATGACTGCATCTACATAATCTAATTCAATCATGCGTTTGCGTATTTCGGCTTCGCTGTCTCTGAACAAAACGCCATGTGGCCACAATACAACACAACGGCCTGTTTCGGGGTTCAGACTTTTCATAATATGCTGCTGAAAAGCATAGTCGGCACAACCTTGGGGTGGGGTTCCCCATATATTGCGTCCAAAAGGGTCGTTCATCCATTTGGCTTGGCTCCACTTTTTTACGCTGTACGGTGGGTTGGCCATGATCACGTCAAACTTTTTCAGTTCGTCATTCTCCAATATTTGTGGGCTATCCAAGGTATCACCCTGCACAATCAAAAACTCGTCCACATTGTGCATAAACATATTGATACGAGCAATAGCAGAGGTAATCAGGTTGAGTTCCTGTCCGTATAATTTCAGGGTGCGGTATTCCTTGCCTTGTTCTTTCAGGTGCAAAGCGGCACTCAGCAAAATACCGCCACTGCCGCAAGTTGGGTCGTAAATGCTTTCGCTGCTTTTAGGATCGGTTATTTGCGTCATCAGTTTTACCACCGTGCGGTTGGTGTAAAACTCGGCTGCTGTATGTCCGCTATCGTCTGCAAATTTTTTAATCAGGTATTCGTAGCCTTCGCCCATAATATCGTGGGGTACTTCGGCAACGGTGAGTTTCATTTTACTGAAATGCTCAATCAAGTCAAGCATTTTTTCGTCACTCATGCGGCGTTTATTGGTCCATTGCGCATCGCCAAACACGTCGTGCAGCATTTCAAAGTTGGCGTTTTCAATGCCAGTCAATGCTTTTTGCAGGTAAGCGCCCACATCAACGGTTTTCTTTCTAACATCTTCCCAATGGCAACCTTTGGGTATTTGAAAACGGTGGTTCTCGGCGAACTCGGCAAAAGTCAAGTCGCCATCGCTTTCATCTAAAGCAGTTTGGTATTCTTCGTCCCACAAGTCACTTACACGTTTGAAGAAAAGCAATGGGAAAATATATTGCTTAAAGTCAGCCGCATCAATCATTCCCCTCAGAATGTTGGCTGCTCCCCAGAGATAATCTTCGAGTTGTTTTTGCGTCATTTTTGAATGTTAAGGTGTGTTTTTTTTATTTGATTAGGGAATATTGGGGCTTTGATACTATCGTGAATGTGATTACTACGAAGAGTTCAGTTCGTTAATATTTGTCCATGCTCACAATGTCTATATTATTAACCTTAAACTTTGTAATATCGGGGTTTCTGATAATATTTTTCACTGTATCTAGCAGTACAGTTTGGGCTTCTGGAACTTTTGACTGCAGGTAATTCTTAGTCTGAAATTGATACGCTTCATTAGGATGTGAATTATCTGAAAGTGCTTTTGCCAATTCTGTTTTCTTTAATTGCAATTCAATTTCCTTGGTTTGAATTTCCAAAGATTTCATTCTCATGTCTTGATATTGACCAGCGGATGTTATAAGCAAATAACCTACGACTAAGGGTATGCCAAGTTTTTTAGGCATGCCAATTACAATGTCATTTTCAGCATCTGATCCAAATGACGGTTTCCATCCCTCAGTAAGAGTGAATTTTATTGAATTTCCTGTATGAATTGAATTAACTTCCAAATACGGAAAGTCCTCATTTGAAATATATCTATCTCCAAACCGAAACATATAATCTTCTGTAACTTTCTCCGCTACAAGAGCAAAGCTATTAAGATAAAGTGCTAAATCTTTCGCCTTCAATCTCTTGTAAGCGATATAGATTTCAAGGTTGTCGAATTTTCCTTCTTCCATTTTATTTTTGTGGTTTCATTATTGACCAAAGTTCTCGTTGATTGTTAAAGTCCTTATCTACTTTGAAATAAGTAACATTGTAACTGCCGCTTGGGGAGGATAGGTGTTCATTAATGCACAGCACTTCTATCTCAACTGAAATTGTTAAATTTGCTGGCACGTTAAAAACATATTCTCTGGCGGCAGCAACATTTTGCTTACCGGAGCCAATTTGTTTATTTTCAAAAACCTGTCCTTTGGGTATTTTGCATTCAAAATCCCTATTTGTCTTATTTTTTAAAGTAATTTCAGTTGTCCACCCCATCTATTTTGTATTGATTGAGATTATAGAAATCAGATCATCTTCAATTAACCTGTTTAAAGTGTTGGTTTCAGTGACTTCAACGAAATTCAATTCCTCTAAATCTCGAAACAGCACACGTTCATTCAATCCGCTCTCTTTCTGAAATTCCCAATTTGTATCTATCAATGCTATCCTCCCTCCAATGTTTCTTTCATTATTGCTTGGAAAATCTTGATAAGCTTTATCTGCTTCATGCCAATATTCTTCTGCATGATAAATGTTTTTTTCCTTGCTTTTTACTTTTATGATATCATGTTTTTTGGGAAGGATGTCAACTCCTTTTTTCAATTCAAAAATCTTCCAAGCAACTTCTCCAAGACATAAATCAATCAGATACTTCTCACTGTAATTTCTTTCTAATATTCCGCTTCTAACCAACAGAGCAACTTCATAAATTTCTTCTAACTCTGCCCTTGATGGATGTGGCAGGTTTTGAACAATATTTAGATATTCTTTCGTTCGGTCAGAATAGCCACCAATTTCACTCATATTGTTACTTTCCATTATTTCAACGGTTAATAATTCATTTTCCTTATGCCACAAGTAAATGAAGGAGTAGTAAAATCTGATTTTTTCCGAGATTGTTATATTCATTTTATTGTTATTTTTCTTGTTCTTATTGCGCTGAAACTTCCGTATTACCCCAAGAGCGATGTGCCTTAATGAGTATGTATAAATCCAAAGCATCTTAAAATGCGAAAAATCGAAGTTGATTCATAATCAGCGATACATTTTCCTTGATTAACAGAAATACTTTTATTGGTTGTTCACACAATAGTACAAGTTCAATTGCAATCCCCCAACTTACGTACCAAAAATATTTCAATATAGCATATTTATGCGATGACTTTTCAACTTTTTCTGGGTGTTCCATGAAGCAGGCGATGCGTTTTTTCCTTGCAGTGCCTTTACCCAGGCTAAATACCTGCCCACCAAATTGAACACATAAAGCAAAACAAATATAATACCAACATCCTATACAAACCTCCACATTTAAACATAACAAAAACATTACATTTTCCCCCTACCCTATTTCCCCAAAAAAATGCTTCGAAGCAAAGTCAAACCCCCACAAAACCACCCACCTCCAATCCCCCCACCCCATCCCACCGGTAAGCCACCAATTTCCCGCCCTTTGCCACGCTGTAATCCAGGCAACAGATATTTTCCTTGAAAAAAGACGGTTCCCCTTTCAGCCAATAATGCCCGAAGAATACTTTTTTGTCGGTAGGTGGGTAATAGTAACTGGAGGGCAAAGCGGACAAATCAACCGGCAGTGCTGGCAAATGGGGTGTCGGTTCTACGCTGATGGATTGATACGTCATCTCCACCGGGTTTTCCCACCACTTTATTCTGATTTCGGATCTTTCAGTGCCGTCCTTGTCCGTAAAGAACAGGCCTTCCGGCAGCTGCATTTCTTTTCCTTTTAGGGTTTGGTCGATGGCTTTGTTCAGGGGTGTGCCTTGCTCGACCGATTGGTAAATCAATGCGTCGGTCAGTCGGTCGTTGACCAAGGTGCGTTTTAAAAAATCAATGTGGTGCTGGTCCCAACAGGCGTGTACTGCCCTGAAGGTGTCCGTTTCGTAATACAGGGGCAAGGTTTTAAACCATTCCAAATAGGCTTCGTATGCACTTTGCCGGTTTTGGAATTGCTGCAGGGTTTCATAATGCTGGATGATGTTTTTAATCAGGTGTTTGCGCAGGTGCCCGCCTTCGGTTTCCTGGAAATGAAAACAGAGGGCATTGTATTCGTGGTTGCCCATTAAAGCAATGGCGTTCCCGCTGTCCACCATGGCTTTCACGATTTCGAGGGTTTCCAGGATTTTTGGTCCGCGGTCGATGTAGTCGCCTACAAACAACGCGGTGGCCTCGGGGTGTGCGTATGCGCCGTTGGTTTTGGTGTAGCCTAATTTTTGTAGTAATGCTTCTAGTTGGTCGGCGTGGCCGTGGATGTCTCCGATTAGGTCTATCATGGGAGGTGGGTTATATATATAGGTGTGTTGCGAAAAAGCGTTCGCTGTTTTTACTATTCAAGTAAGTCGCAGAACTTGGGTATCAACT
>Ga0247844_1002724_pt1 | contig 28087 bp, 37 predicted proteins | sample LaCtaG_FD_192421 | JGI IMG/M metagenome (GOLD analysis project Ga0247844, IMG submission 192421) | Freshwater microbial communities from meromictic Lake La Cruz, Castile-La Mancha, Spain - LaCruzMarch201714.5m_1 | ecosystem: Environmental > Aquatic > Freshwater > Lake | place: Spain: Castile-La...
CCTTGCTGCCATTTGCCGGTGTCACATTCATTGCGCGACCACTGAAAAATGAGATTCCATGCGGGTTTGCAGACCATCTGCGGTTTGAAAAGATGCCGATTGTCAGATTTATCAGCACAAAAGTTGCCGAATTTTTTCCTCTACGGGTGGCGGAACTATGCCTAAAGAGACATAATTTAGACAATGTCGAAGCAAGCCCGCAAACCCATCAAGTGGGTCAGTTCCGCCAAGCGTGACCTCGATGCGATGCCGGAGGATGTCAAAGACGTTTTTGGCCATGCCATCGACCTGGCCCAGGCCGGCGGCAAACACCAGGACGCCAAGGTCATGGCGGGATTTGGTTCGGCCGGCGTGCTGGAGGTGGTCGAGGACCATCAGGGCGACACCTACCGGGCTGTGTACACCGTCAAGTTCGCCGGCTGGGTCTATGTCCTGCACTGCTTCCAGAAGAAGTCAAAAAGCGGCATCGCGACGCCGAAACCGGACATGGATTTGATCAACACCCGGCTGAAGGCCGCGAAGCAGGATTTCGAGGTTTGGCAGGCACAGCAAGGAGCGCGCAAATGAATGAACACGCAAGCATCACCATCGAAGAAGGCAGCACCAACGTCTACGCCGACCTGGGTTACACCGATGCGGCCGAGATGCAGCGTAAGTCCCAGCTGGCCGGCGAGATTGCCCGAGCGATCAAGGCGCGCCGCCTGACGCAGGAAGATGCCGCCGCTCTGCTGGGCATCGATCAGTCCAAGGTGTCTCGCATCACCCGAGGCCAGTTCCGCGGCGTCAGCGAGGCCAAGCTGCTCGAGCTGGTGGCCCGGCTGGGCCACGACGTGAAGATCGTGATCGGCCCCGTGCGGCGGCGTGCCGGCAAGATTGAGCTGCAGTTTGCCTGAACTCGCCCCAGAGCGTGGGGCGCATTTGGGTCGTCTATTTCAGGTATGACCAAAGGACAGCCGCAACCTGATCCAGTTCGCGATCACGCTCGCCAGTCGATAGACCTTCCGCGCCGACATGCTCCCTGAGGTGCCCCTATAGGCCTGTCAGTGTGAGTGGCTTTCAATAAGCGCGTAAATCTGGCGGCAAAGGCCATGGTGCCGTTTGGGCGGCTCAGCCCTCTCGACAGAGCCCAATCCTTTGTTCACGCAGGGTCAGTTTTGTGTGACTATTGGGTGCGGATTCGTGTGAATGTACGCTAGGCGCGACCAACTGCATCTTTAGATCATTCTGGGGGCAAATCCAGAGGTATTGCGGTACTGAGATCTTCCGAGCCATTTTTCACTCACCATCCGACGCAAAGGCGGCAAGGACTGCAATTAAAACTTTACGTTACAAACGGTTCAACTTTAGTTCGTTTCACACCATGGATCACTAGTGTCCGGTCAAAACCCCAACAAAATCAACTGGTTAGCGTCGGGTAGTGGTTCAGTTTTGTAGTCATCGGTCTGCAAGGCGCATGAAATAAGGGTTTTCTCGAAAACCGAGACCAACAAAATCTGTAAACAAGTGTAGAGCGAGGATTTGAGTTGAAGCTCCTTTTTGACAATGGCGATGAGAACGTAGGTGGCAATAGCGCACCAGACCTGCGTCTTCACGGCGTTCTCGCTGTTGCCCAAAAATCGCTTGATGCGCAGATGCTGTTTGATCCATTTGAAGAACAACTCCACCTGCCAACGGTTCTTGTAAAGCTGGGCAATGACATGCGCAGGCAGCGCCGTGTTGTTGGTCAGAAAAATCAAGGTCTTGCCGGTGTCCGGGTCTTTGAATCGGACCCGGCGCAAATGTTCGGGGTAATCTTTGGCTACGTAAAACCCATTGAGCGCCACCGACTGATCGCAGACCACGCCAATCGTTTTATCCACCTCGGCGGAGTACACACGGCGGGCGTTGAAGTTGGATTTTGCGCGCGTCACGAAGAAGGCTCCAGCCTGATGCATCGTGTACAGACGCGCGAAATCCAGGTAGCCCCGATCCATGATGTAGAAGGCCCCAGCCTCAAGCAGCAGGATGTCCAACACATTGACATCGCCCATCTTTCCATCACTGATGTGAATGAAACTGGGGATGCAGCCACGCAAGTCCAGCAGGGTGTGCAACTTGATGGCCGCCTTGGTGGAGCGAAACGGCGCCCAGTCAAACAGACTCAGGCACAAGTCGATAGTGGTCGAATCCAGCGCATAGACATTGCCTGCGATCTTTACATCAAGTCCCAGGGGCTCGTCGGCATAGAGCTTGGTGGCGCGTCGAATCAGGACTGCCGCGAAGTCCGCCCAGATGCGCCAGTCACGCCGCTCGTTGGCATCAGCAAGCGTGGAGCGGCGCACCGCTTGACGCAAACCCATCGCGTAGAGCTTGTTGGGGTTGGCACCCAAGGTGGCCTCGATGTCGCGCAGGGATTCGCGCCAAGTCAACTGCGCATAGGCCATGATGCGAAAGTGCTCTGTACTGGGCAACGCCGACACCCGAGCATCGCCAGAGTAGCGATCGATAATTCGCGCAAAGCTGGTCCAGGGCACGAACTCCATCAGCTGGGCGAAAAGCGTCTTGCCAAGATTCATGAGAAGTCCCCAAAAAAGTCAATATGGGGAAACTACTCACAAAAGCGGTGTCGAAATTCAAATCGGCACCAAATAAAAACGGCCGCTAACCCGCGTGGTTGTTGGCTTCTTGCCGAAACCGGACTGCGTTCACCGGACACTAGTGAGGTGAAATCCAAAATGATTTGGTAGGCGTGTTTGAATCGGACTTGCCGACTACGAGTCCGCTGTAGAAATCTACGCCAGCTATGGAGGAGGCAGATCACAGCATTAACCTGCCCCTGTTTGACGTACCAAATAGCCGTGGTGTTCTTGCCCTTCCACACACTTCGGCCCATTGAGCTGAGTTTTTTTTGCTGTGCCAGGTGCCGGCAAGCCGACGTAACGTTGCAAGTGGCGGCAATTCGAAGTCATGCCGAATGAGGGCGTCAATCGCCGAATTCATGATTTCAGCTGGATCGGTACGCGCTCCCCCCCGTGCCAGAATGACCTGCTACACCTACCCCTGTTAGTTTAGAGAGCAAAGAGGTAGGTATGAAGACCAACAATCAACCCAAGGCACAGATGCATGAAGCCGGAGATTCAGTCGATACCGGCGCATTGCAAGGAGCCCGCAGGGCGACTGAAGATGCGCCGGTATCGGCGCGGCCATTGTCACCCAGCATCAGCTCCGAAGTCGTGGCCATTGCCAAACGTCGCAGCATTACCAATGCAGACAAGCGCCGCATTGTGGTTGCCGCCGCAGCGTGCACCAAGCCCGGTGAAATCGGTGCACTTTTGCGTCGCGAAGGCGTTTACTCGTCCGCGCTGGCTACATGGCGACGCCAATATGCGGCTGGCGAGCTCAATGGAGCCGACTCCAAAAGACGTGGTCCCAAAGTGGGCCCTGCACGTGAAGAGCTCAAGCAATTGGCGCTGATGACACGTGAGCGCGACAAGCTGCGGGTGCAACTCAGCAATGCGCAACTGGTCATCGAGGTCCAAAAAAAGTTGCCGCGTTGTTGGAGCAACTCGAGCCGATTTCGAAGTTCGCGAGTCCTTGATGGCGGGCACAAATGAACTGACCCCAGCGCTTGGGCTGGCTGCCGCCTGCCGCGCCATGGGGCTGTGGCGCGGTGCGCCTGGGCGGCACAAGGCACGCGCACACCGTGTCGCCTTTGTGGGGCCATCTCCGGTGCCAAGGCCAGTGCGCCCCCGTTCACCGCTGGCATTGAGCCGCGTGGAGCAGACCTTGGTGTTGCAAGCCCTGTGCAGCGAGCGCTTCTGTGACACCGCGCCAGCGGCGGTACACGCCACCCTACTCGATGAGGGCAGCTACCTGGGTTCGGTGCGCACCATGTACCGCTTGCTGGCAGCCAACGCCAGCAGTGCCGAGCGCCGCCGCCAACGCAGCCACCCGGCGTACGCCAAGCCTGAGTTGCTCGCCACAGCGCCCAACCAGGTCTGGTCGTGGGACATCACCAAGCTCAAAGGCCCGGCCAAGTGGACTTGCTTCCACCTCTACGTCATCCTGGACATCTTCAGTCGCTACGTCGTAGGCTGGCTGATCGCACCTCGAGAGAGCGCTGAGTTGGCACAACAGCTCATTGCAGATACGGTAGCCCGCCACGACGTGATACCGGGTGCGCTCACGCTGCACGCAGATCGCGGGACTTCCATGCGATCCAAGCCGGTGGCCAGTTTGTTGGTTGACCTTGAGCCACAGCCGACCCTACACCTCGGATGACAACCCCTATTCGGAGTCGCAGTTCAAGACCATGAAATACCGCAGCGACTTCCCGCAACGCTTTGGCAGCATCGAAGACGCCAGGAGCCATTGCCAAACATTCTTTGCCTGGTACAACAGCCAGCACTGCCATTCAGGTATTGGGCACATGACACCCCACAGCGTGCACTACGGGCAAGCTCAAGCCATGCGTGAAGTTCGCCAGGCGACGCTGAATTCGGCATTCAATGCCACGCCCAACCGATTCAAGGGCATCCGTCCTTGCCTGAGACCCATGCCAACTGCGGCCTGGATCAACCCGCCACCTGAGCAAAGGACATCGACTGAAACTGCTAAACCCTGCACCGTAAATTCATGAAGCATGGTGTAGCAAAGTCATTGACACGTTCCGCTCGCGCAGTTTTGCCTATCGTCGCTTGTGCCAGAGCACGGCCCGCCGCTCCCCAAGCAGTCACTTGCAAGCGACTGCGGATCGCCTGGCGATGCCCAAAGTGCGTTCGGATCGGGCAAGTTAGAGTGGCATCGGAATCGATGGCCATTTTTCGTGCGACGTACTCAACTGCCGCAAGGGGGACATCGCCGACAGACATAAACCGCCCAATGGTCTGGAAAACCTTCAAATGCACCAGCAATGCCACCTGGGTCTCTGGTGTCCGCGCCACCGTTGGCGCCCACTTACGCTCATCGAAACTTGGATTGAAGAGCTCCTGCAAATCGCCTGGAGTCAGCGGATCAGATAGTTCTGGATAGATTACGCTTGCCGAGATGGTGGTCATACGGTGCCCAAAGTGTCAGGACCGCGAACCTTAACAAGACTAAAACAGCGTCGGCGCTATGCCAAAAACTGGAAATCTAGAATCAATGACCGATTTTGCACGAATCTTACCGCCGGACCTAGCTTTCTTCATCGGTGACCGAACGCAAGAATTAATTTGATTTTCGAGTACCTCGCTCACAGGTTTGCTGAACAGTCTAAGTCGCCAGAAGTTCATGTTCGCAAGTTCGTGTTCGACCTGTTCCGCCAGCGTCTTTATGGCCTGCGATGCGGTCTCAGTGAGTTGAAAGCGAAATTCATCTCGCCAGTCAAGCACCTCACGCCGAAGTCGCAAAACCTCGATCTGCCGGGGATCCACTTTGGAGACAATTTCCGGTTCTGGCACTTCTAGCTTCCGGAATTCCAGAGGTGCCACAACATCGGTTTCTGGGGCAGCCTTGTTCTTCGTCCACCATTTGAGCGTGCGGACATCCCGGTTCAAGAACGCCCAAATTTCGCTTAGAGCTCCTTTTTTTGGCCTATCCTCGACGGGAGAAGAGGATAGGCTTTTCATGAAGTTGACAGCGGCGCTAATTGTTGTGCGTCAGTGTAGTCGGGCTCATGCAATCAGACCTGATCCGAAGGCGTCAAGTCCACGGCACATGGATCGGCAACTGCGGCGTCAAAACGTCATCCACCACATCCGCTCGCACCTGAGCCAGCCGAACGCCCTGGTCCCATCCACGCCGGCGCGGTAGAACCCTGCGCGGCTGATGACGCGTTAATCTATGCTCGCGCCCACGTCCTCGACGCGACTGGCGTCATGCGTTTCGAAGAACCAGCGCGCCTGCGCGAGCTGGATCCGGTCTTCCCGATTGTCAGCACCCCTGAAAGAGTTCAACCACGCGACAAAACACCGACGCGCCGCCTAGGTGGCTTCACCTTCAACCCAGCCCGAAGCGGTGCGCCACGCCTAGCACCTGCCCGGCCACATCTGGCGGTGTGTTCGCGACAACGAACTGGCGCACGCTATCCGTGATCTCGTCGGCCAGAGTGTCGCAGTCATTGACGACGGCTCGCCGCCAAACCACACCGTCGGCGCCGTGGTGGCGCGTCGCCGCGCCCTTCAGAGCAAGTGGCAACACCGCTGCGCTCGCGCATCCGTTCAAGGTCTCGAAAGCGCCCAAGCCGGCCCCGGCTCAGCGTCGAAGTCTGCCAGCCGAACCTCCTGCCCGGCATTGGCCTTGCGTCCAGTGCGCGCGATCAGCACCGCCAGCGATTCCTCGCCGGCGCTCAGGATTAGCGGTCTCCACCGTAGCGATGCGCGTGCCGTCCCGTCGCGGCTAGCACGCCCCTCGCCCTGACCATTGGCCAACAAATAAGTCGCTTCCCCTGCCCCTTTCGGGTCGCACTGGCTGAGTTCATCCAGAATCAGCAGGCCATAGTTGTGCAGCGATGGCGTATGGCGCTCGTCGACATCCTTAGCCCCTATTCATGACCGAACGCGCCGAGATCGTCGCCTTGGCCACCAGACACAAGCTACCCGCCTTTTATGGCGCCCGGGAATTTGTCGATGATGGCGGACTGGTGCGCTACGGTGAAACCCTCAGATCGGTCTGCCGCAGCGCCGAAAACATAATTCGCTGCGTGCCGCAGTGCGCGGCAACGCCGTGGCACACTCGGCCCATCTTTGCGCTGCGACACACCGACCCTCGCCCCCTTCGCTGCAACTCTATGATTGACCTGACCCACCAAGACCTTGCGCGATTGAACGGGCAAAAAGGCGACGCAGCAGCACTGGCCATGCGCATCCTGGTGCGCTCGGCCGAACTGATGGGGGCACGGCGCCTGCTCGACATCGAAAGCGCCCACATCGACGGCTGCCTCTACCACGGCCAAGCGTCGCTGGACTTCGTCGAACGCCTGGTCGCCAGCGGCGGCAAGGTGGTGGTGCCAACCACGCTCAATGTCGGCTCGCTCGACCTGATCCATCCAGAGCTGTTTCAGGGTGATGCTGGCACCAAATCGCAAGCACAGCGCCTGATGCAGGCGCATATCGAACTCGGCTGCGCATCGACCTTCACCTGCGCGCCCTACCAGGGCCCGAACCGCCCCCGCCTGGGCCAGCAGATTGCCTGGGCCGAATCCAATGCCATCGTGTTCGCCAACTCGGTACTAGGCGCGCGCACCAACCGCTACGGGGACTTCATGGACCTGTGCGCAGCGCTTACCGGACGAGCGCCGTATTGCGGACTGCATGTTGACGAGAACCGGCGCGGACAGATCGTGTTCGCGCTGCAGGACTTCCCGCAGGAGCGGGCAGGCCGCGACATCTGGTTTGCGGCACTGGGCCTGTTCACCGGCGGAGCCACCGGGTCCGCAATACCGGTTTTCACCGGCCTGCCGTTGGACACCAGCGAGGACGAACTCAAGGCTCTGGGCGCAGCCTGCGCATCAACGGGCGCGGTTGGCATGTTCCACGCGGTGGGCATCACGCCGGAGGCCGGCACGTTGAAGCAGGCGCTCGGTGGCCTATCCGCGGCGGCGACGATCACCGTAACGCGCGCCATGCTGAACCAGACCCGAGCTGGGCTGAGTCGCGCAAAGCCTGGCGACCGCCTGGCAGCGGTCAGCGTCGGCACACCGCATTTCTCGCTGGCCGAGTTCGACCAACTGCTGCAGCTGCTGGGCTCGGCCGCCGCCAAGCCCAGCATCGATTTCTATGCCAATACCAGCCGCTACATTCTGTGGGAACTGGAGCAATCAAGCAGGGCCAGCAAACTGCGTGATCTCGGCATCACCCTCGTCACCGATACCTGCACCTACATCACGCCAGTGATGCGCCAGACACAAGGACTCATCATGACCAACTCGGGCAAGTGGGCCCACTATGCGCCGGCCAATATCGGTGTCGAGGTAGCGTTTGGCAGCCTGCGTGAATGTGTGCTGTCGGCAGTCGAAGGCCGCTTGGTGCTGGACGATCATGGCTGACAGGCCAAGCCCCCCGGACTGGCCAGCAACTGCCGCCGTAGCCGGCCGTGGCCAGGGCAGGCCCCTGCTGCTGGAAGAGCCCCTGAGTTTCTGGGGCGGCTATGACGCCGCGGCCGGCCGCATCGTCGAGGCCAGCCACCCGCAGCACGGCCAAAGTCTGATCGGCCGCGTGATGCTGATGGCGAGTGCCAAAGGCTCAAGCTCGAGCAGCAGCGTGCTGGCCGAAGCCATCCGCAACGGCACCGGGCCTGCAGCCATAGTGATGCGCGAGCGCGACCTGATCGTCGGCCTTGGCTGCATCGTGGCGTCGGAGCTGTACGGGATTCATGTGCCCGTGCTGGTAGTGGCATGTGAGGTTTGGGAGGATATGGCGGAGCGGTCCAAGGGCGCGTCTCCGGACTGGGGGATTACCGCGGACGGTTGCGGGGAGTGTTCGGTGCGAATGATCGACCCCATGACCGAAAGGTCGACAGCCATTGCACAGGGTGAGTAGCATGAACGCATGGATCTTTCAAAGGACCTAGAACCGGGTACTTGCGGTCCTGCTGGCGCTAGTGCTCCACGGCGAAAAAGGTCGGGCAACTGGTGGTTGCGACAATGTTCACAAGCGCTGCATTGAGGCCGCGTTCGAGAACCACAAGGTGCGCGCGTTCGCTACCTGGGAAGCCGAATTCGCGGAACCGTTGGCAGATAGCATTGGTGCTGTGTCCACGGATCTTGTCGACTATGTAACCCTGGACAATCAGATCAATGGCTACTCTAAGCGGCCCCGTGCTATCGCAGTGGATCCGCAATGGCTCCGTGACGCCAAGGCGCCGCTCGCTGAAGTTCCGCCAGCCGTTCAGAGCCTGCTTGTCAGCGGCTTGCAGGCCTCTTCATTCTGCAGAACTTGGGCAGTACAGGCTATACCGAGTACGTAAGCACCAGTGCTGGTGCGCATGTGGCAGCATTCGTCATTCTGGGTTACTTACTTAGACATCAGCTTGACCGAAAGCCCGTAGCCGATACGGTGACCAGCCGCTTTGCGTTAGGATTCTCACAAACTAAGGCCGTTGTCTACTGCGTCGGTGCAAAGCTTGACGACTCGGAAATGCCTGTCACTTATTCCAATCTGGAAGCAACCAACTTTGCCACGCTGTATGCGGTAACCGGGCCTGACGATGACTTTGCGGAAGCCTTTGCCAGCGATGTCCATGGGGTGCGCCTGGGCCGCCCATGGAGGGTCACCATCGAGCGAAATAGAAAAGTCGCCAAAGTGATCGATGTGCTGGAGTCAACCGCGCTGTGAGAAAAAGTGGCGGATACTGGAACTCCCGCTCTTGCCGCGCAGAAAAGGCAAGTAGTTCCATTACCCAGACCGTCAAGTTGGGGTTCATGCCAAAACCGGCTAATCGCACCCGATTCGACCCCGGGATTTCCCTGTGGCACATCCTCTTTACTTGCAATATATTGTCAACAATCGATCATCAACACAATGTCTGCATCCCTCCCGCTCGCGCCCTCCGGCCCGCGCATCGACCGCCTGCCCAAGAGCACCTTCCGCCAGCACATCGCAGAGCGCCTGCGCGCCGCCATCCTGGCCGGTGAGCTGGGGCCGGGTGCGCCGCTGGTAGAGACCACGCTGGCGGCTCAATTCGCGGTCAGTCGCGGACCGCTGCGCGAGGCAATGCGCGAGCTGATCGAGGAAGGCCTGCTGGTGACGGTACCCTATACCGGCACCCACGTGATTTCGCTTTCGGTGAACGACATCCACGAGATTTATTCGATGCGTATCGTGCTCGAACGGTTTGCGTTCGAACAGGCCTGGGACCGACGCGATGCGCAGTTTCGGCGTGAGCTGCAGCGCCGCATGGCCGTGTTGACGGCCGCCATCGACGCCGGCGACGACCGCGCCAGCATTCAGGCCGAACTCGATCTGCATGGCTTGGTCTACGAAGCCAGCGGGCACAGACTGCTACAACGCAGTTGGTTCGGGCTGCGCGGTCGCCTGCAGTTGTACTGGGCCGCCCACCACCGGGCCCACGCCACGCGGGGTCCACGACGTGACGCGCACGACAGTTATGTGCAGGCCGCACTCGGACAAAGCCTGTCCGCCATGCTCGACGAGATCACCAATCACATGGGCCGCGGCGCCGAGCGCACTGAGGCATTCGTGCGTTTTGCCAACCCCTTCGATTTTCCAACCACCACCACAGGAGCCTTGACATGACAATCGACCGCAGAACCGCCTTGAACGGCATTGCCGCCAGCACGTTGGCGCTGGCAGTTCCATCCATTGCGCGCGCCCAGTCCGCCGGCACGCTGGACCAGATCAAGCAGCGCGGCAACCTACGCATCGGAGTGACGCAGGCCCCGCCCTGGTTCTCCAAGGACCCCAAGACCAGCGAATGGAATGCCGGCTTCGGCGTCTCGATGGGCAAGGCCATGGCTGCGGCACTAGGCGTCAAGCTCGAGACGGTCGAGGTGACCTGGGGCACTGCGATCGCAGCATTGCAGGCGAACAAGATCGACATCATGTACATGCTCGACGCCACGCCCGAGCGGGCCCAGGCGGTCGACTTCCCAGCCGCGCCGCTACTCTATTATTCGCTCGCAGTCTTGGCACGCGACGACCTGCAGGCCACCAACTGGAGCGACCTGGACAAACCCAGTGTGCGCATCGCCGTGCCCCAGGCGAGCAGCATGGACAAGTTCGTCAGCGAGAACACGCCCAAGGCGACGATCCAGCGTTTTCCCGGCAATGCCGAGGCCATCGCTGCCTTCCAGGCCGGCCGTGCCGACGCCGTCTGCCTGTTCCACCCGCCCCTGCTGGTGGCCCGCAAGGCTCTGGGAACCGGTAAGATCGTGGTACCGAAACCGGCCAAGTTCCAAGCCTCCAGCGCCGCGCTGCGCAAGGACGACAAGCCCTTTCGCGATTTCGTCGATAACGCCTTCGCCACCCATTACAAGAGCGGCCAGACACAGAAGTGGTACGAGGAATTCTTGGTCAGCTTCGGCCTGGACCCAAAAGCCTCGCCTGCCGTCATGAAGGAAATGCTCTGAGCCACGACGTCGGAATGCAGGCCATGGACTCGTCCGTGCAACTTCTGCCGCCCGGGCAAAGCGGCCAAACCGCTTTGCCCTGAGCACCACCGGGCAGCACCGCAGTATGTACCAGTGGGATTTCACACCGGTCCTGGCCAACTCCGGTATGTTGGCAGCGGGCCTGGCCAATACGCTCAAGGTCACCGGCACTGCGCTGGCCCTGGGCGTACCGTTCGGCCTGGGTCTGGCTCTGCTGCGGCTCTCGAGCTGGCGCGCACTGTCGCTGCCGGCGGGCTTTATCGTCGAGTTCTTTCGCACCACACCGCCGCTGGTACAGCTGTTTTGGTTCTTCTTCGCGCTGCCGATCCTGATCCAGGTCGAGATGACGCCCTTCGTCGCGGCAGCACTGACATTTTCGATTCAGTCTGCGGCCTTTTTCGCCGAGGTGTTCCGCGCCGGCATCGTGTCGATCGAACGGGGTCAAAGCGAGGCGGCGCGCGCACTCGGCATGACGGGCTCGCAGGCGATGCGCCGCGTCATCCTGCCGCAGGCGGTCAAGCGCATGATCCCGGCCTTCACGGAGCGGGCCATCGAGCTGATGAAGACCACGACGCTGGTAGCCACGGTGTCCTACGCCGACCTGCTGTTCCAGGCCAACGAACTGGCGCAGAAAACCTTCCGCCCGTTAGAGGTGTTCACGGTAACGGCATTGATCTATTTCACGGTGATCTATGCCGCCAGCCTGGTAGTGCACCGCATCGAACGCCGGATGGCCATCAGCGGCGAGACCACGGTGCATTGACGGACAAGCACGATGAACCACAACTGGAACTTCGACGCAGTCTGGGCCAACCCGGAGGCCCTGCTGGCCGGCGCCGCCGGCACGCTGCGCATCTTTACGATCTGCCTGGTGCTGGGGTTGTCGCTTGGCCTGCTGGTCGGGCTGGGCCGGTATTCGGTGCGCCAGTGGATTTACCTGCCGGCCAGCGCCTTCGTCGAGTTTTTCCGCAACACCCCAGTGCTGGTGCAGATCCTGTGGTTTTACTTCGCGCTGCCGATGCTGGTGCCGTTCGAGATCAGCCCGCTCATGGCGGCAGCGCTGGGCATCTCACTGAACTCGGCGGCGTTCTCGGGCGAGATCTTCCGCGGTGGCATCCAGTCGCTGGAGCGCAGTCAGTGGGAAGGTGCACAGGCGCTGGGTATGACGGATGCCCAGGCGATGCGCCGCATCATCCTGCCGCAGGCCATCAAGCGCATGCTGCCTGCGCTGACCAATCGCGCGATCGAGATCTTCAAGATGTCCACGCTTGCATCGGCCGTGGCCTACGTGGAACTGCTGCAGCAAGGCAAACTCATTGCATCGATCAACTACAACCCGATCGAGGCCTACACCGTGATCGCGCTGATCTTTTTCGCCTTCCTGTACCCGCTGGTGCAGGCGACCTATGTGCTCGAACGCAAGCTGCGCCAGGGCGATTGAGAGTACCGACCAGGCCCATGACAAGCGACACCGCCCTCCCCCTGCTGCGCGTCACCGGGCTGCGAAAGCACTTCGGCCGGGACGAGATCATCCGCGGCATCGACCTCGATGTCGCGCCCGGTGACCGCATCGCCATCCTCGGCGCCTCGGGCTCGGGCAAGAGCACCCTGCTGCGCTGCCTGAACTTCATGGAGCGTCCCACGGCCGGGCGCATTGTGCTCGGCGGCAAGGTCATCGGCACCGAGCGCAGTGGGCACGACGGCAAGATTGAGGTCAGCTACTCGGAGAGCGAACTGACCCGGGTACGCCAGCGCGTGGGCATGGTGTTCCAGCAGTTCAACCTGTTCCCGCACATGACGGCGCTGGGCAACGTGATGGAGGGCCTGCGCACTGTCAAGGGAATGGCGCGCGATGCGGCTGCGGCCAAGGCGCAAGGGCAATTGGCGCGGGTCGGCCTGGAGGACAAGGCAGACGTCTACCCGTCCCGCCTGTCGGGCGGCCAAAAGCAACGCGTGGCAATCGCCCGGGCGCTGGCAATGGAGCCCGAACTGCTGCTGTTTGATGAACCCACCTCGGCGCTGGATCCCGAATTGGTGGGCGAGGTGCTGCGCACCATCCGCACATTGGCTGAGGAAGGACGCACGATGCTGCTGGTGACACACGAAGTCGGGTTCGCTTACCACTTCGCGAATCGCGTCCTGTTCATTGCCGACGGCGTGATCCACGAGCAAGGTTCGCCGGATGAGGTTTTGAAGCACCCGCAACAGGCCAGAACCCAGGCCTTCTTGGCACGACACAACGAATTTCAATTTTGATCAGGACGCATTCCATGACCTTCCCCTCCAGCGAGAGCTCCCAAGGCTACGCCGCCGACCCACGTAACGACGCGGTCCTGGTCTACGTGAATGGCGAGTTCCTCCCCCGCAATGAAGCCCGAGTATCGGTTTTCGACAGCGGCTTCGCCCTTGGGGACGGCATCTGGGAAGGCCTGCGCCTGATCAAGGGCAGCATCATCAGCCTGCAGGCACACCTGGACCGGTTGTTTGAAGGCGCCACGTCGATCTCACTCGACATCGGCATGGACCGCAAGGGGGTGGAGCAGGCGCTGTGGCAGACCCTGGAACGCAACGGCATGACTGATGGCGCACACATGCGCCTGATGGTCACGCGTGGCACCAAGCGCACGCCAAACCAGGATCCGCGCTTCGTGATCGGCGGCGCCACCATCGTCATCGTCGCCGAATACAAGACACCAAAACCCGAGACCCGCGCCCGCGGCCTGTCGCTGATGACATCGACCTTCCGCACCAGTGGCCCCGATGTGTTCGACCTGCGGCTCAATTCGCACAGCCGGCTCAACCTAATCCAGGCGCTGATTCAGGCGATCAACATGGGCGCCGACGAGGCGCTGATGCTCGACCCCCGCGGCTTTGTTGCCAGCTGCAACAGCACCAACTTCTTCATCGTGCGCGGCGACGATGAACTGTGGACATCGACGGGTCTGTACAGCTTCAAGGGCATCACGCAGGCCAATGTCGCCTCCGCCTGGCGCGCTGCAGGCAAGGTGGTGCGCGAATGCGACTTCACGCTGGCCCAGGTCTACTCGGCCAGGGAGGCCTTTGTCACCGGCACGCTCGGTGGCGTGACACCGGTGACAAGGATCGACGGTCGAGTGATCGGTGACGGCAAGCCGGGGACCGTGACGGCTCAGGCCAGCAGCCTGTATCTGGGCGCTGCCTCCAGAGCCTAAGAGCGCCTTCCTGTGCAGCGGCAGCGACAGGCTGAGCAGGAAGCCGGCCTGCGCCCTTTAGCAAAGGCGGCGGGCTTAGTGGTGTGGTCGGCGAGCAGCTTTACTGCGCGCAATGAGGCACGGCATGAATCACTCAGACCCGTCGGTAAGATTCGTGTCAAAATCGGCCACTTCGACATATTCCTATAGCGGGCGCGGCTTGCAGGTCGACATTGTTCAAGCTCCACATCAGCTGGAAACCATCGTTAAAGCTTGAAATCGAGGTGTATCTGAAACATTCGATATCAAGACACCTCTGCTAGCGGGGATTTTTGGCCTACCGCTAGCATCTTGAGGTGATGTGGCGGGTTTTGACACGAATCTTACTGTCGGGCCCATCAGTCTTGCACCAGATCCAGGTAGTCCCGCCGGGTCTCTGGCGAAACCGCCGCCAGCACCTGGTCGTACGCGGTCTTGTGCCGCGCCATAAGGCGGGCCGACGCCACCGTTCGGGAGCGACAGAACCAGTGGCAGCTGTGCTGGAACAACATCAGTTCGGCGGTGAGGCGAAAGGCCTGGTAGCGTCGCACGAGCTGGTCGTCGTTGCGCAGCGTGGTGTCGAAACCCTTGGCGTGTACTTTCAGCAGTGTGCGCAGGTCGAAGGTGCTGGCCGGGAACAGGCGGTTGGCGAACGGCACCGCCACGGGCCAGCGGCTCACCCGCGTGCGTTCACCCCATACCTCGTGGAGGTCATCGGCAAGCCGGGCCAACTCCTCCTGCACAGCGGCCTCGATGCTTTCCAGATTACTCCAGATCGGCGCGCTGCGTTGCGGATCGTTCTCGCCCAGTGCGCGCAGGTATCCGTATCGACTCGGTGCATCAAGGCGATCTCGACGGCACCAAGGGGGTGTATCACGTCAATGCGGTGGACATCGTCACCCAATGGGAGGTGGTGGCCACCTGCGAGCGCATCAGCGAGGCGTATCTGCTGCCGGTCTTGCAAGACCTGATGGCGCAGTTTCCGTTCGAGATCCTGGGCTTCCATTCGGACAACGGCAGTGAGTACATCAATAAAACGGTGGCAAGCCTGTTGGAGAAGATGCGGGTGGCCAAATCAAACAGGTCACGCGCTGTGGCCCGATCGCCGCGATGCCACAACTTCTTGGCCACGATTTCAGCCGAGGTCTCGACCTTGACCCTACGCCCTAACAACTCCCACTCCTCAAAGGGCTCATCTGTGAGGTTGGAGGAAGCCACGAAGTCGATCTCCCCTTCGGGCCGGATCAGCTTGATGTAGCCAGGCCCTTCCACGTATTTGTCGGAAACTGCTTCGGCCACATCGCTCAGCCGAGGCGACACAAAGCCAAGGTACTGCGGATCGGGCACGAAGATATCGATGTCTTTGCTCATTCGGTGCCGGTACCGCAGCATCAACACCGTTCCACCACCAAAAGTCCAAAAGGGGTTTTGGATTCCATGCACTGCGATCTCGTCGATCAGCGAGTAGGCGTGCTGCAGCAGACCCTGCCAAACACCTGCTGGCAATGCATCCGGCGTCCTCAATCTCGCAGGCATCAGGCCCACACGCTTCGCGGTGATTGCAGATCCTTGGCCCAATGGAACAGATGCTTCCATAGCAGTTTGGGGCTCGTGCTGCTGGCAGACGCGACCTCTTCGACGGCGGCCACGATCAATGACATGGGAGCCTCATCCAGCAAGGTCGCAACGTGAGGCGTAATTCCTATTGGCAATTCACCGCTCACCATGGCTGCGGCAAAAGCCGCCGGGTCCAGCAGGGCCTTGTAACTGACGCTGGCGCTCAGACTTACCGACCGGAGTGCGCCTAGGTCGCTCTTACGCTCACCTGCATCCAGGTTGATTCCGACCAGGTCTAAAAGCGCAATCAACTTGTTTGCACCCAGGTCCACCAATGACCCTGTTTCGAGCTGATTGATCGTGGCACGCGACAGCCCGCTCATCGTTGCCAGTCGGGCTTGGGACAGCCCTAAGGCAGTACGCCGTGCGTGCACGAGTTGGCCGATGTCAGCGAGATTCACAAATCGTATTAGGCCATATCCATAAATAATATGTCAAACATATTCGACACTTTTTTAACTCATCAATGATGTCCTCGAGCAGTCCATCGCGGCGGTGCTGCACATGGCGCACGGCGGCGGTGGTCTCGCGGCAGGCCAGGTAGCGGTGGAAGGCTTCGGCCAAATTCAGTCCTAACAGGCTCTCGCGCACGAATGCAAAGTGGTGTAGCCCAGCACACGGGCGCCCTACCCTGCGCTACGGCTTCGGTGGGGCTGGCACCAGTGGGTCGGCAAATGAAGTGGATGAAGACTCGCATGCAGCGTGACTCCAGGCAGCGCAGTCATCCGTCGGCGACCGTGGACTGGGAGCGCTTGATCCGCACCGTTGATCGCAATTTATTCGAAAACCGACCACAACCGCTAAGCAGCGCACAGGCCAGGGCGAGCACCCCTGAAACCGCTCACCTCAGGCGCCGCTGAGGTCTCCTTCAAGCCTAGCCCATGTGCTGATCAGACTTTGTGATGGGTGGAGCGGATCATGGCATCGCGCAGGATCGCGTTCATCCTAGTCTGGTAGCCCTTGCCTTGGCTCTTAAGCCATGCCATGACATCCGAATCAATGCGCACAGACGCATGGGTTTTGATGGGTTTGTAAAACGGACTGGGTACGGCGTTTTTCCAAAACTCTTCTGTCAGAGGTGGAATGTCGCTGTAGTCGATCGCACTATCTGGCAGGTCTGCCAGTGCCTTGAGTTCTGCCTTGCGCTCCTCGGTCAGAGGTGGCAGCTCGCCTTGTTTGTATCTAACCATGTTCGTAGCGTCTCCGTTCCGCGCGGTCTACGCGCCTGGCACTGATGATGCGCACCACTTCGATGCCCTCGTCTTCAAAGCGCACGGCGTGCGAGACCAAGAGCAACAAATACCCGCCAGCCATACCGATGGTCTGCCAGCGTTGCTCACTGTTTTCAACTCGATCCTGGGCGGCAACGGCAAGCGGGTCATCAAATACGCGCGCGGCGTCCACAAACCGGATGCCGTGCTTTCGAAAGTTGAGATCCGCTTTTTGATCATCCCATTCGAAAAACCGCTCCATTCACACGACTGTATCACAATACTGTATATACAATGTGGCGTGTTGCACTTCTCTACCCTCCCCCGGCACCCTACTTGGTCCGAGCGGTCTGCGTAGCAATCCTGAAGTCCAGCACCCATATGGCCTCGGGGGCGTTTTGCTTGTCCTGGAAAACGGCAGTGACACATTTACCTTCCTCTACGACAGCACCCAATCCTTTGTTCACGCAGGGTCAGTTTTGTGTGACTACTGGGTACGGATTTGTGTGAATAGACGTTGACGAGAAGGCTTTATCCCCAAGACCGCGTGAGCAACTCGTCAAGGGCATCGGTGATGCTTTGTCCATGTTCAGCGAGGGAACTTACGTACTCACCCAACTGGTCCACCGCAACGGATACCGTATCCAAGGTATGCAATACAACATGAATGCCCTCGACGGTAAAAATCGGGTTCATCCGTCCACCGGTTGCCGTCATACCCTGGGGCAAGACCGTGCGGCGCACCAGGGGCACCACGACCCGTCGGCGGTAGCTGTCAAACTGGGCTGACTGGACGACGACGACAAAGGGAATTGATTCACGCAATGCTCCCTTATTTCGATGCACATCAAACTGGGCCATTGGTGATGCAGTGCTTACAGGGTGGAGTGTTCGTCAGCAAACGAGCCGACACTGGCATTCACTGCATTCCATTGCATGGCGCAGGCCTGGGCCGATTTTTGTCGCTCAAGGTCCAGGCGTTGTTTGTGTTGTACGTACTCGGCCAGCAGGTTCTCGACCGTGGCGGACAAGTTCTCGCTGTAGGCACGGGCTTGCTCCACCAGGCCTTCGCTGAGGGTCAGGTTGACGGGACGCTTACGCGAAGTGGCAATTGAGACGGATGGATAGTTGCTCACAGCAATTCTCCTCTTGAGAATGGTTATGCGCATATTGTGCGTATAACCTGTATTTCTGTCAAGCCCTATTTTAGAATGTTTGTTACCAAGGTACGATTATCAGGATTCTCACGCCGCATTTAGAACGAATTAAAGTTATCCACAGAAAATTTGACCGTAGATACAGGCAAAGATGGCCCTACTTTGCAAGGAAAGTTGACCCTAGTGCACGTAACCAAGGCACCAAAATCGCTGAAAGCTCGGCGCTCGAACTCAAGCCCGCGAGCAGGCGAATTGGCGTAGGCCCTGGCCAGATGACAACTACCGCCCCCTATGTCAGACTAGTTGTCGCCGCTCTTTTTTAATGCGGATGAACCGCCGAAGCGACAAACATGAAACGTATACCCCACCCCCAAGAATTCAGAGAACAGGCCTTGCGCAAGCTGCGCGAGCGCGGCCCACGTACCCAGCAAAGCATTGCTGATGAATTGAATATTTCCTTGGCCACCCTCAAGGGTTGGTTGACGGCGCAGTCTGCTGCTGCAAGGGGATTGCCCCATGGGGCAATCCCCTTGCCTGGCGACCTGCCGGCGCAGCAGTGGAGCCCGGCTGAGCGCCTGCAAGCCCTCAATGAGAGCCATGGACTCACTGGCCCAGCATTGCACGCCTGGTGCCGCGAGAAGGGCCTGTTTGAGCACCAGTTGCAGGCCTGGCGCGAAGCCTTTTGTGCCGGCGCTGAGCCGACTGTGCGCGAAGGCCGCGCGGCCTTGCGTGAACTGCAAGCAAAACACGACCAACTGCAGCGCGATATGCGCCGCAAGGACAAGGCTTTGGCGGAGACCGCAGCCCTGTTGGTGCTGCAAAAAAAGTTCCAGGCGCTGTGGGCGGACGAGGCTTGATGACCTCCACCCAACAGCGCCAAACCCTGCTGCCCCTGATTGCGCAGGCCTGCCTGGATGGCGCCCGCTTGCAGGCGGCATGCCGCCTGATTGGCCTGAGCGCGCGCACCGTGCAGCGCTGGCAAAGTCCGCTGGCCGTGGCGGGAGACCACCGAACGGCCAGCCTGCGCACAAATGCTGTGCCACCCAACAAGCTCAGCCCGGCCGAGCGCGAGGCGGCCATGCAGGTGCTCAATAGCGCCGAGTTCAAGGACCTGCCCCCCAGCCAAATCGTGCCACGACTGGCCGATGCGGGCCAGTACGTGGCCAGTGAGTCCACGCTGTACCGACTGCTGCGCCAGGCCGGACAACTGACCCACAGAGGCCTTGCGCGCGTGCCGCACAAGGTCAGCAAGCCGCGCTCCCTGGTGGCAACCCGGCCCGATCAAATCTACTGCTGGGACATTACCTACTTGCCCGCGCCGGTGCGGGGCATGCACTTCTATCTCTACCTGTTTGTGGACCTCTTCAGCCGCAAGATTGTGGGCTGGCAGGTGTATGACCGGGAGAGCGCCGACCTGGCGGCGCAGCTGCTGCGCGACATCTGTGAACGCCAGGGTATTGCCCTGGGGCAGCTCACGGTGCACTCAGACAACGGCTCGCCAATGAAGGGCGAAACCATGCTGGCGACAATGCAGCGCCTGGGTGTGGCGCACTCGCGCAGCCGCCCGGCGGTGAGCAACGACAACCCGTATTCGGAGGCGCTGTTTCGCACACTCAAGTACCGCCCGGCCTTGCCCCTCAAGCCCTTTGCCGACCTGCTACAGGCCAGACGCTGGGTGACGGAGCTGGTGCATTGGTACAACCACGAGCACCGTCACAGCGCCATTCGCTTCATCACGCCCACGCAGCGCCATGCCAGCCTGGACCTGCCGCTGCTCACCCAGCGCGCCGCCGTCTACGCCGCCGCCCGTGAAAAACACCCGCAGCGCTGGACCGGCGCAAGCCGTGACTGGAGCCACGTCACCGAAGTACACCTCAACCCAGCCACACCCAAAAACAAGGACTTAACACCAGACCTCAAAGCAGCCTGACTAGACCATAAAAATGCGACAACTTGATTGACAACTCCGTCGCAATGGCGCCCAACCTCCCCTGTGTGTCATCTTGCCTCTGGAGTTGTCAACCGTTTTCCAACGGCACGCGTTAATTTTTTAACTCTGGAGTAAAGCATGTCGAACCGTCGCCAATTTATGATCCAAGTCAGTCTGGGCAGTGGTGTTTTGGTAGCTGGCAATGCCATGGCCCAAGCGCCCTTGGTGAATGAGGCCGATGGCCAGGCAACGGCGCTGGGCTACAAGGCTGATGCCAGCAAGGTTGACAAGGCAAAATTCCCTAAGTTTGCCGCTGGCCAACATTGCGGTAGTTGCGTGCTGTTCCAAGGCAAGGCGACCGATGTGTCAGGGGTTTGCCCGCTGTTTTCTGGCAAGCTGGTGGCCGGCAAAGGCTGGTGCAGCTCTTACGTCAAGAAGGGCTGATAGCGCCAGTGGCCTTGGCTTTCGTCATGCCAGAGCCACCTGACTGGCGACCAGGGAGGCGCAGTGCCTCCGCCCTGCCCTACCCCTAAGCCACCATTTTTCGACGGCGATCGCCCGATTCAACTCGGGAGATTGGCGTTCTAGCGCCCGCCAGTCCGCCAAGTATCAGGCGGCCATTAAGTCTTCGCGCATTACGTAAGGCTTGATCAAGACTTCGGCAGGCAAGTTGAGTTGGCTCACCAATCGGCGGATCATCTCTAGCGTCAATGGCCTTGTGCGGTTCAAAATGTCAGCTACGCGGCCACGGGGACCGATGATGGGCTCGAGGTCTTTGCGGCTCAAGCCACGGCTCTCCATGACATGCTCAATGAACTCAATGGGGTCTGGGTCAGCAATGGGAAAGTGCGTCTTCTCATAGTGTTCAACTAGCAGGGCCAACACGTCCAAACGGTCAGCCTCGGCAGACTTGGCCGGCGCAGTCCAAAGTTGCTCGATTTCAAATAGAGCAGCCTTGTATTCCTTCTTGTTGTGAATCGGTCGAATTTCCATTTGATTCCCCTTTAAACCGTTAAAACGTCTATCTTGTCGTACTGACCGTGATTGCCAACAAACCGAATGAACATTAACCCCTTGTCGTATCGCACCATCACGACCAAACGATAGTCGTTGCCCTTGATGTTGAACACCACGCGGTTGTTGCTCGTAAAACTGGCATTTCGGTAAGCATCCTTAATGTCAGCTGGTGTTTTCCATCGCGCTCTGCCAGCCAGCGCGTACCAAGCTTTGAGGGGGGTTTCCGAATCCGGATATTTGTCCCAAAAAGCTCGAAGTGTCGATATGGCAATGATCCTCATGGCGTATTATGATACCAATTTGGTAGCATTTCAGATAACTTTTGGTTAGGGCCTGTGTCTGATGTTGTACTTGAGCTTGAGGCAGCCCGTGTAGGGGCGTTGGCAGTGTCCAGTAGGGCGTCCTTCGACAGGTGTGCGTAACGTGCCCTTGAATCCAGGAAAACAGGCTTTTGCTGCCAGGGCCAAAGGCCAGGTCACTCATGAGTGTTCAGGGCCTGGGGATGCACTTTGTCCAGTCGTGTGCCTGGCGGCTGATTTGATCGCCCTACGGAGGACATAACGGGCGCTATAGCGCCCTGCCCCACCCCCCAGCGAATCCTTGATCGCACCACAGCATGGGGCTGATTTCCTCAGAACCGCTGAATCGTATTAAAGCTGGTTGATTCAGCTTACCATAAATACCTGTATTACAGTTATTTGACTTTTACCTGTTAAACAAATATATTGAAAATACCTGTGTGGCTGCTATACCTACTCCACGCGCGATTCCCCCAGGAGAACCCTTTCATGCAACAAATTCTCTCCCTTTCTGACCAGCTTGCGCCGCTCCTGCAAGCAGCCCGCAAGGCAGCTGGACTGTCCCAAACCGAACTGGCCCGCCGACTGGACTTGAGCCAAAGTCGCATGTCGGCCATGGAGCTGGATCCTGCCTCCATCCGCCTGGACCAACTTTTGTCGATTTGCGCCACCCTGCAATTGGAGCTCGTAGTGCAAACCAAAGTGTCCCCTGAAAGCAAGCAACTAGGTCCAACCGGACAGGAGTGGTGAACCATGGGTCGCCCTTCCCATTCCCGCACCCTCTCCGTCTGGACCAATGGCCAGCGGGTCGGTACCTGGACCTTTAACCGCCGCGGCGAACACAGTCTGCAGTACGACTCCGAGTGGATTCGTTCTCCTGCAGGGCGCCCTCTTTCGCTGTCCCTACCCTTTACGGGCGATGTCGCCCTCAAGGGAGAACGGGTACGCAACTTCTTCGACAACCTGCTGCCCGATAGTGAAACCATTCGTTTACGGATTGCCACCCGATTCAAGACGGAAGGCGCTGAGGCGTTTGACCTGCTCCAGGCCATTGGCCGGGACTGTGTGGGTGCAGTGCAATTGCTCGGTGAAGACGAATCGCCCACAGATGTTCAATCCATCATGGGCACACCGCTTTCTGATTCCGAGATCGAGACACTGTTGGTTCAGACCACCCGCAGCGGCCCCATGGGCAATTTGGAAAACCAGGATGACCTGCGCATTTCCCTTGCCGGCGCCCAAGAAAAAACCGCCCTCCTTTGGCATCAGGGCCAATGGATGCGGCCGCATGGCTCGACACCGACGACGCATATTTTGAAGTTACCCATTGGCATGGTCGGACACCGGCAGGCGGACTTCAGCACCTCGGTCGAGAACGAGTGGCTGTGTATGAACCTGCTTGCAGAGTTCGGTTTGCCTGTGGCCAAAACAGAGATTCTGACCTTTGGCAGTCAGAAGGTGTTGAGTGTCGAACGGTTCGACAGGCAGATCCATTCCAGTGGCGACTGGATCATGCGCCTGCCTCAGGAGGACTTCTGCCAGGTCATGGGAGTCCCCTCGCACCTCAAGTACGAAAGCGACGGTGGACCTGGTTTGACGGATCTCGCAGGTGTTCTCAAGGGCTCCATCCAAGCGGAGAAGGACCTCACTACCCTACTTACGACTCAGCTCTTGTTCTGGATCCTGGCAGCACCGGATGGCCATGCCAAGAACTTCAGTATCAGGGTGCTTCCACAAGGTCGGTACCAGCTCACACCGCTATATGACGTGATGTCGATCTGGCCGGTCGAGGGGAACGGGCCCAACCAGTTTTCGATGTTCAAGACCAAGATGTCTATGGCTATTCTGGGCAAGAACAAAAACTATCTTTTCAAGGACATTCAGCGCCGGCACTTCAATAGCATGGCGGCTAGGTGCTTTGATCGGGTTGACGCAGAGGATGTGATTGGGCGGGTGCTGGAGGCAGTTCCAAGGGCTATCGAAGCCAACGGGAGCAGGCTGCCAGAAGTTTTTCAGGATTGGATTGCGGAAGCAGTTTTCAAAGGATTGCGTCAATCCGCCGAACTTTTAGAGAGAATGCCGAAGTCGTAATTGGTGTTGGCGCCAAATAAAGTTCTATCCTGAAACGGAGGGAAGTTGTTGATTCGTCGTCGGACGGCACTGCGCCGTGATGAAAAAGTCCTATCCATGCCGCCCATCGAAGTCCGATCTGGCCGCAGAGAGCACAAAATGAACTTCTATCCTATGACCCGAAAAGCTCGCTGTGCGAGCCTAGTCTGGCCAGTCGCAAGATGTCGGCGTCAGGCTTGCGGCAGATCAGCACCAGGTCGGGCTTGACGAGACAGTCACGGTAGCCTGCCCATTCGCCGCTCAAATCGTGATCGCGGTGTCGTGGCTCCAATGGCTGGTCGTCCGCCAACGCCATTAAAACGGGTATCAGGTTGGCGTCAAGTGTTGCCCGGTGCTGACCCTTGGCCTCGCGCTTGTAGTCTCGCTTGAATGCCGTTGACCGGTCAATCGTCCGCATGCAAGTCCGCCATCAGTTCATCGACGCTGGCAAAGCGTTTGCCCTTCCCAGCTTCAAGCTCGGCTATCGCCTTGCGGGTGGTGGCGTTCGGAACCTTGACCTCGAAGGGCAAGCGGCGCTCGTCTGCAACGCGCAGCATCAACAGGCGGATGGCATCCGAAATGGACAGGCCCATTGCTGCCAGCGCGTCGGCTGCGCGCTCTTTGGTATCCGTGTCGATGCGAGCACGGACGTACGTATCGGCAGCGGTCATGGCGGCTCTCCTTGTATCAGTGTGTGAACCTGTATTGTAGTCACAATGAGACTGCGCCACAAGCACCGATTCTCCGTTTCAGGATAGGACTCTATTTTTCAGGCTAGAACTTTATTCGTTGGGAGAGGACTTTATTTGGTGTGAACAGCGGGGAACTCAAGCTCAAATCGAAATGACTCTTCGAGAGCGCATCCGCCACACATGCTTTTCAGGCGGATTGCTATCGTTTATAGCGCCAGTCGCTGAAAATTTCAAAACGGGAACTCCGCCGAAGGCTGTCTGCGGCACCGGCGAATGCATCGGTCGTTCCACCGCCTGCGACCCAGGTCAAACCTTTTGTGGAGGAACATACTGTTTTTCGTCAATAACCTACTGGCGAAAGTCACTTGTTTTAAGGGGTCGCAAAGCGGAATGTGCGTCGAATGTGCAAATTTAGTGCAAAATAAGGTCAAATATAGCCAAGAGAGAAAATTATGCAAATCGCAACCCTTCAGGTTTCCCAGGCCTTAAGCCATGGTTTCGATGGTTTTATCGATTTCCTACGTGACCAAGAAGCGGGGGCATCCACACTGTCACCTAAGCGATTCGGCGACATTCTGAGCATCGACGTCCAGACGCTTGCCACCCAGGCCCATGTCCATCGGAACACCATCAGCCGGGCTCCGGCGTCGGAGAGCGTACAGAAATTTTTGCGTGAAGCGTTGCGTGTGATGCGCGCAGCCCATGACCTGTCCGGCGACGTTGGCCGTGCCATCTTTTGGTATCGCAATGAGCCCTTACCCCCATTTGGCTACAAGACAGCAGAGCAATTGGTATCAGAAGGGCGCACCGAGGATGTGCTGCGCTATATTGGGTCGCTCGAAGCGGGTGCCGCAGGATGAAGTTGACCACGCTGGCAGATGTCACGGTGTACAGGATGCATGTGCCCCGATGGGCCGTAGCGCCAACCAGTGGCGACTACGTTGCCCCGCGGGTGTGACTAACTCAACAGGCGCACATTGAGTCCAGCGACGCGACTGAACGCAGGATCGCCGGTCAGAAATACATGACCCATTCCGAGTTGCAGACAACTGGCAGCCTGAAGGCTATCGGGGGTCTTCAGACCATGGGCTGCGCGAATATGGGCCGCCAACTCAACAACTACCTGGGATAGTTCGATCCATTTGAGGTCCGGGAGTGCAAAAAATGCGTCGTACTTCTGAAGAAGTTCCTGGTTGTCGCTCTTCATTGGGCCCACACGGCACTCCAACCAGGTCAGGCGGCTAATGCTGGTGCCAATCTTCGGATGGGAAGTGGCGAGCTCGCCCAATACCTTGCTGGTGCTTGATGCAAACGGTTCGGCACCCTCGATCTTGTAGATGAGCGCACACGCGTCCAGAAAAACGATCACCAAGCACGCTCGCTTTGCAACTCAGCATCTATAGCAGCTTTGCTTCGCTCTCCGGTATTGGGCTGAGCAACTAACCACTCCAGAGCTGACATGCCAGGAACACTCTGCGCGCCTCTATCGACCAAACGCTGATATTCGGCCTCAGAAAGAATGACTGCTGCCATTTTGTTGCGCTTTAGGATATGCGCTGGACCAAAACGAATGCTGTCACTGATTGCCGCCATTCCCCGACGCTTGATCTCCGATATTGTTAGCGTGTTTTCCATCAGTTTCTCCTCGTGACCTGAATGATACCATTATCGGTACTATTCATCAATTGAAATTCTGCTTCTAATTCCATTGCAAGTGGGAATTGTTATCAAATCAGATAATCACGACATAGTCAGAACGAATTTTTTGATCAACATCCCCCCCCTCCCCCGTCCACAGGCCCCAAAATCGCTTGAAACGCAGCTTTCGGCCGGGGTCCCACGAGCAAGCGGATTGGCGGATGATCAGGTTCGTCGTTGGGCGCCCATGGCCTCGGCTTCCCACATTGAAACTATAATTCTCTATAACTTTGTATAAATCGCAATAATTCATCCTGGGGCACCGATGACCAAGCTCTTCAAGCGCACTGAACTTGCCAGCGAGGTTGCGGACAAGATCCTTCTCACATCCCCAACGTCGGCATCGAGTTCGGGATTATTTCTCGCTGCGCCCAGGCGCACAGGCAAGTCCACCTTTCTGCGCGAGGACCTGCGACCTCAATTGGAAGCAAAAGGAGCATTGGTTCTCTATGTAGACCTTTGGGAGAACCGCCAAACTGACCCAGGCGATGCCATCGTGAGCGCAATTCGAACTGAATTGGCAAAACATGAAGGCGTTATTAAACGCCTGGTCAAGTCAACAGGCCTGGACAAAGTGTCAATCGCTGGGACCTCCTTCTCGCTGGACAAACTGGGACTCGCTCAGGGCATTTCGCTCAGTGCTGCATTGAGCGCGTTGTCTGACGATGTGCAGACACCCATCGTTCTCGTGATTGACGAGGCACAGCACGCCATCACAACCGAGGGCGGCACCAATGCATTGTTTGCCTTAAAGGCCGCACGGGACGAACTCAACAGCACACGCCACAAGGGCCTGCGCGTGGTGGCCACAGGTTCCAACCAGGATAAGCTGGCGATGCTGCGCAACAGCAAGGACCAGGCGTTTTTTGGCGCTCCGCTGGTTCGGTTCCCGTCTCTCGGCAAGGAGTACGTCGAATGGTTCTGTGCTCATGCCGATCTTGGCGCGAGCATCGATCCAGACGTCGTGTTTGAATTGTTCAGCAATGCCTCATTCAGACCGGAGATATTGGGAGCCGCTGCAGACACCCTGCGCTTTGAATTCGGAGTCGAAAAGAAGGACATTGCAAGCAGGTTTTACAAGGAGGTCCAACTTGAAATCGACTCCACCAACAAAGAAGCGATGCGTGTCATTCACAGTCTGACACCTTTACAGTCGGCAGTCTTTCGGGTTCTGGCCACGGCGGGGCCAGACTATGCACCTTTCGAAGCGAGAACCATGGTGATGTATCAAGGCGCAATGTCCACCATATCCCCTGAGAGCGATGTTGCCCCTGACCTGTCCAATGTCCAGCAGGCACTTGTCGCCTTGCAGGATAAAGGGTTGGTCTGGAAGGCCGCCCGTGGCGTCTACGCACTGGAGGACACAAGCCTGGGCGAGTTACTGAGCCAGGATTCCAAGACACCAAACACCCCAGGCTAGGGCAGAACGCTCAAGTCATCACCCCGACCGCCTGAGGCGGTACACCAGGCACCCTCCCCCATTGGCAGGCATGCCGATCGGCAGAAAGCGAGCCGAGGCCCCGTCAGGCGTCCACAGTAATAACCATGTAAATCATCCATCCGATGGACATAATACATGGCTGTATAAAAGACTAGAGCAACAACATTTAAAAGACCTTCTGGACCAGTTCGCGGCCGTAGTCCTATTGGGTCCACGCCAAACCGGCAAGACCACCATGCCCTTTGAGCAAATGGACGTGAGTGCAAATGCTCTCTATTTGGACCTAGAGTTACCGTCCAGCCAAAGGCAGCTCGAGGACCCGGAAGCCCACTTTATCCGAACTGCCGCAAAACCTCGGCCTTCAGGCCGGGGATATAAGGCAATGGCAGGCAAAGCCTGTCATAAATGCAATTCCGGCTGGACAGCTGTTGACCAACTTGAATTTCCAAAGCGTATGGGCTGTCGGTAAGATTCGCGCAGAATCGGCCACATCAACTTTTCTTCGTGATTCTTTGTTACCGGCGGTCTAAACCCGCATAAATTTGGCGGCGGTAAATGGCGGTGTGAATTGGCAACCGGATCTGGTGGCCGATTCCGGTGCTCACCGCGCCACCAATAGCCAGGGCCCCGAGAGGGGCC
>Ga0247844_1002725_pt1 | contig 28076 bp, 23 predicted proteins | sample LaCtaG_FD_192421 | JGI IMG/M metagenome (GOLD analysis project Ga0247844, IMG submission 192421) | Freshwater microbial communities from meromictic Lake La Cruz, Castile-La Mancha, Spain - LaCruzMarch201714.5m_1 | ecosystem: Environmental > Aquatic > Freshwater > Lake | place: Spain: Castile-La...
CTGCTATCGGGGTACAAATGGTGCTTCGGTTCTATGGCGTCTAAAACTTCGCAAATCAGTGCCGAGTCACAGTAAATATCGCTACCGATTTGCAAAAATGGCGTTTTGCGAAAGCCGCCTGTTAAGGCCACAACGTCAGGTTTGGGCATGATGCTTGGAATGATCACTGACTTCCAAGCCAAGCCTTTGAGCCCGAAGACCAAACGCACTTTTTCTGAGAACGGCGATATCGGGTAATGGTGAAGAATCAGATCGGACATTTTTTGGCTTTCTTCTGAAGGATACGCAACGGGCTAGGACTTAGACAACGCCATCTCGTAAGGCATCGCACGGCGAATAATGGCGTCAAAGTCGACCCCGCGGCCTAGAGTTCCAAAGGTGAAACCCCAATCACCGCCTAAGCGCGAATCGCAAAATGCGCTGAAAACATCGCTCGGCGCGGTTTGCTGTAACAAGGCGGCTTGAACTGAGAGGGCGACGTCTTGCGCGAGGCGGCGTGCTTCGCCTTCGGTGGCTAACAATTCAATACGCGATGGCAAAGAATCCATCATGCGGTCCAATGCGGCGTGGGCCCCACGCGCGGGCGACAGCTCTTGCACCAAGGCTTGGGCCACATCGCCTTTTCTCAAAGCGCGTAACAAATCCAAAGCCATGATATTGCCAGCGCCTTCCCAAATCGAGTTCAAAGGCATCTCGCGGTACACCCGGGCCATGGTGCCTAAACCGCCCTCTTCGACATAACCGTTTCCGCCCATGCACTCCATCGCCTCTTGGGCGAATGCGCTTCCGCGTTTGCAAATCCAAAATTTGGAAATCGGGGTCAAAACCCGCGCCATCAAACGCTCAAAGCTGTCGCCCGAACGATCAAAAGCGCGAGCCAAACGCATCGACAAAGCCGTAGCCGCTTCGCTTTCTAAAGCCAAATCTGCCAACACGTTGCGCATCAAAGGCTGCTCGATTAATGGCTTGCCAAAGGCTTCGCGCTGGGCGGTGTGGTTTAAGGCAATGCTCAAGGCTTCACGCATCAACCCGCTGGTGCCTAAAGAGCAATCTAAGCGGGTCATATTGCCCATCTCCAAAATCTGCGGAACGCCCCGCCCTTCTTCGCCGACCAACCACGCCGTTGCATTTAAAAACTCTACTTCGGAGCTGGCATTGGCTTTGTTACCTAGTTTGTCTTTGAGGCGCTGAATGCGAATCGCGTTGGTCGAACCGTCGGGCAAGATGCGCGGCAAGAAAAAGCAATTCAAGCCCGTGTTGGACTGCGCCAGAACCAAAAACGCATCGCACATTGGGGCGGAGAAAAACCACTTGTGACCCACGAGTTTGAAACGCGAGCCCCACGCGTCGCTGCCATCGGCTGTCGCCTGTGTGGTGTTAGCGCGAACGTCCGAGCCGCCTTGCTTCTCGGTCATCCCCATGCCCATGGTCAAGCCCGTTTTTTCACTGAAAAGCGCAAGGCGGGGGTCGTACTGCGCACTGCTCAAGCCCGGAGCCCAGTCTTTGAAAATAGCGGCGTTGCTTTTGAGGGCCGGCATCACCGCGTAAGTCATCGAGATCGGGCACAAGACAGAAGACTCGGTTTGGGTGAACATCGAAAACGCCGCAGCGCGGTGCATGTGCGCGGTTGACGCGCCCTCGGGCGCATCCCAAAAATCTTCCCACGGCGTTCCGTGTAAACCCGAGCGCGTCGCCACCGCCATCAAGGCGTGGTAGCTCGGGTGAAACTCGACTTGGTCTATCCGGTTTCCATAACGGTCATGGGTTCGTAACTGCGGCGTGTGAACGTTAGCCAGTTGCGCGTGGGTTTGCATCGCCGCCGTCCCCAACTCAGCGCCTAATTCACGCAAAGGCGTTGTGTCAAGTTGGGGCGCGTTAAATTTCAACGCACTTTGTAGCGCCTGGTTGCCCGTAAAGAGGTTGTAGCCGTCTAACTGCCGCGCTTGGTTAAAAACCGCGTGGGTCGCGCTGGCTTGCGCGGTCTCAGCCACCGGTTACGACGCTTACGCCGCCGTCTACCGCCAACCATTGGCCGGTAATGTGTTTGCCAGCGTCAGACGCGTACAACAAGCACAGGCCCTTCAAGTCTTCGTCATCGCCCAAGCGCTTCAAAGGCGCATGCGCAGCGAGCGTTTCTTCGCCCATCTCTTTGAGCGTTCCCATGGTCATCTTGCTTGGGAAAAATCCGGGGCAAATCGCGTTCACGGTGATGTTGTACTTGCCCCACTCCGCGCCCAAAGTGCGGGTGAAATTGACTACCGCGCCCTTAGACGTGTTGTAAGCAATGGTGTGCATTCCTTCGGGGTTTCCGCCTAAGCCGGCAATCGAGGCCACGTTGATGATGCGTCCGCTGCGCCGAGGAATCATGGAGCGTTTTGCCACCACCTGGCTGAGCAAAAAATAGCCTCGAACGTTCAGGTTCATAACCTTGTCCCAGGCATCGACAGGATGGTCTTCGGCGGGTGCGCCCCAAGCGGCTCCGGCGTTGTTGACCAAAATATCAATGTGGCCGAGCCGTTTTAAGGACTCTTCGGCAAGGCGCGTGATTTCGGAGTCTTTCGCGCAATCAGCGGCAATCCAACTCGCATCAATCCCAGCGGCTTTGAGTTCGGCTGTGGCATGTTCTAAGTCTTCGGCTTTGCGCGAGCTCAAAACAACTTTGGCTCCGGCCTCGCCCAAAGCGTGGGCCATCTGCAAGCCCAAGCCGCGAGAACCTCCGGTAACTAAGGCGGTTTTGCCGGTGAGATCAAAGAGTTGTTGGATGGTACGCGTCATGCTAATTCCTCAAAAAAGACTACTCTACTGTAAAGCGAAGATTCTGCAGGGCGCTATTCGCGCAAAGCTGTCTCCAGCGTGATAGAAACTGCGGGGAAAAACCAATTACTCCTCGCGGAGTTTGGATCGCAAAACCACCATCACCACGCCAGCGACCACGGCAGCAGCGCCGCCCAAAAGAAAGGCCGGTGCGCCTTGGCCTTGGATTTTGTCAACAAAGGTCGATAAAACGATGGACAACAGCCCGCCGTAAATCAAGATCCATATCCAACGCTCCATGCGCAGCAAGCGCACATTGGTCGTTCCGTTGTATTTCTTAAAAAAAGCCATTAAAAAGCGTCCTCAGGGAAAGTTGCACACGTTAAGTCCCTCGATTGCACCACAGATAACCAGGCGCCAATCTTCGGAAGCTCGTAATGGTAAAAGAATTGTGCCGCGCCCAAGCGGCCTTGGGTTTCTGGCTTTGAACTTTTCGGGTCGGCTGCGACCGTCGCAAGCGACACGTCTAGCCATATCCAAGCCAAAACGGTGTGGCCAAAAGCCTGCATATACGGAACCGCATTCGCAAGCGCCTCTTGCGGGTTTTGGGTGGCCCACGCCGCTTTCGTTGCGTTGCCTACCGCGCCCAAAGCCTCGCCCAAAGCTTTCGCATGGGCAGACAAGGTCGGATGCTTGGCTGCGCGAGCGCAAGTGGTTTGAATCCGTTGGGCCAACAACTGCATACCGCGTCCGTTTTCCATCAAAACCTTGCGCCCGAGCAAGTCCATCGCCTGAATCCCGTGCGAACCCTCGTGAATCATGTTCAAGCGGTTGTCGCGCCAATACTGCTCTACCGGAAAGTCACGCGTATAGCCGTAACCGCCGTGAACCTGAATCGCCAAAGAATTGGCTTCTAAACACCACTCGCTGGGCCAGCTTTTGGCAATCGGAGTCAAGACTTCCAAAAGCAAGCGGGCCTCGTCTGCGGCTGCGGCGTCTGCCGTGTTTTGCTCATCAACCAACCTGGCGCAATACAACTCCAACGCCAAGGCCCCTTCGCCATACGATTTTTGAGCCAAGAGCATGCGCTTGACATCGCTGTGTTCGATGATGCGAACCTGCGGCTGCGATGCGTCTTTTCCCGACGCGCCAATCGGGCGGCCTTGGGGGCGGCTCTTGGCGTAATCTAAAGAGGCGTAATAACCGGCCAATCCGAGCATCGTTGCAGCAATCCCCACGCCGATTCGCGCCTCGTTCATCATATGGAACATACAGCGCAAGCCTTCACCGGGCTTGCCTACCAGATAACCCACCGCCCCAGCGCCCTCGCCAAAGTTCAGCAAGGTATTGGTCGTCCCGCGCCAGCCGAGTTTGTGGTTCAAACCCGCCAGCGCAACGTCGTTACGCTCACCCGTCAAACTGCCGTCGGGGCGAACCATTTTCTTCGGGACGATAAACAAAGAAATGCCCCGCGTACCGGAAACGAGCTTGCCCGAGGCATCGGGAATTTTGGCAAGCACCAAGTGAATGATGTTTTCCGATAGCTCGTGTTCGCCGCTGGAAATCCACATCTTGTTGCCCTTAAGGCGGTAGCGAGCGCCTAGGGCGTCGCCTTCAAAACCAGCGCCATCGGGAACAGCGCGGGTGGTGATATCGGACAAGCTAGAGCCCGCCTGCGGCTCGCTTAAACACATGGTTCCCGAGAACCGCCCTGAAAACTCGTTCTTGGCAAAAGCTTCTTTCTGGGCCGGCGACCCGTGCACCATCAAGAGATTGGCGTTACCTGTGGTCAACATGCTAGAGCTAATGCCTATGGACGCACAAGCAAAAAAAGCGTTCGCTGCGGCCTCTACGCTGTAGGGCAGTTGCATCCCGCCGTTTTCATAATCTTGGGCCGCGCTCAACATGCCTGACTCCGCGTAAGCCAAGGCCGCGTCATGCGTCGCCTGCGGAAGAATGACCTTTTCACCGTCAAAGCGCGGCTCTTCGACGTCAATCAAGCGGTTAAAGGGCGCGAACTTGTCTCGGGCAATGCGTTCGCAAGTATCTAAAACCGCATCAAAGGTTTCCCGCGAATGCTCGCTAAAACGCTCGCGCTGCGCAAGCTCCTCCGTGCGCAGCCAGTCGTTAAGCAAGAAATCAATGGTGTGTCGTAGTTTCATGGCGCAAGGTAGTAATTAGCAAAGCCATTATTACGCCCTAAAACGGCTGGGATGCGTGTCGCGGATGTCCATCGCGCGACAGCTAAAAGTCGATCTCAGTCGATCAGGTTTTGGATCATGCTGATACCGCCTCATCTTCGCGCATCTTGCGAACAAAAAATAGGCGAAACCACACGGCCATCCCGAGCATAAAAACGATGACGGCCACGCTCATCAAACCATAGTCCGTCGAGAAGAGATCCATTAGCATTTTCATGACATCGTCCTTTTAAAGTGATAGCTCTAGACTACGCTCTAGGCTTCAAAAAGGTCTGATATAGGTCAACAAAAGTGCAGCCTTTGGGGCTTTATCGGGGCTTTAAGCGCACTTGATCTCTGTCAAACACTTCGATGACGATGGGAATTCCTTGGCCTACGCTTTTGGTGACGGTGCAATAGGCTTCAAATTGATCCAACACACGGTCTAGGTGTTGCAAACTTGCCGCTGGGACGCCCAGGGTAAGAACCGCGTGAATTTTTAGAACGCGCATTCGGCCTTCTGCGTTGCGGCCTACTTCGGAGTCAATCTCGCAGCGCAAGGGCTCTGGAGACTGCTTGAATTTTCGCAAGGCAAAAAGCAACGAATCCGACAAACAATTACCCACCGCCGCGCTAAGAAGCTGTACCGGCGAGGGGCCCATGCCTTGGCCTAGCGGCGCGGGTTCGTCTCCCATGATGGAGGGAACGTTTGCGCCAAAGCTAATTTCGAATTGGTAGTCTTGCTTCTGGGTTAAGACCACATGGATGCTACTTTCGCTCATTGCTACGCCTTCCTTTGCAAATCTTTTTATATGCCATGGTTTCCCTTTGGAGTAGTTCCTTGCCATTAGGATCGAAACCAAAGCGCACCACTTTGCGCTAGCGCATGCTTTTGCCACTTAATCCGCTCGAACCGGCAAAAAATTAAGGCACGTTACTTGCTGTATCTGACTTTCAAGCCCTACCTTTGCCACCGCACTGTAGGGAAATTGACGCATTCCACGGCGTGGCGTGGCAGGAGATACAGGATGTCAAACGACTTCAAACTCAAAACCGAGGCATTGGAAAGCGGGTTCCATGGCCAAAACTCGGCCGGCTCCGACCGCAAGCGCCTAAGGGAAAAACTCTTGCGGGCTTTGCTTAACGCGATTGGCTCTGGCCATGTGGATGCGGCGCGGGTAGCGTTTACCTCGCTGATTAGCCATGCGCATGAGTTGTCTCACAATGCTGCGCTATCAAGACTCGGGGCGGCGCTCCAAAGCAGCAATATCGCCCTCGCCCACCAAATTGCCAAAGAAATGTTAGCCGACCCGCATCAGATTTTTACCGGGCTTTCTATTGCCCTGCGTCCCAGCATTGCAGTCAAAGAAAACCCTGCGCACCGATTTTTTGGCGGTTTAACCGGCCGCTTGTACGACTTAAGCGCCTAAAGCACGAAGCTTCAGGCGCCCTACATCACAAAACTTCAAATACGCCCGCAGCGCCCATTCCGCCGCCGATACACATGGTGACGCAGACTTTTTTAGCGCCGCGGCGTTTGCCTTCGATGAGGGCGTGTCCGGTTAGGCGCTGGCCGCTCATACCAAAGGGGTGACCCACAGCGATCGCGCCGCCGTTGACGTTGAGGCGGTCGGCAGGAATGCCGAGTTTGTCGCGGCAGTAAATGACCTGAACCGCGAAGGCTTCGTTGAGTTCCCAAAGGTCAATGTCGCTGATCTTCAAGCCCAAGCGCTTTAAGACTTTAGGAATCGCAAACACCGGGCCGATACCCATCTCATCGGGCTCACAACCTGCGACCGCGAAGCCCAAGAAACGGCCCAAAGGCTTGAGGCCTTTTTGTTCGGCGATTTTTTCATGCATCACAACGACCGCGCCGCTGCCGTCGGAGAGCTGGCTGGCGTTACCCGCAGACACCAAGCCGCCGGGCAGCGCGGAGCGCAGGCCTGCAATACCTTCTTTGGTGGTTCCATCGCGAATGCCTTCGTCGTTGCTAACGGTGACTTTCTTGGTCATCATGCCCATGACTTTGTCGGCCACGCCCATGGTGACGGTGATCGGAGCGATCTCGTCTTTGAACAAGCCTGCGGCCAAAGCGGCGGTGGCTTTTTGTTGGCTGGATGCGCCGTATTCGTCCATCGCATCGCGGCCGATGTTGTAACGCTTAGCGACTTGCTCGGCGGTATTGAGCATGGCCCAGTACACCTCGGGTTTGTTCTTTACCAACCAAGGGTCGGCCAACATGTGTTTGTTCATTTCCTGCGCGGTGCAAGAAATAGCTTCTACGCCGCCAGCGACATAAATATCGCCTTCGTTGGCGATGATTCGTTGCGCCGCGGTGGCAATGGTTTGCAAACCCGAGGAACAAAAACGGTTGATGGTCATACCCGATACGGTGACCGGGCAGCCCGCACGCAAAGCGGCTTGGCGAGCGATGTTTGCGCCGGTTGCGCCTTCGGGCGTTCCGCATCCAAGGATGACGTCATCAACCTCGGCGGCCTCAATACCAGCGCGTTTGATCGCGTGTTCGACCGAGTGGCCGGCAAGCGTTGCGCCGTGGGTCATGTTGAAAGCGCCCTTCCAACTTTTGGTTAGAGGGGTGCGGGCGGTGGAAACAATTACTGCTGAAGTCATGGGAATTCCTTAATTAAATGTCTTGCCTTCGGCGGCCAATTTCGCCAACAAGGGCGCGGGCTTCCAGAAGTTGGCGTCGTCATGCGGGTTTTTAGCGAAGCGGTGCATCGCTTGCACCACGTTAAAGAGGCCCACTTCGTCGGCATACAACATCGGCCCACCGCGGTAGGGAGGAAAGCCGTAGCCAAAGATATAGGCGATATCGATGTCGCTGGCTTTGTTGGCAATGCCCTCTTCCAAAATGTGCGCCGCTTCGTTGACCAAAGCAAACACCAAACGCTGCACAATTTCTTCGTCGCTGATTTTGCGTGGCGTGATGCCTTTGGAGGCGCGATAGTCTTCAATCATCTTGACGACTTCAGCGTTCGGAATCGCATCGCGCTTTCCGGGCAAATAGTCGTACCAACCGGCACCGGTTTTTTGACCAAAGCGGCCTTTTTCACACAAGAGGTCGGCGGTTTTGCTGTACAGCATGGTGGCGCGTTCAACCGAGCGGCGTTTGCGAATCGCCCAGCCAATGTCGTTACCGGCCAAGTCGCCCATACGGAACGGGCCCATGGCCATTCCAAACTTTTCCATCGCTTTGTCGACTTGCTCAGGCGTACAGCCTTCGTCTAACAAGAACCCGCCTTGGCGACCGTATTGTTCGATCATGCGGTTGCCAATAAAGCCATCGCACACACCGGAGACCACTGCCGTCTTGCGGATCTTTTTCGCAACGGCCATCACCGTTGCCATCACGTCAAGCGCCGTCTTCGCGCCGCGCACCACTTCGAGCAACTTCATCACGTTAGCGGGGCTAAAGAAGTGCAAGCCCACCACGTCTTGAGGACGCTTGGTGAAATTTGCAATTTTGTTGACGTCGAGCGTCGAAGTATTGGTTGCCAAAATCGCGCCGGGCTTCATGACGCGGTCGAGTTCTTTAAAGACCGCTTCTTTCACGCCAATTTCTTCAAACACCGCTTCGATCACCATGTCGGTCGTGCCGAGGTCGTCGTAGCTCAAGGTGGTTGTCAACAAGGCCATGCGCTGGTCGTATTTGTCTTGCTTGAGCTTGCCTTTTTTAACCTGGGCTTCGTAGTTTTTGCGGATAGTCGCAAGGCCGCGGTCAAGCGCGTCTTGCTTCATCTCCAACATCTTCACCGCAATGCCTGCGTTCAAGAAGTTCATCGCAATACCGCCGCCCATGGTGCCCGCGCCAATAACCGCAATGCTCTTGATCTCACGCAGTGGCGTGGTTGAAGGCACGTCTGGAATTTTGGAGGCAGCGCGTTCGCCTAAGAACAGGTGACGCAAAGCGCGGCTTTCAGACGTCCACATCAGGTTGATAAAAATCTCGCGCTCGGTGGCCATGCCGTCTTCAAATGTCTTTTTGCTGGCCGCTTCTACCGCGTCAATGCACTTCAAAGGCGCAGGGTAGTTTTTCGACATGGCGCCAACCATATTGCGCGTGAACTGGAAATACGCGTCGCCTTGCGGGTGTTTGCAAGGCAGATCACGCACCAAAGGCAAAGGCCGCGTCGCCGCCACAGAGCGGGCATACGCCAAGGCTTCTTCAGCCAAGGATTCTGCTGAAGCCGATATCGCATCAAACAATTTTTGGCCAGGCAACATCGCCAACATTTCGCTCTTAATCGCTTCGCCGCTGACAATCATATTGAGCGCGGGCTCAATGCCGAGTACGCGAGGCAAACGCTGGGTTCCGCCGCCACCGGGGAGCAAACCGAGCTTCACTTCAGGCAAAGCCACGCTGGTTCCTGGGGCAGCAATACGGTAGTGGCAACCGAGCGCCAACTCCAAGCCTCCGCCCATCACGACGGTGTGGATCGCTGCAACAACGGGCTTGGTTGATTTTTCCAACAACAAGATCACGCTGTTGAGGTTGGGTTCTTGCATCGCTTTAGAAGAACCAAATTCGCGGATGTCCGCGCCGCCTGAAAATGCTTTTCCTGCGCCGGTAATCACAATGGCTTTCACCGCCGCGTCGGCTTGGGCTTGTTCCATCCCGTGGGCGATACCTTGGCGCGTAGCCAAACCCAGACCATTGACCGGTGGGTTATCAAGCGTAATGACGGCAATGTCGCCGTGGACTTTGTAATGGGCAGTCATGCGTTCAATCCTTGAAAAATAGTAAAGCGAAGAAAAGTAATCTTAGAGGTAACCTTAGGGGTGATCTTAATGGCGATCTCAAAATAGAACGGTCGTTCTTTTTTGGCAAATTGTAGGGGGTTTCTGAAACCGGCTTTTAGCGTTTGTCTCCGTAGAGACTTAAACTCCCAACCACTCTTGGCAAATCGCAGGGCGAGCTGCTAAGGCCTGCGGGGTTCCATCAAAAACAATTTGGCCGTGGCCGATGACCACGGCGCGATTGGCGATTTGAAGGGCAAGCGCGAGTTTTTGTTCCATTAATACGATGGCAACGCCGCTTTGCGCTAAATCTTGTAATACCTTGGCAATGGTTTTTACCATCTGCGGCGCTAAACCTTCGCTGGGCTCATCGGCCACCAACAATTGGGGCTGCCCCATCAGCGTTCGGCCCAAAGCCAGCATTTGTTGTTCTCCGCCAGAGAGGCTTGCGCCTAAGGCGTGTTGGCGCTCTTGAAGCTTCGGGAAAAGGCTGTAGATCTTTTGAAACAAGGCTTCAGAAGACGGCGTATTTTTCAACGGCGTATTTTTCTTAAAGCCCAGTAATAAATTTTGATGGGCTGAGAGCGTTGGAAAAATATCGCGGCTCTCGGGCAAGTAGCCCACGCCCATTTGGGCGATGTCAAAGGCTTTGCGACCGCTCAAGGCTTGGCCGTTCCAAACCACCGATCCGCTACACGGAAGTTGGCCGACCAAGGCGCGGGCTAGGGTTGAGCGGCCCGAGCCATTGCGGCCCAAGACCGCGACGATTTCACCCGGGGCGACCGACAAATCAATTCCGCGCAAGACATGGCTTTTGCCATAAAAGGCATGGAGTTGGTTGACCTGGAGTCCGTTCATATGCGTTACGCTGAAACTGGAACTGGAACTGAGAAATCGCCAAGGTAGGCGTCTTGAACCGCCGCATTTGCGCGAACGGCCTGCGGCGTATCAAAGGCCAAGACCTTGCCATCCACCAACACCGCAATCTTGTCCGCCAAGCCAAACACCACGCCCATGTCGTGCTCCACCATCAGCAAGGTTTTACCCTGCGTTGCGGTTTTAATCAGTTCTAAAAAAAACAGCGTTTCGGTCTGGCTCATTCCGGCGGTGGGCTCATCGAGCAAGATCACATCGGCCTCGCCGCCCAAAGTGATGCCGAGTTCTAAAGCGCGTTGATCGGCATAGCTCAAAGCTTGCGCCAAGGTATCGCGTTGCTTTTCCAAATGGGTTTGTTCCATCAAAGCCTCGGTTCGGGCCGTGACAACTTTCAGGCGCGATACCGACGTAAGCCACTGGCCTCCATAGCCCAAACCCAAAAGCACGCTGCAGCGTAAATTCTCAAACACCGAGAGGCCAGAAAAAACCTGCGTGGCTTGAAAACTTCTCGCTAAACCCAATCGCGCAATCGCATAGGGTTTCTTTCCATCGATGCGCTGATTCTTGAGCCAAACCTCACCCGCGCTCGGCGCAAAACGGCCGCTGACCAAATTGAAAAGCGTGGTTTTTCCAGCGCCATTGGGGCCGATCAACGCCACCCGCTCGCCAGCGGAGATAGACAAGTCAATGCTCCGAAGAATCTCCGTCGCGCCAAAACGCATCTGCACGTTTTTGAGTTCGAGGACGGTGCTCACGTCTTCGCTCCTAAGCGCTCAATCAGCGCATGGCGCAACCGCAGAAAAAACCAACCGCCTAAAAGTGCGATGGCACAAGCCGCAGCCCAGTCTTGCCAGCGGTTGATATGCAATTGAAACGTGCCGAAAGCAACGTTAGAACCTAAGCTGGCTTCGAGTTGTAATTGGTAAGCCATTTCTACCAAGGCTGCGATGCCAAGCAAGGCCACGCCCAAACTCACAAGCAGGGCGAAAAGAATCACACCGTGGCGAAGGTAAAACGCACGGGGTTGGGCCATTGCGGTTTGCAATAAACCTGTTAGCCCTTGGGGTGCGAACATCACGCCAAAAACAAAAGCCAAGCCCACATACAAAAGCCACGCGGGGGTCAGACTGCTTAAACCCACGTTGGCTAACACCATCAAAACCGCGCCAACAATGGGGCCGATAAAGCTTTGGATACCACCTAAATACGTAAACAAAACCAAGGACGCCGAGCGCTCCAAGCCCAAAGCGTCGGGGGTTACGCGCTCAAACAGCAAGGCTGCCAAGCCGCCAGAGATTCCAGCGAAAAAAGCGGAGAATAAAAAAGCGCGGTAGCGAATCGTCTGCGGGTTGACACCTAAAAACTCCATACGCATGGCGTTGTCCCGCACCGCGTTCAACATCTTTCCCCAAGGCGTCGTAGTCAACGCGTAAAGCGCCACCGCCGATAGCAAAGCGTAGGCAGTGATCAGGTAATACATCTCAACTGGCGACGCAAACGTCACACCCCACGGCGCAGACTCCGTGACCCGGTTACCCGCAATGCCCGACTCGCCACCAAAAAAAGTGAAGCCCATCAGCGCGACAGAAAAAACCAATTCAGCCAAACCCAAAGTCACCATCGCCAAGGCCGTGCCGCCGCGCCGCGAGCTTAAAAATCCCAAAACGGTTGCCGCCAATAAACCCGAAACACCACCGGCCAAAGGAATCAAACTTACCGGAAAATCCACCCCCGCCGCACGGGCCGCGTTGAGCGTGTGGATCGCGCCGTAAGCGCCAAGACCAGTGTAAGTGGCGTGACCAAAACTCAACATTCCGCCTTGGCCGAGTAGCAAGTTAAACGACAAACACGCAATCGTGGCGATGCCGATTTGTGAGAGCAGCGTGAGCGCCCAGGTGCTGTGTAAGAGCTCGGGCGCGAACACAAGGCCTGCGACAACGGCGACCCAGGGCGCGGCGTTCATAGGTCTTTCGCCCCGAAAAGTCCTTGGGGGCGCAACACCAAAACTAACACCATCAAAGCGTAAGGCAAGACGGGGGCAAGTTGCGCCAGGCTCACGCCAAAGCCTAAAGGATGGTCAAAACTAACCGCCAAGGTTTGTAACAAACCCAGCGCCAAAGACACCCAAAACGCACCCATAAGCGAGCCCAAGCCGCCGACCACCACCACCACAAAAATAACTGAGCCAACAGTAGCGGCCATCGCGGGTTCTGTGACAAAGGTACTGCCGCCAATCACGCCGGCCAAACCTGCCAGCCCCGAGCCAGCGGCAAACACCAACATCCACAAGCGCGGCACGTTGTGTCCCAAGCTCTCTAACATGGCGGGATGGGTGCGCGAGGCTTGGATGATCCAACCCAAACGGGTTCGCACCAAGACAAGGTACAACGCGCCCAACGTGAGTGCCGACACCAGCATCGTGAAGGCCCGCATCGCCGGAAAAGACCAACAAGACAATGCCAAGCTGGCATCTTGGCAAAGCGCTGCGGCGGGGCTGCCCCAAAACCACTGAAGGCCATTCGCAGCAGACTTCACCGCAGAAAAAGCCGCGCCTTGCAAAAATTCAGGCGGGTGAAAAGGCAGCGCTGTTCGGCCCCAAACGCCTTGAACCAACTCCAAGATGAGGAAGGACAAGCCAAAGGTAATGAGTAATTCTGGAACGTGGCCGTACGCATGAATGCGGCGTAAAACCCAGCGCTCAAACCCAGCTCCCAACACGGCCAAGACCACGGGCGCTGCGAACAGCGCAAGCCCATAACCCGCATGGATTGACACCGAATAACCCACATACGCGCCCAGCATGTAAAAGCTGGCGTGGGCAAAGTTGAGTACGCCCATCAAACTCAAAATCACGGTCAAGCCCGCGCTGAGCAAAAACAAAAGCAAACCGTAGCTCAGGCCGTTCAAGAGCGAAAAAACAAAAAACTCCATGGCGTTTTAGCGATGGAGTAGCCAACCCCTCCAGCTCACGCTGAAGGGAATTGGTAGTCTTTCAGTAATTCACGCAGCTTGGTTTTTTGCATCTTTCCGGTGCCCCCCAAAGGAATCGCATCGGTAAACACCACGTCATCCGGCACTTGCCACTTGGCTGTTTTGCCTTCGTAAAAAGCCAGCAAGGCTTCGCGCGTGATCTCTGCGCCGGGCTTTTTCACCACCACCACAATCGGGCGCTCGTCCCATTTGGGGTGGCGCATTCCGATACACGCGGCCATCGCAACGGCGGGGTGTGACATAGCGATGTTTTCAACGTCAATCGAGCTGATCCACTCGCCGCCCGACTTGATCACGTCTTTGCTGCGGTCGGTAATTTGCATGTAGCCGTCTGGGTCAATCGTGGCCACATCGCCGGTGGGGAACCAGCCGTCAACCAGCGGCGAGCCGCCCTCGCCTTTGAAATATTCCTTGATAACCCATGGGCCTTTAACCAACAGGTCGCCATAGGCTTTACCGTCCCACGGAAGTTCTTTGCCTGCTTCGTCAACGATTTTCATGTCAACGCCGTAAATGCCACGGCCTTGTTTGAGGCGGACCTTCATTTGGTCTGCGGCGTCCATCGCGGTGTGTTTGTTTTTGAGGGTGCAGACCGTTCCGAGCGGCGACATTTCAGTCATGCCCCACGCATGCAAAACCTCAACGCCATACACATCGTTAAACGCGGTGATCATGGCGGGAGGGCAAGCCGAGCCGCCGATCACGGTGCGCTTCAACGTTGAGAACTTCAAGCCGCCTTGCTGCATGTGGCCGAGCATCATTTGCCACACCGTAGGAACGCCCGCCGCGAAAGTGACTTTTTCGGATTCAATCAATTCAAAGATCGACTTACCGTCCATCGCAGGGCCGGGAAAAACCATCTTGGCGCCTGTCATCGCGGCTGAATACGGCAAGCCCCAAGCGTTAACGTGGAACATCGGAACCACGGGCAACACGCTGTCACGCGCACTCATATTGAGCGCGTCGGGCAAAGCGCCGGCCCATGCGTGAAGGATGGTAGAGCGGTGGCTGTAGAGCGCGGCTTTGGGGTTGCCGGTGGTGCCGCTGGTGTAGCACATGCTGGAAGCGGAGTTCTCATCAAACTCAGGCCAAACGTATTTTTCAGACTGCGCTGCGATCCAGGCTTCGTAACTCACCAAGCCAGGAACCCCACTGTCAGCGGGGAGCTTGTCGGCATCACACAAAGCGATGAAATGTTTGATGGTGGTGCAGCGGCTGTGAACGGCTTGAATGATCGGTAAAAACGTCATGTCAAAAACCAAGACTTGGTCTTCCGAGTGGTTAGCGATCCAAACGATTTGATCAGGATGCAAACGCGGGTTCAAGGTATGCAAAACCCGGCCCGAACCGCTCACCCCAAAGTACAACTCCAAATGGCGGTAGCCGTTCCAGGCCAAAGTCGCGATGCGATCACCAAAGCCCAGCTTCATGTGGTCTAGGGCGTTAGCCACTTTGCGCGAGCGCTTGGCAATGTCTTTGTAAGTACAACGGTGAATATCACCTTCCACCCGACGCGAAACAATTTCGCCTTCGCTGTGGTGCCGTTCGGCAAAATCAATCATAGAAGAAATCAGTAACTGCTGACTTTGCATTAAACCGAGCATAAGAAAAATCTCCAACGAACAATCTGAACTAAGCAAACCACGGCCTAAGAAGACCAGGAAAGGCCGGATATTACCTTCTCAGCGAAAGGAATAGCAGGATGCGAGAAAATGCGCCCATGCAGACCCTTCCCCTTTCCGACCTTGCTCCAACCGGCTTATCGTGGTCGCATCGCTTCTCGAATTTAGGCGAAGTGTTTACTAAAGCCCTAGAACCCGCACTGCTGCCTCAGCCCTACTGGGTAGGACACAGCAACAGCTTGGCAGATCGTTTGGGCTTGCCAAGCGGGTGGACCGAGTCGTCCGAACTGCTTGACGCCTTCACTGGCAACCACGCTTTAGAAGGCAGCCAACTGCGGGCCAGTGTGTACAGCGGCCACCAATTTGGTGTGTGGGCCGGACAGCTCGGCGATGGCCGCGCCTGTTTATTGGGAGAACTCGCAGGGCTAGAGGTTCAACTCAAAGGCGCAGGCCCCACGCCCTACTCGCGCCGAGGCGACGGCCGCGCCGTGTTGCGAAGCTCGATTCGGGAATTTTTATGTAGCGAAGCGATGCACGGCTTGGGAATTCCCACCACCCGCGCCTTGTGCGTTACCGGATCAGACGCCGCCGTCTGGCGCGAGCAAAAAGAAACGGCAGCCGTGGTAACGCGGGTTGCCCCGAGCTTTATCCGCTTTGGTCATCTCGAGCATTTTTGCCACACGCACCAACACACAGAACTTCAAGCCTTGGCAGATTTTGTGATCGAACACTTTTACCCAGAATGCCAAACGAGCACCGCTTGGGACAGCAACCCCTACACCGCGCTCATAGCGGCTGTCACAGAACGCACCGCCAAAATGATCGCCCGCTGGCAGTCGGTGGGGTTTTGCCACGGCGTAATGAACACCGACAACATGAGTATTTTGGGACTGACGCTCGATTACGGCCCCTTCCAGTTTTTGGATGGGTACGACCCCGCGCACATTTGCAACCACTCCGACACCCAAGGCCGCTACGCTTTTCACAAACAACCCAGCATCGCCTACTGGAACCTGTTTTGCCTCGGCCAAGCCTTGATGCCTTTGGTCAAAGACCAAGACAACGCCGTCGCAGCGCTTGAAACTTTTAAAGCACATTACGAACAAGCCTTTGCCAAAGCCATGGCCCACAAACTCGGCTTTGCCAACGCCCATGAGAATCAGCGCCCCGTGATTGAAGATGCGCTGAAACTCTTGACAGCTGAGAAAGTAGATTTCACTATTTTTTGGCGGCGCTTAAGCCACTGGGCAGCACGTCGAGACTTGGCCGATGCGTCTGTGATCGACTTGTTTATCAACCGGGAAGCCGCCACAAACTGGTTGGCGAGTTACGCCGCCTTGTTAGAAGCAACGCCCGATGCGCCAGGGGCAGCGTTGATGCTTCAAACCAACCCGAAATATATTTTGCGAAATCATCTGGGAGAATTGGCGATTCAAGCGGCCAAGCGCAAAGATTTCTCGGTGTTAAAAGCGCTGCAAACGGTTTTAGAAACGCCTTATCAAGAACATACCGAACACGACGCGTTTGCGCAATTCGCGCCCGATTGGGCCGCGAATATTGAAATCAGCTGCAGCTCCTAAAACATCCATTCCTCTAAATTAACTTTTTACGTATGACCTTCAAAACTCAAAAATCCGACGACCAATGGAAAGCCTTGTTGGCTGAAAAAGGGGCCGAGCCTGTGGCGTTTCAAGTGACGCGCCATGCTTCTACCGAGCGCCCCTTCACCGGCAAATACGAATCCCACTGGGCCGATGGCAGTTACCACTGCATGTGTTGTAACGCCAAGCTGTTTGACTCAGGCACCAAATTCGACGCGCACTGCGGCTGGCCTAGTTTTAGTTTGGCTATTCCTGGCGCTATCAAAGAAATTACCGACCGAACCCTCGGCATGGTGCGGGTTGAAACGGTGTGCGCCGAATGTGGCGCACATTTGGGCCACGTGTTTGACGACGGCCCGAGCGAGACGGGCTTGCGCTACTGCATGAACTCGGCCTCGTTAAACTTCACTCCAACATGAAAATACTGATCGACTTTTTCCCGATACTTTTGTTCTTTGGGGCCTACAAGCTCTATGACATTTATATCGGGACCGGCGTTTTAATGGCCGCCACCATCGCCCAAGTGGCTTTGATTTATGCCATTGATAAACGCCTACAAACCATGCACAAAATCACGTTGGTTTTGGTTTTAGGCTTTGGGGCGTTAACGCTTGGCCTGCACGATGAGCGGTTTATCAAATGGAAACCCACTGTGCTTTACGCGGGTATGGCGCTGGGCTTGGCGTATGCCGTGTGGATTGCGCGTAAAAATTTTCTCAAGATACTTTTAGGCGGCCAGCTCGAGTTGCCGGAATCAGTTTGGTACCGCCTGAATATGGCGTGGGTGCTTTACAGCGCTTTTATGGCCGCGATCAACGCCTATGTGGCCCATTACTACAGCACCGAGGATTGGGTCAACTTCAAGCTCTGGGGTTATGCGTTTCCCTTGGTCTTTATCATCGGCCAAGGCATTTTTATCGCGCCCCATATGAAAGCCGCATCAGACAACTCCCATACGGATGATGACGCTGCCAATGAATCCAAGGGCGGGCCCACACCATGAGCGCTGACGCAAAAGCCGACCTGAGCCCCACCACGGCCAACCTAGAAAAGCGCCTTTTGGAGCGGCTTACCCCCGCGGCGATGGAGGTCATCGATGAAAGTTACCAACACGCAGGCCATGTAGGGGCCAATGAAAGCGGTTTTGGAACCCACTTTCGGGTTCGAATAACTTCACCTTTATTTACAGGCAAGAGCCGCGTCGCCTGCCATCGGCTTGTGTATGATGCTTTGCAAGATTTCATTGACGAAGGCTTGCATGCCTTGGCCATTGAGACCGAATATCCCGCTCAAAACGCACCGAAAGAAACCGAATGAAGAAACAGTTTGTCTTGGCCGCCGTAGCCGCCATTTTTGCCACCTGCGCAACCGGCGTGATGGCGCAAAACGTTGCCGTTGTGAATGGCAAAGCCGTTCCTAAAGCCCGGATCGAAGCCTTGGCGCAGCAAGTCGCCCGCTCCGGCCGCCCCGTAACCGCAGAGATGCAAGGCCAGTTGCGCGAGGAAGTGATCGCCCGCGAGATCTTTACCCAAGCCGCCCAGGCCCAAGGTTTAGACGCCACCGACGACTTCAAAATGCAAATGGAGTTAACCCGCCAGTCGCTTTTGATTCGCGAGTTGTTTACTTCGTACCAAAACAAAAATCCGATCACGGATGCGGAAATGAAAGCCGAATACGACAAGTTTGCTGTGGCTAACAGCGGCAAAGAGTTCAAGGCCCGCCACATCTTGGTAGAAAAAGAAGACCAAGCCAAAGCCATCATCGCCCAGCTTAAAAAAGGCGGCAAGTTTGAAGAAATCGCCAAGAAGTCATCCAAAGACCCAGGCTCAGGCGCCAAAGGCGGCGACCTCGACTGGGCCAGCGCCAGCAGCTACGTTAAAGAATTCTCAGACGCCTTGGCCGCATTAGGCAAAGGAAAAACAACTGAGACACCCGTAAAAACCCAGTTTGGTTTTCACATCATCCGCTTGGACGACGTGCGCGACGCGCAACTCCCAAAGTTTGAAGACGTGAAGCCCCAAATTTCTCAGCAGTTGATGCAACAGAAAATGGGCAAATACCAAGAAGAGCTTCGGTCTAAAGCGAAGGTCGAATAAAAAAAACGCGGCTAGTCCGCGTTTTTTTATGTCAACGTTGTCCAGGCCCACAAAGCGCCTAAGAGCAGTGGCTGGTGCAACATATAAAAGCTCAAACTCCATCTGCCTAAGCGAGCAAATTGCGGCAATAGAGGCAAGCGAATCAAAGCGGGCTTTTGTGACAATGGGCTAGCAAGCCACCACTGCGTTGCCGCCATCCCCCACCACATCAGCGCCAACCACGGAACCAAGGGAACGTAATCCTCGGTGATAGGCTTGACGCTAATCCAGCCTATCCAATTGAGCGGCTTAGTGTTCCAGGCGGTGCTGAGCCAGCCGGAATCAAACGCCCAAGGCGATAAGAAGTAAGTGGCCCACACCAAAGCCCCCAAAAGCCACAACCAGCGGCCCCAAGATGCGGTAAGCCGAACGATCACCAGCATCACCGCCATACCGTGCAAAACGCCGAAGTAAATAAAACTGTTCGGGAACATCAGCGCGGAACCTAAAGACACCAAGCCCGCGCACCCCGCAATTTGCAACCACCGAACCCCAAACCGACGCCAGCTTTGGCCTTGGTGAAAAGCCAGCGCCTGCCCTGCGCCAGCGCAGACCAAGAACAGGCTCAAAATACAACTGCGCTGCCAAGTCCAAAAAGGGTCAGAGTAAAAGTTCGCCGACAAAAGGCCTGTGTTAATGAGATCGAAACAGCCATGAAAAACGGCCATCCACACCAAGGCGAAGCCGCGTAGCGCATCGACTGCTTCCAAACGATGCGTTTTCATGATCTCAACCTTCTTACCCAACCCACTTGCGGGCGTTGTGCCACAAATGCATCCAAGGGCTTGCGGCGTTCTGATCTAAGGGCGACCAGCTCATCTGGATAGACCGAAACACGCGCTCGGGGTGCGGCATCATGGCGGTGAAGCGGCCGTCGGCCGTGGTGACTGCCGTTAAGCCGCCCGGGCTGCCGTTGGGGTTGAAGGGATAGGCTTCGGTGGCAGCGCCTGCGTTGTCTACAAAGCGCATCGCTGCGATGGCTTTGCTGGCGTCGCCGCGGTGTTGGAAGTTGGCAAAGCCTTCGCCGTGGGCGACCGCAATCGGCAAGCGAGCGCCGGCCATGTCTTGTAAAAACAGCGAGGGCGATGGCAAAACTTCGACCATGGAGAAACGGGCTTCGAAGCGCTCGCTTTGGTTGGTGGTAAACCGAGGCCAATGTTCTGCGCCGGGAATAATGTCGGCCAACTCGGCAAACATTTGGCAGCCGTTACATACCCCCAAACCAAACGTGTCTTTGCGGCCAAAGAATCCTTGGAACTGGTCGGCCAAGGCTTTGTTAAACGTAATCGATCGGGCCCAGCCGATACCCGCGCCCAAGGTGTCGCCATAGCTAAAGCCGCCACACGCAACCACGCCTTGAAAATCAGCCAGCTTCGCGCGGCCGCTTTGCAAATCGGTCATGTGCACATCAAAGGACTCAAAGCCCGCTTGGTCAAACGCATACGCCATCTCCACGTGGGAGTTCACGCCCTGCTCGCGCAAGACGGCGACCTTGGGCCGGTGCAACATCAAGGCGGGTGCGTTCAAAACGCTCAAAGCGCTCAAAGGATTTGGAATATGAAAGTGCAAACCCGGATCACTCAGCGCACCAACGCTTGCGTGTTCCGCGTCAGCACACGCCGGGTTGTCGCGCTGTTGGCAAATTTTCCAACTGACGCTGTCCCAGACCTGGTGCAGATCGGTCAACGCGGCCTTGAATATCGGCTTGGCGTCGCGCCAAATTTGTAACTCGGGGCTGGCTTGGGTTTTACCAATCACATGGCTGTGTTTTGACAAGCCATGGGTGCGCAGGGTTTGCATCACCGCGTTGCGGTCTTCGGTTCGAATTTGCAACACCACGCCCAACTCTTCGTTGAACAAGGCTTTAAGCGATAACTCGTTGCGCCGGCCGCTCACCTGCCCCGCCCAGTTTTTACTGTCACCCACATCCATGCGGCTATCGGTGACGCCGTCGCCTTCGGTAACCAACATGTCGATATTGAGCGCCACGCCAACCCGACCCGCAAACGCCATTTCAGCCACCGCAGCCACCAAGCCGCCGTCGCTGCGGTCATGGTAGGCCAGAATTTTTTTCTCAGTGCGAAGGGCGTTAACCGCATCGACTAAAGCAACCAAGTCGTGAGCCACATCCAAATCAGGAACCTGGTCACCGACTTGGTTGAGGGTTTGGGCCAAGATGCTGGTTGCCATGCGGTTTTTTCCGTGGCCTAAGTCCACCAGCACCAGCGTGGTGTCTAAGCCCGATTGCAATTGCGGGGTCAAGGTGCCACGCACATCGGCCAGGCTTGCAAACGCGCTCACGATCAAAGACACCGGCGAGGTAACTTTTTTTGCCCCGTCGTCGGATTGCCATTGGGTTCGCATAGACAGCGAATCTTTGCCCACGGGAATAGACACACCCAAAGCCGGGCAGAGTTCCAAGCCGACGGCTTTGACGGTTGCGTAAAGCGCTGCGTCTTCGCCCGGCTCGCCGCAAGCGGCCATCCAGTTGGCAGAAAGCTTAACGCGGTTCAACTCGATCGGCGCGGCCAACAAGTTGGTAATCGCCTCCGCCACCGCCATGCGGCCCGAAGCCGGCGCGTTCACCGAGGCCAAGGGCGTACGCTCGCCCATGGACATGGCCTCACCAGCAAAGCCTTTGAAGTCTGCCAAAGTGACAGCGCAGTCGGCCACAGGCACTTGCCAAGGCCCGACCATTTGGTCACGGTGGGTTAAGCCGCCAACCGTGCGGTCGCCAATGGTGATTAAGAAACGTTTTGATGCGACTGTGGGGTGAGACAAGACTTGGATCACGGCTTGTTCCAAAACCACATCGGTTAAATCCAGCGGCGCAAATTCGCGATGTATGGAGCTCACATCGCGGTGCATCTTGGGTGGCTTACCGAGCAAGACGTTCATCGGCATATCCACCGGCGACTGTTCCGCACCATCAGCCAAGACCAGTTGACGTTCTTCGGTAGCCACACCGACCACCGCAAACGGGCAGCGCTCGCGCTCGCACAGGGCCGTAAACATCGCCAAGGACTCTGGCGCAATCGCTAAGACATAACGCTCTTGGCTTTCGTTACACCAAATTTCTTTGGGCGCCATGCCACTTTCTTCCAAGGGCACGGCCCGCAGGTCAAACCGTGCGCCACGCCCGGCGTCGTTGGTTAACTCTGGAAAGGCGTTGGAGAGGCCACCGGCGCCAACATCGTGGATTGCCAAAATGGGATTACCCACAGCACCAATACCTTTGCCTTCACCCAAAATCCAACACTGGTTAATCACCTCTTGCGCACGGCGTTCAATTTCGGGGTTGCCGCGTTGAACGGAATCAAAATCCAACTCGGCTGCGTTCGCGCCCGTGGCCATAGAGCTCGCTGCGCTGCCGCCCATGCCGATGCGCATGCCGGGACCGCCGAGCTGAATCAGTAAGCTTCCTGCTGGAAATGCAATCTTGTGGGTCTGGGTGGAATCAATCACTCCCAAACCGCCAGCAATCATGATGGGCTTGTGGTAGCCGCGCTGAACGGTGTCGGTGGTGCTTTGTACGCTTTGTTCAAATTCTCGAAAGTAACCCAACAAATTAGGGCGACCAAACTCGTTGTTAAAAGCCGCGCCACCGAGCGGGCCTTCGGTCATGATTTGCAACGGGCTGGCAATGTGCGCGGGTTTTCCAAAGGGTTCTTCACCCACACCGGGCCACAATTTAGAAACTGTAAAACCCGATAAGCCCGCTTTGGGTTTGGAGCCCCGACCGGTGGCCCCTTCGTCACGAATTTCTCCGCCCGCGCCGGTTGACGCGCCGGGGAATGGAGAAATTGCGGTGGGGTGGTTGTGCGTTTCCACCTTCATCAAGATATGGTTTATTTCCGCTGACTTTTCATACGCGGGTGACGCCATGCCCGTGGCATTAAAACCGGGGGCCGCTTTAGCAACAAAGCGCTCCACCTCAACCCCTTCCATTACCGAGGCGTTATCTGAATAAGCAACGAGCATGTGGGCCGGATGGGTTTGGTGGGTGTGGCGGATCATGCCAAACATGCTGCTGGGCTGGGCCTGGCCGTCTACGGTGAATTCGGCGTTAAAAATCTTGTGGCGGCAATGTTCGCTGTTGGCCTGGGCGAACATCATGAGTTCTACATCGGTGGGGTTGCGTTTCAAGCTGGTAAACGCATTGACCAAGTAGTCCATCTCATCGTCTGCCAAGGCCAAGCCAAAGCGAACATTGGCGTCCTCCAATGCGGCGCGTCCACCTTGAAGAATGTCGCAAAAGTCCATCGCCGCAGCGGGCAAGAAGGCGAACATGGCTTGTGCTTGTTCACGCTTGGCAAACGCACTCTCGGTCATGCGGTCATGCAGCGTATCGGCCAAGGCCTGCCACTGCGCGGGCGTCAAAGTATTTTTAGAGAGCAGTCCCGATTTAAGGGTCAGGTAGTACTCGACCACACGCTCGACCCTTTGAACCGCAAAACCGCAGTTATGGGCAATGTCGGTGGCTTTAGAAGCCCACGGTGAAACCGTTCCCAAACGGGGCGAGACCAGGACCAAAACGGCTGAATCGCCGCTTGGATCTTTACCCTCAAAGGGTTCGCCGTAGCGCAATAAATCGGAGAGCTGGGTATTTAAAGCGACGCTTGGAGTTGACTGCGTCGCCACCCAATGGACATAACGGGCTGAAACCCCTGAGACCTTGTCATGCACAGTTTGGAGTGCTTTGAGAAGTTGTTGTGCGCGAAAGCGGCTCAGAGCGTTGCCGCCATTGAAAGAGGAAAGATGCAGGGTCACTGTGGGGGCTTCAATGGGTCGGTCAAAACGGTAGGGGGAATGGTCTGCATTTTAACTGGCGGCTTGACCGTGGGCTCTCAGGGGATTGGCACCAATGGGATAATCGCTCCCCATGACTATCACTTACAAAGACGCCCAAGGCATCGCAGGTATGCGCGTTGCGGGCAAACTGGCTTCCGAGGTTCTTGACTACCTGACCCCTTTTGTCCAACCGGGGGTAACGACCAACGCACTCGACAAGCTCGCGCACGACTACATTGTTGACATCCAGGGCTGCATTCCCGCCCCTTTGAACTACACCGGCGGGGGCAATACGCCCTACCCTAAGTCGATTTGCACCTCTGTGAACCACCAGGTTTGCCACGGGATTCCCAATGACAAAGCGCTTAAAAAAGGCGACATTGTGAACATCGACGTGACCGTGATTAAAGACAGTTGGCATGGGGACACCAGCCGCATGTTTATGGTGGGCGACGTGTCTATCGCCGCTAAACGCCTTTGCTCGATTACCTACGAAGCGATGTGGCACGGGATCAAGATGGTCAAGCCGGGAATTCATTTAGGCGATATCGGGTTTGCGATCCAAAAATTTGCCGAAGGCCATGGGTTTAGCGTCGTTAGAGAATTTTGCGGCCACGGCATTGGGCAGGTGTTTCACGAAGAGCCGCAGGTTTTGCATTACGGTCGCCCGGGAACCTTAGAAAAATTAGTAGAAGGCATGACCTTCACGATTGAGCCGATGATTAACGCGGGTAAAAAAGAAATCAAAGACGGTCCAGAAAAAGACCACTGGACCATCGTGACCCAAGACCGCTCGCTGTCTGCCCAATGGGAACACACCATTTTGGTCACGCCCACAGGTTATGAGGTCATGACACTCTCAGCCGGGAGCCCGCCGATTCCGAGTTTTGTGCCGGCCCAAGTAGCCTAAGGCAGCGGCTTTTTTTTAGTGCGCGTCGTATGACTGAAATACAAGCACTACGCGCCAACTACCGCGCCCAAAAACTTCAGACGATTGCGCGCCTTCAAGAACCCAGCTTTTCTTCGCGGGGGATTCATAAAATTTTGCACCAGCTTTCGGGCTTGGCAGATAGCTTGCTAACCCAGCTCTGGGAGCAAGCCGGTTTGGGAGCGCCGTTGGCCTTGCTCGCGGTGGGCGGGTTTGGCCGCGCGGAGTTGTTTCCCTACTCCGATGTGGATGTTGTGGTGTTGCTTCCCGATGGGGAGTCACTTGAAACCAACAACGCGTTAAAAATAAAAATTGAGGCGTTTATAGGTAGTTGCTGGGACGCGGGTTTGGAGATCGGCTCCAGCGTTCGAACTGTTAAAGACTGCTTAGCCGAGGCCGCTAAAGACGTCACCGTTCAAACCGCCTTACTCGAATGCCGCAGAGTCACGGGCGACGCCCAGCTCGTCTCTCAATTCACCACGGCGTTTTTTACAGCGCTCGACCCCAAGACTTTTTTTGTTGCGAAGACGTTGGAGATGCGCCAGCGCCATACCAAGTTTGAAGACACGCCGTATGCGCTAGAGCCGAACTGCAAAGAGTCTCCCGGCGGCATGCGCGATTTGCAGATTATTTTGTGGGTTGCTAAAGCGGCGCAGCTGGGTCGCGATTGGAAGAGCCTCGCGCAAAGCGGTTTAGCGACTGCGTTCGAGATCAAGCAAATTCAACACAACGCATCTTTGCTGTATTTGATTCGAGCGCGTTTGCATATGACGGCCCAGCGCCGCGAGGACCGCTTGGTCTTTGATTTACAAACCCCCGTAGCCGAAGCCTTCGGCCACCAAGCCAGCACGCCTAAGCCGGGAAAACGCGGCATGGTCCGCGCCAGTGAAGCTTTGATGAAGCAGTATTACTGGGCTGCAAAAGCAGTCACCCAGCTCAATCAAATTTTGCTGATGAACATAGAAGAGCGCCTGAGCCCTTCGACCTACACCCTGCGGCGAATCAACGACCACTTTAACGAAAAAGCGGGAATGATTGACGTCAGCAGAGACGATATCTACCAGCGCAATCCCCATGCGATTTTAGAAACCTTCTTGGTGTACCAAACCACCATCGGCGTCAAAGGGCTGTCAGCGCGCACGCTGCGAGCGCTGTATAACGCCCGCGACTTGATGGACTCCGCTTACCGAAAAGACCCGGTCAACCAGGAAACGTTTCGGAATATTTTGATGCAGCCCGAAGGCATTACCCACGCCATGCGCTTGATGAACCAGACGTCAGTTTTGGGGCGCTATCTCTGGGTTTTTAGGCGCATCGTGGGGCAAATGCAGCACGATTTGTTTCATGTCTATACCGTAGACCAACATATCTTGATGGTGCTGCGCAACGTGCGGCGGTTTTTTATTGTGGAGCACGCCCACGAGTACCCGTTTTGTTCGCAACTCGCATCGGGTTGGGACAAGCCGTGGCTGCTGTATGTAGCGGCCCTCTTTCATGACATTGCCAAAGGCCGCGGAGGCGACCATTCTGATTTAGGGAAAGTCGAAGTTCGGCGTTTTTGCAAACAACATGCGATTCCCAACGAAGACGCGCAATTGGTTGAGTTTTTAGTGGGTGAGCATTTAACGATGAGCCACATCGCGCAAAAGGCAGACTTGAGCGATCCCGATGTGATCAGTAAGTTTGCCAAGCGGGTGGGTAACGAGCGCAATTTAACGGCCTTGTACCTGCTTACGGTAGCCGATATTCGGGGCACCTCACCCAAAGTTTGGAACGCCTGGAAGAGTAAACTTTTAGAAGACTTGTACCGCTACACCATGCGCGTACTCGGAGGTCGCGCTCCGGATGCGGCGGCAGAAGTCGAAAGCCGCAAACGTGAAGCCCTGATTTTGGTGGCGCTTTACGCCATGCCTTTTGAAGCCCACAAAGCGCTTTGGGATACGCTTGATGTCAGTTACTTTATGCGCCACGACGCCCCGGATATTGCATGGCATACCAAACAACTCTCGCGCCACGTCAATACTCCGACGCCAGTGGTTCGGGCACGGCATTCCCCGGTCGGTGAAGGTCTGCAGGTCTTGGTTTACACCCAAGACCAACCCGACTTGTTTGCCCGCATTTGCGGCTATTTTGACCAAGCGTCGTTTAGCATTCTGGACGCCCGCGTTCACACCACCCACCACGGCTACGCGCTAGACACCTTTCAAATCGTTACCTCAGCGGGAATGCAAGAACACTACCAAGCGTTAACGAGCATGCTAGAAAATGATTTGGCTTTGGCGATTGCCAACGCCGGGCCATTGCCTGCACCCATCAAAGGCCGGGTATCGCGGCGCGTCAAGAGCTTTCCGATTGCCCCAAGAGTGACGCTACGGCCAGACGAGAAGGCGCAAAACTGGTTGCTCAATATTTCTGCTAGCGACCGATTGGGCTTGTTGTACAGCGTTGCCCGCGTCTTGGCGCGACACAAGATTGAAGTTCAACTCGCCAAGGTGGCTACTTTGGGTGAGCGGGTTGACGATACGTTCTTGATCCACGGCGCCCAGCTTCAGTTCAACAAGGCCCAAATTGAGATCGAAACCGAGCTGCTAGAGGCACTTTCCGACTAGCGTCTCATGGTTTTCCATGATCCCCGAATCGCAGGGTTAAGGTAAATTGCCATTGGTAATTTTCGCTCAACCTTTATCGAATTGGAGACGACGTGCTTTCAGACATCGACATTGCCCAAGCGGCCCGGATGAAACCCATCAGTGAAATTGCAGCAGGCTTGGGAATTCCCGATACTGCGTTTGATCCTTATGGTCGCTACAAAGCCAAGATTGCCTTGGACTATGTAGACAGTCTGGCTGACCGTCCCAACGGTAAATTAATTTTGGTCTCCGCCATCAGCCCCACTCCGGCTGGTGAAGGCAAAACGACGACGACTGTGGGTTTGGGTGACGCACTCAACCGCATCGGGAAGAAAACCACTATTTGCTTGCGTGAACCCAGCTTGGGCCCGGTCTTTGGTATGAAGGGTGGCGCAGCAGGCGGCGGCCACGCGCAAGTGGTGCCGATGGAAGATATCAACCTGCATTTCACAGGCGACTTCAACGCCATCGCATTAGCTAACAACCTGCTGGCTGCGCTGATTGACAACCATATTCACCACGGAAACGCGCTTGATATTGATGTGCGCCGGATTACGTGGAAGCGGGTGATGGACATGAATGACCGCGCCCTGCGCGACATTACCTGCTCCCTCGGCGGGCCCGGTAACGGCTTCCCGCGACAAGATGGTTTTGACATCGTAGTGGCATCGGAAGTGATGGCGATCTTCTGTTTGGCAACCAGCTTGAAAGACCTCAAGGAACGCTTAGGCAATATTGTGATTGGCTATAGCAAAGCGCTAAAACCGGTTCGCGCACGGGATCTGAATGCGCACGGGGCGATGACAGTTT
>Ga0247844_1002729_pt1 | contig 28037 bp, 26 predicted proteins | sample LaCtaG_FD_192421 | JGI IMG/M metagenome (GOLD analysis project Ga0247844, IMG submission 192421) | Freshwater microbial communities from meromictic Lake La Cruz, Castile-La Mancha, Spain - LaCruzMarch201714.5m_1 | ecosystem: Environmental > Aquatic > Freshwater > Lake | place: Spain: Castile-La...
CGTTATTCTCAAAAAGGGGTTCAATGGGCTGTAAAAGAAGCAGCCAAACGAGCCGGTATTATCAAGGACGTCCACGTGCACACGCTCAGGCATACATGCGCTACGCATTTGCTTGAGGACGGCATGCCTATAATCAGTGTCAAAAACTTTCTGGGCCATGAGAACATCGAGACCACTATTCGGACCGCCGATGCGGCTATACCTGCATGTAGCTCAGTTGCAGACCAAACTTGTTTTCAGTCCGCTTGATACGCTGTTTTCGGAATGCAGCCACGCTGGGAAGTAGCCCATGTGCTGGGTCGGCTGGGCGATGGCATTGAAGAGTTGGGTTTAAATGGCTGGCAACTGCGCACCTTGCGGGCTATTCAACATTGTAGGACATCACCACGTCGGGACGTTTGATTTTTTCGCCTTTGACGGTGACTTCTTCGGCCACCGCAAAATCGTTGTTTTCAAATTGCTCCCAATCTATGAGCTGTACCGTGACTTTGTTCTGCCCCGCTTCTTCCTTGACCGGAATGCCGTAGCGCAACAGCGAATACACGGCTTTGTTGGCATCGCTGAGTTCGTCGTTTCGGTTGATGAGCGCGGCTTTTTGGAAATCGAACAGCGCTTTTTGAATGAGGGCGGGCGTGTAGCGGCCCATGCCGAGGAGATAACGGCGCAGGTCGTCTTCGCGGAGATTGGTGTTTTCCTGCTCTTCCAGATTTCCCAAATTCCGATAGTACAGGACTTCGCGCATGAGTTTGACCACGCGGTTTTGGGCTACGCGCGCGGGGTCCACTCGTTCGTAACGGTTCATGAAGTTGAGTTTAGGACTTTCCGGTACACAAAAACGTAGAAGAAAAAAATCAACTTATATCGCCATTGTCTTTCAGCATTTCAACATATTGTTCCCTGCTCATTGGACAATCAAAAAAATCTTCCGCTTTATCTGTTTCAACAAATTTCAACTGCTTCTTAATTTTGCCCATCAGAGATGAACCATAGTCTTTAAGACCATGACTGAAATAAGTATAAATCTTCTGCTTTATGCCATCAATTTCGAGGTAATAGAATTGATGATGTTCTTTTTCCGGGTATAAAACAAAGCCCTTTTTAGTAAGAACTTTCTGTAAATCCTTAGCTTTTCTGGCTTTCATCAATCACTTTTTTTACGGTTTTTAAAAGATTCTCTTTTAAACTCTTCGCATCTTTTGAGAGTTTACTATCGATTTCTGTTGCAAAATTTTGGTATAACGAGTGGAAGGTAAAAGCGAAAGAATCTTCTGCTTCTTCTCTTGATTCTCCCCAAACTGTAATGTCAAGTTCTTCGTTTTGAATTACGTACATACCTTCTTCAAAAGAGACTTGACAATCCAGTCGTTTGTTTAGGTCGTAGGCTGTATCTTCAAACACAATACTACTTGGCTTATACGGGTACGTTTCATGCTCTAATTCTTCCAGAAAATAGATCTGTTTTATGTTCTTTTTTGCCAAGTTATAGCCATCTTCACTTTTGCGAACTTGGGCATAAAACTGTACTGTCTTGTATTCAGAGGTATCTAATGAGGTTCTTTTGTCTATTTTTGGCACATATAACTCATACAAGCCTTTTGAAGGCTGCTTAAAAACAACCTTCTTTTTATCGGCTCTTATAAAATTCAGTTTGTAAGAGCGTTCCGACGAAACAGCCGAAAAAAGAGGTTTGAAAATTTGATTTCTCTCCGTTTCATTATACCTATTCATCACTTTTTTAAGAAAATCAGGACTTTCATATTCACCGTATAAAATATTTTCTTTGTAGTCCTCGTAGGTTTCTTTTTTCCAAGCACTCACTTTATCATTAAAAAGAGAGGGCAATGATATTATATTCGGGACTGCTGCTGCCTCAAAACTTCCAAATTTTACATCCACCAAAAGAAGTTCTAAATCTTCTTTCAATGACTCTAAAACTTTGCTATTTTGTTCAAATGCTTTTACAAACTCCTCATTTTTAAAAAACTCAACTTCCAAAAAGTTCTGAAAAGACTGATTTATATTTGACAAAACGCTAATAACGGAGGATATACGAGCCGCATGTCCCACTGTTTTGTTAGGATCAATTTGAAATCTGAAAGCTATATCTCTAAGTTCATCAAGCATTTTCCATTTATCTATTTAGTATTTGTACAATAGCAAAAGTACAAATAGTGTGCCACATACCCGACTAATCGCAGCGTTATTCATTCCGTAATTCTTTGACTAAATCCCGAATATTGCGTTTAGGTGATGTGCCTTCCTGCATTTTTTTCACATCCTGCAAACCCCGGTCGATTTGCGTGAGCAAGGGTACTTTTTCATTTTCCAACAACCTCAACACTTCAATCTGTACCTTTTTGGGCAATGCTTTGAAAACTTCGTAGAAACTTTGTGCCGTACTCATGCCTTTTGTTCTTTTTGAAGGTATGTTAACACAAAATAACCCAAATATCACACCAACCGTATCTTACCCGTCAATAACTGCTGCATCATGCCCTGCTTGAGTTGGCGGTACTTTTCCAGCTTGCCCTCCAAGCCCGAAAGCTCCGCATCCATGTCGGAAAGAATCGTGGCAATGCGGGTTTGTTCGGTAAAATTGGGAGGGAGTTGTATAGGAGTTTCTCTTATTGATTTCAAAGATAAATTTCGAATCGTAGTTCCAGTAAATTCATTTTCATAAAATAATTTTACTGCGAAACTTTGGAGAACAAAATATACATAATGTTTATCAAAACCATCTTTAATACACATGTATGCTGCACTCTTTCCCAAAACAATTTTTTCACCATTAAAAAATGCTAAATTTCCAATAGTCCCATTTATTGACATTAAAATTGTACTACTATTTAATCTCTTTTTTAGTAAATTGTACTCTTCTTTTGAAACACATTTTGTATTTCCAGTAACCACTATTCTTTTATCTATCAAGTTATTTCCATTAATAAAGAAATAGTCTGAATTCTCAACATAGTTAGGTGTAGCGTGAATTCCGTCTCCTATTTCAGTAGTCATCTCCCCCAACTTCTTCACTTCCCAATCTTCTTTAGGGGTAAGCAGGTGCTGCATTGTGGCTTGTTTGAGGAGGCGTTTTTTGTGGATGAGTTTCTCCAAGCCCCCAATGAGCGCATCGGCATCGCTCAACGCCGTGGCAATGGCGGTTTGTTCGGCTTTGGTGGGGGGGAGAGGGATAGGATAAGTTTTAAGTTTTGCCCCATTTATATTGGCTTGTCCAACAGCAACACTCAATACTAAATATCCATAGTTCTTAGCATACTTAGTATTGAGTAAATAAGTCAGATAATCAGCGTCAATTAAATCTTCCTTTCTATTTATTCGTATCAAGTAGCCTGCAAAAATTGCAGGACTTTCCCCTTTATAAATTCCTGTTTTACCAACTAAATCAACTGTATTTGTTCTATTGAAAAGTACATCATCCTTCTTTAACAAATACTTTTTAATCTCATTATCATCTTCAGTGTAGACCAAATCAGTCCAGTCAATTTTTCCGTTTTGAATATTCCCCATTCTCAAAACCGGAACTTTCCCTTCAGGTTTTGATTTTGCAGATGAGCCATATTCAACATTAATTATAACTTCTCCCAATCTTTTCACTTCCCAATCTTGCGGGATGAGGCCGATTTCGGTTTGTTTGAAGGGGGTATTTTGGGGGGTGGTGTTCATGTTTTTTTTACTAAAGTGTCCATTTCTGCAAACAAACCTGCAAACGAAAAAATATAACTAATTGATTATCAATGTTATTTTGTTTGCAAACTGGTAATTGGTGTTTTATTTGCTGCAAACAAACCTGCAAACAAACATCTAAAACAAGCTTTTAATTGGCCTTTCTTTTATAGGCCCTTTGATTGTGCCTTGTTTCATTTGCAATCTCAATATGTCCTGCTTCTATCAGTTCTCCAAATAGCCTTGAAACTACCGAACTATCTTTATCTGATAGTTTAAGTAAGAGTCTTGCGCCCTCATTATCAATCTCTTCAACATCGTCAAGATACCGAAGAATCGCCTCTTTTTGTCGTGCTTTTTCCTGCTTTTTTTGGATTGTGTAACTTATCTTCTCTTCCGTCGTTTCAAGTTTGCTTCTATGAATAAGGTATTTTTGGCCGGAGGTCTTGCCGGTCGTTTCAATAAACTCCTGCTCTTCCAACTCTTTCAAAATTCTGCGGAGTTGATACGTATTGATAAAAGGTTGCTTTTCAAGCTCTATAAACGTAATTTTTTGTCCTGTATAGATACTGTTCAGCACCAACAGCTTTTCCAGATCAATGTCTTTTTTATTCAGTTGTTTATAAAGCAAACTCAACTCTACTAATTTCTCAGCATAGACATCCGCTTCTATCCTAATCGTAATTGAGTGTTCCGTTTGTACCGGTTTGGGCAGTTGTTTACCTTTTGAAAGCAGCGCTGTAAAAATCTTATCAAAGCCACTTCCTGCTTTCTCGGCATAATTTATTTCCCTGAACAAATCCATGATGCTTGGGTTTCGGGGATTGGTTTTACGTAAAAAATTCGCTTCGTCTATTCCTTGCGGAAAATGCCCGGGACTTTCAAACTCAATATAAGTGGGGTACTTACGTATTTCAATAATCTGCTGGCGACTGTAATCACGATGCGCAATGGCATTGATAAGTAATTCTCGCAGAACTACTTCAGGGTAATCTTCGATGTATTCTCTGAACAATCCAAAATGAAACTCTTTAAGTTTGATTTCAGATTTAAGTTGTGCAAAACAGTCGTCTGCTATTTCAATCAGGCTACCCCGGTACTCAAAGGGGCGGTAAGTACCATCTTCGTAATAGCGAATGTATTTTATTTGATTATACGGAAATTCCTTCAGTGCTTTATCCGACCCAATAAACAATACGCCTGTTGTAGTGGGCTTTAGCTGTTGATTTTCTTCTTTAATCAGTCCGAGCGTTTCGGCAAACTCCAGAGAAGAATTTTTAAGATAAGCGCTGTTTGGCTTATGCTGTTTGATCCGATTATACAGGTCTCTTACCCTATCAAGATTCTGCCAACCGGGAACAGGATTTCCTCGTGCGTCTTTGGAAGTAGAGGCAAAGTCAAAAGGCCATGTTTTTGCATCATATACAATCAACCCCTTTTCTGCCTGTATAGTACTTATTTCATGCGGCTCAATAGCCCGATTTCCGTCATTATTCCTAATTAAATACTCTCCTTTTGAAGTGCGATGCAATTGATTTGAAAAAGGAATCTCCAACACTAAAATGACCGTATTATCAATAGTTATCTTATGTGTTTTGAGTGTAATGGAAGGTTCCGTTCTATCCTGAACCTGTTTAATCAAATCAAACGTTTTTTTATCCTGTAATTCAAACTCTGTGTTTATTTCTTTGGTATTATCAACAATTCCGACGAAGATGAACCCTCCTTTGAGATTGGCAAAAGCAACTACGTCCCGAGCCATCTCTTCATAGTTAGAAGCAAAATTTCTGATGGACTTCCCAAAAGAAAGCTTATCGTTCAATTGCTCTTTAAAGTCTAAAATATCACACTCCCCTCTTTCAAGTAGGTCATAAAACCACTGTATGCTGAGTCTGGTTTCTTTTTTCATAATGGTATACTTCAACCCGTTCAAACAAAAATAATGACAAGCTCAATTGTCGCCATATCATAGCGACAATTGATTAAACCTGCTTTTTTATGCCAAACTAAAACCCATCGCTTTTAAATGCGCGTTCACTTTCTGCTCCAGTGCTTCCATTTCTTTGGTCAGGGCGGGCAGCGGCGTTTCGTAGCGCTCGGTGAGCTCTTTGAGGCGCTGCGTGAGCCGTTGGCTGATGCGCTCCATTTCGGTTTTTACGTTGCGCTCCAGCGCAGTCATCCATTTATCGTCCACCACGAGCTGCTTGATGTCGTCCTCGGTAAGGGTTTGGTAGCGCTTCCGGGTCTTTTGGTCCAGATCCGCCACGGCCTCTTTGATGTTGGCGGCGAGGGTGGCTTGGTCGTCGATGAGTTGCAGGTAAAGGGTCAACACGCTCCGCTCCTGCGCTTCGTCGTTGCTTTTTTGGTAAGTCACCTGCGGTTCAGCGGCCAAGCTGAAATCCAACGCGAGTCCCTTCACATTTTCCTTTTTAGGCGTGAGTTCTTTGAGGCGTTTTTGTACACTGCCTTTGTTGACTTTGTCGTAATCGACAAAAAAACCGTCTTCGCCGCTGTGCTCCTCTTCCAATTCCTGCAATTGAGCAATCAGCGCTTCTTTTTGGGCTTCCAAGGCCGCAATGGTATTTTTTTCGGCGGTAAAATAACGGTCAATCACCAGCGTTTTGGGCACCAAATCACAATCCCACACCGTAGCGGTTTTGGTCTTTTTCTGCACCACCAGCTCGGCCTTCCAGCCATCGGCCGCAATGAGGTAGCAATCATCCTGCATCGTCTCATTCCAGTAGTTCATAATGTGTTGATACACATCGTATTTGTCCATGAGCGCCTTGCCCGTATAGCTGCTCAGGATGTCTTCCGAAACGGTCGTAATGATGTGTTTGGGTATAACCCCACCCTTGCCCTCCCCACTTAGGGAGGGAATTGAAGTCAGGCTTTTGAGATAGACCGTAGTACGGGTTTTCCATTCGTTGAAAACGGCGTCCATTTCCGCGCTGAAGGTCACAAACTCCGGGTGATTGAAGATGGTACTTTTGATTTGGTCCTTAGTCACTTTCGGCTGACTGTATCCCCGGCGCGGGCTATCGCCGAAGAGTGTGGCTTTGAGGGTAGGATATACTGACCAATAGTCATTAAGTGCTTCGAGGTCGGCATTGGGAATGTCGCCCATCAAATGCCCTACAATGTCCTGAATATCTTCCGTTTCCTGACTGTCGATGTAGCGCGGAATGTTGAGATTATGCTCGTTTTTAGGATCGGCAATCTCCTCCATCGGCACCAAACGGCTGTATTTGGGGAGTTCGATTTGCTTGTTGAACACATCCACTATTTTGTGAATGTCCTGCTCGCGCAGGCGGTTTTTGTTGCCGTCTTTGATGAAACCCTTGCCGGCATCAATCATAAAAATGGCAGTGCGGTTGTCGGCCTCTTCCTTATCAATTACGATGATACAGGCAGGAATACCCGTGCCGTAAAACAGGTTGGCAGGCAAGCCGATAATGCCTTTGATATACCCGCGCTGAATGAGGTTCTTCCGAATTTCCGCTTCGGCATTCCCTCGAAAAAGAACACCGTGCGGCAAAATACAGGCCGCTTTTCCCGTGCTTTTGAGCGATTTGATGATATGCAGCAAAAAGGCGTAATCGCCGTTTTTATCGGGAGGCACGCCGTAGCCATCGAAGCGGCCATAAATATCATCCTGCGGATTAAAACCGCTCGCCCAGTTTTTGAGCGAAAACGGCGGATTGGCTACGATAAAATCAAACGTTTTGAGGTTGCCGACCGCATCTTTAAAAAACGGGTCGGAAAGGGTACTTTGTCCGCGATGTATCTCAATCGCTTCCTGACCGTGCAGGATCATGTTCATCCGGGCGAGGGCCGCCGTGGTTACGTCCTTTTCCTGACCGTAAATACTGCCCTTTCCGTCGGCTTCATCCACCGCTTTGAGCAGCAACGAACCCGAGCCACAGGTAGGATCGTTGAAAGTAGTCTGATTGGTGGCATTTTTGATATTGAGAACTTTAGCCATCACACGGCTTACCTCTCCGGGCGAGTAGAACTGTCCCTTGCTTTTGCCGCTTTCGGTGGCAAAGTGCCGCATAAGGTATTCGTAAGCATCACCCAAAATATCATCTCCTTCGGCGCGGTTTTTACTGAAATCGAGCGCGGGATTTTCAAATATGGTAATGAGGTTGGTGAGTTTATCCACCATTTCCTTACCCTTGCCGAGTTTGTCATCGTCGTTGAAATCGGCCACGTCGATCACACCTTTGAGGTCATTTTCTTTGGCCAACGACCCAATGATGGTATTCATTTTGTCGCCGATCTCCTTATCACCCTTCTGGGCCACCATGTCCCGAAAACTTCCGCCTTCAGGGATGGTGAGCAAAGCATTGGGGTCATCGGCGTATTTGTCCGATACATATTTTACAAACAACAAAACCAATACATAATCTTTGTATTGGCTCGCGTCCATTCCTCCCCGCAGCTCGTCGCAACTTGCCCAGAGGGAGCTATATAATTCTGATTTTTTAATTGCCATTCGTTACACTCCTAAATTAAACCATTTCTATGGCGTAAATATCGGTATTATGTTGGAGATGGCAAGGAGTGATTAAAAGGGGGGGGGATAAATAAAAAAAAGCTCCACCATTGCTGTTGAAGCCTTTTCGTGGACTTATATAGGTGTTAGCAGACTTTTGCAACTGTAAGCAACTTTGCAGCAAGAAAAAACCCGCAAATCAGGCTGATTTGCGGGTTTTTGTGATTTTCGTGGACGCGTAGGGATTCGAACCCCAAACCTCCTGATCCGTAGTCAGGTGCTCTATCCAATTGAGCTACGCATCCGTTTTATTGTTTTCCCATTGTTTTGGGACTGCAAAGGTAAGGACTTTTTGTAGAAATGTCAAGTATAATTTCACTAAAAATTGTCATTTATTTTCTTCATTCTGATTATCAATAAGTTTCAGGCAAAATTATTTTTATAAAGTACCTCTATACTCCCATTTAAACCTCTACATTCAGTTTGAGCCCGTCGTATCCTAATTTAATGTATGAGGGTAATTCTTTCTCAACTGCCCCGTGCAACCCCATCTTATGACTGATGTGGGTAAAATACGCTGTTTTAGGGCGCAAAGTATCGACCATATCAATGGCTTCTTCCAGCGTGAAATGAGAGATATGCTGCTCCCGCTGCAAAGCCCCCAAGATAAGCACATCCAAATCTTTCAGTTTGGATTGTTCAATTTTAGAAATATGGTTGACGTCGGTTACATACGCAAAATTCCCTACACGATACCCAAACACAGGCAAGCGATGATGCAACACATCGATGGGAGTAAACGTAACTCCGGCAATGTCAAAAGGCGCATTGGCAATCTCATGAAGCTGAACGCGGGGAATCCCCGGATAACGATATTCGGCAAAAACGTAGTCAAATTCGCGACGAAGCTGTTCAAGCACCTCAGGCCGCCCATAGACGGGCATATCGCGCTGTTGAAGGAAATTAAACGCACGTACGTCATCAAGACCTGCCGTATGGTCTTTATGCTGATGGGTGAATACAACCGCGTCAAGGTGTGAAATACCTTCACGAAGCATTTGCTGACGAAAATCAGGGCCGGTATCTATAACAAAGCTTCTGCCATTGATTTCAATGTGAACGGATACTCGTAAGCGTTTATCGCGATAATCCAACGAGCGACACACCTCACACTGACAGCCAATAAGCGGAACGCCCGAAGAGGTTCCGGTACCAAGGAGAGTAATGAGCATTCGATAGTAATGGGTAATAAGTATTGAGTATTGAGTAAAGGTTCTTTATTTTCAATACTCAATACTATCAACTCAATACTAAAATTTATTCTTCTGTTAAATCATTTACAATCTCAACAAGGCGGTCGAAATTGAGAGGTTTTACAAGCACATCATTAAAACCCGCCACCTTAAATTCTTCTTCAGAATAGTTTTTGGCATTGCCCGTGATGGCCACGACCGGCAGGTTTGATTTTTTCTTATCACTTAACAATCGGATGGCTTTCACACATTCCATTCCATCCATAATGGGCATATTGATGTCGAGCAGGACAATATCGAAGTCTTCTTTGTCCACAATTTGCATGACTTGCTCTCCGTTTTTGACGGCGGTGATTTCGTAATTCTGAAACTCCAAAATTTTACGGGCTAAGTTTTGGATTACTGAACTGTCTTCGGCAATGAGAACGCGCTTTTGCGACATGGTAAAATGAAGTTTTGGTGGTTTAATGCTTTACTATTGCAAAAGAACAAAGAAAAGCGACACTAAAAAACAGAAAAATTGCAAACTGAAAAAGGGAGAAATGTAAAAGTTGCAAAAACAACCGATTGGTCTGAAAATTCACTCGCTTTTCATCAAACAATTCCTTGTTTTAGCATGGAATTGTGAAGGTAACGAATTCTAAGGGATGGACAATTGCTGGCCATTCTTAGATACCTTGAAGCCCATGCGGGTCAGGTAATCGTGCAGTAGGTTGGCGGTATAAGGATGAAACAAAAATTGAGAAAGGTTTTTTGCTAGCCATTCTCCAATGTTACTGTTTGGGCTATAGCTGCGTGAGGCACCCAGCCAATCGGCTATCATTTCGCCGATATAAATACTGGGCATGGGCAGCGGCGTCACTTTACCTCCTCTGTCTGCGTCAAGCCAATATTCAGGATGGTGAGGATTATTTATTTTGTGATGGTGCCAGGCGCTCTTAAAAACGGCAAGCGTTGGCTCCTGATTTTTAAAATCATGGACAGCATAACCGTAGGCTTCATTCAAGGAGAATTTTGAAAGGTCATGAATCCATAAATTGTACTTAAAAGTCTCAATTGGATTGTCAGAGGCAGAAAAGTCTGATAGAGAAAGCAGTTTGACGAACCAATCGTGCTGTAAGAACTCCAATCCCGCTTTACGAACTTCTATTTTGTGGGGAATGACTTTGGTTATGAAGTAATTTTCTACGATATTCCATGTACCAGTGTTTTTATAGACAGTACTTTCAACTTCGTATTTTTGGTACAACAACGTTGTCAATTCAAGAGACTCGCGTTTGTTACCATCACAAAATGGCAAAAAAATCTTTTCGGAAAAAATCTGTTTTTTGTCCATATTCTTGGAAAGGTACTTGAAAGTTTTGACAAAAATAAAAAAATCCCGCACCGAAATGCGGGATTTTTAAACAAATCAAAGATATTCTACTTGTGAAATATCGACTCTTAATTGAAGATATAACGAATACCGAATTGGCCTTGCCATACGTTATTGACGTTGATACTCTTCACAAATGCGTCACGCAATAAGATAGTTTCGCCGCTTACCGATTGGGTAGCCAAACGATAAGTAGGAACGCCCGTTGCACTGACACTTGCCAACGTCAATGGGTTCGTAGTTGTCGATGTCTTAGCAACACCCCAAGAGTTATTAAGTAAGTTACCTACGTTCAACACGTCAAAACGAAGACGAATGATGTTTTTCTTTCCTTTTGAACCAACAGCTACATAAAAATCCTGCTCAACGGTAAAGTCAAAACGAGTCAACCATGGCACAGCCGCACCGTTACGTTCTGCATATTGTCCGCGACGTGTTTTCAAATAAGGGTCGTTTTCGATGTATGCATCAAAAGCAGTGGCTTGTTGATCAGGAGTGAAGGTTTTTGCCGTAGTACCTGAACCTGTCGTCAAGGTAGTAAAAGTCAAATCAGAACCTTTGTTTGGTACAAAGATAAGGTCATTGTTTTGTCCGTCACCGTTGATATCACTTCCTGAGATATAAGAGATCTTGAATCCACTGTTAGAAACCATTCCAAGCGTGAACATGGTAGAACCACCTAATTTACCGCCGTAGTTAATACGGTAGTTAAGGTATCCTACAAAACGGTGACGCAAGTCGTTGTCAGACCATGATGGAGTCAAATAGTTTTGACCAGCTACAGTTGGAATATTGGCCAATACTGTACTGGCTACTGATTGTAAATCTTTGGCTAAAGCGTATGTATAACCTACCATTCCACTTAATCCTTTGCTTGCTGTTTTTTCCAATTTAGCCGTTAAAGAATACGAATATCCTTCTTTGGTGTTAGTCAGAATAAATGCATTGGTGTTGGCAGCGTTGATAAAACGAGCAGGGTTAACCGCTGTTCCTGACAATCCCGAAGCGGGGAAACGACCGCGTGTATCCGGACCGTTCAAAGTACTGCTTGCACCTTTTAGGTTACCGTCAATGTAACGAAGTGCCTGAACATTTTTGTTATAAATACCTTCAAGAGTTCCAATCAATCCCCAAGGCAATTTTTGATCAATGGCGATGTTAGATTTCCAGATTACTGGGTTTTTCAAACCGTCTGCCGATGCGTTGATTACGTACGCAGGCAGTTTCGTAATATCAGTTGTCGTTGGCTTATAACGAGTTGGATCCAATGTAAATGGATACGCAGTGGTGTTTGTAAAGTTCAATACCGCTGTGTTTACCCCGTTGTTACCCAATTGGTTCGACACCAATACCTGAGGAATACGTGATACAAAGATACCCGTACCACCTCTGATCTGAGTTGTTTTATCTCCTTTTACATCTAAGTTAAAACCGATACGAGGCGATACCAGCAATTTATTGCTTGGGAAAGCGCCCGTGCTTATTTTCAAATCTTTACCATTTTCGTCTTTGTACGTCAAACCAGCCACTACAGGGTTGTTAAAGTCCTTTGCCAAGTCATCATTGTAGTCAAAAATGTCAAAACGAACACCACCTGTCAACTTAAATTTATCCGACACCTGAAACTCATCCTGCACATACGCTGAATAAGTTGATTGTTTCAATGTCTGTAAAGGCTCCGCTCCGTTTGGCAACAAAGAATAACGATAGTTGAAACGAGCCATTGTAACCGGCGAAGTAGTCAAGGCCGGATTGACTTTGTAGGCCGTCAACGCAGTCTTGAAATCAGCAATGGAGTTAAATACATATACCCCGTTGGAAGATGGGAAGAAAACGTTGTTTGACGTAAAGTGTTCATACGACAGACCCAATGTTAAGGTATGCTTACCTGCAAAGTAACTCAGGTTGTTTGTAATGTTCAACGTTGAGTAGTTCAGCTTGTTATTAGGGGTAAAAGGGTCAAAACCCGTAGAAGTATAGGTACTTCCCGCATTCAAAATATCAATCGTTGGGAAGATATCGTTTTTGTATTGACGGTCTTCAATTTGCTTGTTGTAGGTAGCGATGAAGTTATTGGCAAATTTACCGCCAAAGTTAGAGTTCAATTCAGCTACTAAAGAGCGAGTGTTATCGGCAATGATGTAACCGGTATTTTCCGGTGACAGTGCCAACGAAGAGTTGGTACGGTTACCGTTTCCTGCAGTATTACTACTGTTACTGTTGCTGATGATGGCATCCGATTGTGAATTGTGGTGAGAATAACGCAACGTCAGCTTATTGCTGTTGTTGATATTATAATCAAGACGAACCAATCCTTTTGTACTTTTAACTTTGTTGTTAAAGTTGTCAAGAGCACCTGATTCATAATTGAAGTTGGTCTTCATGAAGTTGGCAATATCAGCCAAATCATCATACGTTACGCGGGAAACGTTACCGGCAGCTCCCGTACGTGCTGCAACCCAAGTGGTAGCAGGTGTAGAGCTGGTAAAGTTTTCAAAGTTGGCAAAAATGAACAACTTATCCTTGATAATTGGTGCACCAATGCGAAAACCAAACGTTTTCTCATTGATATTAACCGTTGGCAAATCCAGACCTGCGGCTTTTTTACCTACCAGGTCGCTTCCTCTGGAAAGAAAATAAGCAGAACCTGTTACTTCGTTTGTTCCTGAGCGAGTTACTGCATTGACACCGGCACCGGCAAATCCTGATTGACGTACATCAAAAGGAGCAATGTTGATCTGAACTTGCTCAATCGCATCCAAAGATACAGCGGTAGTACTTGTACGTCCACCAGCCTGTGAAGAAGAACCCAAACCGAAACCGTTGTTGAATACAGCACCGTCAATGGTAAAGTTGTTCAAACGAGCATCCTGTCCTGCAAAGGAACGTCCGTTGCTGTAGGCATTGTATTTTGTAATATCATCAATAGTACGACCAATCGTTGGTAAACTGTTAACAGCATTCAAACCAAGAGTCGTTGCAGCACCTGTGCGACCTGATGAAAAAATATCTGAACGGCTGCTGGTTACTACAACTTCCTGAAGCTCTTTTCCGTCCTCCGCTAAATTAAAATCAGCATCTGCCGCAGCACCCAAGTTGGCATAAATATCTGCTTTTGACTGCTCTTTGAATCCAACAAAAGTAACAGTAACCGTATAAGGACCGCCTACCCGAACCGAAGGCAATACAAAACGTCCTTTTTCATTAGTTACTGTTCCGTATTTGGAACCTGAAGGCGTATGGGTTGCCACAACAGTAGCTCCCGGCAACTCTCCCCCTTTAGTGTCTTTAACAATACCTCTAATGGATGAGGCAGTAACTTGGGCATTTGCTTCCGAAAAACCCATAAAAAAAGCGGTGACGACTGCGAAAAGTGCAATTATCAGGCGCATACTGCGTAAATGTTTAACATTCATAAATTTGGTGATTTTGGTTAAAATTGTGATTTGGCTTTTACTGTTGACCGATGGTGAAAATCGCCACAAAGAAACAGGAATTTTATGGGACAAACAAAAACATCATTTCAAGAAAATGGGATGTTAGCAAAGCTAAATGCTTGATTTATTGGAATAATATAATTTTTTATTGTAATTTTCAAAATACGCTATTTTAACAAATTGTTACGTAACATTCTATGAAAGAATAGAGGTAATTAAGACAAAACTGGTACTTTTGAAATTTGTTTACCTTATCTAAACATTAAGTGCATTATTCATGAACTCCAACTTAAAATCGTACAAATTGACTCAATATAGCCACGGCGCGGGTTGCGGCTGCAAAATCTCCCCAAAAGTACTGGATGTGATTCTCGCCCCCTTACCCCCAATGGGGGAATATTCGTCGTATATAACTCCCCCATTGGGGGCTGGGGGGCTGTTGGTCGGAAATGACTCGCGCGATGACGCGGCTGTGATGGACATGGGCAATGGAGAAGCCATTATCAGTACAACCGATTTTTTCATGCCAATTGTAGATGATGCCTTTGATTTTGGAAGAATCGCCTCGGCCAATGCCATATCTGATGTATATGCGATGGGTGGACAGCCGCTGCTTGCCATTGCGATTTTGGGTTGGCCCATTGATAAACTCCCGCCCGAAGTAGCTCGTCAAGTCATTGAAGGCAGCCGTTCCATTTGCGCGGAAGCGGGAATTCCACTCGCCGGTGGGCACAGCATTGACAGTCCGGAGCCTATTTTTGGATTGGCTGTGACGGGGAAAGTAGCCGTGCAAAATCTAAAACGCAACGATACCGCAACCGAGGGCAGTTTGCTCTATCTGACTAAAAAATTGGGCGTTGGAATTCTGACCACGGCTCAGAAAAAAGGTATTTTGAAAGACGAACACGCGCAAATTGCTCCTCTTCAAATGATGCAGCTCAATCACATTGGGGCTACAATTGGCACATTATCCTACGTGACAGCACTGACTGATGTAACGGGATTTGGTTTATTGGGCCACCTGATAGAAATGGCCGAAGGAAGTGGATTGAGTGCTGAAATAGATTTTAGCAAAGTACCTACCCTACCCCATATTGAAGATTATTTAGCCCAAAAGTCATTTCCAGGCGGAACAATCAGAAATTGGGACAGCTACGGACACAAAATAGCCGAAGTATCAGAATTACAAAAATTCATTTTAGCTGACCCTCAAACCAGCGGCGGCTTGCTCATTGCTGTAGAGCCGGATGCACAGGAAGAATTTGAAGCACTGATGGAAGAACGTGGCTTTGAATTACGAACATTTGGGCAGTTGGTAAAGAAACAAGAAAAAGTAATTTACGTAAAATGATTTAGACTCCTGCGGAGCGACAAAACAGTATGAAACTATATTTAGTACCAACGCCCATTGGCAATTTAGAAGATATTACCCTGCGTGCTATTACTATCTTAAAAAATGTGGATGTAGTATTGGCAGAAGATACCCGTACCTCAGGGCACTTGCTCAAACACTTGGGAATCAGCAAACCCTTACAGAGCTACCATATTCATAACGAACACCAAACGGTGCAGCGAATCGTTGCCCGATTGCTGAAAGGTGAAATCATGGCCTTGATTTCAGACGCCGGAACACCAGCTGTATCTGACCCAGGTTTTTTGTTGATCCGCGAATGCATCAAAAACGGTATCGACATTGAATGTTTGCCGGGGCCGACCGCTTTTGTCCCTGCGTTGGTCAATTCAGGTTTACCGAGCGACCGTTTTACGTTTGAAGGTTTTCTCCCTCACAAAAAAGGCCGCCAAACTCGCCTCATTCAATTGAAAGAAGAAGAACGTACGATGATTTTCTACGAATCGCCTCATCGTCTTTTAAAATCGTTGGAACAGTTTGTTGAATACTTCGGTGCCGACCGTCAGGCATCGGTTTCAAGAGAATTAACAAAACTATTCGAAGAAACTGTCCGTGGGACTTTAACGGAAATTATTGCTTATTTTGCCGAAAAAACAATCAAAGGTGAAATCGTTATCGTTGTTGCAGGAAAACCTTAAAAGGGTAAAGGGTAAAGTTAAAAGTGTAAAGGCAAAAGTCAGACTGCTCGCATCTGCCCAAAAAACATTGCTGGTTCTTTTCTTTACACTTTACACTCTCCACTCTCCCCTTTTTGCTCAGCCTCTGAGCAAAGATGCGAAGGTCAGTCTCATTACGGTCTCGCCGGGAGAGGAATTGTACAGCAGTTTTGGGCACAATGCGTTGTGGGTTTCCGACCCCATTCAGGGCATTGACCGCGTCTATAATTACGGAACCTTTGATTTTCGTACGGAAGGTTTTTACATCAAATTCATGAGGGGAACGTTGCCTTATCAGCTTTCCGTCTCGCCCATGTATTATACGATGTACGGCGCACAGGTCGAAAACAGAAGTGTAACGGAGCAGGTATTGAATCTTTCCCAAAATCAAAAACAGAAGCTTTTTGATTTTTTGGAAAACAATTATTTACCACAAAATCGTCAATACGCTTATAAGTTCTTTTACGATAACTGTGCTACCCGTTTGCGCGATGCTCTGAAAGCGGCCTGTGGGGATAGCCTGAAGTATTATAACCAACCCATTCAAGGTACTTTTGAAGCAAAAAGCTACCGAAATTGGATGAATAGCTACCTTGGAAACAAACCTTGGGCGCGTTTTGGAATGAACTTAGGCATTGGTTTGCCTTCTGACCACGTAGCTACTCCTCAGGAAGAGATGTATTTGCCCGATAACTTGAGATATCATGCAGAAAGAGCAAAAATCGGAGGTCAAAAGCTGGTTTTGCAACGAACTAACCTTTTTGAAGCTACTAAACCCGACCCAACTTCGCCTCCATTTTATCAATTTCTGTTGAGCCCACAATTTGTTTTCATTTTACTGATGGGGCTATTTGTACAACTCAACACGTATCAAAAAAAGCGCGAAAAAATTTCTTTTATTTTTGATAAAATCATTTTCTCTGTTCTTGGCTTAGCGGGTTGGATATTACTTTTACTCTGGATTGCTACCGACCACGGTGTCACAAACTGGAATCTTCACTTATTGTGGGCGTTTCCTCTGCATTTTCCTGTGATACTGTTTTTAGGAAACCCGAAGTATAGTCATTGGATGAAAAAATATATACTCCTGTGTCTAATTTTATTAGTCGTTTTTGTAGTAACAGCCATAGTAAGCAGCTTGGTTTTAGGTACAGTTATCGGTCAACCGATAGAAGCTGTTTTTATCATCCTTGGCCTCTTTTATCGTTTATATTTTCTACGAAATCGCGTATAAACCATGCCAATTTATAAATCACAAAATCCGGAGGAGATACCCAAATATGACAAGGCATATTGGCACAGTAAAACGCCACAGGAACGTTTGGAAGCAGCCCTAAAGCTCATTCTTCAAGCCAAAGCCATTTATAAATCCAACCCTAATAACCCGCCGCTCGACCGTGGAGACCGCATTATTAAATCTCGTACTCCTATTGAACGAAGAAAACGTTGAGTATGTCGTTTTGGGCGGACATGCTGTTATCGCTCACGGCTACCTGCGTACTACCGGAGATATTGATATTTTCGTCAATCCAACCCTTGAGAATGCACAAAAACTCTTACGTGCATTGGAACGTTACGGTTATACCAACGGAGAATTTGAAATAGACGATTTTACTTTAGTACCCAATTATTTATCATTCAGTCGCTACGATAACTATATTGATCTAATGACTTTCACGGTAGGAGTTACTTTTGATGAATGTTACACTAATCGGATGGAATTAGAGGTGGAAGGAGTACGTGTCAAGTTTATTAATTTGCCGGAATTGATACGAAACAAAAAGGCACTCAATAGGCCACAAGATTTGCAAGACCTTGATAATTTATTAAATCCAGAATAGTTTTTACCCATGAACCTCGAAAATCTCACCCACCAAACCATAGAAATTGTCCGCGAAGCGGGAGCATTTATCAAACACGAAGCCGCTAAATTTGACCGTTCAAAAACTGAATACAAAGCCGCCAACAACCTTGTTTCTTACGTTGATAAAGAAACCGAAAAGTTATTGGTAACGGGTTTGCGGCAGATTTTACCCGAAGCGGGTTTTATTACCGAAGAAGGAACGGCGGGCGAAGAATCAAATCCTAATGAATTGTACTGGCTCATTGACCCACTTGATGGCACTGCCAATTTCATCCATGCTCTGCCCATTTACTGCGTCAGTGTGGGTTTGGTTAAAAATAAGATACCGATTGCGGGTGTCATTTATCATTTAGGAACGGAAGAACTCTTTTACGGCTGGCAAGGCGGCGGGGCATGGACAGTCAGTTTACGATATATGCTTGGTGGATTACCGTTGGACAACACTTTTCTTCAAGGAGCTACCCGTCTAAAAGTTTCGACGGCTACTACCCTCGGTGACAGTCTTTTAGCAACGGGTTTCCCTTACTATAAATTTGAGAAACAGGATAAGTATCTAAAAGTGTTGGAAACATTGATGCAAAGCTGCCACGGATTGCGGCGCATGGGGGCCGCGGCGATTGATTTGGCGTATGTGGCCTCGGGACGTTTTGAAGCATTTTATGAATATAATCTCAACTCATGGGACATGGCTGCCGGGGCACTGCTTATTTTAGAGGCCGGCGGTCAAATCACTGACTTTTCAGGCGAGCAGGAATGGCTCTTTCGCGGCGATGTCATTGCGGGTTGTGCCGCTCAAACGGAATTGCTGGAAGTGATTAAACACCATTGGGAGTAACTACTTTCGACTTTCCCCGACTGGGCGTCCCCGTTTTAAAAACGGGGACGCCCAGTCGGGGAAAGTCTCCGCATTGCCATAAATTTCCAAATACATCAAAGGTAATTACAAACAATACAGGGCTTTAAGAGGAAACTATCAAACGTTATCAACATGAAAGCCCTTCTCTATTTTTGCTGTTTTACCCTTTTTCTTTCTCCTGTTCTTTTCGCTCAAACTCCCGAAGAATACCCCGTACATCCGGATGCGCAGGTGAAAGAAGGCGTTCCCAAAGGCGAAGTTCTCAAGTTCACCTTTGAAAATTCCAAGATTTTCCCCGGTACCTAGCGCGAATATTGGGTGTATGTGCCAGCCCAATACGATGCTTCCCAACCCGCCTGTGTCTACGTAAATCAGGATGGAGTACAATGGCAAGCGCCTGTGGTATTTGACAATCTGATACATAAAAAAGAAATACCCGTGACCATCGGCGTATTTGTGATGCACGGACGTGTAAAAGCGGCTAACTCCGATGCTGCCCTCGACCGCTTCAATCGCAGTTTTGAATATGATGGGTTAGGCGACAATTACGCCCGTTTTCTATTGGAAGAACTTTTACCCGACGTCGAAACCAAGAAAACGACCGATGGCCGCGTAATTCACCTTTCTAAAAGCGGCAACGACCGCGCCATTGGCGGCTCCAGCAGCGGTGCCGTTTGCGCTTTCACCGCAGCTTGGGAACGTCCCGACGCCTTCAGTCGGGTATTCAGCACGATTGGTACGTATGTTGGGTTACGTGGAGCCGACCATTATCACACCCTTGTTCGCAAATTTGAACCCAAACCCATCCGGTTCTTTCTACAGGACGGCACCAATGACAATAATATCTACGCAGGAGACTGGTGGATGGCCAACCAAACCATGGAACGTGCCTTACTTTTTTCAGGCCATGAAGTCCAACATGTATGGGGCGAAGGCGCACACAATGGAAAACACGGAACGGCAATTTTTCCGGATGCGATGCGGTATTTGTGGAAAGATTGGCCGCAACCAGTCAAAACAGGAGCTACTAAAAATCCGATGCTCAACGATATTTTGTTACCTAATGAAGGCTGGCAACTCGTAGGAGAAGGCTATCGGTTTTCGGAGGGGCCTGCCGTTAATGCCAAAGGAGAAGTATTTTTTGATGATGGTCCAGCAGGAAATATCTGGAAAGTAAGTTTGGATGGAAAAGTAAATTTATTTGCGGAAAATTCAGGCAACGTGTACGGTCAAGCCTTTGCACCTAATGGAGACATGTACGCCGCTGCGATGGTGGCAAAGAAAATTCTGACATATAAGTCAGATGGAAAATCCAAGATGATTACGGAAGGATTTGCGGGAAATGACTTAGTCGTAGCAAACAACGGCAATGCCTACGTAACCAATCCTTCTTCCGATGCCAACCTCCTGAGCAAAGTCTGGCTTATCAGGCCCAACGGCGAAAAGGTGGAAGTAGACAACGGATTGAAATTTGCCAACGGAGTTACACTTTCCCCCGACCAAACGCTTCTGTACGTGGCGGATACGCGCTCGCATTGGGTCTACAGTTATTCTATTTTACCTGACGGCACTTTAACAAACAAAAATACTACTGGATTCATGCTCCGGATACGGCCGATGATGCAGGTTCAGATGGGCTCAAAACCGACCGCGATGGACGGTTGTACGTTGCTACGCGTTTGGGCATCCAGATATGTGACCAGGCCGGGCGTGTCAATGCCATTATTCCTACCCCCAACGGAAAACAATCCAATATCTGCTTCGGGGGTGAAAATTTTGACATTCTTTATGCCACTTGCGGCGATAAAGTGTATAAACGAAAAGTGAAGGTGAAAGGGGCTAACGGCTGGGATAAACCCAATAAACCTATTGCACCGAGACTATAAACTATTCAAAAAAGCAACCGCAAAGAACTCAAAGAAAGGTTCAAAGTCCACAAAATGAAAATTTATTAGTGTGTTCTTTGTGGTTAATGAAATCCTTCTTAACTACCTGAAAAAATACAGGTACCACTCCCTCCTTCGCTTTCATTTCCTGTATAACTTTTTTTCTAACATTCCCGTTAAGCCACCACCAACGGTAACGGAGGCCGTATTGACTTGGTGGATTTGGAAACTTTTCCCAGAAATAACGGTTGTCATAACAGGTGTTTACACTAACACTATGCCCGATAAACCCAAGTAAATAAGCAGAGTTCTAAAAAACATTTTCATATCTTTGAATAATTCACGATTGGATGCACTCAGTTATCGAACCAATTCTACGTCATTATTTAACAACCCACTGCAATTACGAAACAATTAGGTCTGCCAACCTGCATTGTTCGTCGTAAAAAACTTAATTTTTCTAAAACTTTAACGCAACCTTTTTTTCCCACTTCCGTAATCTAAGAAAGAATGTTATTTTCTCGTGCGTTGAAAACTTTACCGGAACTCCTTGAAGGCTGCCTTCGCAATGACCGCAAGTGTCAGGAATTGCTCTATAAGCAGTTTTACGGGTATGCCATGGGAGTTTGTATGCGTTATGTACCTAACCGAGAAGAAGCAGTAGAAGTCGTGAATGATGGTTTTTTAAAAATTTTCCAAAAAGTACAGATGTACGATGCCGACAAGCCCTTTAAGTTGTGGCTCCGGCGAATCATGATTAATACGGCGTTAGACCATTATCGTCAAAACGTCAAATTTCAGCACCACGAAGATATCAGCGTGGCAGAAAACAGTATTGCCATTTCAGGCGGCAATAATGCCTACAGCCAATTGGCACACGAAGAATTATTGGAATTGATACAACAGCTTACTCCGGCATATCGCACTGTATTTAATTTGTACGTTATTGACGGTTATTCACACGAAGAAATTTCCCAGAAATTGGGAATAAGTGAGGGAACGTCCAAGTCCAACTTGGCGCGTGCCCGCGAAAATTTAAGAATCATGTTATTGAAAAAAGGAAGCGATGAGTATGCAAGAGTTACCAGATGATCAACTGGACCAACTCTTCAGAAAATCTGCTGAGGAGTTTGAGCCCGAATTTAACCCGCAAGCTTGGGCAGCCATGCGCAAAAAGCTTGATGATGAGGATGGAAAAGTGGGAGGTTTTACTTGGCAGAAGGCCGGGGCTGCTATTCTCTTATTGCTGACAATGGGAGGTATTGGGTACTATTTATGGCCTGACCAGAAACTCGACAGTAAAGAAAAAACAGTTGTAAACAGTTCAAGTGATGTCACCGGAAAACCGTCCAATCAAGTTTCTGCAACTGGTAAAGCAACATCATCCTTAAAATCGGCACAAAAAAGCGGAAAAGGTATCCGACCAGCCGCAGTAAAAGAGGAGTTACAAACGGAGAATACAAAAACTATTGCTCAAAATGCCTCACCGGCAACGCCTCAACTTACTGAATCTTTAGAAATTGAAACAAGGAAAACAGAGGCCAATAAAAACAAAGCTGTTGTTGAGCGCACAACCGACAATGAGCCTTTATCGCGTCGCGTTGCAATTAAGAATAACTCGGCAAGACCATCCGTTACTGGAAGTGATAAGAAAGAAGTAAAAGTAACTACCCGTTTAGCTACCTCAAAAGCTTCAACAAGTCAAAAGTCAAAGTCGAGAACCATTGCTGATTTAGCCAAAACCAACCCAAAAAATTACCTTTCATTTCGACCGATAAACTCTAAAAACCAAAACACTACTAAAGAAAAACCATTGAAATCAAATTCGGTCACAGCAAGTGAATCTAACTCACCAGAACCTCTTGCCGACGCCAATTCTACCATTTCATTGGCAGAAAATTCTCACTCAACGTTATTGACTCTTACTAAGCTAACGGGGCATGGGTGGCAGTTCCTCAAATTATCGTGGCCTGCCCCCACCGTTGCTTACACACCTCCTCCATCGCCACTTGCCATTCCTAAAAAAGCAGATGTATCGGCATTTTTCCGTAAAGGCCTCAGTGCAAGAGTGATGGCCGGTCCCGACCTAAGTTTCATTTCAAAGAGTGAAATGATGAAAAATCCATCGCTCTTATTGAGCATCATGCTGGAATATCGTTTCTCAAAACGCTTAAGCTTACAGGCAGGTGTGGCCAAAAGTTCAAAACTATACAATGCTACGGGCAACCAATACGTATGGCCTGAAGCATGGGTGAGTCAAACAGCCCGTCCTACCGAAATTGGAGCCAATTGTAAAGTACTCGACATTCCGCTGAACCTTCGTTATGATATCAGCCAACGCCCCAAAAGCCGCTGGTTTGTGGCTTCAGGCATCTCCAGTTACGTAATGCTCAACGAAAAATACGATTATATCTATCCCCCTCATACTTATAATATTAAATGGAAAGCTTGGGAAGGCTCCACGGGCAATTACTTTTTCGGAGTTATGAACCTGTCTATGGGTTTTGAACGTCAGATTGGACGCAATCTAAGTATTCAGGCAGAGCCCTATTTCAAACTTCCACTTGCCCAAGTTGGACTGGGCAAAATAAAGTTGAACACGTCGGGAATATTCATCTCTGCCCGTTACCGTTTAGGGCATTTTTAATCAACGCAGTCCTTTCATCAATTCTTTTACCATGTCATCGGCTCCAATGTAAAACGGAACGCGTTGGTGAAGCGATTCGGGTTTTATATCCAATACCCGTTGCTGCCCGTCAGAAGCCTTTGCGCCTGCCTGCTCGGCAATCATGGCCAAGGGATAACACTCGTACATAAGTCGCAGCTTTCCTTTGGGGTCTTTGTCGGTGGGAGGGTATAAATAAATGCCGCCTTTCAGCAAGTTACGGTGAAAATCGGCCACCAACGAACCGATATACCGAGAAGAATAATTTCGATTCCGGCATTCACTCAGGTAATTCTGAATACGAACATCGTATTTATTCAAATTGCCTTCATTGTAAGAAAAAATGGTACCGTCTTTTGGGCTTTTGATCTTGGGATGCGACAAAATAAATTCACCCAATGAAGTGTCATAGGTAAAACCGGCAACACCGTTGCCCGTGGTATAAACCAATATGGTAGAAGAACCGTACAGGATATACCCTGCCGCGACCTGCTCCTCGCCTCCCTGCAAAAAATCTTCAAGTACAGGTGGCTCTCCGATGGGTGAAACACGACGATAAATCGAGAAAATCGTCCCGATAGATCCATTTACATCAATGTTGGAGGAACCATCCAAGGGGTCAATCGCCACTACATATTTACTTTTATTATTGCCCGTATAAATAATATCATCATCTTCTTCTGAAATTATGGCGCATACTTCACCTCCGTTGATAAGCGCACGAATAAAACGAATATTAGCCACCACATCCAGTTTTTGCTGAGCTTCTCCCTGCACGTTTTCAGTTCCAAAACCACCCGTTATGTCAATCAATCCAGCACGATTGATTTCCCGGTTGATGATTTTAGCTGCCAAACCAATATCCCGCAGTAATTGGGACAATTCGCCCGTGGCAAATGCAAAGGAATTTTGGTTGTGCATGATGTAACGATCCAACGTTACACCTACGGGCATGGCAATGTTTTCGGCAATAGTCGTTTCCATAAAATTGATAGTTAGTGTGTTTTTCTTTCCTAAATCCTGTGGTAACAAAACTAATATTCATCTACAAAAAATACAACAATAACTCTATTTTTACACCAAAAACTTTCTTTTATACTATTTTTATAATTTTTTTAAAAGATTAAATATTCTTTGGCAAAAAACGCAACTGTCCAACCAATCTCTGCAAACGGACACTAATGCCTGCTACCGTTGGATAACTAAACGTACTTATTCTTGCATCCCGATAGACGAAATCCTAACTTTCGATAGCAGAATGGTTGATTTTTAAAATCAAACGATATTCCCATGAACTATCACATTTTTCAGGCGTCGGCTCCGCTCAAAGATTATATTGAGCAGTACTATATTTTCGAACATAATCAATACCTCGCCACCGAATACGAAATCACAAGTACCGCTACCTGCTACTCGGCATTGGTTTTCAATTTTGGCGAGCGCTATCGCTTCCAAAATTCGTTGGGCGACAACTACCTAACTCCGCAACATTTTATGGCGGGGTTTTCTACGGGAGCGTTCCAGGTTTTCCCCAAAGGCAAAATCAATATGTTGGGCGTGGTGTTTAAAGGGACGGGTCTGACGACCTTGGTTCCTTCGGTCAAGTTAACCACTTTGCTCAATAAACGGGTATCTTTTGTTGAACTGCTGGGCAGTGAGGCAGAAATCATCGCGGAACAACTGGAAAAAGCAGCCAACACCAAAGAGCAAATCGCACTGATAGATCAGTACCTGCTGAATCGTTTGGAACGGTTTGAGCAACCTGCCACGCTGGCCGACAAAGCCGCTTTGCTGATTTTAAGAAAACGGGGCATGATTACGATTGAGAAAGTAGCCGAAACACTCAACGTTGGGGAACGGCATTTGCGGCGGGTATTCGGCCAACGCTTGGGTATCAATGCCAAGTTATTTTCCCGCATCAAACGCTTTCAGTACATCAACCTGTGCCTTACCCAAAACGAAACCCTCGATTGGCAGGAGTTTTTGGTAGAAGGCGGTTTTTATGACCAAGCCCATTTTATCAAAGACTTTGTGGCCTTTTGTGGCAAAGCTCCCTCGGCTCAGATTTTAAAAAGCAAACAGATTGTAGAGTTATTCACAGCCAAAGAAGCCGTTTAAAAGCAAGATGCTGCATTATCCCATTGAGTCCGATATTTTGCTTTTTTTAAAAGGCATCATCGCGTCTTTGCAGCCCTTTGCCCAAGCCCATTCAGTGGCTTTGGCTTTTGAAAGCGATAAAGAGACATTGTTTTTAAGTTATCATCCCGAAACGGTGGCCTCCGATGTAACGCAATTGATTTGTCGTGTTGTAACATTTACGCCACAAAATCAAAGTGTCAAATTGATGGCAACGTTGGTCAATGAACGCGAAGCATTTTTTCTAAAACTTGTAGTAGAGAACACGGGCGTAAACTTATCGCGCATCGTCGAAATAGCCACGAAGACCCGCAATCTGGTGATAGTTCATGCCAACAGGGAAAAAAGCACCGCCTATGAAATCCATTGGCATTTGGAAAAACCAATAGAAACGATTCCTTCCGTCTTTTCAACGGTTTCACATCCGCCCGATGATGTACGGGGTTTTTACGCGGCAGTACGGAGCCGAATGAGCGTTCATTTCAAAAAACAGGAGAATCGCATGGCCGTTTTGGCCGCAGATAAGCCAAAAGAAGCGGTTTTCCTCCAAAAAGTGATGGCAGTCATCCATGCTCACATTAGCAACGAAACTTTTGATGTCGAGCAATTGGCGCGATCAATGGCCATGAGTCGAATGCACTTGCATCGGCGATTGAAACCTTTGGTCAATCAATCACCTGCGCATTATATCCGCGACCTGCGTTTGACCCGTGCCAAAACCATGATTGAAAAAGAAGATAGGAGCATCGGAGAAATCTGTTTTCTGGTGGGTTTTCAGAGTCAAAGCCATTTTACCAAAGCCTTTATTGAAAATTTGGGGTGCGCCCAACGGCTTATCGCCGCGGCAAATAGAGCTGTTTTTTTTCAAATGTTACAAATAGACAAAAGATTGGTAGAAACGGGCTAAATACGAAAAGAGCAATCCTATAATTTTGTATCATCCGATTTGAGAACCCAAAAAGCCTAAGCCAACATGGAACGATATGAACCAAGCGATGAAAAACAAGGAGTTTATTCTCCATTATTACAACACTATAAGCGGGGTAATAAAAACGCCTGAGATGCTCCGTCGCTTCACCGACGACCCGGTTCTAATAGATACTATTACTTTTTTTGACGGCGCTTTTCCAAAATACGAAATGACTGCCGAAGAAATGACCGCTGAAGGCAATCGCGTAGTAGTGCGAGCGCGGATGAAAGGCAAACACGAAGGCGAGTGGGAAGGCATCATGCCCACGTATCGGCAGGTAGAATTTCCCGTCGTTGTGAGTTACGAAATTGTCAATAACAAAATAGTCACCCATTGGCTGGTGGCCGACCCTTCTGTTTTGATGGAGCAATTGGGGGTAGATACGATGAACAAAACAGACTGATTAGTTTACAGTGATCATTTAATAACTCTTAAAAACACCCAAAAATGGTACTTATCGTTGGTTCAACAGGCTTGGTTGGGACAGAAATTTGTCGCCTTCTTGCCGAGCAAAAAACACCTTTTCGCGCCTTGGTTCGTCACGACTCCAACCCCGAAAAAGTGAATCACCTCAAATCATTGGGCGCAGACATTGCCGTCGGCGACCTCAAAGACCCTGCTTCATTGGCAGCCGCTTGTGCAGGCGTGGAGCAAGTAATTTCGACCACTACCTCCATCTTGTCCATGCGCGAAGGAGATTCCATCGAAACGGTGGATCGTCAGGGACAACTCAACTTGGTAGAAACGGCCAAGCAAACCGGTGTCAAACGCTTTGTTTTTATCTCCTTTGTCCAAAATCAGCACAATACGTTTCCGCTATCGGATGCGAAACAGGCCGTAGAAAATGCACTCGCCGAAAGCGGCATGAATTGGAGCAGTCTTCAAGCCAATTATTTTATGGAAATGTGGTTAAGTCCAGCATTGGGTTTCAATTATCCCCAAAACCAAGCCCGTATCTATGGGGAAGGCACAAACCCAATCAGTTGGATTTCTTACAAAGATATGGCACAACTCGCCGTTACCGCCCTGCACAACGCCTATACCGACAATCGGACTTACGCCATCGGTGGGCCTACCCCCCTCAGTCCAAAAGAAGTAGTGGCTATTTTTGAAAATACCTTTGGCACTGTTTTTACGGTTGAAAACGTACCCGAATCTGCTTTGCATCAGCAAAAAGAGGCCGCTACCAATCCTTTTGAAGCTTCTTTTGCGGGCTTGATGCTCCAATACGCCAATGGGGCAGTGCGCGCAAAGTAATGCTATAACAAAAAAATAGACAACTGGGGCAAATGCCTAACTTTGGAGTGACTAAACTCAAAGATTATGTACCTATTTTGCCCAAGTTGTCA
>Ga0247844_1002731_pt1 | contig 28006 bp, 22 predicted proteins | sample LaCtaG_FD_192421 | JGI IMG/M metagenome (GOLD analysis project Ga0247844, IMG submission 192421) | Freshwater microbial communities from meromictic Lake La Cruz, Castile-La Mancha, Spain - LaCruzMarch201714.5m_1 | ecosystem: Environmental > Aquatic > Freshwater > Lake | place: Spain: Castile-La...
ATTTACCCAGCATGTGTAAGTTCAAAACTGTAAAAAATGAATTCTGTAAATGAAAACTATTCAAAAAAAAATGGATTAATAAAATCAAGCAAAAAATATAGGACTTTATAAACAGACTCTAATTAATTGCACAACTATAATTTAGCCGAACAATGTTTGGGATAAATTACGATGGGAAGACCTGCGAAAGAGGGATGAATAAAAATAAATTTAAAACTTGTTAAATAAAAAAAATGATGAAAATAATTAAAACAAAAAAAATGATTTTTGCAGTAGTAACTGCTCTCGTATTATTATCAACCTTGCCTTTTCTTCAATCTTGTAGTAGTAATGAGCCTAATTTACAAGAATCTAAACAATTGGAATATCTGGATGTGGATGTATCAAATTTACAAAATGCAACAGATGGACAGAAACTAATCTTAAAAAAAGCTAAGGATAGAATAGATCCTTATGTGGTTTTAATAGGTAAAGAATATAGCTTAACTGTGACAAACGCAAGTGAAGTCCAAATGTCTGAAAGATTATTTTATTTAGTTAAAAATACAATAGCTAATACGAATTTATTACTTAAAGATTTAAATGTAGTTCCTGATATTAAAAACCCAAGAATTTTGCATCTTATCAAGCAATCTAATTTGGGAAAGAATCAACGATTTAAAATTTTAGGTTATGAAGCGACTCCCATAGATGGTCAAAACTCGTGGAATGCTGATTGGGATGGTTTTCATCTTTCCTTAAATGATGAAACTACCGATAAATTAGAAAGAGCATTAATTGCAGGTGCAAGTGTTGCAACAATTGCCGGGATACTGGGGATTGGTTCAGTAGCTGGAGCTCCAGCTGGAGCCGCATCTGCAATTGTTGGAGTCATAATGGGTGCTGGAGCTGCCATATTGGATACATATAACGATGGAAATGGAGTTACAATTAATTATGGCTTGACTGGTAGCTTTACTTCTCGTTGATACTTTAAATAAAATTCAAATTAGTTGCAATTAATTATCTCGTATAACTATTATGAAACAGAACGATTATTTTACTTTATTTCTAATTACAGCTTTCCTCTTATTTGTATTATTTTTCCATTGGCGTGGTGATATGACATTGCGATTTTCTACAATAGTTCTAATAAACTCGTTGCAGGGGAGTTTATATATGGATAAAAAAATCAAAAGAATCAATCAATTCATTTCATTGGTATTAGTAATTGTAGTATTTATTCTGGGATTTTGCTTTGATTACTTTAAATACTGATATTGTAAGTGAATATAAGTCAACCTATTGGGCGTAGGTTGGCAGCATTGAGTTCTGCCAAGCGACTTTAGCTACGCTGATTTTCAATTCGCTTGGTCGTGGTTAGAAGGAAGTCTCCAGACTTCCATATTGAAATATAATATGGAAACTTGGAGACTTTCTTTTTTTTGGAAATAAGCAAATCTATACAAATTAATATAGAAAAATATTTCATTGACGATTACAAATACCAAATGTCTTAAAACTAAAAACAATGAAAAAAAACGCTTTTATCTTTTTACTGTTTATTTCAATTACAACAGTTGCATTTGCAGCAAAACCGACTTTAATTGTGAATCCATTCTACGAATTGAAGAAGAGTGGTATCTACAATGTAGATAAAATAGAGCTTGGTAGTACTGAAACTCTCGTTTATTTACACATTTCATTTTATCCGCATTGGTGGGTCTCGGTTTCAAAACCGGAATGTATTATCGACAGTCAAACCGGAAAAAAATATGAAGCGACCGATTTAAGAGGAGCAAAATTTAATGAAAAAATATGGATACCTGATTCTGGCGATAGTACAATTGTAATTGTATTTCCACCATTGGATAAAAATGTGAAGAAGATTGATTACAATACAGAGATATTTGGTATTAGCTTGTCCGGTAAATCTAGATACCTACCTAATGAAAAAAATGTTCCTGATGAGATCATAGATTGGCTTGCATTACAACTAAAACAAACTAAAACAAACGTTGAAGGGAATAACTTTGGGTTATTAGTTCAACCTGACACTGCACGAATCATAGGTTATTTGAATGGATATGACAAACGACTTGGATTTACTTCAGGAATAATAAATTTGTCGAACGCCATTACTACCGAGCAACAAACTGTATTGCTAAAAATAGATGAAAATGGCAAGTTTGAAGCTAAATTGCCCATATATTACCCCATATATTCTGGTGTTACTATTGCCAATCAATTCGTGCCATTTTACATTGAACCCGGCAGCATTGTATCTGTAGAACTCAACTGGTCTGAATTCCAGAGAGCATCTCGTTTCCCAATCAAAAAATATGTTTTTAAAGATATTCGTTATGGTGGCACACTTGCAACTATTAATACGGAACTAAATTCTGTAAATTTAAATGACCCTAACTATAGTAAAATAGAGCAGGGCGTTGCGAATATTATACCTGATGTATTTAAAAAAGAACAACTTAAGGATATGAAAACGAATTTAGAGTTAGTAGAAAAAGCTCGAATGGATCACTCTATAAATACTAAAACTGTAGACATTCTTAAGAATAAGATATTGATACAAATGGGTAATATAATGTTCAGTTATGTAATGATACGTAAATTTAAAGCACAAAAAGATAGTGTCAACGCTAATTTAAAGCAAGTACTTCCGGTAGATTTCTATGATTTTACAAGTCTTATACCCTTAAACGACAAATCAATACTTGCAAACGTTGAATTCTCAACTTTCATTAACCGATTTGAATTCAGCGAGCCTTTTATGTCTATTTCAAAAAAAGCAAATTTCAAACCTAAGAAAGATTTTTACGAATATTTACTTGATAGCAAAAACACACTGTCTGCAAGTGATTATAAGCTTATCATGTTTCTAAACAAAGTCAAGAATAACAAAGACAGTGTTTCGGCAATAGAGAAACGCTCCACTGAAATAAAACGTTTTTTTGAGAATAACAAACAATATCTTGAAGATTATACCCAAAACTATTTTGTTGTAAAGCTTAGTGAAAATCAACTTGTGAACAGCCTTCTCGATTGGCGAGCAAAAGATTCAGTATTGTTAAATAAATTTGGTCTATCACCAAATTTTGTTTCTGAAATAATGAAAGTTAGGACATTAAAATCATCCATCAACAACTTTAAATCAGGTAATATTGCAAACTACTGGACTAACCTAAAAAAGGGAATGTCCGATACAGTGCTTGTAACCATCGGGAATGAATACCTGAAAGAAAAGTTAAATGGCGCCGCTCCGATTACTTATTCGTTGCCCAATTCAACCGGAACAAATATATTAAAAAAAATCATTGATTCATTCAAGGGGAAACAGTTGTTTATCGATTTTTGGGCGACAAAAAATCGCTTAAGTACGGTTGATATTAAAGCAATGAAGTCTAAAAGAGATGTTTATATGGGTAATCGTGACTTTGACTTCATTTTTATTACAGACGAAAGTTCCTCGCCCCAAGAGGATTATGACAAGTTTGTAAAAGAACAGGAATTGACAAATACAATCAGACTAACTATTGATGAGTTTAATCATATTCGACAATTATTTTCTATATCGGGTCTACCTCGCTATGTTATTATCGATGCAAAAGGGTTTGTAAAGAACGATAATTTCAATATGAATCTTTTTGAGGTTGAGTTAAATAAGTTATCCAAATAAAAAGGAAAGGGCAATCTTTAATGAATTGTCCTTTTTTCAACTTACTGTTTCTATGAAAACATTTAATCTGTTTATCTCTCTATTTTTATTTACCCTAAGTATATTCCTTATCTCCAGCCATTTTGCCAATCCACCGGCTCCAACAATCTATATAGCTACTGGCGGTTGCTGCCTATTAGCTATTGTAGGAATAGTACTGAAATTTAAACAGCAAACATTCAGCATATCAGTTACAGAAGTATTAATTGGAGGCTTTCTTTTGTTTGCTGTTGTAAACGGGGCATTTAGGGGAAGCCTTAATCAAGAATGGATAATCTCTGGATTTTCGCTATTCTTATTCTATTTGGCGATAAAACGAACAAAACTAACAATGGAATGGCTTTTTGCAGGTCTTGTCTTTATCGGCATGGCTCAGGCACTTTATGGTTTAGGGCAATACCTGCATTGGTTTAGGAATATTGTTGCTTCCGGCTTTCGCATGAGTGGAAGCTTTGATAATCCGGCAGGGTTTGCGACGGCAATGTCCGTTTGTTTTCCATTTGCTTTGTTCTTATTACTCAAAAAGGAGATGTATTGGAAAGTAATTGGAAGTTTGGCGGCAGTGCTGTTTATTGTGGCGGTTGTTTTGTCGCAATCGCGGGCGGGAATTATTTCCATTATTATAATCAGTGCAGTTTGGGCGATAAAGGCATTGAATATTAAATGGCTTAATCGTTGGAATAGCCAAATAAAGATGGTGGGTAGTGCAGTACTTATTATTGCTATACTGGTAGGCTTGTATGCCGTTAAAAAAAACTCTGCCGATGGGCGTTTATTTATTTGGCAATGTTCGGTTCGCATGATAGCCGATAAACCGTTGTTGGGACATGGTATTGGAGGTTTTCAACGCGAATATATGCTTTATCAGGCAGAATATTTCAGAAATTATCCAGATAGTAGTTTTGCAATGCTTGCTGATATTGTCAAACATCCATTTAATGAATTTCTGTTGATTTTGGTGGAACAAGGTTTGATGGGAGGTGTATTCTTAGGTTTTTTTGTTTTCTGTCTTATCAGGGAATACCGTATGAGCAAGTGTTCGGAAAACTTCTATGCTATGCTTTGTCTTGCAGGTATTAGCGTATTTTCCTGTTTCTCATATCCCTTGGCATATCCTTTTGTAAGACTAATGGTCGTTTTTTGTGCAGCACTAATCATGAAAAATGAGAATAAAAGCTGGAAAGTACCTAAACAGTTTTCCACTATATTAAAGCCGATTATGTTGATACTCTGTGCAGCATTATTATGCCTAACTGGAAAAATATTTTACGATGATTATCGTTGGAACACAATAGCACAGAGATCTTTGGATGGAGAGACTAAGAAAGTAATGCCAGAATATGTTCAATTATATATGACCATGAACCAAAACGGATTATTTCTCTATAACTATGGATCAGAACTAAACTTTATTAATGAAAATGAAAAAAAGTAATCGAATACTGAATGAAGCTTCACGTTTTATGAATGATAATGATCTTCAATTACAATTGGCTGATAATTATCTTAAATTAAAAGAGTACAAAAAGGCCGAGAATTGCTTCCTGTTAGCTTCAAATATGATACCCGCCAGATTTATACCTCTTTATAGATTAGCTAAACTGTACGAAGAAACAAATCAAATTATTAAAGCTAGAAAAATTGCAAAAAAGATCCTCGCTAAACCAATAAAAATCACATCGACTGAGATAATAATGATAAGAGCAGAAATGAAAGAATTGTTGAAAATTAATTCGTAATTTTTTGGATTGATAAATAGAACCGGTAATGTATCAGATTTGGCGTTAGCCATACTTGCCCTGTATGCCAATCGGAACATTTAATAAAAAGCGGTAAAACTGGCACTAAAAACTTCACAATACCTACATTCACTCCACCAATAATATTGAAAGACGTAATTTGAGTCTCCGCATTCACCGAAAACGATTGAACCGAAAAACCATCTGTTATAGTAGAAGTTTGGTAGTATTGATGGCCATTCTGAGAATTTATTTTTGGAGCTAAATATAATCCATCTCTATTACAGCATTTGAAGATAAAATAATAAAGGAATATCGGGTAAAACATGGTTTGCAAAAAACTAGAAGGATAATGCATCCAGAATAAACTTTGTAAATTAACTTCGAACAAATCCAGTCATCTTACGTTAGATAAAGAAAAAACAGTATGGATTTACAGATAAAAGAAATGCAATTTGGCGTGCGGGAAAATGTGACCATCCCCGACCGTGATTTTTACAAAACAGTGGGAGAAGTGGGAATACGCAAAATGGTGAGCCGCCACTATGATTTATTGAGAGAATGCTCCATAAAACATTTATTCCCTATTGATGATAGAGAATTGGAACAATCGAAAACAAACTCGGCTGATTTTATGATTCAGATTTGCGGAGGCCCGGAGTATTTTAATCAGAACCGGGGAAGACCACGAATGGCCGATAGACACAAGGGTTTTTCGATAACTCCCGAAGGACGAATTGTGTGGCTCAATTGCTATAAACAAGCGCTGTTGGAACTTGGCGCACCCGACCACTTGACCCTTTCGTTTTGGGAGTACATTAATATTTTTTCTAACTGGATGGTGAATACGCAGGAAAAGTAATGAAGAGAATGTAGAAATGTAAGAATGTAGAATTTAGGTATGAACAATGCCTAATCCATATTATACCATTGGACCAGTAGTTTGAATGCTACTGCATTTTTGATTTTAAAGGCCGCCAGAAAAACATCTGGCGGCTTATTATTTTAATCAAATGCCCTTTTGCCATTCCTTCTTTCTTTGTATCTTTGCGGACTGTTTTTTAATGTATATAATTCAATAAATTTCTTCAGTCTATAATTCTTTAATTTCTTCATTCTACATTCTTTCATTTCTACATTCTTTCATATAATATTATGGCCGACGATAAAAAAGTTATTTTCTCTATGGTGGGAGTCAGCAAGGCTTTTTCTCCACAAAAAAAAGTGTTGAACAACATTTATCTTTCGTTTTTCTACGGAGCTAAAATTGGGATTATCGGGTTGAATGGCTCTGGTAAATCTACGCTGTTGAAGATTATTGCGGGTGTGGAAAAGACCTTCGATGGTGAGGTGGTGTTCTCTCCGGGCTACTCGGTGGGTTATTTGGAACAAGAACCACAGCTTGATCCAACAAAAACGGTGAAGGAAATTGTGCAGGAAGGTGTGCAGGAAGTGGTAGATATGTTGGCGGAATATGAACGCATCAACGAACAGTTTGCTGAGCCGGATGCTGATTTTGATAAGTTGATTGCGCGACAAGGCGAATTGCAGGACTTGCTGGACCACGCAGATGCATGGAATTTGGACAATAAACTGGAACGCGCTATGGATGCATTGCGTTGTCCGTCGGAAGAAGCGCTGGTTTCGGTACTTTCGGGTGGTGAACGCCGCCGGGTGGCTTTGTGCCGCTTGTTATTGCGTCAGCCAGATATACTTTTGCTGGATGAGCCTACCAATCACTTGGACGCTGAGTCGGTGGAATGGTTGGAACATTATTTGCAACAATATGCGGGAACGGTAATTGCAATTACCCACGACCGTTACTTCCTAGACAATGTGTCGGGTTGGATTTTGGAGCTCGACCGCGGCGAAGGTATTCCTTGGAAAGGAAATTACACCTCGTGGTTGGAACAAAAAACTGCTCGTATGGCAGGCGAAGAGAAACAAGCCAGCAAGCGACGGAAGACTTTGGAACGCGAATTGGAATGGGTACGCATGGCACCCAAAGCCCGCCACGCCAAAGGAAAAGCCCGTATTGAAGCCTACGACCGATTGATAAACGAAGACCAAAAAGAGAAGGAAGAGAAATTGGAAATCTTTATTCCCAATGGACCTCGACTTGGCAACAAAGTGGTAGAAGCGATAGGAGTTTCCAAAGCTTTTGGCGAGAAACTGCTGTTCGAGAATCTTGACTTTATGTTGCCTCCCAACGGGATTGTTGGAATTATCGGACCCAATGGTGCTGGTAAAACTACTTTATTTCGCTTGATGATGGGATTAGAAGGTGCCGACAAAGGTACTTTTGAAGTGGGTGATACAGTGAAGATTGGTTATGTAGACCAAAGTCACACGGACATTGACCCTGAAAAAACGGTGTATCAGGTGGTTTCGGGTGGAACTGATTTTATTCGCGTAGGCGGAAAAGAAATAAATGCGCGCGCTTATCTTTCGCGCTTCAATTTTGCAGGTGGTGATCAGGAAAAACTTTGCGGTATCCTGTCGGGTGGTGAGCGCAATCGCTTGCATTTGGCCATTACGCTGAAATCGGAAGCCAATGTATTACTGCTGGATGAGCCTACCAATGACATTGACGTAAATACTTTGCGTGCTTTGGAAGAAGGATTGGAAGCATTTGCCGGTTGCGCGGTGGTTATCTCGCACGACCGCTGGTTCTTGGATCGTATTTGTACCCACATCATTGCTTTCGAAGGTAACTCGGAGATATTTGTGTTTGAGGGTTCTTATTCGGAGTACGAAGAGAACAAAAAAATGCGATTGGGTGACGATACGCCGAAACGGATAAGGTTTAAGAAGTTGACAGTTTAAACAGTTGATAGTGGACAGTTGATAGTGGACAACGAAGATGTTTTATCGCTAACGTAAGATTTGATTTTGCGACATAGATATGTGATATCGTGACCAAGCGACGTGATTTATTGAGCAAGAGAAGCTATTTCGCTACTGATTTTATTTATATTGGCAGAACAACTCTTTATTTTTAATTCAAAAGTAGTTATTTCTAAACAATAGAATACTAAAAATGCGCTTCGCCGAACAAATCGGTGAAGCGCATTTTTCAATTATGAATTATGCATTTTTAATTATGCATTGATTTTATATTCCATCTTCTATATTCCAAACAAAAGCACGAATGCCCATACGCTCGGAGGTTTTGTCGAGGACACGTAAATCGTCAAGGATAGGTTTCACCTTTTCATCCTCCACCACAGTGATAATGGCGGTATTCAATGAGGGCCATGCATGGGTTCCAAAATGAGGCTCGCCTGTTTTGGTGCCGCGCCCAATCACCGATTCCCAACCGCTGAATCCTCTCACGTGATTGATCGACAAAATAGTTTGAACTTGTTCGTTATATGCTTGATCGAATGATATAAATATTGATTTCATTGTGTTTTAGAATTATAATATTAGTACTGAAACCCGAACAAATTATTGCTCTAATGCTTTTAATAAAGCTTGCTTTTTATTCTTTTTGTGCTTGCGTTTAACACCACTTGCAGCCACTAAAGTATAAATAACCGGAACTACAATCAAGGTCAAAACGGTTGAAACCGTTAAGCCACCAATAACGGTTACAGCCATTGGTTTCCACATTTCGGCACCTTGACCATGACTTACAGCCAACGGCATCATACCTAGAATAGCAGTTAAACTGGTCATCAATACCGGACGAAGACGTGATTTACCACCAGTAACAACCGCACGAATAATTCCATTACCACGTTCGCGGTTCAGGTTGATATAATCCACCATCACAATACCGTTTTTCACTACAATCCCGACCAACATAATTACACCCACAAAGGTCATTACGTTGAACGTAGTACCCGAAATCCAAAGTGCCAACACCACACCCGATATTCCAAAAGGTATAGAGAACATGATAATAAACGGATAAGTAACCGATTCGAACTGCGAAGCCATCACAACAAAAACTAGCAAAACAATAATCAGCAACAATGCTCCCAAATCGCCAAATGATTCCTGTTGATCTTTGAACGAACCAGCAATGGTAGTGTAAATTTCGGAAGGAATATCAACCTTTTTAAGTTCAGCTTTGATGTCACTCACTGCTTTATCAAGCGTTGTGCCCGACACCGTAGACGACACCGTAATGATCCGTTGACGATTTTTACGCTCGATAGTAGGCGGCGTGAAACGTTCCACAACTTTGCCTAAATCTTTCACGCGCAAAGCTTGTCCCTGAGGATTGTAAATAATTATGTTTTCAATATCCTCAATAGATTGGCGATATTCTGGAGCATAACCCACCACAATTGAATACTCTTCACCATCTTCGCGATAGAGCGAGGCTGTTAAACCATTGATACGATTATTAAGAAAATTGGATGCTGTACTGATATTTAATCCGTTCAATGCCAGTTTTTCGCGGTCAAAATCAACCTGGTATTCAGGCGTATATTCTTCGCGGCTAACAGTGGTATTTACCAAACCATTCACCTTGGATAAACGTTTTGAAATTTCAGCAGCTACTTTATCAGTCTGCTTGAAATCATATCCATAGATTTCAACATCCAATGTAGACTGACCACCCATCATACTCATTCCACCACCAGCGATAACCGTTGATTTGCGAATTTCCGGCATCCTATTGATATCACTACGAATGCTATCAGTAATCTCAAAAGCAGAGCGTGTACGACTTTTCAAATTCACTAATCTAAATGAAAACGTTCCTATATTACTTGAGTTTTTGCTGAATAACGAACCAAAAACGTTTTTACTGCTGGCTTGCCCAACACTAAAGTTCACCATATCGATTTCGGGATATTTCGTTTTCCATTCACTGTAAAGTTTCTGACAAATACTTTTGGTCAGCTCCATTCTTGTTCCAACTGGCAATTCTATTGTTGCTGAAATCATTCCACTATCCTGAGCAGGGAAGTTTTCGGTTCCCACCCAACCAACAGCAAGAGGTACAATACTCAGCACAAAAAACACTGAAGCAGTAGCCAATACTGTTTTTTTATGACGAACTGCCCAGTTTACCAACTGTGCATATTTATTATCCAATTTATCCAGAAAACGTTCGATAGGACCATAAATGGAATTAAAACTTTTACTCCGTCTTGGATTAAGTTCTAATAACTGTGAAGCCAGCATCGGAGTCAGCGTCAATGCGCAAATCATCGACACTGTAATAATAATTGTGACCATCCAACCCAATTGCGCAAACATAACACCTGCCATACCCGAAACCATCGTCAATGGAAGGAATACAGCAATAATTGTCAATGTAGATGCAACAATTGAAAGTCCAACCTCGTTTGTACCGTTCACGGCGGCAGTTTTTGGTCGGCTACCCCGCTCAATGTGTGTGGTAATGTTTTCCAATACCACAATGGCATCATCTACTACCAACCCAATGGCCAGCGACAAAGAACTAAGTGAAATAATATTTAATGTTCCACCGGTCAGCCCCAGATAAATAAATGCCGAGATTAATGAAATCGGAATCGTGAGAATAATAATTACAGTTGCACGCCAGCGCCCCAGGAAGAATAATACGACTATCATTACAAATATCAGCGCAAAAATCACTGTTTCGGCCAAACTTTCAATGGTCCGAATGATATTGTCAGAAGTATCGTTTATAACGCTAATCGTCACATCCGCTGGTAAGCTCTTCTGAATTTCAGGTAACATCTTTACCACTTCCTTGGCAATCTGAACGGTATTTGCTCCAGATTGCTTCTGAACGATGATAGCTGCACCCTGAACGCCGTTGGTATAACTTTCCTGCATGCGTTCTTCCTGTTTGTCGCTTATCACAGCCACATCAGATAATTTTATCGTTTTACCATTGAAATTTCCGACGACAATATTATTCATTTCAGAAGGATCTTTAAATTCCCCTTCTACACGCAAAGCATAGGTATCGCTACCCACATCCATAGACCCAGCCGGCGTATTGACATTTTCCATTCGTATATACTGTGCCAACGCTTCAATAGTCAAATGGTAAGCTTCAAGTTTGATAGGATCAACATAAACCTGAATTTCCCGTTGTGGAGCACCACTAATAGAAACAGAACCCACGCCATTGATACGAGCCAGCGGATTAGCCACTTTCGTGTCCAAAATTTTATACAATGCTGGTATGCTTTGAGTTGCTGTTGCCGAAAGCATGATTACAGGAATCATATCCGTACTCAATTTGAAGATAATTGGATTACCAGCACCAGCTGGCATAATGGATTTCACCAAATCCAATTTGTTACGAATGTCATTTGTAACGACATTCAAATCCAAGCCATAATCAAACTCCATAGTAATAATCGAACGATTTTCCCTTGAAGTTGATTTAATGTTTTTCAAATTTGAAACGGTATTCAAAGAGCTTTCAAGTGGCCGCGTAACATTTGTTTCAACATCTGAAGCACTAGCACCATTATAGGTTGTCATAACCATTATGGTGTTTGTTTCAATTTTAGGTAATAAATCTATTGGTAATTTATTGTAAGAGAAAAGCCCCAAAATAACCACCGCAATAAATATAATCGATGTCATTACCGGTTTTCTAACCGAACTTTCGTATAAACTCATAATTTCTAATTTACTATTAAATTATTTACTATATACCATTTGATAAGACATTGCAAGCAACATCACTTCGGTAAAGACTTTATTTAACCACATTCACTTTACTACCATCAACCAGTTTGGCTTGACCAGCTATTACGACTTGTTCACCAACCGAAAGTCCGGAAATGATTTCATATTCATTATCAATGCGACGACCTATTTCAACCTGTTTGAACTGAACTTTTCCATCGTTATAAATATAAACAAATTTAGCGCCTGAGCCGGCTTGTTTTACGATTGCCTGATCGGCAACAACAATTCCTTTGGCTTTTCCAAATTCAAGATTGACACGGGCAAACATACCCGGGCGAACTTTATTGCTGTTGTTATTCATTTTAATTTCTACCGAAAAAGTACGGGTACGATCGTCGATTACAGGATAAATCAAGCTTACATTTCCCTTGAATGATTGACCTTCGAATACGTCAAAAGTCACATTGATTGACATTCCTATTTTTATTTTGGAATAATAAGATTCTGAAACGTTTACGAGTAGCTTAACTGGATTGATTTGCATAATGGTCAACACAGGCGTTTGTCCTGAATACATATCGCCATTATCATAATTACGTGCAGTTACAATTCCACTCAATGGACTTAATAAGAACGTATTTTCACTCATGTTTTTCAAATTTGTTTGAGCCACATCCAATTGAAGTTTGGCATTATCCAATTCTTGTTGTGACGCACCGCCTACCTTGAAAAGTTCTTGTGCTCTTTTGTAGGTTCTTTTTACATTTTCTATTTGAGTTTCGAGGTTCGAAAGATTGGCCACATCCATCTGCACCAATTTTTGTCCTTTACTAACGTTTTGTCCAACTTCCACCATTATATCGCGAATACGTCCTGGGCTAGATGGCGCAATGCTATTTTTGGCCTGAGGCTGTACGGTAGCGGTCAGTTCCAATTTCTGTTCAATTTCGCGTTCGGAAACTTGTTGTAGTTTAACTGTGGAAATCTCAGCCTCTATCTTTGTTTCGGTTTTTGGTTTATTGCATGAGCTGAGTCCAATTGCAAAAGCACAAACCACAATGCTTAGTTGTTTCATTCTTTTCATTTGTAAATTATTTTTCAATTATTAATTATGAATTGTGTTTTTATTTCGTATTCTTGCTCAGTAATTTTTCCAAATCTGCCTTTGCTGATAAATAGTCAAAAATAGATTGATTGTACATTAAACCAGCCTGAATATATGATAGTTCTGAGTTTGACAAATCGAGATAAGTGCTTGAACCTACTTCATACATTTTCTTTGAAATAGAAACTGCTTTCTCAGCTTGGCGTAAACCTTCTTTGTTCGATTCAATTTTTCCGATTGCTTTCTTTATATTGTCCAAATAAGACAAAGTTTGTAACTCAAGACTCCTACGTAAATTATCACGTTGGTATTTCATTTCATCAATTTGTATTTGCAACTGTTTTTCTTTGTACACCCTTGCTCCACCCTGAAATAACGGGATATTTAACTGCAAAGCAACTGTAGAAGTCGGGAACCACTTCAGCGCAACAGCATCGTTTGCCATTGCCATGTACATGTAATTATAACTAGCAGCTAATGTTGGCCACCAATTTGTTTTCTGAATTTTCAATCCATGATTTAATTGTTTGGTTTTTAAATCAAACTGATTTAAATCGGTATTGGTATTCAAGGTTGTGGTATCAATAGATAAAACATCTCCGTACATTTTTGTTTCAAAATCGGACAAACTACCTATTACTTTTAATCCTATAAACATATCTACGCCCATCAGCATTTTCAATTGTAGAATGCTCATGTTTACGGCACTTTCCGCTGTTACTAGATTGGATTCCGCATTCCGTACTTGAACATCTGCACGTATCCATTCGAATTCGGAAACCGTTCCTTGCTTAAATTTATTTTGAATAATTCGAGCATTTTCTGAAGTATTATTAAAGCTACGCTTGAAAACGTTATAAGAATCTTGTGTCAATAAAATCCCATAAAATGCCTTTGTAACTTGATTAATCAATGAGATTTTTGAGGAACGTGCGGATTCAAGTGCAAGTTGCGCATCCAACTCAGACATTTGTAACGATGCCCAAAGTGTTGGAGCGATAATTGGAATTGACGCAGAAATACCCGCATTTAAGGTATTGTCCTGGCCCATTTCAAATCCATCTGGATTGGCAGGAACTCCTGGAATAGTAAAAAAAACTTTTTGCTTTTTTATAGCTCTTTGATAAGAACCTGAAGCGGCAATTGTGGGGAACAATGCTGCAAACTTCTCCTTCTTAGAGTAGTCAACACGCTCAATTTCTTTGTCGGCAACTTTTATTGTCGGACTTTCGCTCATCGCAATTTCCAATGCTTTGTTCAATGACACTGTTAAAGTGTCTTGAGCTTTCATTTTTCCAATAGGAATAAGACAAACAATTGCCATTACCATTGTTATTCTTCTATTCAACTTTATTGTAATCATAAATATTTAAATTAGTCTGATTATTAACTTCTTTCTAACTACCACTTACTGTTAGCTATTTATCTTGCTCTTCTAAGTATTTCAATCCCTTTTCATTGGCAATTAAATGCACCATCAAATCAAAAAAGAAATCTAAAAGCCTTTTTTTTGTGTATTTTTTAGAAGATTGTTCCATCAATTCAAATGTATTCTTAATTTGTACAGAATGAAATAACGAAATTAGCTCAATATCCAAATTTTCGCGATAGTAACCTTCGGCTATACCTTGTTTTAGATTCATCACAAAACCAAGTTTCATTTCTTGAGTTTTTATCAATTCGTGTTTCTCATAAACTTTTGGATAGTATTTTTGTAAATCGAAACACATAGTTTGTGATTCAATTTCTACGTTTTTCTTTATTTCTTTAATTATAATTGTCAGTGATTCGATAGCATTCTTGTCTTTAAACAACTTTTCAAATCGTTCATATTTTATTTTTTTCTGAAACAAAAGTACTGCATCTACCAAATCTTCTTTTTGAGTAAAATGAGTATAAAATGTTTTTTTGGAAATATGTATTTCACCACACACATTATCTATTGAAACACTTCGTATTCCAAATTGCTCAAACATTTTACAAGATGTTTGTATAATAATTTCTTGGAGATTATGCATAATTAATTAGAAGTCGTTTCAAAGACTGCAAAATTAATCAAAATTTATTCAAAACAGCATATGTTTCTTTTATATTTCTACTTCACTCTAAAAATCACAATTTATATTGTTCATCATCAGCCAATTTGCCACGAATACTGGAAACTATATCGTACTAATAGTTTTTAAGTTTCCAAATAAGAAAAAAAAAGACCTTGAAAACAATTTTCAAGATCTTTTTATATATTAAAAAATCAATTATTTATTCCAGAACCTTCTTAAAAACGAAAAACCTGGAACATTATATTCATTAGTGTGATAATTTTTATCATAGCCATAACCATAACCTGTTTTTTCATCCGTTCCATTCAAAATTACGGCCATGTTTTTCAGTCTCTTGTTTTTGTAAATATCAGTAATTAAATCGCACATATCACGCGGTGTGTAATTTTGACGAGCAACAAAAACACAATTATCAATCAGCCTATTAAGCAAATAAGTATCGGAAACCAGCCCTACTGGAGAAGAATCGAGTATAATATAATCATACTCTTTTTTAAGTTCTAAAATCAAATCATCTAATCTTGTACTCATCAATAGTTCAGCAGGATTTGGTGGGATAGGACCTGCTGGGATTACGTTCAGAAATGGGTGAAAACCTGACGGAATTATTATGTCATTGCTTTTCATTTCTGGATTAGATAAATAGACACTAATTCCTTTTTCCTTTGAAATGTGCATATATTCACCTAGCATGGGCTTACGAACATCCAAACCAACCAAAATAACTTTCTTTTTAAGCAAAGCAAAAGACATGGCCATATTTATGGAAGTAAATGACTTTCCTTCACCTCCAATACTTGATGTTACCAAAATAACAGGTGATTCTTTGCCACCAAGCATAAATTGCAGATTCGTTCTAATAAGTCGAAACATTTCAACGATTGGAGTAGTTTTACCTTCCCTTACAGCCACCCTTTCCAAGTCCTTACTTAACACGACCGAGCCCAAAAACGGTGCTTTTACCAACTGTTTAAATTCTTTCTTATTGGAGATTTTATTATTTAGCATTTCCAATAAATAGATAATACCAATTGGAATTATTACTCCTATTATAAGTGCCAAAATAAATATAATCATTCTTTTTGGTGCAACTGGCATAATCGATGTATAAGCTGCATCTAGAGTTTTGGCAGAAGGAGTCGTACTTGCTAGGCTCAAGGCATTTTCCTCTCGCTTTTGAAGTAAATATAAATATAGCTTTTGCTTAATTTCTTGTTGTCGTTTAATTTCAAGAAATTCGCGTTCTTGTGTTGGTACATCTTTAATTTTGGACGCAAACTGAGCATCTTTCCCTATTACATCGTTTTTAGCTATCTTAAGACCATCTTTTATGCTTCCAATGCTAGCAATAACACTCCCACGCAGCGCTTTTAACTGTTCTTCCAATTGCGTTATAACAGGATTTTTGTCATTGGTAGTGCGCATTAATTTCATGCGTTCTAACAATAATTTATTATACTCCTGCATCAATTCCAATAAGGACTTATCTTCTATACCCAAATTTGCAGGTACCAAATTATATTTATTCTTATTGTCCTTTACATAAGTTTCAATATAGCTCACCAAATTAAGTTGGGTTTCGAGTTCCGCTAATTTCTTATTATACTCACTTGAAGATTCAAGAAATATAGTAGCTTCGGAAGAAATATCTGTCAAACTATTTTTCTTCTTATAGCTTTCAACACTTAATTCCACATTCAGCAGGTCAGCACTTATCAACTTTAAACGTTCTTGAACAAAATCAGCTGTATTACTGGCAATCATATTTTTGTCTATAATTGCATCTTGATTATATAATTCAATCAATTTATTCAGGATAGTTTCGGACTTAAATTTATTAGACGAAACAGTAGTTACACTGATTGCATTTGATTTCTTATTTATTGAGGCAACTTTAATTGACGAGCAGAAGCTTTCAGTCAAATTTCGTAAGGGATAAGCAATAATCTTTAATGATGTTCCAACTTTTATCTCAGAAATCTGTCGAAATCTCATCAAACCCAATGAAGTATTTATTGGGTTGTTGAAGTCAGTTAAAATGTAAGTCTCTTCAATTTTCCCTGATTTAAAATCTACTTTATAGCCTTTTTCATTGTGCTTAATTTTAAACTCTACTTGATTTTTCACAGTGTCATTGAAAGTCAATGGCAGAATTAATTTAAGTGGCGTAACTGGATATAGCTCTTCATACCTAAACCCATTTTTAATATAATACTCTGTTTCAATATTAAGAGATTGAATTACCTTAAGCATAATTGACTTTGAGGTCAAGACTTGAATTTCATCTTCTACTTCTTTGGAAGTAGAGCCTGGTATTCCCATACCTTCAAGCATTGACATATCAAGCATACCACCGCCAGCTTGATCTTTACGTAGCAATATAGTAGTTTGAACTTGATACTGTACATTCTTAAATTTCAAATATATATAAGCAATTGCAAAACAGAAAGCAATTGATAAAGCAAACCAATACCACATCCGAAGATATTTAAATATGATTTGCCTGATATTAATATCCTCGCTAACTAGAACCTCTAAACTTGGTGGTGCAATAGTATGAACATTAACAACATCATTGTTTTTTATAGTAGTATTTGGGTTTGGGTTTTCCATTTTTTTTGTTTTATAATTTCAGAAATAAATCAAAAGATATTTCTTGAAATTTTATTATTTAGTAATCGAATATACAATTGAAAAGGTGGTAACTAAAGTTGCTAATGAAGAAATATACAACGATGTATTTTGCGATGCTATTGATTTAACTGAATTGGGCTCTATATAAATAACATCGTTTTGTTGGAGGTAATAATAGGGTGATTTTAAGGCTTCGTCGGTATTAAGATTTAATCTAACAAAATCAAGTTTGCCGTTATTTTCACGCAATATCAATACATTGTCTCTTTTACCATAGATAGTCAAATCGCCGGCTAAACCTAAAGCATCAAGCAATGTAACGCGCTCATTACTGATGGCATATTGCCCAGGTCGCAAAACTTCACCCAAAACTGTTATTTTATAATTCATGAATTGAATTGTAACAATAGCATTTTTAAGATAAGGAGCTAGTTGATCGTTGAGATAATTTATGGCTTGAGATTTTGTTAATCCACTCAATTTGATTATTCCAATAACTGGAAAATTTATATTTCCGTAAATATCAACTAGATAACCCTGCATTTGAGGAGATGCATACAATTTATCACTTCCTGGAGTGGCATACGACACCAATGGGAGATTAAAAGGAGCTACAGCATTTGGGTCTAAACCTGTCACCGTAATCGACAACAAATCACCGACACCTATTAGTGCTTCGTGTGCTTTATTAAATGACAAATTGATAGAATCGGCAGACTTAGAATTTATACCATAAAAGTATGCGATTTTTTTTTGTGAAGTACAACTATAAAAAACAAGAACAAATAAAACTAGTAAATAAGGACAATGTCTTCTCATGTGGAAATTATTAGTTAAAATGTATTGGCGATCGTATGCTGATATTTATAATTGAATATTTAAAATTCCAAAATAATAGATTTTTTTAATTTGGGCACAAAAATACTCAAAACCTAAACAATATGCAAACTTATAGGATGAATAGATGAAAAACACTTAAATTAAATGGGTGAATTTGTTCATTGATAAAAATATCGTTTAATTTGTAACAGATAATCAACTTTTTAAGACAAAACAATTCACTTTAAGTAAATAATCTATAAGTATCCCGTTTTCATAGAACGTAAAAAAAACGATATTCGTATATTAAAAAAAAAATGGTGGATTAACGATAAATCACGTACAAAAAAATGAATAACATGCCATTAGATTATATCCAATCAAATCAGAGTCGATTTCTTGATGAACTTTTTAGTTTGATTAAAATACCAAGTGTTAGTGCGCACAGTCATCGACAACCAGAGATTCTGCAATGTGCAAAGCAATGGCAAAAACTATTACTTGAAGCTGGAATGGACAATGCTGAAATACTTGCAACTAAAGGAAATCCAGTTGTTTTTGGCACAAAACATATACACAACTCATATCCCACAATAATGGTTTATGGACATTATGACGTGATGCCGGCTGAACCTTTGGAATTATGGGATTCGAACCCTTTTGAACCTGAAGTTAGGGATGGGAAAATTTATGCACGCGGTGCAGACGATGATAAAGGTCAATCATTTATGCATTTAAAGGCATTTGAATACCTATTAAAATCAAATTTGCTAAAATGCAATGTAAAATTTTTAATTGAAGGAGAGGAAGAAATTGGATCACCTAGTTTGGAAGATTTTTGTAATGAAAATAAAGAAATGCTCAAATGCGACAATATTTTAGTATCAGATACAAGTATGCTTTCAGCAGATATTCCGAGCATTACAACAGGTCTTAGAGGTTTAGCATATTGGCAAATTGAAGTGACTTCTGCTTCTCGCGATTTACATTCTGGAATCTTTGGTGGTGCCGTGGCCAACCCAATCATGGAATTGAGTAAGATTCTGGCACAACTTGTAAATTCTGATGGGAAAATTACAATTCCACATTTTTACGATAATGTGGAAGATATTTCTGATTATGAACGAGAATTGATAGCTCAAATTCCATTTGATGAAGAAGTTTACAGGAATAATTTAAATATTAAAGCCGTTTTTGGAGAAAAAGGGTTTAGTACAATCGAAAGAACAGGAATACGACCAGCCTTAGATATTTGTGGAATTTGGGGAGGTTACGCTGGAGAAGGAGCAAAAACGGTTCTTCCGTCAAAAGCATACGCTAAACTTTCGGCTCGATTAGTTCCAAACCAAAGATATGAAGAAATTGCAGTTTTGGTTGGCAGCTATCTTAAAGAGATTGCACCTAAATACATTGACATTAAGGTAACCACACTTCACGGTGCTGAAAGTTATGTTTGTCCAATTGATTCAAAAGCTTACAAAGCAGCTGAAAAAGCATATACAAAAGTTTTTGAAAAAAAACCGCTTCCAGTAAGACGCGGAGGAAGTATTGGAGTAATTCCGGTGTTCGAGAAAGTATTGAAAGTAAAACCAATTTTGATGGGGTTTGGACTTGAATCTGATGCCATACATTCACCAAATGAAAATTTCCCGTTAGATTTATTTTATAAAGGAATTGAAGCGATAGTGGAGTTCTATCATGAAATTTCAAATTAAGATTTTTATCAAATTCACTAAAAATAAAAACCAAAACAATCAAAAAAAAATCTTATAGTGCTGTATAAGTGACATTTAAGTCTAAACCAAAACATTTTAATGATTTTTAAAAAAAATAGTTTCAAAATTATTTTGTCATTACAAAAGAATGCACTAAGTTTATTGCACTTTAGAAATCACAATAATATAAACAATTCTAATACTTAATGTCATGACTAAAACGATAACATTCAATGAATTACGCAGAGTAAAAGATGCGCTGCCAAGTGGTAGTATGACCAAGATTGCTGAAAAACTTGGTCTGGAAAAAGAAACAGTGCGTAATTATTTCGGTGGACACGACTACAAAGATGGTAAAAGCTGTGGAGTTCACATTGAGCCAGGGCCAGACGGAGGTTTAGTAATGTTAGATGACACTCAAATTTTAGATTTGGCTCTTCAAATTATTGAAGACCAAAAATCTTAACTATCAAAAGGAAATTTAATGGAAGCAGTGATATTATTTCACTGCTTTCTTTTTTATGAATTGAAATTACAAATATTTTATAATCATTCATTTGCAATGAAATAAATAAAGCATTGTATAACTATGAATTGAATTGTATAAATATATAGTTCTACTTTTAATCAATATAGTCCAATTGACAACAAATGATTTTACCTGATGCCTTTGTAAGAAAAACAAAAACCATTTTAGGACCCGATTTCCACTTATTTGAAACTGCACTTGAAGGTATTCCTCCTACAAGTATTCGTGTGAATGATAAAATTGATTATCATCCTTCAGATGAACCTGTTGCATGGTGTGAAAAAGGATATTATTTAAAAGAACGACCACTTTTCACTGCCGATCCATTGATTCATTCGGGTGCCTATTACGTTCAAGAGGCAAGTTCAATGTTCTTGTATCAAGCTGTAAAACAACATTTTCCGAATGCACACACGGTGTTGGATTTATGTGCGGCTCCAGGTGGAAAATCAACGCTTTTGACCCAAGCATTACCCGACAGCAGTCTTTTGGTAAGTAATGAAATTATTCGCTCAAGAGCTTATATATTGGCAGAAAACCTCATAAAATGGGGCAATGCAAACGTTGCTGTGACTAACAATGAACCAAAAGATTTTGAGAATCTACCCGCTTTTTTTGATGCAGTAGTTATTGATGCACCATGCTCAGGTGAAGGTATGTTTCGCAAAGACGCAGGTGCTATTCAGGAATGGTCGGAATATAATGTCACTTTGTGTGCTCAACGACAACGTGAAATAATTACTTCAGTTTGGGATACTCTGAAAACAGATGGAATTTTAGTTTACAGCACATGCACTTTTAACAGAGAAGAAAATGAGGAAAATGTGCGTTGGATCTGTGAGGAAATGGGTGCAGATTTATTGACCATCGATTTAAATGGAAATGAGGACATTACATCGAGTGACTTTGGATATCGGTTTTATCCACATAAAACGCGAGGAGAGGGATTTTTTTTATCTGTAATCCGGAAAACATCAAATACACCACGTGCCAAGAAAAATAAAGATGAAAATAAAAAATCAACAAAAGCAGTAAATAAAAATAGCATTCCGACGTTATCACTTATAAATCCCGAAAAATGGGTTATTGTAGAGGAAGAAAATCTAACAAAAGCTTACGATAAGGATAGATTATCTGACTTTAAGCTAATCAACAGTCAATTAAAATGTATGCATTCGGGTATTTTATTGGGTGAAACAAAAGGTTCAGATTTTATTCCATCAGCTTGTATCGCATTATCAAAGAATTTGAACAAAGAAAGTGTGGAAAATGTAGAAGTTGATTACAAAACAGCCATATCATTTTTAAGAAAAGAAGCCATTCAGTTACCACAAACAAATCGTGGATATCTTTTAATTCGCTATAAAGGGCAAGCTTTGGGCTGGGTAAAAAACGTAGGAAATAGGTGCAATAATCTTTACCCAACAGAATGGAGAATTAGAATGAATATTATTTGAACAAAATTAGTTACTATTATAACCACTTATGAATCTGCTATTTCTGGGCACAGGAACCTCTACTGGAATTCCACAAATTGGATGCAAATGTAATGTTTGTACTTCTAAGAATGAAAAAGACAAACGGTTACGTGCTTCGGTATTAATAACCGCTGGAAATAAGAAAATCCTCATTGACTGTGGCCCTGATTTTCGTCAGCAATTACTGACTTACAAAGTAGATCGAATTTCGGCCGTTTTACTCACTCATGAACATTATGATCATGTGAGCGGACTAGATGATTTGCGACCTTTGGGAAAAGCTGAAGTGTATGCCGAGAAAAAAGTGATTACCATTATTGAACGAAATATGCCTTATTGTTTTAGTGAAAATAAATATCCTGGTGTTCCTTTAATACATTTACACGAAATAAATGAGAATGAGTTCGTTATTGAAGATTTAAAAATACAACCAATCAGAATTATGCATGCTAAACTACCAATTCTGGGATTTAGAATTGGAAACTTAGCATATTTAACTGATGTAAAAACGATAGATGACGCATCAATTGAACAACTTAAAAATTTGGATGTTTTAGTATTAAATGCACTTAGAATCAATAATCACATATCCCATCTATCACTTAGCGAAGCATTAGAATTAGCTGGTAAAATTGGGGCAAAAGAGACTTATTTTACTCATATAAGCCACGATATGGGTTTACATGATGTGGTGAATCAAACATTACCAGAAAATATCCAATTTGCTTACGATGGAATGACGTTGAATATTTGACAGTTAGCTTTAAAAACTGATTTTATTAATACAAAACTGATTTCTGACTATTACTGAGAATACTTATGAAAACATACAAGATAAAAATATTACTTATAGTATGGGGAACTGTATTACTTGCATCGTGTACCAACCTGCTGTACACCAGCTTGGATGTATTGCGACCCGCAAAGGTAGCATTTGATGCTGAAGCCAAGAATTTGCTAATTGTAAACAACACCGTTGTTCAACCACCAGAAATAGGTCATGTTACACAATTACTACATGAAAACCCTAGAAATATACTGCTCCAATCTGATAGTCTTTCAATATTTTGTTTGGGTGCATTAACAGAAGAATTGAATGGGAAAAATTTCTTTTCATCGGTTCTATTAATTCCGGAATCAAAAAACAAAGGAGGTAATTTCAATTTAATCAGTCATTTGAGTGCTGACAGTGTTCATGATTTATGTTTTTCACAACAAACTGATGCAATACTATCTCTTGATAAAATAAAAGTCAATGATGATTTATCAGAATTCTATCTTACAGAAACCGGCACTTTTTTATCAACATTGGAAGTAAAATACGAAACCTCGTGGAGTATTTATTATCCTAACAAACCCGAAATTGCAACTATTCAATTTAAAGATACTATTTATTGGGAGTCTGAATCCTATTTCCGTAAAAAAGGGATGAGCGAACTACCAAATAGAGGGGATGCCCTTGTAGATGGAGCTTTGAATGTGGGTCAAAAATCAGTTAATCGATTCGTTCCTTATTGGGAAAAAGCAGATCGTTACTTTTTCAATTCACATAACAAATTGATGAAAAAAGGCATGGATTCCATTTATGTTAAGAACTGGAAAAGTGCAATTGAATATTGGGATTTGGCAATGAAGAAAACCAAAAGCACACTAACTAAAGCACATGCTGCCAATAATATAGCCATTGCCTACGAAATATTGGGAGATATTGATAAAGCTTTGGAATATGCCACACAATCGTATTATTCGCTTGGTACACTCTCATTTGTTGATTATGATTCTTTTTTTAGAGTTGCAGAATACATTAATGTATTAACACAGAGAAAAAAAGAAATTGCAACACTAAAGATACAACTAGGAGAAATATAATTACTTATTCATCAGATAATTAAACGATAGATAACCATTAAAAACTTAAACATGATAACAACAAATGATGAACAAACGTTAGTAAAAAAGGGAATTTCAACTCAACAAATTGAGGAACAGCTAAAATCGTTTGTAACAGGATTTCCATTTTTAGAAATTCGAAGTGTAGCGGAACCAAACAATGGTATCGTGATAGTTTCCGAAGAAAAAATTCCTTCATTGCTTGACGAATGGGAAAAATATCTGAAAACTGACGCATCGATACTAAAATTTGTACCAGCCTCGGGAGCTGCCAGTCGTATGTTTAAAGATCTTTTTGAATTCCTAGAAAAAGAAGGCTACGAACCAGAAAATGCATTTGAAAAGAAATTCTTCAGTGAAATTGAAAATTTTGCTTTCTACAATGATTTGAATAATATATGTATCAAAAATATCGGACTATCAATAAATGAACTTATTGACAATAAACAATATAAATCAATTGTAGAAAATTTATTGGATGAAAAAGGACTCAATTACGGTTCACTTCCAAAAGGATTGTTGAAATTTCACTCCTACCCTACCGAAAAGCGTACTCCTACTCAAGAACATTTGGTTGAAGGAGCACTTTATGCTTCGGCATCAGATAGAGTTAATATACATTTTACAGTTTCAAAAGAACACCGTGGATTGTTTGAAACTCATTTGAATGAAACAATTGCTGCTTATGAAAAGTATTTTGGAGTGAAATATCAGGTAAGTTTTTCGGAACAAAAACCCAATACTGACACAATTGCCGCCGATGAAAACAATGAACCTTTCCGCGACAAAGATGAATTGGTATTCCGCCCAGGTGGTCATGGTGCACTTATTGAAAACCTGAATGATTTGAACGGCGATGTTATTTTCATCAAAAACATAGATAATGTTGTGCCCGATTCATTGAAAGAAATCACTGTAAAATACAAAAAAGTGATTGCTGGTTTGTTGGTTAAACTTCAAAAACAATGTTTTTCCTATTTGCACGAGTTGGAAAATGAGTCCATTTCTCATGCCAAATTAGTTGTGATTTCCCAGTTTTGCGAAGCTCGTTTGAATAATCATCACGAAAACATCAATTCGCTTTCAGTTGAAGAGTTGAGAAATTATCTAATCAAGAAATTAAATAGACCAATGCGAGTTTGCGGCATGGTTAAAAATGTAGGTGAGCCAGGTGGTGGTCCATTTCTTACTGTAAATGAGGATGGAACGGTATCTCCACAGATTTTGGAAAGTTCACAGATTGACATGACCAATCCAGCAGAGAAAGAGAAAATGTTGAATTCCACACATTTTAATCCTGTTGATTTGGTATGCGCAATAAAAAATCACAAAGGTGAAAAGTTTAATTTACTGCAATTTGTAGATAAAAAAACTGGGTTCATCTCGTTAAAGTCAAAAAGTGGTAAAGAGCTTAAAGCGTTGGAATTACCCGGCCTTTGGAATGGAGCTATGAGTGATTGGAATACTATTTTTGTTGAAGTACCCATCGAGACATTCAATCCAGTAAAAACCGTAAACGATTTATTGAGACCACAACATCAATAAAACCAAATACATTCACTAAAAAACTCCCAAATACCAATTTGTATTTGGGAGTTTTTTTTTTAAACTTGAGAAATTATTTTTTCATACTCAGATATTATTCATTAAGTTTTCGTAATTGCCAATATGGGTCATGATCATAAAATGAAATCTTACGATTTTCGGGCATTTCGGGTATTAAAGATTTCATATTTGTAACTGTGAGAATAATAATTTTTAAATCCCACCAAAAATTCCAGTTCTCAATATACTCAATATCATATTCCACTCGTTTCTCCATTTTCCAGAGTTCATCGGTTTCACCCCGATATCCATTTACTTGTGCCCAGCCAGTAATACCTGGTTTTACATAATGTCTAACTTGATAAATATCAATCAGTTCAGAATACATTGTAGTGTGTTTTAGCATGTGCGGCCGTGGTCCAGAAATTGACATGTGACCAAGAAAAACATTAACGAATTGGGGTAGTTCATCTATATTCGTCTTTCGAATAAATTTGCCCAAAGGTGTTATACGGCTATCATGATCTGTTGCCTGTTTAGTATCGGCAAGATCATTCACTTTCATACTTCTGAATTTATAGCAATTAAATATCCTATTATTTAAACATGTACGTTTCTGTATAAACAATATTGGTCCTTTAGAACTCAATTTTATCATTAGAGCAATGATTGGGAAAAGCCAAGAAAGTAACAAAACTATTACAATACTTGAAAATACGATATCAAACAATCGTTTTAGCAATCTAGCATTGGCATTATCAAGCGGGATTTCTTGTGGATTTATTAATGTCAGATTTTCAAATGATTCCATCTCTGCACGGCTTCTGTATAAAGGCATATTCTCAGGAATGAATCGAATTCTGATTCCTTTCTTATTGCAAATGCGAAGATATTCTTTTCCTTTAAACCTATCATCGTATATAGAAAGTGTAGCAAACACGATATGAATCTGGTGTTTGTCTATTAAATTTTCTAAATCCTCAGAACTACCCAAAACCTCATTATCACTACAATTCTTCTCATTCACAAATCCTATAAATTTAAATCCTAACAACGGATTATTGTCAATTATTTTACGCAAATACTGACCTGTTGGATTATTTCCAATAATAAGTGTTTGATTTACTGAAAATTGACTTATTCTTAGAATTGCTTGAGATTGATATTTCAGCCAATAAAAAACCAATTGTCCAACATAAAAAAACAGAAAATGACTAATGAAATATAGATTTGAAAAACTGGGTGTGAAAATTACATATTCAATGATTGCTGAAACAATTATGAATACTGACATCCGCTTACTAATACGGTTAAGCCTAGCTTTGAAGCCATTGCGCAAAAACAAATTTTTCTTAGAGAAAAGCGAGTAAGTTGTCAATAAAGAAAGATTTGCTTCCAAAAGACTAAAAGATATGTTAGGAGTATCCCCAATTGAGATTGCAGATGAAAATATATATGCAAAGAAAACTGCTGCATTAAGAATACACATATCAAAAATAAAATCAAGTGATAAAAATTCATTTTCTCTTGTTTCCATAATTTCTAGTTTTGAAATCATTAATTTCAAATAATTGCTCAACATTGATAATGATTAGTGTCAATTATCAATAAAAATAAATTTGAAAATCGTAATTTAAAATTTCACATTGATTTTAAATCTTCAAAACATTAGCATTTTCCAATCTTTTAGTATAATAATTTCAAGGTCAGTATACTTAAAATTTTGTTGATTAAAATTTTTTCATTGTTTTTACTTAGTTGTTTTCAATGGTGAAATTAGTGTATAAATCACAGCCATTCAACAGTGGAAACGCTATAAAACAGCTAGGAAAAAAACTAAAAAGTGAGGAGTAATCAATAGGATTTTTACTAAACAATACAGGAAATCACCTATAGGAAAATACTTAGCTATATAAGGGATTAAGATATTGGGCGGGAATAACTATAACTATACAGCTTGTTATCAACTGTTTATGCGGGAGTATTACAGATGAAGATTGAACAAATTGTATAATAATAAATTTTGTGGCTTTATGAAAGGTTAATTGATTGCTAATAATTAGTGTCAGAAAGAAAACACCCTATTTTTTTCAACAATCTTATTGATCCAAAATGATTCAATTTCATTTCGGTCTTATTTTGATTTATTTCGTTGTGTTTTGTGAACAAATTATCAATCA
>Ga0247844_1002732_pt1 | contig 28000 bp, 31 predicted proteins | sample LaCtaG_FD_192421 | JGI IMG/M metagenome (GOLD analysis project Ga0247844, IMG submission 192421) | Freshwater microbial communities from meromictic Lake La Cruz, Castile-La Mancha, Spain - LaCruzMarch201714.5m_1 | ecosystem: Environmental > Aquatic > Freshwater > Lake | place: Spain: Castile-La...
AACATCTCAGGTCATATTGTGGACGAGAAACACATTCTAAAAAAATAATATAACAAATTTACAAAAGTAACCCTGTATTTTCTACTGGGTATATAAAATGTGGGCAATTGATAGGTTTTTGTTGTCAAAGGAGAGTATTAAAGGCTAATAAAAAGAAGACCTTAGCTTTTTTTCGGAAGAGAATAAATCTTCTAGTGGGAGCAAATTTTATGTTAGATAAACTATTTATTATTATTTTTCTTTTATTAGGTTCAGGCTTACTACAAGCAGAAGATATTCAAAAGAAAGATCTAGAAATATGTCCTTTACTTAAAGGGCAGTTCATTGTGAATTCAAAATATTTTTTAAAAATTGAGCAGGAAAAATCCAGCTGCTCAGAGTTAGTTGTAAAAAAACGTTTAGTTAGTTCAATTAAAACTAATACTGAGATGAAAATTATTTTAGATAATAAAACCTGTGGTACTGAATTTTTTAGCTATGAGAAAAATGAAAAATTAAAAAAAATGGCAAATGGTCAACGCATCTGTGTTTTATGGTCCATGATGAGCGATAAATTGAGGGGACTGGCCTATGGTTTTAAGGATGAAAAAAAAACGGGCACACTACTATCCTTTGCTGAATACAAATGGACGACTGTTTACGAAGAGATCGTATTAAAAGAAACCTTTTATGATTACAGTCAGGATCAATACTTTTTACAGTATTTTTATGTTATCCCAACATCAAATCCCTAAAAAAATCATTTAATTTTTAAGTGAGTGAACTTTTAAAAAATTCTCTATTTAATCTTGCAATGTGAGAGACATCAATTCCTTTAGGGCAGACAGCTGAGCATTCGTAGTGGTTTGTGCAGGCACCAAAACCAAGTTCATCCATTTTTTTCACCATATTGCGTGCACGTTCCTTTGATTCTGGATCGCCCTGAGGCAAAAGTGCCAGTTGAGAAACCTTTGCACCTACAAAAAGCATGGCAGATCCATTTTCACAGGCCGCCACACAGGCTCCGCAACCAATGCATTGTGCGGCATCCATGGCCTCGTCGGCCACAACTTTAGGTATTAAAATGGCATTTCCATCTGGGGCATTACCAGCATTTATGGAAACATAGCCTCCAGCAGCGATAATTTGATCAAAGGCTGATCTATCCACCATCAGGTCTTTCACAACAGGAAAAGCGCGTGAGCGCCATGGTTCAATGACTACTTCGTCTCCGTCCTTAAATTCTCTCATGTGTAATTGGCAGGTGGTGGTTTTATCCCGTGGGCCATGGGCCACGCCATTAATCATACAACTACACATTCCACAAATTCCTTCTCGGCAATCGTGATCAAAGGCCACGGGATCATCACCCTTTTGAATGAGTTCTTCGTTAAGGAGGTCGAGCATTTCTAAAAAAGACATTTCAGGAGAGACATCATCAAGATCATAGTTAGTCATGGCACCTTTTGATTTTGCATTTTCCTGGCGCCAGATTTTTAATTTGAGTTTCATGTTATATATCCTATTTTTGTAATATTTATTTTATTTATAGCTTCTCTGAGAAAGTTTAATATTTTCAAATTTTAATTCTTCCTGGTGGCGAATTGCTTCTTTACCATCACCTTGATATTCCCAGGCAGCTACGTGGCAAAATTGATCGTCATTTCTTAGGGCCTCATTATCAGCAGTTTGAAATTCCTCTCTGAAATGTCCTCCGCAGGATTCCTTTCTTTCCAGGGCATCTCTTGCCATTAATTCACCCAGTTCAATAAAATCAGCTAGGCGCTGAGCCTTAAAGAGTTCTGTATTTGTCCCAGTAGATTTTCCAGGAACGCGAACGTCATTCCAAAATTCTTTTTTTACTTCCTGAATATCTTTAATGGCCTTTTGTAATCCAGCTTCATTTCTGGCCATGCCCACTTCGTCCCATATAATTTTTCCAAGTTTTTTATGGATTTGATCCACGGTTTTTGTACCTTTAGTTTGAAGAATTTTTTCCTCGCGTTTTTTTACCTCGTCGATGCCATCTTTGAAGGCAGGGTGGTCTGTCGTTATTTTTTCTAGAGGGGTGCCTGCTAAGTAATTTCCTAAGGTATAGGGAATAATAAAATAGCCATCCGCAAGTCCCTGCATGAGTGCCGATGCTCCAAGGCGGTTAGCGCCGTGATCGGAAAAATTTGCTTCTCCTAAGACGTGTAGTCCAGGGATTGTAGACATGAGATTGTAATCAACCCAAAGTCCTCCCATAGTATAATGAACTGCAGGATAAATTTTCATGGGCATTTGATAGGGGTTTTCATTGGTGATTCTTTGATACATATCGATGAGATTGCCGTATTTTTCTTCGATGGTTTTTTTACCATCTCTTTTAATGGCGTCTCTAAAATCTAAATAAACAGCAAGTCCTGAGTGTCCAACGCCTCTTTTTTCGTCACACATTTCTTTTGCCTTTCGAGAAGAAACATCTCGAGGGGCCAAATTTCCAAAACTAGGATAAATTCTCTCTAGATAATAATCTCTTTCACTTTCTGGAATTTGATCAGCAGTGCGTTGATCACCAATTGCCTTTGGGACCCAGACTCGTCCGTCATTTCGAAGGGACTCTGACATGAGGGTTAATTTACTTTGATTTTCTCCATGTACTGGAATACAAGTTGGATGGATTTGGGTGTAGCAAGGGTTTCCAAAATAAGCACCCTTTTTGTGGGCCTTCCAAATGGATGAACAATTTGATCCCATAGCATTCGTCGATAGGAAGAAAACATTTCCATAGCCGCCAGTTGCAAGTATGACAGCATCAGCTGCGTAACTTTCCAATTCTCCTGTGTGCCAATTTTTAAAGATGGCACCACGAGCTTGATTATTAACAAGAATGAGTTCCATCATTTCTCTTCGAGGGTAAAGTTTTACTTTTCCTTTATTAACTTGTCGCATGAGACTTGAGTAGGCACCTAGAAGAAGTTGCTGGCCGGTTTGACCTCTAGCATAAAAGGTTCTTGATACTTGAGCTCCACCAAAGGATCGATTAGATAGAGTTCCGCCATATTCCCTCGCAAATGGAACACCCTGGGCCACGCACTGATCGATGATAGATGTGGAAATTTCAGCAAGTCTGTGAACGTTACTTTCTCTGGCGCGATAATCGCCACCCTTAATGGTATCGTAAAAAAGTCTCCAAACGGAATCTCCGTCATTTTGATAATTTTTAGCGGCATTAATTCCACCCTGAGCTGCAATGGAATGGGCCCTGCGAGGAGAATCTTGAATGCAAAATGACATGACGTTATAACCAAGTTCAGCAAGTGTTGAGGCTGCTGATGCTCCTGCGAGTCCAGTTCCTACTACTATGACTGTAAATTTTCTTTTATTAGCAGGGTTTACTAACTTGCAATCAAAGCGATGCTTTTGCCATTTATCCTGAAGTGATCCACTGGGAGATTTACTATCAAGTTTTGGATTTGTTGTCATATTATAATATCCTAATTATTTAATTATTTAATGATTTTATTATTGATTAATCGTCAGAAAGTAGCACCAGATACTAATAAACAAAAAACCAAGTGGAATAATGCTGCCTAAACCTTTACCTAGTTTGGAAAGTAAAGGAGTCCAACGAGGATGATTTAATCCAAAGGTTTGAAAACTACTTTGAATCCCGTGGTAGAGGTGAAACCAAAGCGTAACCATGGAAGCTAGGTACCAAAAAGTTGCCCATGGTGAGGCAAAATATTCGATCACTGTTTTATAAAGATCTCGAATAATTTTTCCTTCCACTTCAGTTGTATAGTAGCTTCCATATTTAAAATGAATGAGGTGACTAATAAGAAAAATGAGTAAGAGAATTCCCGTGATGGGCATACTGGCCGAAAATAAATCCGTCCCTTTGCCAGTTTTAGTTTTTTTATAATAACTCACTCCGCGAGCTGCTTTATTGAGAAGGGTGAGTTTGATAGCAATGGTAAAATGAATAATAAAGATAAGCGTAAGAACGGCTTCTGCTAAATAGATTAGGGGAGTAGAGGTCAATTGGTGTGCATAGAGATTAAATCCTACGGGATTAAAAATAATGAGAAAATTCCCAATAAGGTGAACAATTAGAAAGCCACAAAGTAATAGACCAGTTGTTGCTACTAGTTGTTTTTTACCAATTGTTGAATGATAAAGTTGACTAAAAGTTGAGGGAAGTGCTTCAGTTTTTTCTGCTCCATCCATGAGGATTGACTCCAAATTGAAAAATAATAAATAGTTAACAAAAGTCTACCTTTAGAAAAACAGCATTAAAAGTTGTTTCAGGTTGTCAGCTAATTCAAACAGAAAAAAAGAAGAAAAAGGTGCCTACTTTTTGAGACACCCAGACAATGGAAAAATAAGGAGATACTAGTTTGTGAGAAACTAGTGGTATAATAAATTGAGATTTAGAGAGTCTTCGCGTTTTAACAGGAGTTATCGGCCATGAAAATACTATCTTATCTTCTCAAGAGAATGAAAGACTACAGTATTGATGAGAGTGGTCAAACATCAATTGAATACATCATGTTGCTACTAGTTGTGGTGGCGATTATTTTTAAATTCAAGACTGAAGTCGTTGGTAAAATAACAGGACTTTTAGACAGAGTGTTTGGCGAAAAGATGAATCAGTTACTTGAAAATTAATTGACAAGAAAAGATGAAAAGGAGACCTGGAGTTTTTTAAGGAGTGAATCATGCTTCACAGCTTTCTCTATTGTTTTATTCTCATTCAACTTTTTTTTGTTAGTCTTGTAGACATCCGTCATCGCAAAATTTCTAATCAATGGATTTATCTTAATATTGTTTTATTTTTAGGTTTTTTATTTATTTTTCCTCAGGAATATTCTCTTACCACAGCAAAATTACTTTATAGTTTCGCCTTCATCGTCGTTGGCTTTATTTTATTTTTAATGAATTTAATGGGAGCTGGTGATAGTAAATATTTATTTTCAATTTTTCTTTTAATACCACCTCAATGGAGTGATTACGTTCTGTACAGTCTATTTTTATGCACCATGACTATTGGTGGTTTTTCGCTTTTAATAACCATTGTAAAAAATTTTGAAAAACTCATTATTTTTGCAAGATTAGGTCATCGGCAGGGAATTAGAGAATGTTTAGGTAGCAAATTTCCCTTTGCTCCAGTTATCCTAATGTCTTGGTTATTGTTTGGAGCCCATCTTTATTTATTAAGATAGAAATTATTTTTTGTATTAAGGTTTTGATAAAAAAAGCGTCTTGTACTCAATTCATTTAAAATTGCCTCCTCCATCTTAGAAGAAAAAAAACAGTTCTCATTCACTTGAGAAACTTCTCTTGGAACTCCATTTATAATAATTTCATGTAATCCATAACCTTGATCGTAGGAATGATCCTTAATGGATCCTTTTTCTTGAACATGAAAGGTATTTTCTCTAATAGAAATAAAATCTCCAGCAAGAAATCTTTTTGTGGAAAGTTCTTCTTCAGCATTAACCACAATGGCAAAATGTTTTCCATGAGAATATGGATAATCGAGAAGCAGGGTTGGTTTTTTGATAAAAATATTATTGGAAACTTCAAGGTGAGATCCTGGGCTTCCCACACTGAGTATGGCATTCCAAGACCAATGGATTAAACTTGAAGTGAGGTAAAGGGCCGCACCATCAATCCCAAGAAGCACGGAAAATTTAGGAATTTCTTCAATAGATAAATGGGTTGCAAAAACTTCACCATTTCTTTTTACTTCAATCGCAGCACGATCAGCATGGGAGAGTTTGGTATTTTGAATACGAATGTTAGGAGCAGAAACTTTAATTAAAACAAGTTCAAGGTTTGATAGTTTTCCCGCAGGTATTTTTTCTTCACTGGGACTAGATCCCTTAATTTGAAGTCCTGAGATCGTGACATTTTTTTCTCTAATTGAAATGAGGGTTGAGCCTGGTTTCATGGAATCTGAGTAAAGTGTGGCCCCTTCAGCATTAAAATGACTTCCTCTACTTCCAGCTAAAGTTACACCTTCAGGAATGGAGATGGAATGTTTCAAAAGATCGATGGATTTTTTTATAAAAATCACATCTCCAGAAACCGCCTGTTTTAGAGCATCCTGAAGTTCTGCTAAATTGGAAACGATGAAATCTCCGCTTTGAAAGATTTTTTTATACCCCTTTCCACCTCCTATGGGTCCATCACTTTCTACATTGTTTTGGGAAAGTTTTTTTAAGGGTTCGCAGGTTTCATGACTATCTTTATGTATAAAATCTTCCAAGTTTAAGGAAAATGTTTCTGAGGATTTTTTTGCCTTGAGTGCAGTAGAGAATAAGGTTAGGAAAATAAAAAGTGATATAGTGAGATTTACAAATGATCGATTTGGTATATTCAAGTTAGTTTCCCTCTAAACCGTATTATGAGGGATTCCTAATATTATAAAAAGTGAATTTATAAGTTCTTAATATTTGGAATTAAAGTGCTATTGTATGGTCTATAGAATGAGGAAATGATGCCAAAAAAAATGGGCATTAAAGTTATTAAAGTTATAATATTATGTTTTATTAATGTTTTAAAAAACTATTGTTTAAGTGGTACATGAGAATAATAACGATTATTTTTTCAATTGGAGTAAAACTATTTTTTCGCATCTTCACTTTGGCAAGATGAGATATTTTACTCAAAAATTGATCCAAGTACAGGTGTTACATGTAATAACTTATATAAATGCTTAGTGCACAAATTCCGATAAAAGTCGTTTTATTTTTATAAACTGAAAATGTTCGCTAGAGAAGTTTTTGAGAATTGGTACCTGGTCTAAATCTGGTGGAAATTTAAAAGTTCTCACACTTTTTTTTGGAGAGGGAGTTACTCATACTGGTGAAGAAGAATCCTCATCGTGGCAGAGTTGCGAGTTGCGTGCTGAGTGTTGTGATTTGTGTGGCGTTTCAAATTTAAAATGAAAATTAAAAATGAGAGTATTTCTCTTAAAAGTTTCTTTTATCAAAAGCAAATCATCAATGCCAATTTCATAACTATGATGGCAAGCGCTGCCTAGCAACTAAATATCTAGAAGTGGATCACATTCTGCCACGTGCCCTCGGTGGTACTAACGAAGTATCTAATTTAAGAATTTATTGTGGGCAACATAATAAAAAAGCGGCCATGGATATTTTTGGATCACTTATTAATCAGAAAGGTCGGTCTACTCTTCCCGTAAGAATTCATTAGTTAAAAATGTGACAATAATTAAATTTGCTACCAGATTTAGACCAGGCACTGAGAAGTGTTGATAAAAATTTCAGGGTGTTTATAAATTATACTAGGGTAATGAGATTTTTTTTATGGAATCACATCACTCAAGTAGAATGAGATCAGTGAAATAAACTGTTGAAATGTATCTTAAAATAAATCTTCGATTTTATATTGTCGTCCTGTAGTTTAATACTCTTGATAAGAGTAGAGGAGTTAATTCCCATGGGGAAATTTTTTATTTTTAGTTTGATTTATATAAGCTTTACGATGAATTTATCTTATGGGCGCGATGTTTATTGTGAAAATGCTTTGAGAACTAAATCTCTAAAACTTCAAGTAACTGATCGCAATATTTTTATCGCTAAATTAGTGGAGAGATCATCCTCTGGAAACATTATTTATTTTCGAATTAATGAAGCAAGGCCAATTGCTAATCCCTGGGAAAGAGGAGAAGAAAGTTGCATTAGAATGAAACAACATGAGAATTGGAAAAATTCATCTGACTACGATGAAGAAGCAAGAGATCCGAGTTTATCCTATTTAGAAAAAGCTGGGGAACATTATCGAATTGATTGGCAATTAGAGGGTTCAGATGTAATTGATAGAACTTCAATCCTTACTTATATCGCTGGATGTAATGATGACAGCAAGATTGAAAGAAAAGTTATATCTCTTGATGGTGAGTGGTTTAATTGCATTCCATGGTAATTCATTCTCGCTAAATTTAATTTACTGCTTCTGTTAATCCTAAATTTATATAACAAAAAGATTATATGTTAAAAAAGCACTATTTATTTTTAGTCATTATTTTTTCCCTTTTTTGTGGAAAGACTAGCTGGCCTCAAATCTATAGTGGCAGCGCCAGTACTAATGAGCATGTTGATAAAAAAATTGAAACACACTTAGGTGAAATGGGAGAGATTTTAGTAAAATTAAAAAATGAATTATGTCATTTGTCGGATTATGACAAGATTTCTGAAGTTCAAGAAAAAAACATTGGTTTAGATTTTTATTATCGACGTTTAAAAAAATATAAAAAAGAACCAGAAGAGATATTTCAAAGCATTAAAATGAGTTTTCTTTTGATTCGAAAGGATTTTAGAAAGATAGAAATAATTGGAAGCAAAACAAAAGATAATGAAATAAATTATGATATTTATTTTCAAAAGGGTTTGCGCAATATTTCCTTAATGTCTCATATTGAAAAAAAATCAAAGACTGGTGAATGTACAATACGTAATATAGATAGATTTTATATCCATTCAAAAGGACCTGAAGAATTAAAATTCCTAAAAATAAATGAGCATGGAGAAATAGAACAAAAACATTCTCGATATGTCATGCCAAAAACATTGCGCGAAATCTATGGTGATGATCAGGAAAAATTAAATCAAGCATTAGAGGCACAAAGTGATTCTCAAAGAGTGAAAGTAGGTCTTATTGATACTGGAGTAGATTATAATCACCCTGGAATTGCCTATAAGATTAATAGAACTTTTGATGCAAAAAAAGAAGATGAATTACTAAAAAAGATTCAGGAGAATTCTTCAAAAAACGCTGAAACTCAATTTCGAGAAAAGTTAGTTCTGGGTTTTAATTTAAAATATAAAAATAAATCTCCCTTTGATTACGATGGATTTAAATACAAATATTTTTTCTTTCCCTATTTGGATACTCACGGAACCTCTGTTGCTCACGCATTAACGAGAGATACGGATAAGATTGTGGTTTTACCTGCAAAATTTGATCAATTAAATATTTTAAGTATTAAAAAGGCCATAAAACTTTTAGCAAAGGAAAAAGTTAAGGTCATCAATATGAGTATTGGGATTAATCGCCTGTTTAAAGTTTTAACTCTTGGAATAAAAAAAGAAATGCAAAAACATTCTGAGATTTTATTTGTCGTTTCGGCCAGTAATGATGGAAGTAATAAAAAATCCTACCCGGCCGCCTTTGTCCTTCCTAATTTAATTAGTGTAGGGGCCAGTACTAAACTAGGTAAATTGGCTGAATATTCTAATTACGGAACAACAGTTGATATGGCCGCTCTAGGAGATCAAATGCTCTTTGAAAGCGAAGCCTATAATAGAACTCAAAATGAAAAAACATTACCCCCTGATCTAGTCCTTTCGCAGGGAACAAGCTTCTCATCTCCCACTGTTGCAAGACTTGCTGCTTTAATGCTTTATAAAAATCCCAAATTATCTCCTGAGAAAGTGAAAAAAATCCTTTGCGATACCGTAGATAAGAAAAAGAGTTTTAAGGGAAAAATGAACTGTCCTGGAGTTATTAATGAGAAACGGGCGCTGGAAATGTCTTCAAAATAAACTTAATATATTTGTGACATTTTTTTCTGTTGAGAATCTATCTCATTGGTAAACGATAAATAGTTAATCTTAATAAATCATAGGGTACCCGGGGATTGAAATCTTTTCCGGGATCCATCCTATTTTTACTTAGATAGATTTAATTTGAAGAAATGTAAAATCTTTTAGGTATACTACCACTGGTTGTTTTACATTTTTGGGGTTTTTTCTATGAATGCACACTTTCAGAAATTATTCATTTTTGTTTTTCTTTTTTCCTTTTCAAGTTATTCATCTCAAATTGAAAAACTATCTCTTAATCTAGTATGCCAGTTCACCGAGGACCAAATTAAGCAAATTTCCGCTAAAATTGGCAAGGATGACTTGATTTGCCTTGAAAATACTCAGGAAAACAATTGGGGATTTATCACCCAGAAAATTTCATTTTTAGATGATGACAGGGCCCCTAATACTAAATACCTCGCTGTTTTTAAAAGTCATTTCTTGTCAAAAAAACTTAAATTAAAGATTGTAACTAAGGTGAATAACTAGTTGCTAGTTAATAATCATCAGTCAAAATGTTATGTTGTAACTTTTTAGGTTGCTCCTTCGAACTAGTATAAAGACATTAATGTCTTTGTTTGAAGGATTGTGTTATGTCCAATTTAAATCAATTTGTTATTCAGTACATTTTTTATTTTCTCCTGGTTTTTCAATGGGCATGCACATTAGAAAAATCCCCTGTCATAAAATCTAAAGCAGAATTAAAAAAAACACTTTCAGAAATGCAATACAAAGTCACACAGGAAGGATTTACGGAAACTCCTTTTAAAAATGAATATTGGGATAATAAGGAACCAGGTATTTATGTGGATATAAATTCTGGAGAAGCACTATTTAGTTCCCTAGATAAATATGATTCTGGAACTGGGTGGCCAAGTTTTACAAAATCAATCAGCAAGGAAAGTCTTACACAATTTGAAGATTTCACATTGGGATATAAGCGTAGTGAAGTAAAAAGTAAAACGGGGAAAAGTCATTTAGGGCATGTTTTTGATGATGGCCCAACTGATAAAGGAGGAAAAAGATTTTGTATTAATTCTGCTGCCTTAAAATTTATCCCCATTGGTAAAATGAGCTCTGCAGGTTATGGAGAGTGGTTGGTTTTATTTAATGGAGCTCAATCAATCGCGCCAGTTTCGAATTCAAAAGTGACTGATATCAAGGCGACAGAAAATTCTCAAAATCAAGTAATCTATTTGGGTGGTGGTTGCTTTTGGGGCGTAGAAGATCTGATCAGAAAAATGCCTGGAGTATTAGATACCGAGGTTGGATATAGTGGAGGGAAATTAAAAAATCCCACCTATGAGTTAGTAAAGAAAGGTGGGAGCGGTCACGCTGAAGCAGTAAAAGTAGTTTTTGATTCTAAAAAAGTAACTTTAGAAAAAATTTTAGAACATTTTTTTAGGTTACACGATCCAACAACAAAAAATAAGCAGGGTAATGATGTGGGTGAGCAATACAGATCAATTATATTTTATAGTAATGAAGAGCAAAAATTGATTGCCGAAAATGTAAAGGATCGTGTTGGGAAATCAAAAAAATGGAATGCTCCCATAGTGACTGAAATTGCACCATTTTTTTCATTTACAAAAGCTGAAGATTATCATCAAGACTATCTATTGAAAAATCCTAATGGATATACTTGTCATTATTTGAGAAATTAAATTATTTAAAAAAAGTTAAAAATGGATATGAATAAATTAGACAATAATAATAAATTAATTGAAAAAATGGTTCAGGGATTAAGGCCTAGGCCCTGGTGGAAAAGACCAATTATTCATTCTTGGATTTGGATCGGGTTAAATCTCACAATCATTTTTTCTTTTATTGATATGAAAAATTTTAGTGGCTCTGCTAATCAATATCTTTTTACGATAATTATTTTACTATTTTGGGGGATAAATTGGAAATTCTTTTTTAAGAATTTAAATCCAATTCTTGATGTTAATGAACAATTTTCTTTTACAAGAAGAAAAGTTTTTTATTCTTTTTTTCTCGTGAGTTTATTTATTGGTCTTTTTATTCATGGATTTATTTTAAACGATATTAGTCACACAAGGAATTGGATTCCCTATCAAGGTGAGGTGGATTGTTTTTTTCATACCTTAAAAATGGCTTTATTTCCCATTCTATTATTTCCATTCTTTTTTCAACAGTATTTTGTCATACAAAGAAGGAGAGCAGTTCTTCTTTATACCATGTCTATTTTTTTATTGGGATTAATGGCAATGAACATCAATTGCCTTAATTTAGATTTTGTGCATTTAATCTGGGGACATTATTCGACAATTTTTGGGCTAGGAATTTTAGTTTTGATGAGTCTCTTTATATTTAAGAAGAAGACTTTTTTAAAAATTTAAGTGCACGGTGCATGCGAACTTTGATATTTGATAGACTTATATTGAGTTTTTTTGAAATTTCTAAATTGGAATAACCTTCCATTTTTGAAAGCATTAAAATCTGGTAATCTATGGGTGCAAGTTTTGATAATAATATGTCGAGATGATCTTTATTAATGCTGTCATTTGATTCATCAATGAGTAAATTGCCCGAAATTTTCTCTAGTTCCACACCATTCATCATGACAGAGAAATCCTTCCGACGAATGAAATCAATAAGTTTATGTTTAATAATCGCGTTAATCCAGGGAATGAATGGCCTTGATTGATCAAAGCTATGATAACTTTGGTGAAATGTGATGAGCACTTCTTGAGTAATGTCTTGGTAATGTTCCTTGGGGAAGGAAAAATAATTTTTTAGTCCATGGGCAATTTGCGTGGAGCTATATTTTACTAACCACTTTAGAAGAATCTCAAAACTATTAGCATCTCCAGCAAGTGATTTAATTAAATAGGATTCTGGAGTATTTTTGTCTTGCATGAAAAAAGCACAATGATTTATAAAATGAATTTTATTATAAACATAAAAAAGAAAAGTGTAACTTTTTGTTTTTCTCCTGCGAATAAGAAATAGGACAATAATAAATTTTCATAAAAGGATGAAAAATGAAAGAACTAAACAAAAACGTATTATTAACAGCTGCCATGAGTGGACTTTTTGCTCTCAGTGCCTGTAGTTCAGGAGGGGGACAATCTACTGAAGTAAAAACTAGTGTGGATGGTGCTGAAGGGAAATGTTTTGGCGTCAATTCCTGTAAAGGACACAGTGATTGCGCAGGAAAAGTGGATTCTTGTAAAGCATCTGGTGGCTGTTCTGGAAAGACGGACTCTTGTAAAGGGGCCAAGAATAGCTGTAAGGGAAAAAATAGTTGTAAGGGAAGTGGATTTTTAAAATTATCTAAGGAATCCTGTGATCAAAAGGGTGGAAAATTTGAGGCCTAGTGAAAGTAAAAAACACATTATGTTTTAATAATGTAAAAGTGGGGGTGGGTTTGAGACACCCTCACTTTTCATACATTGAAGAAAATTTATCCCATTTAAAAATTGATTTTTTTGAAGCAATTACTGAGAATTTTCTTTCCACCAAGGGACGCCCCTTCAGAATTCTTTGTAAGATCAGAGAACAATTCCCAATAGCCTTGCATGGGGTATCTTTGTCGATTGCCTCATCTGAAAAAATTGATTGGGATTATGTAAAAAAATGTAAAACACTCTACGATGAGATCGATCCCTGTCTCGTTTCTGATCATCTTTGTTGGACAGGAAGTTCTGCTCATAATTTACACAATTTATTGCCTTTTGCTTACACAAAAGAATCCTTTGATCTCATTGCAGGAAAAATTGAAGAAGTGCAGAATTATTTAAAACGTCCCCTGTTGTTTGAAAATTTATCGGCCTATTTTACATTGAAAAATTCAGATTTTAGTGAGGTTGAATTTTTAAATCGTCTTTGTGATAGAACTGGTTGTGGTTTATTAGTTGATATTAATAATATTTATGTCAATTCCATTAATCAAAAATTTCAGGCATCAAATCTTTTAAATGAAATTAATCTGAAGCATGTAAGACAAATTCATTTAGCTGGACATGAGGATTTTGGCGACTATTTATTTGATACCCATTCTAGGCCTGTAATAAAAGAAGTTTGGCATCTCTTTTCTGATTTTATGATGAAAATGCAAATTTTAAAACAAAGTGAAACACAAGTTATTATGCCAAGAGTATTGCTTGAATGGGATGAAGACATTCCCGAATTTCCAGTCTTAGAAGCAGAAGCAGGTAAAATTTTTTCTTTGCTTGCTGGGCTGGAGGAATAAGTTATGGATCATAAAAAATTCCAAGAAACTTTTTTGAATCATTTTAGAAATACTCATCCCAGTAAAGACCTACTGGAGATGATAATACCCATTGGTAAATTAAGCTCTGGGAAAGTTTTAGAAATTTATAAGAATGATTATGAAGCAAGATTATTAGAGGCATTACAGGAGAATTTTGAAGCTCTTTGGTTTGTCCTTGGTGATGAATTATTTTTTAGTTTAAGTCAAAAATATATTGATGCTCATCCTTCACAGGTTAAGGATTTACGCTTTTATGGAAATTCTATGGAGCAATATATTAGAAAAATAGAATTTTTAACAAATGAAGTTCCTTTCCTTTCAGATTTAGCGAGTTTTGAAATTTTATTTTGGGATGTTTTTCATCAGGCTTCTCAAAGTTATCAACAAATTAATTTGCAAGTAATGGAACATGAAATGGAAAGGGTAAAATTTCTTTTTAGAAGTGATATTACTTTTTTTGCTTCTAATTGGAATATTGGTGAAATTTGGAAAGCCCGGAATCAAGAGGAGGAATTGGGAATTTCATTGAAGCTTGATTCCATCAAGATTGATGATTCCTTTTATTCTGTATTTTTTAAAAAAAATGATTTTGTTAAAATTTGTTACTTTAATGAAAATCAATACAAACTTTTAAAAATAATGAAGGATAAAAGTGTGAGTTTAGGAGAAGTTTTAGAGATGATTCCTATTACTCCAACAGAAATAAAAAATTTATTTATGGCCATTGTAAAGGAAGAAATTCCTTTGATATTAGTAAAATAATTTTAAAGTTTTGTTGAAACTTCAATGGAAAATATTATTTTCAAGGTATCAGCAACTTTAGCTATGAAAGTACTTGGATCGGGGATGATAAATTCCTTAAGAGTCATTTTTCCAACTCCAATGGTTTTGGTAGATTTTATTTTTTTAATCCAACTTGCTTATGAAGAAGTTCAAGCTGGAATTCTTGAATATCTATTAACTGTTGCCATTGATGTGTCATTAGTTGATCAATTTTTTCATTGAGAATGCGAATTTCAATTTCAGATTTAATATTAATTTTATAATCCATCTCAGCTCTCAATCGGTCATGTTTTGCAGATCTATTTTGGTTCATCATAATAATAGGGGCTTGAATGGCGGCAATGCATGAGAGCAGCAAGTTGAGAAAAATAAAGGGAAATGGATCGAGGGCATTTTTATAATGTCCATTCCAACTGACCCATAAAATTAAACAAATGAGAAATCCTATGATAAATCCCCAGCTTCCACCTTTCTTGGCCATGTAATCAGATAATTTTTCCCCAAAGGTAGTTGGACCCATATTCTGAGAAATATCCGTGTAAAGTAATTCATTTTCTAAATTAGTTTTTGATTCCATTAATTCCTTAAAAATGTATGATGAAAATGTTTTTGATTTTATTTAGGCTACCAATATCTAGAGGAAAATGATCCATGTTTTTTAATAAATACTATTATTCTAAAGTGATAAAATTTCTTTTTTCAATTCTTTTGGTTTTTATGTTTGCCAGTTGTTCCTCAATTCCCGGCACAAAGGAACCAACTGACGATGAGATTAATGCTGAGTCTTTAAAGGCCTATAAGGAAGTTAAAGCTAAAGCCAAAATATCCACCAACAAAGAATGGACCCAGATGCTTGATCGGGTTGCTTCAAGGATTGCTGCATCTTCAGGTGAGAATTTTAAATGGGAGTGGGTCCTAATTGATAGTCCAGAGGTAAATGCCTGGTGTATGCCTGGAGGCAAGATGGCGGTTTATACGGGAATTATGCCAGTTTTAAAAACTGAGGCTGCCCTTGCTGCAGTTCTTGGACATGAAGTGGCCCACGCAACAAAACGCCATGGAAAACAACGCTACGCACGTGCGATAAAGGGAAATTTAGCAGGGCTAGTTCTTGCAGGTGCTGCCACTATTGGCGGACAATTACTTTGTAAAACTCCCACTTGTAAAACTCTTTCAGCACTAACTGGCGCAGCTGCGGGTTTTGCCGTCGCTTTTTTTGATCGAAAATTTTCTCGAGGTGATGAAACCCAAGCCGATCAAGTTGGCCAGGAATATATGGCAAAAGCAGGATATGAGCCCAGTGAAGCGATTCATTTATGGGAAAGAATGGGTGCGCTCAATCAGGGAAAAGCTCCTCCAGAAATGATGTCTACCCACCCTTCCGATGAGAGGCGTAGGGGTGATTTAACCAAATGGTTACCCAATGCTGAAAAACTCTATGCCCAATCGCCTAAAAAATATGGACTTGGTGAAGTCATAAAGTAGAATAAATTTTAAACAACTTCTGTAAAAATTATCTTGTATTTATAAAATATGACAAAAAACGAATACTACATTTTATCTTAATAGATAAGTTCTTTATTTCCGCTTTTCATTTGTGTATTTGTAAAGACCAGGAGTTGTTATGAAAATGATAATACTATCTATTTTTCTTTTCTCTTCATTATTCATGAATTTTTTTTCTAAGGCCCTCGCCTCAAAAACTTGCTACGAAAGAGTTTATAAAAAAAATCATTTTATTGGTCCGAATAAATTTCAAAGTTTTCGATTCCTAAGATTAGAAATTGATGAATCTAATGAATTAAATGCTGCTTTTTTAGTGACTTATTTAAAAAATGATACAAAGTTGAAAAGGGCCTATAAGGCAAATTTTGATTTTAAAATGCAAAAAAATGAAACAACAATTTATTGCAATAGCACCAATGGTGAGGGTGATGGTAATGGCTCGGCCGGATGTATTGAATATACAAAAAAAGAGAAAAGTATTTCAGTTTCTCCAGTAACCTATCTATTTAGTAATGATAATGGATTTAATTCCACTGAAGGTGTTTTACTGACTAATTGCCAGGGGCGATTTAATGATGGTGGTGAATGTGTTTTAAGTCTCCCTAGTGCGACAAAAATAAAATTTGGAAAAGTGAGAACTTATCCATTTTTACCAAGTTTAAAGGCTGATTTAGGTTATCGACTTGATGAAGTTGCTTGCAAATAGTATTTAGATTTTTTCGAAATTTTTTTGAAAGACTTTTTTCCACAATTTTTAAAGGGCCAGAGCAATGAGAATACCCATGAGAAAGTGGTGCTAGAATAGAGCCACCCTTATTTGAAAGCCCATGTATTGGTTATATAAATCCTAGAGAAATTTTCCTGTTTTTTTGCATCACTAAGTTGTTTAGCTACAAACTGATTATTTAGCTACAAGCTTATTATCTTAGCTTTTTTTTCTTTTCAGATTTTGGCATTTTTAATAGGTGCTGTTTCCATTCTCATTCAAATTATTCTTCCATTTGTGGCCGGTGCTTTCATGGGAATTTTAATTGCTAGAAGTTTAAGCGGAGTTTTTAACCACCATCAAGTTTTAAGATCCAGATTTTTTAACAAAAATTATTAAATATGGTTCTTGTGAATATCAATCGGAATTAAAACTTAGACAAAAAATTTTACGAGATCCGTTAGGACTTTTTTTTACTGATTAAGAATTAGATAGAGATAAAATAGATACCCATATAGGAATTTTTAAGGAGCAATTGCTGTTAGGTTGTTTAATATTAACTTTTAAGGATGAGGGCGTAGTGAAAATAAGACAGATGGCAGTGGAAACTCAAATCCAAGGGCGAGGACTTGGTAAATTAATGATGCAATATTCTGAAAAGGTGGCCTTGCAAAGGGGATACCGAGAAATGCAATTGAGTGTAAGGGAAAATGCCATTCTCTTTTATTTAAGTCAAGGGTATGAAATTTATGGTGAGCCACTTATTGAAGTAACCATTCCTCATAGGTTAATGAAAAAAACATTATTATAATATTATAAATATTGAATTTTATAATATGGATTTGCCGATATTATTAAGCATCCAAAAATGATGTTTGTTTGTCGCAAGCATGTATCTAAAATTCATTCCAGTTTCTTTTCCCTTTCAAAATACAATTTGTTGCCGTTTAACATTTTCCTAAGAAGTAATTTGTTTGTTTTCTATTTCCCATTGGAGTTTATACATGAGAAAAGTCATTTACGATAATTTTCGTTACCAAAAATCTCATTTTCAAATTTTAAATCTTGAAAATTCCACTAGGGATTAATTAAGCAAATTATTTTTTGATCAGGATTCTCCTTAAAAAAATATTTTTAAATTTCGCGAGAAGTCACATGCTATTCTTGTTGAATTACTATCTGAACAATTTAAAGAGAGTCTTTATTGGTTTCGTCAGGAGGATTTTTCACCAGGAGTCTTGCTCATTGGAAAATTACCTATAGATGATTGACTTCCTAGTAGGCTTGATGCTGGCGAAAATTCTAAAAAAAAAACCTTTATTTAGCGAAAGTTCCCTTTTGGAAATTAGTAGTTTTGTGGATTCGCTCTTTAGTTATTCCTCTGAAAAAAGGAGGTTTAACTCATAATATTTGTCCTGTGCATTCACTTCGCAAATCTCTTTCTAATGAGGGATCCCAAATGAATTTTCAATTTCACGTGGAGTTTGCGGCCTTTGATTTTCGACCAGATTTTTTATCCTTGCTTTGTTTAATACAGGATGGTGAAAAGATGGCAACAACCCATTTTGCAGAAATCAGTCATGTCTGTTTGCTTCTAAGAATCCAGGATCAAGCACTACTTTTGCAACCTCTTTAACAAATAAAAGCTCTTCATTCATTTAAATCTTTTCTAGACGAGAACCTTTGGTCAGCCCCAATTCCCGTTGTTAAAAAATCCATCAGTGGTTTTTTAGAATTGCAGTTAAATTTTAATGGCGCATGCCATGTCTTCTTCCTGATGCTGCTGTTGCACTGAAAAATTTGCGCCTTCTATTTAATTCTCAGGAAATAAAACAGAGTTATTATTTAAGCCAGGGGAATTACTTTTATTAAATAAAAAAAAAGTCGTTCATGGTCCTTCGATTTTTAATCCGAATGATGATGCAGAGGATCGCTGTTTACAGAGGGTTTATATAAAAAAACATTTTAAATAGTGGAAAAAAATTCTGGGTACAAGTCACGACAAGTGCAGAAAAGTTATGTTATCAAAAATAATTACTAGTTTACAAAGAGTTCAGTGATCCCATAGCATTGGTAGGAATTACCGAAAAACTTTTCTCACAAATGCCCAGGTGGCGAAATGGTAGACGCACTACCTTGAGGTGGTAGCGCCGCGAGGCATGCTGGTTCAAGTCCAGTCCTGGGCACCACTTTGACAAGTACTCGAACACGCACGAAATCTGAATAATATTTCAAAATCTTTAAAATTTGGCCATGAAGTTTATGCATTGGGTCCTCCCCAGCATTCAGAACTCGGCAAAAACCCTACAACATTTCTCATTATTTGTTTTTTGATATTTTGAAAATAAAACAATATGTACGAGACAAGTTTCTATTAAATCTCTGACATTAAGAATTGCATAAACCCATAGTTAGTCAAAAAAAATTAACCGCAAATAAAACTGAGAAAAGTTTTATAAATTTCATGAGTTGGCATATTTTTTTTTTAGATTTTTTGGGTGCATAGGGTCGGAACTTAGCCTATGCACCCAGTTGTTACCAACTTGCTAGGCGCAGTGAGCATTTTGATTTAAGGCCTTGAGGTAATCATCAATATCGCAAATTAATCATGAGGTAAAAGAAAGGGGCCGTGAAGGCCCCTTTCTTTATATTTTTAAATTCTTACAAATAAGTCCGAATTGGGGTTAATTAAATTTCGTCCATTGAATTTAATTTTTTTCCTTTTGGTTATATTTTTATGCTTTTGTATTACCTATATCTCTTAATTCATTGAACTAGAATGGCATTCGCTCTACTCCAAACCAATTTAAGGTCACTCCATACTGCGCCCCATAACCACCCTTCACAAAGAACATAGATCCTCCGCCCTCGATGAAATCTCCCACACCTATAAAACTATTACCATCAAAAAAACAATTGGCTTCGATTCCTCCGCCTGCTCCTCCTGTTAGGCCGACACCGTAAAATCCTTGTCCACCTTTAAAGCACCACTGATTTTGATTGGGATTTTTAAAACTAATATATAAAACGGCACCAGTCACAGATAAACCAAGTGCACCAACTCCATAACTCATAATAAAGTACCTCGTACTGTAAGTACTACAAAACATTCCTCCTGCGGCTCCACCTACTGCTACGTCTCCTGAAACGCAAATGGCCAAACTTCCCCAGTTAACTGAACCTGTTTTAGCTTCCACACTTTTCGCAGCTTCCATAAAATTCTGGGCCGCCTCACTCACAGAAAGATTGTTTTCATTTAAGAACTCAACTAGTTTTTGGTTGGCCGATATTTCGCTGAAAACTTCAGAATAATTTTTAGTTGTCGCTCCTAAATTATCAATCTGAAAAAATGATAAGAAACAAGTAACAAAAACAATAAACGAACGTGCTTTAAAATTCATCGTTATCCCTTTGGTTATATTTTAATAGTGTCCCAAGATATGTGGAACAAATTAGTTGATTTGTTAAATCCATTTTGAAGTCTAGTAGAAATATTCTCAAGGCTATTTTTTTGTCTTTAGACAGTATAAGAGTTTGTTTATATATTTTTGTAACAATTCCCGGTGTTTGATTTTTAGTCAGTAATTTTTACGTATTTATTGTTATTTTCTTAATCTTTGGCCTGTTCAGATAATTCTTGGCCATTTAAGATTCTCTTAACGGAGAATTTTTAAATATGTATATTTATCTATTGCTACAAATAATTCCATGATAAAAGTTAAGCAAAAAATGGAATCATTTTAAATTATGTTCCTCATCTTTTGCTTAAAATAAAAAATTATTTATTGAATTCCATTACTGCATAGCATAAATGGCATTTACAGATTCACCTTTTCCACAGGAATAAAAAATAAGTATTTCTAAACATAGGTAAATTTCTTTTTTCATAGTATTTCCTTGAGTAAAATTGATTTGAATTACTGTTCTAATAATTTAATTGCTCTTGCTGTACATGTTCTACTATTGTGAGATAAGCCTCTCGTAGTTGTTACTGCCACTGGAAAAAATCCTTGTTTTTTCAACTGAACAAGATCATTGTTGCACTTAGCTAAAAAGTCCTTATCTGTTTTTTTCATAAAAACCTGACCTCTTATTTCTTCCACGTTGTCACTAAAAAATGCAACGCAAGCTAAACTAGGCATCCCCCCTATAGTGCTTGGCACTGGCCAATATCCACCATCAAAGTCGACGGAAACAAAAGGGTATCTAGGTTGGCTTCTCAAATAGTTATCAAATTTTATGCTGATTTCACTAATTTGCTTTAAGCAGTTTTCAACTACTGGAACAACTCTGTCCAAAATAATTTTTACCGTTTTTTCTTGAGCACCTACAGTGGAAGTAAAGATACTTGCTAACATAATTGAATAACAAACTAATTTCTTCATAAAAAATTCTCCATTTTTTGTTTCTTAAAGCAATGCTTATGCAATGTTGTCTAGAAACATAGGGAGGTATATAACATGATCATAGATTTAAAAGGCTTGAGCCTGTAATCTTTCTGTTCACTTAAGTGAACAAGCCAGACTCACTTTCTATAATGTGAAAAAATCTTATATTTTGTGTTGGTGGACTGAGCCCTGTTGGTTAGACAGTTCGTCCCCATCTTTCTAGGAAAATTCACTGAGAAAAAAAAACTTGTCCATCATTCCAAAATTTCCTGTTTCCTAAAAAATCATAAAATTTTGCAAGTTTTAATAAATCAGAAAAACAAACCTTGCGAAGTATGATTGGTGGAAGGGCACTTGGCCAACATAAAGGAAAAGTGTGGGGCAGTTGCCCTAGAATTATTACCTAAATGAACTTTTGATTATTTTGATAATTCTTTTACTAGTAGAGTTATTATGTTTTTCAGGTCGATATATTAAACAAATTTCATCTTTAAAAATTGGAGAACCACTCAGTTTTTTAAGGTTAGCATACTGAGAGGCAATTGTGGCTGGAAGAAGACCATAACCAAGTCCAAGAGCCGTTAGTTTCGCAACTAATTCGAGGTTTCCAGAGTTAATTTCACCAGAGAACTTTGTCTTTTTACTAAGATTTTTTAAGACGTATTGTGACTGAGCTAGATTTTGATCGTATATGAGTTTATCATGAGCACCCTTTGTATGAAAGATAGTTACTTCATCGTCGTACAATTTTATGATTACAAGATCAGGATGCCTGACCGGATTTACAACAATCCCAAAATCAGCTTCCCAACTTATAACCTTCTCAGTCATCTCTCTTGAAAGGCCGTGAATAAATTTAAAATCAATACCGACAAAGTTAGACTGAAGCTTAGGTAGAAAAAATTCTAAAGAATATAAAGCTACAGATGGGTGAATGGCAAATGTGTAGCTCCCTTGTATCAAGCCTATTCCAGAGTTGGCTAAATTTTGAGCTTGCTCCCATTCATATAGAAGACGACGAGAGCGGACTTTAAACTCTTCACCAAGCTTAGTGAGCTGTATACCATTTTTTAGTCTAACTAAAAGCTGATCTCCAAACTCACTTTCAAGTCTTTTCATGGCATAACTAAGAGCTGGCTGGGAAATACCAATTATCTCAGAAGCCCTTGTAATATTAAGGGTTTCACTAACAGTAATAAAATATTTCACATCAACCATCATCAAAGACATAAGTAATTCTTATCACAAGCATTTAAATAATTCATTTTATTTATTGCAAGGGGTCTTGTATCTAAATGTTACGGGAGGAGGAATGGAAACGTTTGGAAATAGATTAAAAATAATCAGAGAAGAGAAGCAAGTAGCTTTGTCTTCAATAGCAAGCTTTAACAGAGTTAGCCCTAGTACATACAGAGATTGGGATTATGAGTATTGAAATTAAAGCACAACACAGATTCGTGGTTGAACTAGACATAAATGTAAATTAATTAACTAACAAAAATTTGAAGGAGATTTAAATGAAAAAATTATTATTAATGGTGATTAATGGTGTAATGGTTTCAAGTATGGCCAATGCAAATATTATACTTAATGAAAGACTAGCGGGAAAGATTACTCCAGGTTCAAACCTTAGTACATACTCTTGTAGAGTTGATGTTGGAGGATATCCTGACTTTTCAAATAGAACATACATCGCAGGCATAACATTAAATGCACAGTTAAAATTGAATGGTGGTGGTTACGATCCTCAGTATCCTTTAAAGTTAAACGTAGACTCGCTCCAATACTCCACAGATAAGTTTAAGTCATGCGAGGATTTAAAATATTTTTTAACATCTAGAGTTGATTGGGATTATGAAGGGACACGTACAATGGAACAATCATATGTCCAATTTGGAGGTTCACCAATCCAGTGTATCAGAACTATTACTGAACGAGTTCTAATTAATATCCCGAGAGCGGGCATTGTATTAAAAGGTTCGAATTATTTCAAATTTGAGAGTGTGCCGATGAGTAGGTGCTTAAATAGATAAGGGTCTTCAATAATAAGTTGTTCAATTTCAATGAGTTAATTAAGAGTGGTGCACCATTTTGACAAGTACTCGAACACTCACGAAAGCCGACAAAAATTCACACCCCTCTCAATCTACCTATAATTTTGGATGTAATTCTCACCCATGAATGCAAATTTATTTAAAGCTATGACTGTTTTAACTAAATTTCCTTCTCTAGTGCTACCGATTGCGTTCTAAAGGTTCTCAAAATAACTTAAAACTGCTTTACTATAAGGTCCTAACATACAAATGCTAGTAGCAGTAAGTTTATGGCCACCTTCGCTATTTTTAAAGTTGGCTTGTGAACTATTAAATTCTAATGTGCCTTGCTTGAAAATTCTTTGTTCTAATTGTTTATTAGAATCCATAGAAACAAATTCAAGTCTCTTTAAGGATTTTTGAATCTTATCGAAAATCAACCAAAAAAAACGCTTATCTGGAACTAAATTAGCCTCAATGTTTTTTCTTTCAAATTCAGCAACAATCATGGATTCGTTTTCAAATGCATAGAGTGTTTCTAAATTAGAGGAAAATAGATCCTTTACTATTAGGTAATCGATATATGATTTATCAAGAAGATCATCTTCTCCTATTTGAAAAATATCTAATAATTCAGAAACTTTTTTTATTTCCCTTTCTTTATCTTCGATTGAATTTTCTTCGTAAACAGCTTCAAACTCAACAAACGAACCAAGATTTTTAACTTCATCAAGATGAACCCTAATATTATTAATCAAAAAAACTTCCCGCTTTTTATCAACAACAGTCAGTGTTCCTAGTATTTTATCCAAAATATTTTTTAGATGCTCAGGATTTTCTACAGGGAGTAGGGAATAATTGCTTTTCATTGGACCGAATGCGTATTCTTTAAAATAAGGAATTAGTTGAGCTTCTTTTTCATTAATTTCTCTTAGCTTTAATCTTCCTTCTTTGGTTTTATAATAAGTATCAATTTGATGAAGATTTCCTATATATGTTGTTTTAAGTCTCTCGGCAGTTTCTCGAGCCTTGTCTAAATTGCTGCATCTTGCTTTTATTTCTATGTTTGGCATTTGTACCCCTTATTTCCGATGAGTTTAGCATGAGTTGAATGTTCCCATATAATCTTCAAATTTTCTAATGCAATAGATATCTATATTGATACTCTGGTAGGGCCAAAGCAATGATAAGCAAGAGGTATTTAGGAGATAGTTTCCCCTCACCTAAGAAATTATTGCTGAATGAAAGTCGCTTCTAGAATTTTTAGCTTTGCTGATTTTTCTCAGAAATGTTGAATTTTGAAAGCAATTTTTTTTGACTTATATAGAAATCGCCAATCTGAATGATTGACGATTTCTTATGTAATTAGTCTTTAATGATGATTAATCCTTGCAAAGTTCTCTTAACATTTTTAATTTTAAGAGGAAACAAATTATCGTGCCATAAAATGTGAGAGATACCCACAGATTCACTAAACTGGTTCAATAGTGGTTGCGACTTTTGGCAATCCAAAAGAAGATATCTTCCATTTTCACTTTTTAGTGACCAAGAAGTTGATCCTCGAGACATATTATCTTCTAGTGAGTTAGCAACCTTATATTTTTCGCCCTTCAGTATTGGATTTGCTAAGGCAAGTTCATAGTTGTAATCGGTCTGATCCACACGTATATTGCAATATGATTTCATATACTTCAGTTTGTTTGTGGAATCTTTTCCATTAAGCACTTTACCATTTTGCAATCTAACTAAAGTTGTATGGCCAGGGAATTCTATATCTTTTAAAATTTCAATCTCAGTACCTATTTTCAGATTTGCTGCAAAGTAGTTTTTCTTTGCAGCAAAAGTAGATATCGAAAATAATAATAGTGATAATACTGTCTTCATAAATTCCTCCGGCTTAATTTAAAAATCGAAGGATAGCACTGTTATTCAGATTAAGTCATTTAAGAATTTTATCAGTAGAAATTTCTATTTAATACCATTGGGACGATTTTTTTCTCACCGGCCATATTGGGACCAAAAAATTTTGATTACTAGTCTTTATAAATATTAAAAAATCTATATTGATCAAGTCGGCAGTCAATCCTTTCGTAATAAACCTCGCGTTGAAAAGTTCTTTGGGGGCAACGATCATTAGGACAATTACCTCCTTCAGAAAAAGTTTCTATTTTAGACCACTTTTTTTCATTGCAGTCGAGCATTAAGGTTTTAAATAGAATTTTCTCCCGAAGATTTTTTAAAATTTGATTACAATATCCATAGCTTTCAAAATAAACAGGTTCACCTTGTAGATCATTAGCAAGATAAAGATGATAGTCTTGCTTCAAAGAGCGTAATTCAATTAATAGTTTGCCTGATTCGCAGTTCAAGTCAGCAACATACATTTCTTCTGTTGCATATGTTAATTGCAAGTAAAAAAGACTAAAAGTTAAGAATATGAATTTCATAAGAAGCTCCTAATTTACAATTTGCTGTCCAAAAAAATTTAAGACAATTTCACGAAGAGTATAGCGATAAGGAACTATCTCTGTTCCAACTTGAACACGCTCATTTCTACAATCGCGTCCATCAAGTAGACCACCGGTGCAACGGCGTCGATATTCATAGATTGGTTCACTAGTTTGGCCACTTATTTCTTTTTCGTATAGCTTGCCCTTAGTTACTACTCTTGTTCCCACAAGATCTAGGAATTTTTGTTCTAGCTTTTGACAAAGATCGATCGCTATTAGATGCCATTTTTTATCTTGTACGTTTCCGTTATAACTATGGAAATCTCCTTCAGTATCAATTTTTGGAGTGAGATTACTCACTTGTAATGTAACGGTTAAGAACCCTAGCTCTCTTACATTGGTATCAATAGTACATTTAGCGTCTAGCACAAAAACGGAAACTTTATCCAGATCACGAACCGTGATTTGAGCATAAAGTGGAATGATTTGTTTCATAAAACACAGTAGAACGAAATACTTCATAGAATCTCCTTTGTTAAGGTCTGTAGATTACTGGCTTAAAATATAAGTTGTATAATTTATTAATTTCATTTATTGATATGAAATTATTATCTTAAGAAATCCAGACATTATTGCTTTTGAATATATTGCTCAAGCGGGCAAAGTCAATGCTTCAGCAAAAGAGCTGGGTTTGACTCACACAGCAGTCACCCTCCGGCCTAAGACGCTAGAGCGAGATTTAGGAATAACCTTTTTTCTATTGATAAGTAAATTATTTAGAAGTTGTAAATTTCCAAGGGGTCAATGGTAAATCAACTCCAACTGCAGATTGTAGTAAACCATGTATCGTACCTAAGGAAAGAGAATATTCATGGGAAGGCAATAATTTTCCTTGCACCTTAATGACTAGAACTTTTTCCGATTTCCAAAATGCATTAGTATGGCAAACTCCATCATCACATTTCGTACCTATGGATATTTTTTTATTCATTGGTTGATCAAATTCAATAGTCAGCTCTGAAGTTGTTAAAGAGACTCCATTTTCCAGATGAGCTGGTAACAATTGAACAATTTTAGGAGGAGGTGGGATTTCAATTTTAGAGAGGTAATGTAGCCACTTTTTTTCAAATTCTATATTTGTAAGTCCAAAAACTGTTAATAGAGATTTTTCTAAATTTCCATTTTCACTGATGGTCTTAAAAAAATGATTTAACTTACTATCACTAAATGTTTCTTGAATAAAGAAAATAAAACTTGATCCCACGAGATAAGCATTCCAATTTGCTCTGGGTGGCCTTCCAAAATACTGATTCCATTTTTGAATATTTTCAAAGGAAATATTTCCTGATCTTGCCTCTTGTGAAGCAAAGATCAGGGCCTTCTTTTTATAATCATCCTTTTTACTGTTCCATTCAGCTTCTATAATGTTTGCCAAGCCTTCATCAAAAAAACGAAAAGGTTCTGTGTTACTAAAACCCTTAGTTAGTTTTTCCAAGCAAAGGTGCGCAGCCTCATGCACTAAATCCGCCTCTATTTCATTTGCTTTGGAATTGATAAACACCGTTGATGTTGATGAATCAAATTTTGAAATAGTTTCATTTGTTAAAATAACATGTATCTGTTGGGGACAAGAATTTAAAAAGAGCTTATTCAACTTAATAAATATTGGAGACTCTGCATTGATATTATAGCTACTATTTTTTAATTTTTCTTCTTTAGGATTTTGCTGTGCGTTTGCAAAAGATACTAAGATTAATAAATAAAGACAGAACTTTTTATTCATGAATACTAGAATAAAATTTTTTATGCATTTTTTGTACAAAAATCTAATGTTTTAGACTGGGCCCTGATGCTTAAACAGTGGCACATCCATTTAATTAAAATAAAAATGTTACCTAGGTCTCTTTAGTAAGTCTCCCTGATAAACTTTTACTCATTTAACAGGAATAGATTTATGTTAAAAGTTAAACGAGGATTTGTTTCAATTAAAGAGATGGAGAGACTAAAAACCAAAATTCATTCAAGTTAGAAATGAGTTTTTATGTATTTATATTAGAATTTTTTAAAACTGGTCTAAATTTTATATATGATGAATTTCTAATTTCAAAATTTCTGTCGGGATTTTATTTCCCGTAGTTGATTCCACGTATAAAGTTTCGCCTGCAGATTTAAAACCTAGTTTGGTCAGTGTATGGAATTCCCCAAATTTTAGTGACACTTTCTTAAGCGAATTTTGTTAATAATTTATACTTCTCTGGACTTAAATATCCAAGTGAAGAATGACTTCTTTTTTTGTTGTACCAAATTTCAATGTATTCA
>Ga0247844_1002734_pt1 | contig 27996 bp, 25 predicted proteins | sample LaCtaG_FD_192421 | JGI IMG/M metagenome (GOLD analysis project Ga0247844, IMG submission 192421) | Freshwater microbial communities from meromictic Lake La Cruz, Castile-La Mancha, Spain - LaCruzMarch201714.5m_1 | ecosystem: Environmental > Aquatic > Freshwater > Lake | place: Spain: Castile-La...
ATGAGTATGTTTTCGTCATGTCTGGTTTATCTACAGGGGACTTTAACCCCATCAGGACTGTGCCCATGCTGGGCACACACAAAACGGATGCAGGCAACGGCTCGAAGGCTATCTGTCGTGTCAGCAATGTCTTGCGCTCGCCGTCGCCTGATCCGAGTCGTTAGGCGATTCCTTGCGTTATCTTTAAACAAGAGCTTATGAGCACCACCAGCACGAGCATTCCGAGCGAGCATCCATTCCGGCGGAGGCTCGTTGCGAAGTTAGTCTCAGTGCCACGCGCATTCTTCTGGCTCGGCGTTCTCTGGTTCGTGCTCGGCACTTTCATCACGTTCGTTCCCGGCGGCGAGCAGGGCTGGTTCATTATAGCCGGTGTTCTCACAGCGTTTGGCTTCTGCGTCCCGCAGCGGCGCTACCGCATTGCGGCTCTTATCTTCGTTGCCCTCTCCACCTTCTTCTCATTCGAGGGCCACAAGCGAGGTATTGAGCATCGTCAGCATTTGGAGCTTCGCCGCGCAGCGACACCTTTACCACATCACACGCCGTGAATGTCTTTTCCGTGTCGGCGGGCACACATGCCCAGTCACATAGCCCTGCCGACAGATGATGCCCTGCTTTGCCAGCGAATCGAGATGTGGCGTGTTGATCTCCTTTGGATGCTGCGGATTGAACTGCACATCCGCGTAGCCGAGGTCATCTGCGACGACAACGATGATGTTGGGCTTTGCAGAAGCAAAGAGCCAGGGGCAAAGGGAGAGGAGGCAAACGAGAAGGCGTTTCATAGCCGCGCAGAAACGCAAGAGCACGACACATCTGACCACATAAACCTGAAAGAGGGATGGCTGGCCGCAAAAAAAACGCAGAAGCCGCAAAAACAGAAGCTGGGAATGATCCAGGGGCACTCACCTTCTGGGTGAGCACGGAGAAACCTTTTTTGCATTTTTTTGCGAAGTTTTGCGGCTATCTCATTCCTGGTTTTAGGGTAAAGGGAGCTTTGGGCTATGCCCGCCAACCATTTTCCAACGTGTGAGAAATAAAAATTCCAAATCCATCCATGTACTCATCGCTTGCGGTGGCACGGGCGGGCATCTGTTCCCCGGCATCGCTGTGGGCGAGGTGCTGTCTGCGCGCGGGCATGACGTGACGCTGCTGATCAGTGAAAAGAAAATAGACTCCATCGCCGCCTCCGGGCACAAGGAGTTGCGCTTTGAGAAGATGCCGTTCCTGGCCATGCCGCGCCCGTGGTCGCCGAAGATGATCGGCTTCCTCAGCGGACTATGGAAAGGCATGGCGCAGTGCCGAAAGATCATCCGCGAGCATGAGGTGGATGTCGTGCTGGGCATGGGCGGCTTCACCTCCTTCGCCCCACTTTATGCGGGCAAGAAGGAGCAGTGCCGCACGCTCATCCATGAGAGCAACGCTATCCCCGGCAAGGCCAACAAGCTCAACGCCCGCTATGCAGACACCGTGCTCTGCGGGCTAGAGGCGTGCAAAGACCGCTTCCCCAAACACGCCGATGTGCGCGTGGTGGGCACCCCGGTGCGTAGCGCCATGAGGACGGTGACCAAAGAAGATCCGCACGAGTTCTTCAAGCTCGACAAGACCAAGAAGACCCTCCTCATCATGGGTGGCAGTCAGGGTGCGCGCGGCGTGAACCGTGTGGTTGGTATGACACTGGAACCGTTTGAAAAAATGGGCATCCAGGTTCTACACATCGCTGGACCGACTGACTATGAGGAGGTGCGCGATGTCTATGCTAAGCACCCGCTGCTACCGCAGCACGTAGCCGCCTTCTGCCACCGGATGGACATGGCGTATCGCGTGGCCGATCTGGCGATCGCCCGCAGTGGTGCCTCCTCCATGTCTGAGCTGGCCTACTTTGGCGTGCCGAGCCTGCTGATCCCCTACCCCTTTGCTGCCGATGACCACCAGACGCGCAATGCAGAAGTCTTTGCCAAGACGGGAGCCGCCCGCCTCTTGAGTGAAAAGGGTCTCAACGCCGAAATCTTGGCCGATACCGTCCGCGAGATACTAACCAACGGTAAAAAGGCCGATGAGATGAAGCGCGCTGCAAACAAACTGGCTGTGCGGGATGCCGCAGAGAAGATCGCCACGCTGATCGAGAAGGGGGTGTGACGCACGGCCTAGAAGTAATTGTACTAGCGGGTGAACTGTCGCTCCCTGGGCGCTGATTTCCATCTGTAGCGATGCCGGTATGGGGGCATTCTTTCCTGTTCAACAGGCGTGCCCGCTGTTACCCCTGCACTCGTTTTAGCAAACGTCTGTCATTTTTATGAAACTCAAGCTCGATCTCAAGCCCCTGCGTGTCGCCTCTGGTCAAACCTTTCGCATCAAGGATGCGCAGACGCGGATGGCGAAGCTGTATATAGATAGCGCGCACTACGAGATGCTGATCGCGCAGTTCCGCGAGGAGATAGACGATCTACAACGGAAGATGTACGCGCAGGATCGCCAAGGGCTGTTGCTGATTTTTCAGGCGATGGATGCGGCGGGGAAGGACAGTACGATCAAGCATGTAATGAGTGGGGTGAATCCGCAGGGCGTGGAGGTGCATGCTTTTCAGCGGCCGACGCAGGATGAATTGGATCATGACTTCATGTGGCGCACATCGCGGGTGCTGCCGCCGCGCGGGCGTATCGGCATTTTTAACCGCAGCTACTATGAAGAGGTGCTTGTCTGCCGCGTACACCCAGAGATCGTGACACAGGTGCAGCGTCTGCCGCAGGAGACGACACGGGATTTGAAGAAGCTCTTTGCCGGGCGACTACAGGACATCGCGAATTTTGAGAGCTACTGCCACAGGAACGGCATCCGCATCGTGAAGTTTTTTCTCCATGTCTCCCAGGAAGAACAGAAGAAGCGCTTCATGGCGCGCATTGAGACACCGAGCAAGAACTGGAAGTTCGACGAGGGAGATGTGCGTGAGCGCGGCTATTGGAAGGAGTACATGATCGCCTATGAAGACGCCATCCGCCGGACTGCCACGCCGCAATGCCCCTGGTATGTAGTGCCTGCGGATGACAAGAAGACAATGCGCCTGATCGTCAGTGCGGCAGTGCTGCACGAGATGCAGGGGATGAAGCTGAAATATCCCGATCTACCCGCCGAACAAAAAGCGCATCTGGCCGCCGCGAAGGAACTGCTGCTGGCGGAGAAGTAGCTAGGCAAACACGGCCTAACCCGCGCCTTTTGCCAAAGGGCTATGGTCGCGTATGCACGCGGATATCCTGCGGTGCCAGGGTGCGCGGCGGCTCCATGGCGGGGCGTAGAAAAGGCATGAGCATGGAGCCGAGTAGGTAGATCAGCCCTGCACCCAGGCCCGCTGCGATGGCGAGGGAACGGCGCTGCCACACGTTCTCTACAGCAACGAGGGTGTAAAAACGCCAGCACAAGAGCATCCAGAGGATGCACAGGAGAATGAGGGCTGCATGGGCGAGCATGGCGGTCATTCAATCAGAGCACGCCGCGTCTGGCGAGACCAGATTTGGCTTCTGCAAAAGCCTCTGCAAAACAACCCCAGCCGTTTCAGGCCGCGCGCGCCATGATGCGAGACGTCGGCTTGCCAGCGATTGAGAGGCTGGTTATAATACGGGCATGGGACTGCCAAACATCATCACCGGCATCACGCCACAGGAGTACTATGTGCGTGAACGCGCCGCTTTGGAAAAGAGCGACTATTACCAGGGCAAGATGTACTCAATGGCAGGCGGCGGCACCCGCCACAGCATCATTAAGGTGAACTTGATCCGCGAACTCAGCCGCCTCCTCAAAGGCAAGCGCTGCGGTGCGTATGACTCGGATCAGCGCCTGCGTTCGAAGTGGAACGGCCTGCGCTGCTACCCAGACGCCAGCGTCATTTGCGGCCCCATCGAATACGATGATGAGGATAACCAGAATGAAACCGCCACGAATCCCAGCGCCGTCTTTGAAGTCCTCTCCAAGCATACCGAAAGCTATGATCGCGGTCGCAAGGCCGAGACCTATCGCAGCATGGAGAGCCTGCGCGCCTATGTGCTCATCCTCCAAGAGCGCCCGCATGTGGAAATCCAGGAACGGCTCGACGACGGCACCTGGCGCCTGCGCTGGGTCTCCGGCCTGGATGGCGTGATCTCCCTGCCGCAGCTCGAAATCGAGCTGGCGATGAGCGAGCTGTATGAGCGCGTGGACTTCGAAGTGGAAGACTGAGGGCGGGCTGGGGGGGCAGGATACCCGTCAGAACAGTGAACATGAGTGCGTGAAAGATGCCCTCATATTCCGCATCAAACGGGCAGTTGATGAACATTGACAGTTTGAGGACGGCCTGCACATTCAGAGTATGAGTGCCGCCATCACCATCCTGTTTCCGGGAGAGCTTGAAAGCTTCGTCCAGCAGCGCGTGGGCAGTTCCGGCCTCTATGACTCGGCCAGCGAGTACATCCGCGACCTTGTGCGCCGCGACTATGAGCAGGAGGAACAACGCCGATGGAACTGGATGGAGGAGGAACTGACTCCAGGGATGATGGCTGCTGAGGCCGAGTTTGTGCCGCTGGATGCCGCGTCCGTGATCATGGAGGCCAAAGCCCGCAAACAAGCGCACGGTCGCTAAAATCTATCCGGCGGCCCGTGAGCGGCTGCTGCAAATCTGGGAATACACGGATCGCCAATGGGGCGAGGAGCAGACGGACCACTATGTGAGCAGCCTCGTGGCCGCCGCACACGATCTCATCCATTAACGGCTTCACTGGCGGCCGATGCGGGGAAAGCGTTTTGCCGGAATCTGGTTCGTCCGCCATGAGCACCATTATCTGTTCTTCCTCGAGCTTTCTGATGGCTATGTCGGCATCATCAGCATCCTGCACGAGAACATGGACCTGCCGACACGCCTGAGAGAAGACGCTGAGTGGGAACGGCAAGCCTGAAGCTCGTGACGGCTACGACACCAGCGGCAGCAGCTTCCCGAGCAACTCGCTGATCTTCACGCGCTCCTGCTCGCCGCTGTCACGGTGGCGCAACGTCACCGTATCGAGCAACTCCGGGCCTTTTTCGCCGCAGGTCTCGAAATCAATCGTCACACCGAAGGGCGTGCCGACTTCGTCCTGGCGGGCGTAACGGCGGCCGATGGCGGCGGTTTCGTCGTAGAAGCAGTTCATGTGCTTCTTCAGCAGGGTATAGACCTCGCGGGCCTTGGCGACGAGTTCAGGTTTGTTCTTGAGCAGCGGGAAGACGCCGACTTTGATCGGGGCGACGCGTGGGTGGAAGCGCAGGATGGTGCGGGTTTCGACTTTGCCGTTCACGTCGGCTTTTTCTTCCTCGCAAAAGGCAGCGGAGAGAATGGCGAGGGCCAGACGGTCAAGCCCCGCAGAAGGCTCGATGACGTGGGGGACGTAATTTCCTTTGAGGAAGCGCTCACACCAGTGCTGCGCCTCGGCATCGGCGGCGGCAACTTCTTCTGGCGTCACCTCCCTGCGGTCTTTGGTGGCTTGCAGGAACAGTTTCTTTTGGAACTCGTCTTTCTTGGCTGTGGCGAGGTCTTCCTTTTGGGCATCGTCCCAGTTGGCTACGGCATTTTTGAGTTCTTCATCGAAGAACTCCTGCGGCTTGCCGCTGTGCTTCTGGTGCTGCGAAAGGTCGAAGTTTCCGCGGGCGGCGATGCCTTCCAGCTCCTCCGTGCCAAAGGGGAACTTGAACAGGATGTCCACGCAGGCGCGGGCATAGTGGGCCAGTTCGTCGGGCGTTTGCCAGTAATAATCGAGCACAGCAGCGCCGAGGCCGATGGAGTCGTAGAATTTCGTGCGCTGATCGACCCAGTAGCGGTGCCACATTTCCCAGCCCCAATTCGGCTGCGGCTCGCTCAAATCAGCACCCTCATGCCAAGTGGCGACACCGCCGCAGACAGCGGCGATGGCTTCGTCCGGCTTGATGAAGAACTCGAGTTCCATTTGCTCGAATTCGCGGCTGCGGAAGGTGTAGTTACGCGGGGTGATCTCGTTGCGGAAGGCCTTACCGATCTGGCCGATGCCGAAGGGCACTTTCACACGACTGGAGTCGAGCACGTTTTTGAACTGCGCGAAGATGGCCTGGGCGGTCTCCGGGCGGAGGTACACCTTGTTCTCCTCGCTTTTCACCGGGCCGGCATTGCTCTCAAACATCAGATTAAAGGGCCGTGGCTCCGTGAGCACACCACCGCAATGCGGACAGGGATTGCAGAATCCCTCCGCCTTCACCTGCTCGCAGGCCAGGTACTGGTATATCTCTTTTTCATTCTCCCAGCGGAAAGTGCCGTCCACTGAGCCTTCACTGATCCAACTGAGGGTGACCTCGGGATTGCGCACGACGGCGAGGTTCGGCGCGAGCTGCTTGCCTTTGCCCTTCGCCCACTTCAGCAAGTCGGCGGTATGCATCATCTTGCCCTGCGGATCAAAAAGGGCTGCGATGGACTGCACCCACGGCTGCTCGGCGAGGATGGACCACAGTTGGTCGCTGCGGACGAGTTTCTGGCAGCTTTTGCAGGTGCTCATCGGGTCGCTGAAGGTGTCCACATGGCCGGATGCCTTCCAAATGGCCGGATGCATGATGATGGAGGCGTCCAAACCGACGACGTCCTCGCGCTCGCGGGTCATGGTATTCCACCAGGCGGTGCGGAGGTTGCGCTTGAGTTCCGCGCCGAGCGGACCGTAGTCCCAGAAGCCATTGATGCCGCCGTAGATTTCGCTGCTTTGATAGATGAAGCCGCGGCGCTTGCAGAGGGAGACGATTTTCTCCATGAGGGCGGTCGAGTTCTTGGCGTCTGTGGACATAATGATGGTGGGGCTAAGGGGCGCGTAAGGAGCGCCACGCTGGCCTTTGCGCAAGGGAAAGTAGCCCTCTCGCTCCAGCGAGAGCGTGCCCCAGACCCGGCGAGCACAAAATACCCAGGACTGGGAGCCTGTGGTGCCTTGCCAGCAAGACTGCCCGCTCATCACGCGGGGCGATGATGGCTACTTTACTGCGGTCTCAGGCCCAGCACATGATGCTCTGCAAAGACGGCGTCGAGGCAGCCGCGCAGGCGGCCTTCGATCACGGCGCTGCGGTCTTCGGAAACATAGTCGGAGACGTTGGGGTTTGGCACCAGTTCCCAAGAGTGGTCGCCGCGATGCACGGGAAAGACGCGGTCGGCGGAGTCATGGAGGACGGCGATGGAGCCGGTGAATTTGCGGATGCGGAAGCGCTGGTCGGGGGCTATCTCGCCCCAGCCTTCCAGCGTGCCGTCCTTTTTCATAGCGACGGCGTAACGCGGGCTGAAGCTGAGGTAGGCGAGGTCGCGCAGGTCACTGGGCAGCGGGGTCACGGGCGGTATGTCGGTGCCCCAAAAGACGGGGATGCCATCGCGCTGGATGGCGCAGCAGCCGCCGTTGGGCACATGAAAGAGGCGCATTACGGCGGCGAGCGTGGCGGGCGGCGTGGTTTCTTTGCCTGTGATGGGCAGGAGCGTGCCGTCGGTGCAGAGAACGTAGCCGGTGACATCGAGACCAGCGCAGATGTCGGCAGCGGCTTTGTTGTTAGACGGCTCCCAGACGGTGGGGTTGGCCACGGTGGTCGGCCCCCAGGCGATGACTCTGCCATCGGCACGCAGCGCGAGTGCGGTGCTGTCGGTGCTGTCGAGCCTAACAATGTCTGTGGCGCTGTCGGCGACGCCTACATCCACGCCCTGCCAGGTGCCCCAGCCGCGCACACGGCCATCCTGGAGCAGGGCAAAGACATGATCCCTGCCACCCGTGATGGCGACGACGCCTTTGAGATCGGCGGGGATACGGCTGACGGCAGGGGGAGCAAAGGGCGGTGTGGTGTTTTTGACGACGCGGGCGATGGCGATGACGCTGCCGGGGCGGTCTGGGCGCTTCACCGGGGTGCCTGCGCTGATGGGGGGGGGAGGTGAGGCATCGGTGGATGTCGGCGGGGCAGATGGGGCGCTGGTTGTGTCGGCGGGGAGGAGGCTTTTGAGCACTAGGTCCGCACGCTTGGCTCCGAGTCGGTCGCCCGCGCCTTCGCGCTGCTGGCGCAGGGGGATGAGGCGGGACTCGATGGCCCGAACGGCGCTGGCGGCGGCCTGCTTCTGCCTGTCTTCCAGGGCGGCGAGCTGACCGCGATAGATGGCACGCAGCTTTTGCAGGGCGGCGGGCACACTGGTGTCCATGCCAGGAGGTGGTAGCGTGGCACCGAGCGCGAGCATGTCCACCTCTGCCAGCAGTACTTTTTGTTCGGTGGGCGGCATCCGCTGAGCTTCCCGGCGTACAGCGGCGATGTACTGCGTGTTTAGTGTCTGCATCTGCGCGGCCTTTTCCGCAGGGCTGGGGAGTTGCGCGGCTTGCAGGAGTTCGGCACGCAGCCTGGCCAGCTCCGTATCATGCGTGGGGAGGTCAGCGACCTGCTCCAGGGCCTGTTTGTCGAGCATTTCCTCGCTGACCAGCGTGGCGGGCTTTGGCAGACGCCAGAGGATGAGGTCGAAGTCGCCCGGCTGCATGCTGTTCTTGCTCGTATAGCTGGTCGCTGCCACCGCCCAGCGTTCGTCTCTGCTGACGCAGATGTCAGTCATTCGGTTTGGCGTGGTGGTATGGTACACTTCCCTGCCTGTCTCCAGCTCATGGACACGCAGGCTGCGGTCGGACCAGCCGGTCAGGATGAGGCGGCTTTTATCGAGGAAGCAGACCTTCCACCACGGACGCGGGCCTTTGGCATCCAGGGGAATGCTTCTGGTAGCCTGCATGGAGGGCCACTCGAAGATGTCCATGCCTGAGCCGACCGCGACTGCTAGCCTGGAGTCTGGAGACACCGTCATGAAAGTGATGAAGCCCGGCAGCGCCCGGTCATGGGGTGTGATCTTTCCGCTGCTGAGAGAGAGGACGGCGGCATGGGGGATTCGTTGATTGGGATTCTCCGGGCTGGTCTTGTGGCCGACGATGAAGATGTCGTCTCCACCCGGAAAGAGGTGGGCATAGTTGGCCCGGCCCTCCCAGCCTGGCACGGTTTCCATGGTTCCTGACGCCAGATCCCAGCGGAAGACGCCGCCCTCATCGTCGGCGGTGAGGCCGAGGACCTGTTTCTCATTCAGAATGAAGGCGGGCCGGTTCAGTTGTTTGCCGGGCGCGGTTGCTGTGGCGGTTGTCTTCCCGGTGGCCAGATCCAAGATCGCCAGCCTGTCTGTGTCCATGGAGGAGATCAGCGCGCGCTTTTCATCCGCAGAGACGATCAGACGATCAATCTCGCCAATGCCTGGATCAACGCGGAGAAGCTCATGCATGCCCAGCAAGTCCCACACACGCAGCGTGCTGTCATAGCTCGCGGTGACGACGCGGCGCTGGTCGCTCATGAGCCATGCATTGTAAACCGGTGCTGTGTGCCCCTTTAACCGCGCCACCTCGCCCGGCGCGCCATCTGGCATGGTGTAGGGCTGGTCTAGGGGTACTTGCGGCAGGGTGATGACTGCTTCCACGGCGACCTTCGGCTTCTCGATGTTGGGTTGCGCAGGGGCGGGCTTTGGCGGCTCCGGGGCGGGTTCCTGCATGGGTGGCGGCTCTACCGGCTTTGGCAAAGGCGGGGCAATGACGACGAGGTCACTGCTCTCGGTCTGGGGGGGCACGGCAGGTGCCATCTCTGCCACGGTCTGCTGCGGCAGCTTGTCCCGAAAGATGAGCCAGCCAAAGCCGCCTAGCAGTAGCATGCTGGCGATCCCCCAACCCACGGGGCCGAGCGCGCGCCAGAAGGCGGCGAAGAGCGATGGCCGGTAGCGGGTCATGGGTTTCGGCGCAGGCGTGTAGGCTGCGGATCTGTCCTCCGTGTCCCTGCCCTTTTCCGCCGTGGCGGTGAGCAGGGCGGTCTTCACCTCACGCGCCATTTGATAGCGCCGCTCCGGCTCGCGCATCAGGCATTTGGAAATGACCCCCGCAAACCCCTCCGGCAACCCCTTGCTAGCGTTCGCCCCGGCTGCGGTGGGCGTCTTACCGGTGAGCATCTCGTGGATGACTACGCCCAGCGAATAAATGTCCGCGCGGTGGTCCACCACCGCGCCCACGATCAATCGCTCCGGCGCGGTGTAATCAGGTGTGCCGTATTCCGGCTCGTCGGAGTTCGGCTGTGCGGTCAGGTCACGCGCTAGGCCGAAGTCGGCCACCTTCACCTTCCAATCATGGGTGATGAGGATGTTTGCAGGCTTGATGTCGCGGTGCGCCACGCCGTGGTCGTGGGCGAACTGGAGAGCGTCGCAGAGTTGGGCGATCACCTCCCGCGCGCGCTGTGGCGTGACCTCCTGCGCGCGGGTGCGCCGGTGCAGGTCACTGCCCTCCACATACTCCATGACCAAGTACAGATGCCCCGCATAGGTCTGCCCAAAGTCGAACACGGCGACGATGTGCGGATGCACCAACCGCGCCATAGCGCGCGCCTCCTTAATGAAGCGCTGCGTGTCCTCCAAATTCTGCGAGGCCACTGCGGGCAGCACCTTGATGGCCACCCAGCGGTCCAGCGCGGTCTGCCGACCTTTATAGACAGCCCCCATGCCGCCTACGCCGATCACCTCGTGCATTTCATACTGCGGCAGCAGCGCGGCCAGATCCTCAAGCGTAGGGTATGCAGAATACGCAGCCTCCGGTGGGGGCTGGGGCGGGGAGGCGGGGGAATTCACATCCTCAATCATGTATAGTGGGGGACTTTACGGGCAAAAGCGGCGCAATCTATGCCGTGACGCCTCCAGGTGGCGAGAGAAAAGCGCCCTGTCACTTTCGCAATGCAGCAAAAGCCGCGCCGCCCTTTTTGGCACCCTCGACATACTGCGATAGGGCAAGCATGTGTTTCGTGAACTCGCCTGCATCAATCATATCATCCTTTAACCAGCTACCCTCTGCCTGCTGGGCGGCCAGCGCGGCTTTCACCTTTCCAGCGACTCCCTTCGCCTTGCTGGCCCAGCTTTTCTCGCTGCTGGGTCCTGCGCGTTTCGCCAGCAGATCCTCGCGCGGCTGCTGCATCCGTTTGCGCAGGGCGTCCAGGTCATCGGCGATGCCCTCCAGTTTGAAACCGTAGTGTGTGGGCAGATTGGAGTCGTCGTAAGTCAACTCGTAGCTGTCCTTCACGAGGTAGAGTGGCTTGTTCGTTTGCAGCTCATAAAAGCGCGCGTAGGCACCGTCCGGCAGACGTGATTTCTCATACCAGGCAAAGGCGGCAGGCAGCGGCTTGAGGTACTTTTCCTCCCCGGTCACGACGAACAACTCATGCAACGTTTCCATCGTGCTCAGACTCTCGCCTCCAGTCACGCTGGGTGGCTCAAACTTGCGCGCCCACACCGGCTCCATCTGGTGATTGTACTGCTGCGCCCAGCCCGTCTGCGGCTCCGGCATCTGCGCCAGGATGAAGAAATCACCCGTCTTCTTTGCGGCATTCATGAAGCGTTCATCTTTCGTTAGCTCATGCGCGCGCAGCAGCAGATGGACGATCTTTTCCATGTTGCTGTCATTGAGTGTGTAAAAGCTCACATAGTTCACTTTGGGAAAGGTGCGGGACCACTCTTTGGGGTAGGTCGCTTTCAGCACGGGCGTTGTGGGATCAGCAGGCGCATCAAACTGCTGCGGCCAGCCACCGTTCGGGTATTGCGCACCTAGCAGGCTATTCAGGCTGAACTTCAAAGAGTCCTGCAACACCTTGTCATCCCGGCACTCCGGCAGGTGCGCCAGCTCCAGGAGAAACAGCAGCGCGGACTGCGTCTTGTTGTCATCCAGCGTGGTGTGATTGCGCTTCTTGTCCTTCGGCGTCTCACCTGCCAGCACTTGGGAACGCAGGAAGTATTTCTTCACGCTCTCCTCCGCGAAGTCGAAGTCACTGTCCCAGCCGCCGCTGGCAAGCTGGCACTCGATCAACGCCCTTGCAGCCCCACGCGAGCCTTCAAGAAACTGCGCATCACCCGTGGCCTGATACGCCTTCACCAGCGCCAGCCCTACCGTCGTTGTCCCCGGCGGCTGGATGGAAATCACAGTCGGAGATGCCTTGCCCTCCGCCTTCGCCATGCTCAAATCCTTGCTCCAAGCCGAGGCATAGCCGCCGTGGTTGGCCAGCTTGGTCGTATAAAAAGCCGTTGCCCGTTTCATCGCCGTCGTGACCTCAGTGGGATCAGGCAAAGAATCAGCAGCAAGACATGTCAAAGGCAGCAGCAGCAGCAACGGCAGTGAGAGGGCGAGTTTCATCAGGATGGAATGGCCCCGGAACAACGAAACATCGGCACCACTTCACGCATCCAGAGAAATATCTTCGCTGAGAGATGTCCCGCACGTACCAGATTGAAAGTGCGAGACCATTGACAAGACGCGGCCCGCCCCTCACCCTGCTCACCTTCACAATGTCTGCCTGGATCACGCGCGCCCTTGTCCTCATCTGCCTCGTCGGCGGGCTGGCGGCGTTTCACCAGTCGCGCACGCACCGGCCACGGCGGATTGATCTGGCTCGGGAGAAAGGCATCCTGCTCATCGGCAACGGAGCCGAGCCGGCCACGCTGGACCCGCAACTGGCCACCGGCGTGCCGGAGCATCACCTCTTTGATGCCTTGTTTGAAGGACTGGTGGCGACGACGGTGGTCAATCCTGACGCGAACGGTCCCGGCGCGGCGACGCATTGGGAGACTCAGGACTTCATCACTTGGACCTTTCATCTGCGCAAAGATGGACGCTGGAGCGATGGTGAGCCGCTCACAGCCCAGGACTTCCTGTATTCCTTCCAGCGCATCCTTTCCCCCGCGCTCGGCTCCGAGTACGCGGAGATGCTGTACCCGATGCTGAATGCGCCGGAGTTCAACAAGGGCGAGATCACCGACTTCTCCAAGGTCGGAGCGAAGGCGCTGGATGACTACACGTTGCAGATCATCCTCAAAGGCCCCGCGCCCTACCTGCCGTCCATGCTCAAGCACTACGCATGGTTCCCCGTGCCGAAGCATGTGATCGAGCGCTTCGGCAAAATGACCGACCGCGACACGAAGTGGACCCGCATGGGCAACCTCGTCGGCAACGGCCCCTACAAGCTCAAGGAATGGCGCTACACCCACTCGATCACCGTGGAGCGCAATCCCCACTACTGGGACGCCGCCACGGTGAAGCTCAACGAGATTCATTTCATCCCCATCGTCAGCGATGCCACCGAGGAACGCGCGTTTCGCGACGGCCAGATACATGTCACCGACACAATGCCGCTTTCCAAAGTGCCTGAGTATCGCGAAAAGCATCCCGACTTGTTTGAGGAAAACCCGTTGCTGAGTACCTACTTCTACCGCGTCAACGTCACCAGGCCGCCTTTCGACAACAAACTCGTCCGCAAAGCCCTCGCGCTGGCGATTGATCGCGAGGCACTGATCCGCAACATCCTGCGCGCCGGTCAGAAGCCCGCCACCGGCTTCACACCGCCCGGCTCCGGCGAGGGTTATGTCGCGCCCGACATTCTCCGTTTTGATCCTGCTGAGGCGCGTCGCCTGCTCGCCGAAGCCGGTTTCCCTGGCGGCAAAGGCTTCCCGAAATTCGATGTGCTCATCAACACTCTGGAGTCGCACCGCACCATCGCCGAAGCCATCCAGGAAATGTGGAAAAAGCATCTCAACATCCCGGTCGGTGTCCTGAACCAGGACTGGGGCGTCTATCTCGACAGCCAGCAGCGGCTCGACTACACCGTCTGCCGCGCCGGCTGGGTGGGCGACTTCCTTGATCCCTTCACCTTCCTCAGCATTTGGCAGACGGGCGATGGCAACAACGACACAGGCTGGGGCAACGCACGCTACGATGAACTCATGCAGTCATCGCTGCGCGAAAGCGACACCGCCAGGCGCATGAATATCCTCACCGAGGCCGAGACCCTGCTGCTGGACGAGCTGCCCATGCTGCCCATCTACTGGTATGTGCGCAACAAGCTAGCCCGCCCCGAGGTCAAAGGACTCCGCTCCTCGCTACTGGAGCACCGGTGCTACAAGGCGATCTATTTTGAACCCAGCGCAGTGACTCCCACGAATTGACTTTCCCGAATGCTCCGCTTCCTCCTCAGCCGCGTCCTGCAAGGCATCGCCGTCATCCTCGGCGTGCTGTGCATCACGTTCGTGCTAATGAAGAATGCAAAGGGCAGCCCTTTACAAAGTGAGCGCAACATCCCGGAACACATCCGCCAGCAGCGCATGGTCATGTCGGGGCTGGACAAGCCGCTGCCCGTGCAGCTCTGGCGTTACATCGTCAGCTTCGCCACTTTTGACTTTCCCGTTTCGGCGAAGACTCCTGGACGCGGCGTGGATGAGATCATCGTGCAGGCATTCCCCGTGTCCGCGCAGGTCGGGATCGCCGCGCTGGTCATCGCGCTGGGTCTTGGCATTCCGATGGGCGCGCTCGCCGCCCTGCGGCCTAACACGCTCGATGACCGCGCCAGCATGGTCGCGGCCACCATCGGCATCTGCACGCCGAGCATGGTGCTGGGGCCATTGCTGGCGCTGGTGTTCGGATTGAAGCTGCGCTGGTTCAATGCCTCCGGCTGGTATGATGCGGACGACTGGGTGCTGCCCGCCGTCACGCTCGGCATCATCTACAGCGCCTACATCGCCCGGCTCACGCGCGGCGGTCTCCGTGAGACGCTGGCGCAGGAGTTCATCCGCACCGCACGGGCGAAGGGGGCTAGTGAGGTCGCTATCGTGTTTCGTCATGCCTTCAAACTCGCCTGCCTGCCCGTGCTGAACTACCTCGGCCCCACGGCCGCCGGACTCATGACCGGCTCCATCGTCACCGAGACCGTTTTTCAACTGCCCGGCCTCGGCCAGCACTTCGTCGGTGCGGCGGTGAACCGCGACTACGATCTCGCCATGGCCACCGCCGCCTTTTACGCGCTGCTCATCGTCGGCTTCAACCTGCTCGTGGACTTCATCCAGGCGCTGCTGAACCCCCGCATCGGATTCAAGTCATGATGACGAAGCCCATCAATCAACCACGCCCTTGCGGGCGCAGCTACACACGCCCTTGCGGGCGCGGCTACGCCCGGCCTTCGATGTCATGAGCGCGGCTGCATCCCAATCACCCTGGCGCATGGCCTGGTGTCGCCTCACGCGCAGCCGCGTCACCGTCGCCGCGATGATCTTCATGGGGGTGCTCGTCGCCCTGTGCGTCATCGGGCCATTATTCTCGTCTTATGGGCAGAGCGATCAGGATCTCGACCTCAAGGCCACCGGCCCCAGTGCCGCGCACTGGCTGGGCACCGACTCGCTCGGGCGCGATCTCGCCACGCGCACATTGTTCGGCGGGCGTATCTCCCTGCTCGTCGGCATCCTCGCCACCGGCGTCGCTTCCGTCATCGGCGTCGGTTACGGCCTCATCGCCGGCCTCACCGGGCGGCGCTTGGATGCCGTGATGATGCGTGTGGTGGATGTCCTCTACGCTTTTCCCTTCATCACCTTTGTCATCATCCTCGTCGTCGTGTTTGGGCGTGAGTTCTGGCTCATCTTCGTGGCCATCGGCGCGGTCGAATGGCTGACCATGGCGCGCGTCGTGCGCGGCCAGGTGCTGGCGTTGAAGAACCTCGAATTCGTCCTCGCCGCCCGTGCCAGCGGCGCGCGCTTCTGGCACATTTTGTTCAAGCACATGCTGCCCAATGTCATGGGACCGGTCATCATCTACGCCAGCCTCACCGTCCCCGGCGTCATGCTGCTGGAGGCCACGCTCAGCTTCCTCGGCCTCGGCATCCAGCCGCCGGACGCGAGCTGGGGCGTGCTCATCCGCGAGGGTGCCGACAGCATGGAAACCTACCCCTGGATGCTCATCGGCCCCGGCCTGTTCTTCAGCACCACCCTCCTCGCCCTCAACCTCATCGGCGACGCCCTGCGGGATGCGCTAGATCCGAAGTCCATGCAGGATGGATGAAGCCTGCGACTTTGATCACGGGAGTGACTGCCATCTGCTCAGCAGCGTGTGGTTTTGCGCTTCGGCGCGATGGGCGCACCGCGACGGCTTTTGAGGCTGTAACTCTCCGCATCCGTCACTTGGCAGTCGGTCTGGCCCATGTCCACCTCGACGCGTCCCATCTTTCGCGCGGCAGCAATGGCCTTGTCGCCGAGCGGGGCGACGTAGGTGCCGCATGCGATGACGAAGTCGTTCATCGCGTAGCGCACCCGGTTCTGTGAAGTGTGGATCGTCTTCACGACACGGGTGAGCAGCGTGCCGAGCTGCTTGATAGGAAGTTTGTCATCGGGCGTGGTCGTCACCACATTCGAAAGTGTGGCCCAGCCGGACACGGCGATGGATTCCTTCGGTGAATCAATCCACTTCAGGGCGATCTCGATGGCGTCAGGGTGCTCAGCGGCGACCCAGGGCACTGTGGTGCCGGAAATCATTTGCCAGGTGGCTTGCTGCGCCCAGCGCTCAATCTGCGCGCGGGTCATCTTCCGGCCGTCGGCGACGAGTCCGGCGAGATACATCGCATCCGAATTGCCGGTGGCGTAGAGTTGCATGGCGAGTGCCTGATCTCCTTTGATCTGCTTTTGGATCGGCTTCATATCGCCGATGCGCACGCCGGAAATCGGCTCCGACGCACCGTGGCGCATGTGCGTCTTCTTGGTGGTAGCGGTGGCCTTGGCAGCGAGTGCCTGCATGGTTTCTTCAAGCGTCATGGACATAGGTGCAGAGTCAGTCCTCCAGGTAAATGAGCACGTCGCTGAGTTGGTCGGTCTGGGTGGTGAGGGTGGGCCAGTCGCTGTGCTGGATGGCGGCGGAGAGGGTGCTGAGGCGGGTGCCTGGGCCTTTTCATAATCTCACCGAAGTGAGCGGGGAGACCTCTCTGGCTCTTATTTTCCATCCAAGAAAGTCAGCGCCTTTTCCAGCCATTCCCCCGTAGGCTGGCTGTGACTTTGGCCGGGGATGTCGAAGAGTTTTACCGCCTTGAATTCATTGGCGACGAAGCCCTGCTCATAGATGGCCTGGGTATTGTCGCGGTTGAAGTCTTTTTCCCCTGTCACCAGGGCGAACCGGCACTCATTCTGCGCGATGGTGGCGATTTCTAAGTGCGGGATGTACCGTGCCTCATAAATGCTGCCATCTTTCCCGTGCGTGGGCAGGAAGAAGTTCACTCCCATGAAGCAGGCCGCTCCGGTGAACATATCTGCATAGCACACGCCGACCATTGATGCCACGCGCGCGCCCCCGGAGTGGCCACTGACGTACACGCGCTTCGGGTCCACTTTGTAGAGCTGCCTCATGTGGTGGTTCGCATCCACTGCCAGCCGAATGCGGTCAAAGACCTCGCGGCTGTTCCCTGATTTCAGCGCCCCGATGAAGATCAGCTTCTTTTCAGCGAGCACCTTTTCCCAATCTGCCGGGATGCCCGGCTTGTCGCCCGGACTGATCCAGATAAAAAGGCCGTGCGGCTGGGTCTCCTTGTAACCTTTTGGAACGATGACCTCAAAGGACTCCTGGCTCAGGTCATACGGTGCCGGATCCTCCGCCGCGCGCATCCGCAGCTTGATCTGGGCGGCGCTGGCCTGGGGCGTGGAGCGTGTGAAGGTGATGGAACTGCGGATTCCCGGCTTGATCTTTGGCGCTGTGCTCTCGCTAGCTGGACAGGTCAGGCAGAGGACCAAAAGAAGACTCACGGAAGAAATAAGATGCATAGGCAGAGCAGTAACGCTCCAGAGCGGCTTACCTTGGCAGATTCACGGCACGATCAAGGGCTGATTTTGAGCGAATGGACAGTAAAGAGCTGGTGATTTGAACGCATTTTTTTATTATAAACAGAAATTTTCACGCCGCATCATCACTATTTTATTTGCTGATAACCAACGATATACAGCTATAAATATGGCGAGCGAAATTAAATTTCGTATAATATATGATTGAAAGCTGGATTATCCGAATTAGAACCCTGAGAGGTTATGTCAGACATGATTCCACGCACTTTACGCCACCGCATTCGCGGGCTAGCCATGCACTACCCCGTCGTGCTCGTCACCGGGGCGCGGCAAACCGGGAAAACCACGCTCTTGCACCAGACTTTCCCCGACGCGCCTTTTGTCACGCTCGATCTGCCCTCCGTAGCCCATGAAGCGGAAACGAACGGAATGGGGTTTATCGAATCCTTTGGTGATGCGACCTGCATCTTGCTCGACGAGATACAGTATGCTCCCTCGCTGTTTCGCTTTCTAAAAATCGCCGTAGATGCCGACCGCCATTGCATGGGCCGCTTTTTGATGACCGGATCGCAGAAGTTCGCGCTCATGCAGTCCGTTTCGGAAAGCCTCGCGGGGCGGTGTGCCATTCTGGAAATGGACACGCTCTCCTCGAATGAAGTGTGCGATGCGCTGGGGCCGGATGCGCCGAAACTGGAAAACTTTCTCTGGCGGGGAGGTTTCCCTGAACTCTGGCGCGCGCAGGACATGATGCCGCGTGACTTTTACGCCAGCTACCTTGCAACGTATCTGGAACGCGATGTGCGCCAACTCGTGAATGTGGGGAGCCTGCGTGACTTTGAACGCTTCATCCGCGTCTGCGCGCAGCGATCAGGGAATCTCGTGAACCTCAATAGCATCGCGTCGGACGTGGGCATCGCAGGCACGACGGCGAAGCAGTGGCTTTCGGTGCTGGAAACGTCCAACATCGTGCATCTGCTACCGCCCTATTTCCACAACCACGGGAAGCGCCTCATCAAGACACCGAAGCTCTACTTCAAGGACACGGGGCTGCTCTGCTTTCTGCTCGGCATCAGTTCCCCTGGCCAGATGACGGAGTCGCCCTTCATCGGCGCGATTTGGGAAACCTTTATCTTGGGACAGTTGCACCGTCAGCGGGAGGCCAGCGCTTCGCCTGCAGAGGTCTTTTTTTGGCGTGATGCGCAGGGGACAGAAGTGGACTTTGCCGTTTGGCTGAACGGACGGTTGCAGCTCATCGAAGTGAAGTGGGCGGAAAGTGTCACCGACTCGCGCGTGCTTTACCCGATGCACACCGTTCGTGGTGATCTCGGCGACTCGGCCGCCGACCGTCATCTGCTGGTCACGCGCACGCCTACGGACCACTGGCACCCGCATGATCCTAGCGTGCGTGTGGTAAATGGCTACACCTTCCGTGATTGGTTTAGTGTGTCTGATCCGCCCAGCTTTGTGCTGCGTGAAACGCCTGCCGAGTACAAAGTGACTTACGCAAAGCCCAAGCGCCGGTACAAGAAGCGTGCCGTGAAGCGCAAGCCCATGATGTGATGGTCGCAATAATGCCCGGCAATTTGCTTGTGAAATCTTTCACAAACGGGTTGCCGTGCTTCTGGCAGGGGCGTATCGCTGTGCTGAAATCCAGCACGCTATGGTAGCTCCTGCAGAAACCTCCGCCGCATACGACTCGAAGATCGAGGGCAACATCGTTTTTACGAAGCTCGATTCCGCGATCAACTGGATGCGCAAAAACTCTCTCTGGCCAATGCCGATGGGCCTGGCCTGCTGCGCCATCGAGATGATGGCCAGCGCGTGTAGCAGGTACGATCTCAGCCGCTTCGGCATGGAGGTCATGCGCTTTTCTCCACGTCAGGCGGATGTGATGATCGTCGCCGGCACGGTGACTTATAAAATGGCTCTCGCCGTGAAGCGCATCTGGGATCAGATGCCGGAGCCAAAGTGGTGCATCGCCATGGGTGCATGCGCCAGTAGTGGCGGCATGTACCGCAGCTACGCGGTACTTCAGGGCATTGATCATCTCATTCCTGTGGACATCTACATCTCCGGCTGCCCCCCGCGCCCGGAGGCTTTGCTAGAAGGGCTGATGCGCCTGCAGCGCAAGATTGAGGGCGAGCATTCCCTGATGGATCAGAAGAAGCAGCTACTCGCCGATCTGACTTAACCTTTTGCCCCTGCACCTTCCATGAATGCCAGCCAGATGGTCACCGCCTTGAAGGAAAAATTCGGCACAGCCGTCCTCAGTAACACCGAGTTTCGCGGCGAGCACACGATCCAAGTCACGCTCGCCAGTGCGAAGCCGCTGCTCAAATATTGCCGTGACGAATTGGCCTTCGACTACCTTGTGGATGTCTCCAGCCTCGACCACATGGGACAAGAGCCGCGCTTTGAGATGGTGTATGAGCTTTATGGCTACGGTCATCTCCAGCATATGCGGGTGAAAGCGCAGATACCTGTTGAGCAAGACGTGCCCACAGTCTCCGACATCTGGCCCACGGCAAACTGGCACGAGCGTGAGGCATACGATATGATGGGTATTAAGTTTAGCGGTCATCCTGATATGCGCCGTATCCTCATGTGGGAAGGCTATCCCTACTTTCCGCTGCGCAAAGACTTCCCTCTCGCCGGCAGACCCACCGATTTGCCCGAAGTTGGTTTCACCAATGTGGCTCCGATGGCGGATGGCCCCTTTGTCACCAGCGCTGGTGCTACAGACACGGTGACTCGGGAGCCGCGCGCGAAGCGGGTGGAGTAGCGCCTGTCTTTCTTGGCTCCCACTGGATGGTGTTGTGTTCGTGAAGAGTTTACTTTCGCGGGGTGGAGGCCATCTGGGGCTATGGTGAGTAAAACTGGTTTTTTCCTGTGAGTGGTTCGCCACTATTGCATCAAAGTGTCTAACCATCTGATCGTGGCGACTGGCTGAGGATTTCAGTTTGCCGCGCTTTCTCCTTAGCCTTAGATTTATGTGGAAATGAAAAAAGCCTTCCAAGCCGCCGAACCCAGGCCGATCGAGCCAGCGAGGGAACATCGTGCGCGTGGCTTCCATCGCCCGGGCCGCTTGTTAGTCGTAGCCTTGCTGCTGCTGACGGCCTTCACTGCTTTTGGGGTATTTGTCTGGGGTGTGGTGGATATCCTGCAGATAGGCAGACGTGAGTCAGGGTGGCTGGCGCTGGGTGGTCTGGGAGTCTTCATTGTGGCGCGCACAGCGGCTTTTGTGCTCGCGCGCACACTCACCTGCCCACTATGCCACGGCACTGTCATGCAAGAAGGGCGCTGCCTGAAGCACGCAGATGCCTTCCGCATCCGGCCCCTTTCCCACCGCGCATCTGCCGTGCTCATGCTGCTCTGCACGGGTGCCTTTCGCTGCATGTACTGCGGCACGGCCTACCGCCTGCGCCGTTGATGGCTGAATTAAACAATCCATTATTTCGCGTTGCCTGCACACCCCGCTGTCTAATAGACTCTCATTCCCCCCACGAAACTGCATGACCGCCGGCCTCCAACGACGCTCAACCGCCATGCTCCTTCTGCTATCGTTAGCAGCGGGAGGCGTGAAAATGACCCTGGCACAGTCACTGCCAAAAGTCACCGCCACTGGTGCCGTTGCTGCCACCCAGGGGCGCGGCACCACGCCTTCTCCTGCCACCCCGCCTCCTGCCACCATCGTGGTGCCGCGTGTGAATAGCCCCACCATGCCCCGCCTGGGCTACGCACGCTATCCGTGGAAGACAGACATCATCGCCACAGTCTTCTGGGTTGGCGAGCAGCCCACGGAAAATAACCCGACGCCCAACAACATGAGTTCTTGGGATACCGAGTGGGAAAAAAACTTCGGTGGTTACGATGACCCGGACACAGCTAAGCGCGGCCCGAACTACTGCCCGGTCGGCTTTACTCCAGGGCTGAACCCTTTCTACATCGCCCTACCCTACAACGACTGCATTGACCACACCGCGCACAAGCCCGAGGCGGCGAAGATCATCCCTTGGTTCAAACAACGCTTCACCCGCGCAGGCAAAACCGTCCTGCGCGGCACTTGGCTGGCCATCCGCTACGGCAACCGTGTCTGCTACGCGCAGTGGGAAGACTGCGGTCCCTTTCTGACAGATGACCACGAGTACGTCTTCGGCACCGCCCGCCCGAAGAACACCAGCAACAAAGGTGCCGGTCTCGATATTTCTCCCGCTGTGCGCGACTACCTCGGTATGGCCAGCAGCGGCAAGTGCGACTGGCGCTTTGTGGATGTCAGCGAGGTGCCGCCCGGCCCCTGGCGCTCTCTTGGCACGAACAACCACTTCGTCAAAGCCCAGCAGCATCAGAAAGCCCAGGACGCCAGCACCGTCGCCAGCCGCCTCCAAGAGCTAAAGCGGATGCGGGACGAGTACTTTAAGCAGAACGCTGGCCAGTAACAGAAGCGTTGGCAGCAGTTATCCCCCTTGTCAAAACCGGGGGTGTTTGCAGAAAGCGGACTTCTGCGTCACCCACACGTTAGACCGATCCTCAAAATCATAACGGGCGAGCAAATGACGCAACTACGCCACTTGGCAATAGAACAAAATTTTTGGGAACCGGTCTAAATTCATTCTGCGATCCACCCCAAGATTTCCTCTGCATCCTCGTCATTCACCTGAACCATTGCCAAGAACACCAGTAGCTCTAGATTCATTCCGCCGCCATGTCTGACTCAATTCCTCCAAAATCTTCGGGTGAACAGCCCCAGCCCGCCAACCTCAGTGCGACGCAGCCGATGGGGTACCCACAACAGATGCCTTATCCTGGCTACCCGCAGGGTTACCCCATGCAGCCGGGGATGCCTATGCAGCAGCATCCTGGCATGATGCCTCCGCCTTCCATGCCCATGCATCCGGGCATGATGCCGCCCCAGGGCTATCCGCAGCAGATGGGCTACCCACAGCAGATGCCTTACCCCGGCTACCCGCAGGGTTACCCCATGCAGCCGGGGATGCCTATGCAGCAACATCCGGGCATGATGCCGCCTGCGCCCAGCGGCCTGGCGACTCCGCCACCACCTTCGATAGCACCTGCTTCCCCGCCGCCACCATCTCCTTCGCTTCCCGCGCCCTCAGCGCCATCTGTCCTGGCAATGCCTGCGCCCAGCTCCGCTTCCAGGCCAGTGTCCATCGCCACCGCTACGCCTGCGGACGCAGATGACGGGGCGGTTGCCGTGGCTGCCGAGCATGACGAGAGCGAGATTTATCATCCACCCGCACTCACGCATATCGAGGCGGTGAAGCCGCCCAACGCCATCGTGCGCTTGTGGCGCAAGGTGGGCGGCGGGTCGCTGACCCTCTCGCTGGCCATCCATGCGGGTATTTTGATCATCGGCGGGGCGCTGGTAGTCAGTTCGCAGATGATCCAAAAGCAGGTGGATTTCTTGCCTGGCGGCGGCACGCAGCAGGGGGCGCAGGCCTCTGCGGAGATGAAGCACAAGGTGCAGCAGAAGAAGCGCACCTCCATCAGCAAGACGATGCCGATGAAGAAGATCGTCAGCACCAGCCAGAACGCCGCAGTGACACTGCCAGACGCGCCACCGGACATGCTGGACGTGCCTGATGTGAGTTCGATGATCGGCGGCGGCTCCCTCGGTGGTGGCTTTGGCAAAGCAGGCAGCGGGGGTGGTTTCGGCACCGGGATGGGCATGGGTGCCGCCGCCGGATTCGTCAGCCTGCCGCCCTCCATGCGCAGCCGTTGTTCCACCACAGAGCGGCTTGAGAAGCTGCGCCAGAACGGCGGTAGCCCGGAATGCGAGCGCGCCGTGTCAGCCTCCCTGGAATGGTTGAAGGCGAAGCAAAACCCCGATGGCTCCTGGCCTGGCCCAAGCAAGTCGGCTATGACCGGCCTGGCGCTGCTATGCTACCTGGGCCGTTGCGAGACGCCGGAGTCGCCTTTCTATGGCGATACGGTGATGAAAGGCATCATGTACCTCATTGAGCTATCCAAGAAGAACCCGCACGGGATGATCGCGGAGGATTTGTACCAGGGCGGCTCGACGTATGCCCACGGCATCGCGACATACGCGCTGGGGGAAATGTACACGCTGGCACGTCTGGGCAGCAAGGAACTCCCCGGAATGAGAGATGCATTTGAAAAAGGCGTCGTGCTCATCATCAAGAGCCAGAACAAGCGCGGCTCCTGGACCTATGGCGGCAAGAAAGGCGAGCATGACACCGCCTACACCCCAGCCAGCGGCGGCGAAGATCTCTCCGTGGCCGGCTGGCAGTTCCAGGCACTCAAGGCAGCAAAGAACTCCGGCCTGAAAATTGACGGCCTGCACGGTGCGATTGACAAGTGCATTGACTATGTGCTGGCAAAACAGACCAAAGACGGCGGCTTCGGCGGAGCCAACCGCGACGCTCACTACAACCAGTGGAGCCTCACTGGCGCAGGCTCCCTAGCGCTGCAAACCATGTCCAAGGGCAAGTCCGCCCCGGTGAAGAAAGCCATCGGATTCCTGCATGACTTCCTGGCCGCCGAGCCGCTGGACTGGAACAAGAACTGCAACCCCTACTGCTGGTACTATTACACCCAGACCTTCTTCCAAGCGGGCGGAGAGGATTGGAAGTTCTACAACGAGCAGTTCCTGCCGCAGATCCTCAGCGCCCAGCAGCCCGACGGCAGCTTCAAGAAAGGCCGCCCGAACTGGCCTGCGGGAGATGCTGCCGATCCAGTCTATCGCCAGACGCTCTGCACGCTGATGCTGGAAGTCTATTACCGTTACCTCAAAGTCGGCGACCGCGAGGAAGAGTCCTTCTTCGATAAGTAAGGCCGGGCAGGGAGCGATCACGCTAAAAGAAGGAAGGCTCACTCCCGCCTCTGCATCTGCATCCTTGTGGCAACACCTGCCGCAATGGGTGCGTTTTGTGATCCACACCCTTCGCCTCCATGATTCATCACGACACCATTGGCTCTTGCTCCCCTGCCCCTTGGTCACGCCGCCGTCTGCTCAGCGCGGGCGGGCTTGGCATGTTGGGGCTGACGATGCCGCGCATCCTACGCGCCAGTGAGACCGCTGTGACGGAAAAGCTCATCGCCAGGGCGAAATCGGTCGTCTTTCTGTTTCAATGGGGCGGACCCAGCCATCTGGAGACTTTTGACATGAAGCCCGACGCGCCCGAGGGCATTCGCGGCTTTCATAAGCCGATAAAGTCCAGCGCGGACGGTATCTGGGTCTCTGAGCGGCTGCCGAAAACAGCCAAGGTGATGGATAAGGTGACGCTGATCCGCTCCATGCATCACACGATGAAGAACCACAACAGCGCTGGTTACTACGCGCTCAGTGGTCACGCCCCGCCCAGCGATGATCAACGGCTGAAGGACTCCCCCGATCTGTTCCCCGCCTACGCTTCAGTAGTAGATAGGCTGGCCCCCGTCAAAGGCGAGCTACCCACCGCCGTCAGCTACCCGTGGACGGTCAGCGACGGCTCCTTCACCCCCGGCCAGCGCGCCAGCTTTCTGGGAAAACAGCACGACCCCTTCTTTGTGCTGCGCGACCCCAGCGCGCCCGACTTTGCCTTGCCGGAGCTGAGCCTGCCACCCGGCATCACTTTCGAGCGCCTCACCGCCCGGCGGGAGCTGCAAAAGCTCGTGGACGCCCAGACCCGCCTCCTGGACCACAGCGCCGAGGCGCGCGGCATCGAAAGCTACTATGAGAAAGCCCTCTCCATGCTCCACAGTGAAAAGCTGCGCGCCGCCTTCGACCTATCGAAGGAGCCGGACAAGATGCGCGATGCCTACGGTCGTTCCCCCTACGGCCAAAGTTGCCTGCTCGCTCGGCGGCTAGTGGAAGCCGGGGTGAAATTCGTCACCGTAAACTTCGCCCCCAGCATCGGCGGGCGCAGCATGACCGAGGGCGGCTGGGACACGCACGGCTTCGACAACACCCGCATGTTCCCCATCATCGAGAAATACCATCTCCCCACCACAGAGCAGACCCTGCCCACCTTCCTCAATGACATGGACGAGCGCGGGCTACTCGACGACACCCTCGTCATCTGGGTGGGAGAGTTTGGACGCACGCCGAAGATCAACAAGAACATCAGCCGCGACCACTGGCCCCAGTGCTACACCGCGCTGCTGGCAGGTGGCGGTGTGAAGCGCGGCTTTGTCCACGGAGCCTCCGACAAAAACGGCGAACACCCCGCCGACAAGCCTGTAAAACCCGACGACCTGGCTGCTACAATGTACCACCTCCTGGGCATCCAGCCCGATACCGAGGTGCGAGACGTGGCGAACCGCCCCGTACCCATCAGCTACGGGAAAGTAATCCAGGAAGTCATCGCGTAGCCTGCTCGCCACAGCATCTGACTGATCATTTTCCCGGAAAAAACTGCTGGCAAACCCTGCGTGAGTGCTTATCTCTCTGCCCCACAAAACGCGCGGTTAGCTCAGCGGTAGAGCATTGCCTTCACACGGCAGGGGTCGCAGGTTCGAACCCTGCACCGCGCACCATCTTCCTCCTCAATTCAGGGCATTGAGCATCTCTAGGAGTGTCGTGGTGATATTCACACTGGCTTCCGCCTCCAGTCGTGGGGGTATATTGCAATCAAGGCGGCGGCACATTTAATGCATCTCCTATCGTGGGAATGCGGATGGCTCGTGGTGCGGGCGGTGGCACAGGTAATGCTGCGGAGACATTCAGCCGCCTTGCCAGATTTCTTACCGTCTCCACAGACACGTCTCCCCGGTGCTGGATGAGCAGCAGCCCGCGCTCTGCCACAGATAGGATGTAAAGGCTGCTCTGGTCCTGATGCAGATGCATCTCCAGGGGGCCATCACCGCCGCAGCGTGATCCCAGTTCCGCCCCTGCCGCCCAGGTGGCCTGGGCCAGCACTGCCAGCGTAGCCGCCTGCGCTGGCAGGCTGCCGGTGAGGGCGGTAATGCGACTGTCTGGATGGATGAGGAGGGCGGTCATTCTTGTCGGTTCGTGGTTCACGGTTGTTGCCGCATCCAACTTCTGGGCTGTGAGTGTGCCATAGATACGCCTGCCTCACAGCATCAGAAGTACCTCTCCGCGTGATCCTGCCTCGATCCGCTGGCCCGGCTCTAGGCGCAGCAGGGCATTGGCCTGGCTCAGGGCGAAGATCGCATGGCTCTGCTGCAGACCCTGCACCGTGAAGCACCCGTCTTTGACCACGCCGCGCAGGTAGTGCGGGCGGTTGCCGTCATTGTGCAGCGTGGCGGCGATTTCCACGGGCATCATTTCCAGCCCCGGCTCCCCTGCCCCCAGCCAGCGCTCCAGGCCGGGCCGGACAAAGAGCCGCCAGGTCACAAAGCCGGACACGGGATTGCCCGGCAGGCCGAAGATGAACTGCGACGGCCCGTGGCGCGCGAACAGGAAGGGCTTCCCCGGCTTCACCCGCACCTGCCACAGTTCCGGCGTGATGCCCAGCGCCTGAAGCGCGGGTTTGATCTGGTCATGATCCCCCACCGAGACGCCGCCGCTGAGGATGATGATGTCATGTCCCGCCAAAAGCTGCCGCAGAGTGGCGGTGGTCGTCTCCAAGTCATCGCGGCAATGCACCGTGCTCGTGCCGTGGATGCCCAGTTCTGCCAGCAGCGCCTGGAGCATGGTGCCGTTGCTATTGTAAATCTGCCCCGGCTGCAAGGCCGCGCTGCCCGGCGGGATCAGCTCATCCCCCGTGCTGAGCACTGCCACGCGCGGCACCGCATGGACCGCCACGCGCACCAACCCCTGGGAGGCCAGCACGCCGAGCCGCCCTGGGGTCAGCCTGTCACCACGACGCAGCACAATCTGCCCAGCGCAGAGATCAGCGCCCGCGCGGCGGACGTTTTCCCCCGGCTCCACATTCTCGCGGCAGACGATGCAGTCGCCACTGCGCTCCACATCCTCCTGCATGATGACCGCGTCCGCACCCGCAGGCATCGGCGCGCCGGTGAAGATTCGGATGGCCTGGCCTGGCTCGCAGTGCAGACGAAGGTCCGGCCCGGCAGGCTGCTCTGCGGAAACCACAAGGGACTTAAAATCCGCTGTGTCACCTACGTGAACGGCGTAGCCGTCCATCATTGAATTGTCGAATCCCGGCAGCGGCACCGTGGCGATGACCTCGCGCGCCGCATGACGCCCCAGCGCCTCCAGCAGCGGTATTTCCGCGAGGGGGCCGGGAGCGATGGCGTCTAGGATATGCTGGCGGGCTTCGGCTTCGGTGATCATCGCACAATAGGTTCAAGACCCGCATCAGGCGCGTTGGGCTGCACAGGTGCCGTCGGAGCCGGAGCTGGACGTGTGAACTGCTCCAGCGGAATGTCCGGCAGCGGTGGGAAAGGGTCTAGCGGGATCGTCG
>Ga0247844_1002736_pt1 | contig 27973 bp, 31 predicted proteins | sample LaCtaG_FD_192421 | JGI IMG/M metagenome (GOLD analysis project Ga0247844, IMG submission 192421) | Freshwater microbial communities from meromictic Lake La Cruz, Castile-La Mancha, Spain - LaCruzMarch201714.5m_1 | ecosystem: Environmental > Aquatic > Freshwater > Lake | place: Spain: Castile-La...
GTTATCGTTGAAATATAAAAACAACCCGAACCATCCACTTGACACACGTATATGTCAAATGGAGTTTGTCCTGTAATATTGTTGATTGTTACTTGTACTTCCATATCTATATTTTATTTAACATTGAGTTGATGATAATCCGATTACAACACCAGATCCAGTTAAGTCCCAGTTAGCTCCTTGGTGGAATACATATATTTCACTAACCACGTTCTGTAATGTAAAATCTGTGTATAATATACATCCAGGGCTAATTGTCTGACAATTTGAATATAATGTTTTCGGATTGATAATAGCGTCGGAACAAGCGTCAGAAACACTTATATCACTAACCCCACTATTACCAAAGGTACCTGTATTAGCGGTTGCACAAGTTTCACAATTGGTATAGGTCTCACTCGGAACACCTGTGAAATAGTTACCACCAAAATTGATTGGAGTAACTTTTGGAGATGGAATGTAAGATGTGTTGAACTGACCAACATAATACCAACAATTTCCGTCATTGTCTTTGAATACCTCATTGACCGCAATTGTGAAAGATACTGGTTGTGTTTGAATAACTTGTTGTATCGTTCCTCTTCCTGCTCCAATACGAATACATGACTGATAAACATATAAGAAGTTAGGTGTTGCCGATGGTGATGCCGTTATGGACGGTGTTGGTGTATTTGTTGCCGTTGGAGTTCTAGTTTGAGTTGGCGTAGGTGGAGGTGTGGTTCCATTTGTCGCAGTTTGTGATGGTGTTGCAGTTTGTGTTGCAGTAACGCTAGGTGTGATACCTGCCGTCGCCGATGGTGTCGGTGTTGGAGTTGATGTTACCGTTGCTGTCGGTGTTGGAACATTGCTACAGTATTCACAAGAAGAATAAATTTGAACAATATCCCCAAGATTACTATTAGATGACAAGTTGTTATCATCTCTCGTATAAACCACACAACGATTAGTTCCATTAACCTGTACAAACATTGTCATACCAACTATCACAGGAGTTCCGCTAAATGATAATGAATCATTAGTGTAGAATTCTTCTCCTGTGTCGCAATCAGTCAATACTTTAACTGAGACACAACTGAATGTTTGGTCTAACATTTCAAATGTTCTATTACCTCCAATTGAAACTGTTCTTGTAAGTGTTACCGAAGGAGTCAAAGTTACCGTTGGAGTAGTTGAGGTATACCCACTCAAACTAAAATTAATTCCAACTCCCGAACAGAAATTACCTGAAGGTGTTGGTGTTGGTGTAACACCAATAGAATCAATTATAAAATTAACATCATCACAAGCAACACTCGGAGTTGGAGTTGGAACTGGTTCCCAATCACAATCAAAGTAAGCGTTGAAATCAAAAGTAGAACAATCAATCGGAGTTGGCGTCGGAGTAGGACATATACCTCCCTCAAAATCATTAGCAGAAATGTCAGGACACTGTGAATTACATGGATTAGAACCTCTCAATATACAAGCACCCCCCAAAGAAGTACTCAAACACCAATATTGAGTTGTATGATAAATAACCGCAGAAGTTAATCCATCTCCAGAATAATAAATTCTTGAGTTGTATGTTCCTGCCGATTCATAATTTCCATTGTATCCTGAGAATGAAGGTAAAGTTGTGTAAAAACAAAAATCTGTGAACGCACAAGCCGATGGAGATGCTGAAACTGTTGGTGTTTGGGTCGGTGTAGATTGTGGAGTATTAGTCGGTGTTGGAGTAGGTACACACAACAAACAATTATCATAATCAGGATCTCCCATGTAAGGACCACCTGGTCCAGAAAATTCAACAAAACTATAACACTCACCATTGTAAAGATAGGCCGCCCCAACAAATGCGGTGTCCTCATTAACATTAGCATAAAATACACTACCGTTAGAACACTTATATAATAATGCCGCAGTTATATTTGTTCTCGGACACAGAGAATCTGCACAGTTTGGAACTTGTGTAAATGTAACCCCTAAGGAGTCATATATAGTACCTGTAGTAAATCCACTTACAATTGTTGCACATCCTTCAAATTCCGAACTACCAGTAATGTAATATGTATTCCCAATTGTAACAGGTATACTTGGTCCTCCGAATCTGAATATGTTAGATCCATTTGTACAATCTTGGAACTGTACAATAACACTATTCGTCGCACTCGGAGTTTGAGTTTGTGTTGGAGTTTGTGTTGAAGTATTTGTAGGAGTTTGTGTTTGTGTTGAAGTATTTGTAGGAGTTTGTGTTTGCGTAGGTGTTTGTGTTGGGGTCTCGGATGGAGTACTTGTGTTCGTCGATGTTTGTGTTGGAGTAGCTGTTTGTGTTGGAGTTTGAGTCGGAGTTTCCGTAGTAGTAGGGGTATTGGTAGGCGTTTCTGTAGGAGTACTGGTTTGTGTTTCAGTTGGAGTAGCTGTCAACGTAGTCGTTGTCGTAGGAGTTTGTGTAGGAGTCTCAGTAGGAGTCTGTGTTGGTGTATTGGTATTTGTTGCAGTTTGCGTTGGAGTTTCAGTTGGAGTCGGCGTAGAAGTTTCGGTAGCAGTTGGAGTCAATCCAACTGTTGCGGTTGTAGTGGGGGTACTTGTTGGTGTTTCTGTATTTGTCGGCGTTGGAGTTTCGGTTGGAGTTTGAGTTGGCGTTTCGGTGGGAGTTGAAGTCGGAGTTTCAGTTGGAGTTGGAGTTAATACTTCAATACAACCTCCACAAAAAGATTCATCGACTTGAATTATAGTCAGACCTGGAGTTTCGGCGTAACTACCAAGTATTGCACAAAAATATCCAGTTCCTCCAGGGAATGGGACGTTGTTTATAGATTGAGAAACGTGATTACAATCTAAATAAGTTATTGTATTGATACCGGTAGGTTCTCCATCATTGGTGTATTGATAACAAACACATGAATCAATAGGAGTAGGTGATGGTGTGGGAGTTGGGGTTGGAGTTTCTACAGAACAAGGCTGACACCCTCCAGCAAAACTATCGTTTTGATATGCAATCGGAGCGGCAAATGGTCGCCAAAACTCCCTAATTTGTCCACCTGACGCAAGATAAAATTCTTGCCCCACAGCAACTTGAGATTCAAAGGGTGTGATATCACAATTTAGAATTTCATCAAGGTCACAAAACGCCGGGTTTGGATTACCAGGATCTCCATCAAATGATAAATTATATGATGTCGCGGTGCATGTCAGTGCCTTTAGGTATAGATCCGTTCCTCCACTATAAAAATTTACCGATATTATTCCCATGTAAGTATTGTTCGTATATAAATAACCCGATTACAGGTTTTTACACATTTAATAATATAGTTTTGTTAAAAACTAAATAAAGTGGTGCCTCGATAATATTTATGTGTGTATGAAACTTCTAAACACAATTCAAAATATTATCAAAGAGGCTGAGGAACAATATAACAATGCCTGTGATTCATGTGTGCCTGTAGAAGAATTGGATAGACTTGAAAAGCATTACAAAGATTCCCTCAAACTACTGAAGTTATATCAGTCTGAAGAAAAAAAGAAACGTTAATAATAGATTTTTTATATTATCTTTCATATATTTTTCCAATATCAAAGACCCATTGTTGGATTTACACCAGTCATACACATAAATTTTAATTTTATTATATTTATGTAAAACAAATCAATCTAAAAAAATAGAATTATGAGAGCAGTTATTATAGGCACTGATTTTATGAAAGATACCGATGGTACTTTCAAAGCATTAGAAACAAATACAAACATTCAATTAGATACCCAATGGTCTCTTAACTTTGATTCCGAATTATTTGAGAACTTTGTACTTTCAAATAATTTTACAGAAGTTGTATTGATTTCGAATGAACATAGTACATCCTCTGAAACATCTCACTCAATTAATTATGAAATTAATGAACTTCGTAGTACAAATGTAAATCGTACTGAGAACTCATTACCAACAATACCTTTCAATTTTACTTTTGATCAATATTTGAAATCATTTTTATCTGAAAGTAATATAGAATTAATAACTATAAGCACAGATGCCACTTCTACTACAATTCCTTTTGTAGAAGATGCAGAAGATAAACTAATTATACGATTATCATTTGATACAACTGCATTGATAGATGATAACTACACAAGAGATAATTGGGGATTTTTAAGATTAATGTATGATGCTGATAACAATTCTATTCCAAAATGTTATATTAATGATACTGAATTCGGTATAGATAGTATTGGAGATACATTAAGAGATAATGGTAATCATCCTAATTATTGTATTAAAAAAAGAGTAACACCATCGGATAATAAAATTTATCCAAAATTATTTAAACTTTCTACTTTAGAACAATTGAATGATTTAAAGTCTAATTTGGAAGTTGATGAATATATCCAAGAATATATTTTTAACACTGATGATTTATTTGATGGTAGATTAAATACATATAGAAGTATAGATTTATTATATGGCTCAAATTTGGATATTATTAACTTACAAGTTATAGAAAAAACAAAAATTTTACCACTTCTATCTTCAGCAGATTTTGATGATACTAACCAAGTCCAACATTGGGATCGAATGAGATATCTTCAAAAATTTTATACATTTGCTTCCGAAGTTGCCATCGAATTGAGTGCTACCGATAACACTAAAATATTATTACCAAACGGTACTACTAAATTGGCAACAAGTTTAAAATTAGGGGATGAGGTTAAAACTCTAAATATTCCAAATATACTTGATGATGATCTTATGTCAAATTTAGATGAATGGTCTACCTCATACGATTCGGTAATAAATGATTATCAATTATCTTCGACATTTCTAGCCCATGAGGCGATAACTTCTGATTATTATGGAATTTTAGTAACCTTTAATACTGAATCGAATACAATATTTAGTGATGTAGGACACGCTAAAATAATGGTGAAAGATGGAGAAAACGTTAAATTCGAAAAGTTCGGTCTTCTGAAAATTGGAGACGAAGTTTTCATATATGACACGAATATAAGTCAATTAATTACTACTAAAATAACTGAGGTAAATTTTAGATTTGATAAATTTACTGCTTATACTTTAGATTTTGAAGAAATAGATTGGTTCATAACTATGGAAGAAACTGAAAATCAAAGTAGGTATGGATTAATTACTCATAATTACACTTACGATTGTAGGTATTGGAGTGTTACATATAATAGTGGCCCTGGATATTGTGTTACTTGGTTCACTTGCACAGGTGGTGGGCAGCTTACAACTTGTCCTTGGAATTATAACCTTCAGGGTCCATGTTCAAGAACTCTATTTGTCGGTGGAAAATCTCCTGCATCGTTTACCTACTCACCTGGTAGTGCGAGCCTTAACATTGGGGCCTTCTGTAATAGCGAAAAACCATCAGATATTAACTATAAAGAAAATCTAACTTTAATTGGTGTATCTGAACTCGGATTAAATGTTTATCAATATAATTACAAAAACGAAGAAGGTTTATATCAAGGAGTTATAGCTCAAGAATTGATTGGAACCACTTTTGAAAACGCGTTATCATTAAATATAGATGGTTTATATGAAGTAGATTATAATAAAATAGATGTGGAATTTAAAAAAATAAATTAATATGGCAACCGAAATTAACAAAAATGTAACATACACAAATTTTACTGATTTGTTTAAAAGACAGAGAATTAATACCAGTTCATCGGTTAAAACTGCTCTTTTACAAAAAATTAATACATTTGTAGATGCGGTAAAGGAAAAACATTTATAATAATTAATAATTAGTTATATGTTTGATAAAGTAAGGGAAATAGGTGAATCTTGGATTATATCTAATAACCCATCTGAAGCTCAATTAAAACTAGCTGAAGCACGATTGGATATATGTACAGGTTGTGATAAGATGGTAAAAGGTACTCTTGTAGAGTTTAAATGTTCGGAGTGCGGGTGTCCTATTCATAAAAAGATATTTTCACCTAAATTCGATGCATGTCCTTTACATAAATGGTTGGATGTTGAAAATACAAATTTATATCACGATACACAAAAAAAATCAAAAAGTTTTTTATAAATGTCTTTATTGATAAATGATGAATTGATTTGGGTTAGTATCCCAAAAAACGCAAGTTATTCAATTGAGGAATCATTAATTAATTCTAATCTTAAAATAAATCATTCTTCTACTTTCTATTCAATAAAAAAAATGAATGAATCGATTGGTAGTGATATAATACCACATCCGCATGTTGAAATGGGGAAACTAAAATTAGAATTTGGTGATAAGGAAACATTTTGTATAAAAAGAGAAATTGGTGATAGATTTAAATCTTCTATTGAATTTATTTTTTCTACAATTATAAATTATAATAAACATACTCCAATAATTCCTATTTCAGAAATCGATAATAATTTTATATATTCATTTTTTAATTTAGAAAATATCAATAATTTATTTGACACATCATTACAAAAACACAATTCATGGTTTCAAATTTACAATAAATTGATTAAAGAAGATTTAAAGTTTAGTGATGTTTATTTTGATACATATCAAAATTTTTGTACTTTACTTCCACAAAATTTTTTTACTCTTTCTAAGAAATGCACCTATGAATTTGATATTTCAAATTTAGATGAATACGCTTTATTTATGAAAGACAAATTTAATGTCAATATAAAAGTAAAAAAAATAAATAGAAGCACAAATAAAAATGAATCTAATATAGAAAATAATACTGAATTTAAAAATTGGGTTTTTGATAATTTTGAAAAAAGATTTGAAGTTAATAATAAAAAAATTATATGATAGAATTTTTCAATAAATGAAAATTTTTAATAAAATTAAATTAGAAATCAGATATATAGATGATGTAAAGGGGTTTGGTGTATTTACATTGGAAAAAATTAATATAGGTGATATAGTTGAAACTTGTTATTTTTTACCAATTTATAATTCTAATATCAACCCATTATTAGATTATTTATTTCAAATTGATGAACATACAACCAAAAGAATCTTTCCCTTGGGATATGGTGCTATTTATAATCATTCAGATTCTCCTAATATCAATTGGAAAGTAAAAGATGATAAATTCATTGAATTTTATTCATTAAAGGAAATTGAATCAGGTGATGAATTATGTCATGATTATGGACCTAAATACTGGCAAACATATTGGGAAATTAGAAAAAATAAAATAATTTAGTATTAAAATTAGTTATTATTTTTAATGAAATTTTACATTCATCATTTTCATTCAATTTCTCTTTTTTATAAATTGTTTCATAAAACAACTAATAGAAGATATGAACTAACTAATAACATTGGTTCTATTTTTTGTAAATATGAAGAGTGTGATTTAGAATTAGTATTCAATCCAATTATAAATGATAATACCGATGGAACTCATATATTAGATTTTCTAACTTGTTTAGAACAGATAAATGAAGATGATAAGTTAAAAAATAGGTTATACTAAATATTTTATGAATTATATAGAACAATTAAAAGAAACTCCTTTACAAATTGAAAATTTTTTATCAATTGAAAGTGCAAATAAAGTTTATACCTTAATAGATAATTACAAAAATTGGGAAGTTAGTTCAATTTTCAAACAAACTTATGAATTTGAAAAAAGTAAATTTGAACAAGGTTATTTTTCATATTGGTATAACAATATTAGAGATAAAGAATTTATACATAATTTATTAAAAATACTAAATTTTGATTTTGAAATAAGTAGATTACTTAATGATAATTTTTTTGTTCCACAAGATATTTTTGTTTCAAAATACACAAAAGGACATTTTCTATCTCCACATGATGATAAAACACCAGATAGGAAGTATGCATTTGTCTATAATTTAACTAAAGATGCTGATGAGAGTAAAGGTGGTTGTTTAAATTTTATTGATGATGATAATAATACCACTCATAAATTACTACCAAAATTTAATAGTTTAAACATTTTTGATGTAATTAATATTAAAAATAGACACTTTGTTAGTGAAGTAACGGATATAGAATACAAACGATATGCAATATCAGGATGGTTAACTGAAACCGATACTAAAATGAAAAGTAAAAATAGTTTGATATAAAAAACAAACATCGAAACGATTATTATTTTTAAATGAAATTTTATATCCATCATTTTTATTCTATTTCTCTTTTTTATAAGTTGTTTCACAAAACAACTAATAGAAGATATGAACTAACTAATAACATCGGTTCTATTTTTTGTAGATACGAAGAGTGTGATTTAGAATTAGTATTCAATCCTATTATAAATGATAATACCGATGGGACTCATATATTAGATTTTCTAACTTGTTTAGAACAAATAAATGAGGATGATAAATTAAAAAACATTGATTGTGTAAATAGAAAAGAAGGAGATACGTCTCATCGTGGAAAATGGGGTGCTGAATTTGGTATTAATGATATTCCAATAATGAAATGGATATCCAATACTTTGGAAAATAAAAATAATTGGTTTATTTTTTTATTACGAACTGAAAAATCTATCATTAAATATGATGGTATTAACTATCCAAATGTGATGGATTTGGAGGTTCAAATAGATAGATTAAAAAATCATTTTATCATATCAGATAATGTAATTTTTAATGAGTTTGTAAAAACCAAATACCCAAATCACTTTTTTTGTTTAACTAATACAATACACCAATGGAATGAACTCTTATCAATTCGTTGGTATTATGAATTTAAAAATATATTTAGTAAATTAAACCAACCTTATGATTTGTGTTTTTCTATGAGATACCATAAGAGAAACAGAACTAATATCATAAATGGATTAGCAAAACTAAATGATGATAGAATATACCTTTCAAGAGTAGATAATTGTATTAATAAAGAATTTGATATTTTCTCTAAACAATTAGAAAAAAATATCAACTACAATATTAATAAAGGAGATGATTTTGATGATATATCTTGGATTGAAAATATAGAACACTATTTAGACTATTTGATGAGAATTCTTCCTACGTCTAAAATGCATATATTGTCTGAAACTTGGGATTGGAAAGAAGGTGATTTTACATCAAACTATTTATCTGAAAAAACGTATGGATTCTTACTAGCTAATATTCCTTTTATATCAACACATCAATATCCATTAGATGTGGTAGCCGAAATATTGGATACGCCTCCGCATCCATTTTATAATCAAATAAAAAAAGCAAATGGTAATCCTGAAAAATTTGTTTTATTCGTGGAAGAATTTATGAAAAATTATGAAATTAATAGACAAATGTGTATTAATTGGAGTAATAATACACATAATAAATTAATGAGTTTTATTAACTGTGAAAATTCATTTTTAAAAAAAATAATTCATAATAACTTTATTATAGAAAAAAATACTATATACAAAAACATTATATAATATGGAAAAACTATATTTTGATGATACAACATTTATATGGAAAACAAAACTTAATTTATTTGATAATAAAAATGAAATAATTAAACAAGCAAAACATGTTATAAAATCCCACATCGGTAATATCACCGACGGTTTTGGGTATCTAACAACGGAAAATGATAAAGTGTTAGATATCGCAGCTTGTGGAAACCAACCCATATTAGATAAAATAATTGAATTAAGTACCAATTATTGTAAGGAATTATATATTGAAAGTAATGATTATAACAAATTAAATGTAGAATCTTGGATTAACATAGTTAGATCAGAAAATCCAATACAACCGACATATGTAGATAGAGACTTAGGAGGAGAGTTGAGGTATCATGTGCATACTAAACTTAATAAAATTACTAAATCATTTTTTCCACATTATACATACGTTTATTATGTTCAAATGCCCGATGTAATGAATGGAGAGGATGGTGTTTTATACTTTAAATCAAAGAATGATATCACATACTGGGTAAAACCAGAAGAAGATGATTTGATTATAATGACGGGAGATATGCCACACGTACCAAATAACTCACCCAACTCAACATTAGATAGAATAGTTATTGCAGGTAATGTTGGTTTTGAATTTATTAAAAACTTTAAAACTATAATATAATGTTTACCAAATACATTGAAAATTTTTTAACACAGGAAGAGTGCGAACAGATAATTCTTTTAGGGGAGTCTGTGGGCCTAATCCAAATGAAATCATCACTAATTGTAAATGGTAAACTAATTAAAAAGAATGTAAGTTATACTGGAAATAAAAGAATGGGTTGTTATTTTTTAGGTGATTTATTGGAAAATGAACTATTAAAAAATATTACAAATAAGATTGTCGAATTATCTAATAACCTAAATCCATTTAAAGGTTTATATTATACAAAAGTACCGAGTTATTCATTTAATAGATATGGAGAAGGGGATTTTTTAGAGTGGCATTCGGATAATCATGAAATTTTAAATGGTGCAACAATCACCTTCATTATTCAACTTAACGATGAATATGAAGGTGGTCATGTTAAATATATTACAAATAGAACCAATCACACCACACCCAAAAAAACAGGAAGTGTATTAATATTCGATTCAAATATAGTTCATTCAGTTGACGAGATAATAAAAGGAACTAGATATTCATTGAATGTATGGCCACGTAAGATAATTAAACAATCTATATTATAATGTTAGTAGAAAATAAATTTATTTATGTATCATTACCACGTTGTGCCTCTTCTTCCTTTATGGCATCGTGTATAAACCAAAATCTAAAGATACAACATTTGAAAAAAGATTGGGATATTGAAACCCAAAATAAAAAATATAATGTAGATATAACTAAAGTAGATTACACTAATTTTGAAATTTTTCCACTTTATCATGGACATGAGCCAATAAATGAGTTACGAGATAAATTTGGTAATTCATATGATGTTATTTCTGTTAAACGGGATAAATATGACAGGTTTATTTCATTATGGGGACACTTTTTAAATTGGTCGTATGTTACAAATGATACTGATACATTTGGAAAATGTTTAAATCTAACTATGAATGATATTTTTTTTTATAAAACCAATGATTTGCAAACATCCGATTCTATTAAAGAACAAGTTGAAATTTTTGTAAAGACTTATAAATTAGATAACCTCACAAAGGGCGCAAAGGGTATACTTCATGTTCTTTTAACTCCATATTCGAGATGGCATAATCATGACCCAAATATAATATGGTTTGATTTTAATGAATTATACAAATTAGAAGAGTGGGTATCTAAAAAATTAGATATTAATTTTAAATTAATTAAGTTGAATAGTAGTAAACATTTTCAACCCAACTTACTACTTAATGATGAATTTAAAGAAAAATATAATTCTATTTATTTACCTTATGATGAAATAAAAAATGTAAAAACATTTTTTTAAATATAATAATGTTAGTAGAAAATAAATTTATTTATGTATCATTACCACGTTGTGCGTCAACTGCGTTTATGGCATCGTGTGTAAAACAAAATTTAGATATTAAACATTATAATAATGATTACAATATGGATAATCAAATTATTAATAGTCGGTATGATGATGTGAGTCAAATATATTTTCAAGACTTTGAAAAAGAGTTTGTTCATAACCATGAATCGATACGTGTTTTAAAAGAAAAATTTGGATATTATTATGATATCATATCTGTTAGAAGAAATAAATATGAAAGATTTATATCCTTATGGAAGCACCTATTAAAAAAGTTTGATGGATATAATAATTTAGATGCAGTTAATAAATTATCAAATCTTACTATTGACGAATTATTATTCTATAAAACAAATGATTTACAATCAGTAGAAAGTGTAGAAGAAGTTATTGAAATTTTTATAAAAACCCATAAGTTAACGGTTCATGAGGTTGAAAAACAAATGTTAAGAATTTTGATATCTCCCTATTCAAAATGGCATAATCATGACCCTAATATAATATGGTTTGATTTTAATGAATTATACAAATTAGAAGAGTGGGTATCTAAAAAATTAGATATGGATTTTAAGTTAATTCATTTAAATAGTAGTAATCACTTTGATTCAAAATTAGAACTTAATGATAAATTTAGAGAAAAATATGATTCAATTTATTTACCTTACGATGAAGTAAAAAGTACAAAAACACTATTCTGATGAAAAACTACATTTTACATACAGATACTTTTATAAAAGAAGAATTAACTATACATCATATAGTAGATATCCAAAATTATATTTCCGATATTCAATCCCTAATCGATTCCTTTAATTTAGAATATAAATGGGATGGAATGTTTGATATAGATGAGTGTAAAAATAGAATCAATTCAGGTCAATATTTGTTTTTATTAAAACTAAACGATATCCCGATTGGATATGTTTGGTTTAAAGAAATTACGTCAGATACTTGTTTTGGATATAATCTATATGTTACTAAACAAACACCAAGACCAAAATACGCACCAACTTGGTTTTATAGAAAAGTTAGTGGTATTATACTAGAAAAATATAATTCAATTCATGTTGAAATAGAAGATTGGAATGATGTTGTGTTTGAATTAGTTGAAAGTATTGGTTATCAAATGCAATATGAATAAGTTATGGACATTTGGAGATAGTAATACTGCAGGACATGGATGTCATTCGAGTGATGAGTATTATGAAAAGTATTACAAATCAGGAGATGGGATTTGGCCAGTATGGTTAAGTGATAAATTAAATGTTGAACTAAAAAATCTTGGAAAGAATGGAAGTTCAAATGATACAATCATAGATACTATAATTGATAAGTGGGAAAAAATAAATAGTGGTGATTATGTGTTTATTGGAATGACACACCCCCATCGATTTGATGTACCAATTAATAATCATTTTGAATCCATAGTTCACGATTTTTCAAAAAGTAAAACCGAAAATGGATTAACTAATGATGAATTTGAAACCATCATAAATTTCCAGTATTACTTTGCAGATAACATTCTATATAAGAATAGACAAATAAAAAGATTTGAATGGATTAAAAAACTCCTCATACAAAAGGGATGTGGAAAAGTAATTTTATGGAATGTTCAGACTGATTTAAAAAGTCTTGAAACTATAAAAGATGCAACTAAAGGACAAATAGTAGATTATCATCTTTCATTCAAATCACATAAATCATTATCTGAAATTTTTTATAAGAAGTATTTTGAACCCGAATTGATATGAGTGATTTAAAAAACTTATTAATAAATGTTGGATATGATGATTTATCTCATCTAAATTTACACAATTATAATATCGAACCTGATTGGATTATTGATGGTAAAACAAACATTTCAAATTTATTAGATAATACTTTAGGTAATTTCAAAGAAAATACTATTCATTTTTTTATTAAAAATAATTTAAATTTTATATATCCTATACTACTATTTGATGATAAGTTATTTGACAATCATAAAACTATTAAATTAGATGATAAATTAATAACATCAATTAAACTCAAAAAATGTAAAGTTGTTTTTGCTTATTTACTTGAAGGATATTTCAATACATCATGTGTGAATTGGATAAACGATTTATGTCAAAAATATAATTTTTCTAAAGATGATGTTATTGTCATTACCTCAAACCTAATCCAATTTTTAAATAATAATTTTACTATAATCAATTACAATTATTTTGGTAACCATATAAACTTTTTACCAGTATCCAAATTAGATTCCATAAAAGTAAAATTATATCAAACCGAATATGAGAAATTTTTAAATACTAATTTTGAATTCCATTTTTTGTGTTTTAATGGTATAGCTAGAGAAAATAGATTATTAATGTTTAATGAATTAACTACTAATTCAAAATTTAAAAATAAATCTATTACAACATTACGAGGTGTTGATAAAAACTATTATTATGATGTTCCGAGTTGGGATAATCAAAAAATAGGTGGAGGTGCACGACTAAATGTTGATGCACATTTGAAAAGTTTTTTAAATATAGTCACTGAAACTCTATATGATAGTGATTCAATTTTCATATCTGAAAAAACATATAAACCCATCTACCTATGTCAACCTTTTATTGTATTTGGAAATCCTTTTACTTTAAATAAACTACATGAGTTGGGTTATAAAACATTTGATAAGTGGTGGGATGAGAGTTATGATTCCGAACTTGACTTAAAAATCAGATTTAATAAAATAGTAAAGGTGATGGAAACTATATCTGAATTAAATTTGGATGAATTGAAAGAATTAAAGAATGAAATGAGAGATGTAGTAGTACACAACTACTTAAATTTTTTTAAAGTTAATGAACTTAAAGATTTGTTTAAATTACTTCAATGTGATTTTAACAAAAAAACATTAATTTAATATTGAAAATAATTAATAAAAAAACCTCAACTTGCATTAAGGTTTTGAATTTGGGTTATATTGATTTTTATTTAATTTATACCATTCAATGGTTTCTTTTAAAGCTTCTTTTAAGTTTCTTTTTGGTTTCCAACCATATTCATTAATTTTCTTTGAAGATAATAAACGAACCGGAATCATTGGTGCTTTGTTGTTTACGAATTCAATTGGATTATCATTTCCATCAATTTCTTTAATCCAACTCAATACTTCATTAACACTAAATCCTTCTCCATACGCAACATTAAATATATTAAATTTATCGTTATTTTCAGCAACCCAAATAAATCCATCTACCATATCTTCAACATGAAGTAAATCTCTTACCTCCGTCCCATCTCCCCACACCGGAATCGGATTTAATCCATCGGCGACTTTACGAATGTTTGCCGGAGTAACATGACATTTCTCATAATCAAATTTATCGTTTGGTCCGAATGCATTTGAAGGTCTTACAATCAAACATTGCATTGGATTATGAATTTGATGTGAAAAATAATCACATAACAATTCACCATATCTTTTCATATTACCAACTGCCCCGTAAATAGGAAATGTAGGAGTCGCATGAACGTTTATATCTTCAGTACAAAATTCATCTTTCATATCAGGATAAACTGTGTTAGATGAAATAAATAAAAATTTCTTCACACCATTTCTCCAAGATTGTTCCATAAGATTTACATTCATCTCAACATTTGGAGTAACATGTAAAAGTGGATTTTCTTTTGTATCTAATGCATTCGAAGTATTTGCAGCGCAATGAAAAACTACATCAACATCTTTTGTCACATTTTCACAAAAAAAATTTGTTTGTAAATCCCCTTGAAAATGTTGTATATCTTCCCAACCTTCAAAATCACCTCTTAAATCTCTACTAAATGATGTTGAACGAAGGTTTTTATATCCCTTTTCCCAAAGTAATCTTAACAAATGTGATCCAATAAATCCACTTGCCCCTGTAACTAAAATCTTGTCTGTTTTTTTCATAACTTATTTTTTATATTCATTTAAATAATAGTCAAAATTATTAATTTCCATATTTGTCTTTCTTTGTAAAATATACTATGTCCTTGTGCCATAACCTAATGGAAATCCATTTCTATATTTTGATGATAAATCTTGTATTAAAATTGTGTATGTTTTAATTAATTCTTCAATCCCATCCTCTAAACTCCAATCAGGATGCCATCCAGTAGATTCTATTTTAGCATTTGAAACTAAATAATCTCGTTTATCAGGGTCTTGATAAAAATCAGAATAAGTGATTATAAAATCAGGAACAAATTCTTTAATTTTTTCTACCAATTGGGCCTTGGTTAAATTAGCAGATGTCAACCCTAAATTAAACACTTCTCCTTGAAATTTTTCGTAATTTTCTATCATATATTCGAATGTCTTCGCAACATCTCTAATATGAATGTAATTCCGTTTAAAATTTTTCTCAAAAATAGTAATGTACTTGTCTGTTAATGCCTTATAAACAAATTCATTAACCAATAAATCCATTCTCATTCGTGGTGATGAACCAAATACAGTGGCAAGTCTTATTGAAATTCCACCGATATTAAGAACCTCTTTCTCGGCAAGAACTTTGGTCACCCCATAGTGCGAAATTGGGTTAAGTGGACTTTCTTCAGTACACTCACCATTCTCATCTATCCCATAACCACTATTTGTATTTGGATATACTACTTTTATATTAGTACCACGAACTAAATCACATATTTCTTTAACGTGTTGGTAATTTACTGCGGTTGCAAGAACTTTATCTCTATCACATGCAGGAAATCCTACGATTGCTGCAAGTGGAATAACCATATTAAATAGTGGCACGAGTTTTTTTAATAAATTAGTATCTCTGACATCCCCATAAATAAAATGGAAATTCTTATTATAAGAATAATGAATTAGGGATGTTTGATTATACATCAAATTATCTAATACAGTTACTTCATAACCACTATTTAATAATTTATCTACCAAAACCGAACCGAGGTATCCAGCTCCTCCGGTGATTAAAATTTGTTTCATTTTATAATTTAATGATTATAAATAAAAGGGTCTCTCTTTTTCAACTCTTCAATTTTCTTTTTTAATTCTTTTTTCCTTTTGCGGTCTTTAATTTTTTTAAGGAACCAATCTATAATTTTTTTCATAGTATTTTGTGTATTATATAATTATCGATGACTAGTAAATCCAAATCAGTATCCTTGAAGGTTTCTACCGCGTCATTTGGAGTTAATACCATTGTCTTATCTTTTACATTAAAGGATGTATTCAATATAATCGGAAATCCACTTAATTTTTCAAATTCCAATAATAAGTCATAAATCATGGTGTCCTTATATACCGTTTGTATTCTTGAGGTTCCATCAACGTGAACGACTGCCGACAACTTATCAGCGTATTGTTCTTTAACTTTTACGATTTGATTCATATATGGTACATCATCGGCCACATAAAAAAACTCATCCTGTTTCTCTTTAATAACCATGGGAGCAAAAGGTCTAAACCCTTCTCTTTTTTTAATTAATCGATTTATTCTCGACTTCATATCTGCAAGTGTTGGGTCTGCTAAGATAGACCTGTTACCAAGTGCTCTCGCACCAAATTCAATTTTGTCTTGATACCAACCAATTACCTTACCTTCATTGATTTTTTCCGCGATAGATCGTATTAATTTAATATTATCATCAAATTTTATAAAATTTAAATTTTTAAAATTATTAAGATAATCTTCAATATTATACTCAGGCCCTAAAAATGGGTTTTTTGTTACTCTCTTATTTAACTTTTTATTTTTCACAAGATAATGGATACAAGCTCCGACACATGAACCAGCATCTGACGGAGCAACTGGTATCCAAATTTTTTCAAAATCAGAATTAGGAACTATCTTTCCATTCGCAGTACCATTATACGCGGAACCTCCTCCTAAACAAAGATTTGTACTACCAAGATTCTTCAAACTTTTAATAATATCGAACAAAACTTCTTCATATCTAAGTTGAACCGCAGCCGCGAGATTTTGATGAACTGGTTTGATTCCCTCTTCCGTGAGTCTTGGTAGAATACCCAAAAACTCAGACAACTTTTCATCAAACATTAATCTATTCGATCTATCCCAACAAAAAATATTCATATCACAAAACAATTCACCCTTTTCAAACTTGATTAAGGACCTTAGTTTTCCTATGTACTGTGATGGGTTTCCATAAGACGCTAATCCCATCAACTTATATTCCCCTTCATTAGGTTTAAACCCTAAAAAAGAAGTCATCGTAGAATAATAAAGTCCTAGTGAGTGAGGATATTTTCCTAAAGAATGATATTCAATTCCATCATCATCCGCTAACCCATAGGATAATGTATCAATTTCACCAACACCATCAATGGATAAAGAAATTGCCCTTTCAAAATCGGAAGTGAAAAAAGAATAATACTGATGAGCCAAATGGTGTTCGGAGTAAAATACTTTTCCCTTAAATGGTCTCAAATGTTTATTTACATCTGAGATATTTTTCAAGATTTTAACTAAAGATTTTAAAGAATATTTCGGTGATGTAAAAAAGTTTTTCTTGATGTTACTCAGTACTCTTTTTAGTTTCAGATTGAGGTCTTCATAATAACAAACCATTTCAATATCATCATAGGTTATACTATAATGACTAAAGATGTATTCAATTGTATTAATTGGAAAAGAACTATCGTGTTTAATTCCCGTAAATTTTTCCTCTTCACAAGCAAACACCAACTCCCCGTCTTTGAATAGACAGGCGGATGAATCGTGATAAAACGATGAAATTCCGAGTATGTACATTACTGAAAATTTATTAAACTTTGAAAAAAGTTATAGTCTGTTTTATCATCATATAAACTTGTAACAATATCTTTATTATGTTTGAATCTTTTTTTTGAACTTTGGTAAAATCCCTGTAATTGATTTTTTTTCTGACTAACTCTTACAATTTCATCAATAACCATTCTCATTCTTTTTTGTGGATTTGGTTCATTATCATAACTTAAATCAAAGAAATCTTCAAAAAAATCAAATCCATATAGTTCTTTTGTCTTTTTAATGTGATGATGGGTAGCAACAATTAATGGGAACTGTGAATAATAAAACGGAATTAATGTCTTCTCGGTAATGTGAATCAAATTATCTTTTTCAAACTGAGATTCATTAACAATATTAATGTATGAATGTTTGTAAGGATTTTTTTCAAACATTATATCCCAATCTTGACCTCCTCCAAGAGTATCAATATCATAATCTTCAAACTCACTTTTTTTAATATTAATATTTTTAAAAAAGTTTAAACTATTTTTTGTTTCATTGATTAAATCACTGTCAAACACGTTTAACAAAATATTAGAGTCTATATCCCCATTTTCTAATTTCACGTCCGCAAGTCTATTTCCTCGTAAGAAAGACCAATCGGTATCATCTAATAAATTATGGTGTTTTAATGCCGTAAGAATACCTAATCTATGCATAGTTAAGTTTCTATTATAACACATGAATGTTTTTTCTTTATTAATCTTAAAGGGATAACCGTCACAAGAATTTACAATATTTTTTGTAATTACCAATGGAAGTCTGTTCGACACATGAACATTTATTTTAGAATTTATCTCATTTTTTAATTGTGGTAGTAATTGATTACCATTAATAATAAAAACTTGTTCTGTTGGTATACCAATCATCTTAAGTTGATAATCTGTAATTTTTATGACATCTTCCATGTCACATTCATGTTCTGTTAAAAAAATAACTTTAAAGTTTTTATTTTTTTTCAATAAAAGTTTAATTTCTTCTGATAATGGTAGATCTTTATGCTCTATAATATATTGTGACAAATAATAATTTACATGTACCAAATGGTAAAAATTTTCATCTTTTCTCTCTGATATTTCACTAACATCACATATCTTATAATTTTCAATCTCATACCAACCATCCTTCATAAAATCTTCAACCATAAATGTGTTAGTACGTTCATTCGATTCATCGGTTATGAGATTTAAAATTGTTTTATTATGATACAATTCCGGATACTCATTTATAATATACACACCAACATTATCTTTTGCAAATTGATAATGTAATTTTACATCTTCGATAGTTTTACAATCAAAAATTTTAATATGTTTACACATAGATTTGAATTCCTCTATGTAGTTTGCTTTATGTTGATGTCCCGGATCTAATGGTGTTTCAGACCCTTTGCCAACCCTAATGATAATGTGAACTTTTTCACCTGTTATTAACTCATGTTTGTCTACATGGTTTACTAATTGATTTGACGCAGATATTAAAAAATCCCATCTTGGGTAAAATGTTATAACTCTTTTACCTGTCATCGCCAAACCCAAACTCATTCCCATTTGCGTTTCTTCCATAACTGGAACCTCAATCATCTTTTCTTTGGGTACATCATCAAGTGTTGTACTCATAGGATTCCCTCTGTAAACTATTTGTTGACCAATAAAAACAGTGTTATCATCATTAGATAAATCGGTCATAATTTGTGAAAGTGTTTCTTTATATGTCATATTATTTAATTTAAAACACAACCCATTTACCAGTTCCATAGTGCGGGTATTTTGATTTATATTGATACCAAATTACATCGTTTGGTATATCTTTTTTTATGTTATTCCATGTTGCCTCTGTTGGGGTATAGGTTGAAACTCCATTATCTTCCACAACAAAATAAAGTGGTAAATCAAAGTTTCTTGCATACTTATGTACTTCATAAAATATCCCGCTTTCAAAACTCATGTCTCCAACAAATACCCATACCTTTTCACCCCCACCACTTTGTTTAATACTCATCGCCACTCCTAATGCGATTGATAGTGTTCCTCCAACAATTGCCGAAGAGTAAAACTTATCTTTTGGGTTACAAATTGTAATTGATTTGCCTTTTAAAATTTGGTCTTCTAACCAAATGGGACAAATACCTTTTACTAAGGCGTGATAATGTGATCTCCACGTAGAAAAAACCCAATCAGATGGATATATTCTTTTAGAGATTTCTATCAGCTGGTCTTCATTTCCGTTTGATAAATGTACTGGTCCTCTGATTTTACCTCCTTCCCAATGACTAACAATTAAATCCTCAAAATTTATTAAATCTTGTGAAGTTAATTTTTGTTCCCTTACTATTGGATAATTCTCTAAATTTTTAATCATTTGTCTTTCGTTTGAAGTATCGGGTTATTTGACGGCCACTCTATATTCCATTTTGGGTCGTTCCATTTTGCCACTCCATGGTTTATTGAATCAACATATTCTCCTTTATACAACATATTGTAATGAAACACACAATCAGTTAACGCATAATGCCCATTTGCAAAACCTGGAGGAACTAAAACTTGGTCTCTATTTTTTTCTGAAATTAAAAACCAATCCCATTTTCCATAATTAGGTGAATTTTCTCTTATGTCCAACACAACTAAATATATGTCACCAACTAACGCTTGTACTAGTTTCCATGTTTTATCATCGTAATGTAAACCTCTTAAAACTCCTTTGTATGATTTTGAAAATCTTCCGTGAATTGAGAGTTCGTTCTTATTGTAGTTAATTTGGCTCATCACAGGATGGTCCTCAGAATGATAGGTTGTAAAAATCTCACCCCTGAATTCTCTGAATATAGATGGAGTATAGACAGGAACTTCGTATCCAAAAATTTTAGATGGTCTTACATCAAAATCATTCCATTTTTTTTCATTCATAAATTCCTGTATTTTGTTCTAATTTCATAGACATCAAATGGTTCTCGTTTCATTTGTCCACCCTGTCTTAGGTTTGACCCAATTGTTTTATAGCTCATCACAATTGATCTTCTATAATTTTCACAATTATTATCCTCAGAACCGTGAACTAAATAATTATGAGCAAATAAAACATCACCAGATTTACATTCATGATATATTTTATTAAAATTATGATTTTGCGGCATCACACATCCCTTACCTCTTTCGTTTTTCCAAAATGTTGGGTTTGTTTTTATTCTTTCCTCATCAATTTCAGTGGGCAGTATAGGTAAAAAGTGTGATGATTCATATGACCACAGACACCCGTTTGACTGGTCGCTATCATCTAAACAAAAAATTACATTTATCGAATTTCCCCAACCAGATTCAGTATAAAAACCATCTTGATGTGCGTCTCTACCCATTTCACCAGGTGGTTTAAAATAAGCGTGGCTTTGTATCCCTTCAATTTTATTGTTTAATATAATCTCAAGAATTTCAATTACTTTAGGGTGCCCAAAATATTTTAAAATTAATTCAGATTCTTTGTGTGGGTGCGAATATATACCATATTCACCCCATGATGAATCTTTTTTATTTCTTTCAATTCTTAGATTATTCAGTTCGTTATTAATCTCATCAACATCATTTTGTGATAAGATATTTTTTAATAAATAACCCTTATATTTCCAATCAAAAATTTCTTTTTCGTTTAACATAAAATATTTTTTATTCCCAACTAATACCCCAATCCTTGAACTCTGAGGCTAAACAATCTGTCTTATAATCTTTTCTACCACCAACGATTTCTTGTATTTTATTTTTGGCAGTATTTCTAACACCGTTTAATCCGTGTGTTAATTCTAAATTAATATTTTCAGTTTTACCATATTTTCTATAGTTGGACTCGTTGTGCCAAATATGTAAATTAGTTTGAGCTAAAACTACAATCGCCCTTACTGTATCAGCACTAATTATTTCATCTGAATTTTCTAATATCAAATCAATATCATGCTTTATATCTCTGATTTCTTGGGCATATTCTTCTTTATGTTCAGATATGAATTGCTCTTTTAATTGTGAAATACTTAATCTATCAATCAACTCAGCCAATGTTGGTAAGTACTTACGTTCTTTCATTTTTATCTATTTAAGAATTTACGACCATTATTTATTCTTTTTCTCCAATAATCCAAAAGGTCGTCCATTGTTTTATTGAAAGTTATTATGGGTTCCCATCCAGTTAATTCTCTAAATTTTGTTGTATCAGGTATTTGTAAATCTGCGTCAATCGGTCTAAGTCTATTTGAGTCTATGACTACTTCAATATCTTTTACGGTTGATTTAGATAATAGATAATTTAAAGTTTCTCCAACTTTACAAGTATATGTCCCACCAATGTTATAATACGATCCAGGTGATGGATTTATAGTCAACAACATCCAATATGCCCTAACAGCGTCTCTAACATCCGCGTATGTTCTTGTCGACTCCAAATTACCAACCATGATTTTTGGTTCTTGTAAACCACATTCAATCATTGCAATTTGTTTCGCGAATGTTGATTCATGAAAAACATCACCCCTTCTTGGTCCAGTATGAGTAAACATTCTTGTTGTCATTACCATCATATTATACGCTTCACCATAATAACGACCAATTAAATCAGTACCGACTTTTGATATTGCGTATGGTGATGCAGGATGTAAAGAACATTCTTCATTAATCGGTAATTTATCTTTTGTCACCCTACCAAAAATTTCACTTGAAGAACAGACATGTATCATAGCATCTTTATATGGAGATTTTCTAAGCGCTTCTAATAAATTTGCAGTACCTAATATGTTTGTTTGTAAAGTCTCTAATGGCGAATCAAAACTTGTTTGTGGATATGATTGACCCCCCAAATGAAAAACATAGTCAGGTTTAGATATTTGTATCGCATTAACGATTGACGCATAATCATTTAAATCACCATATATTAATTCAATCTTTTCTTTTTTATTAATAACATCTGTTAGGTGCTCGATATTATCCATAGATTCATTCCATCTACAAAATCCATAAATTTTAATGCCCGATTTTTCTAATAAAAAATCCAACATATGTGAACCAACCATACCTAAGACACCTGTTATTAATATATTCATGTTGTAAATTTTTTATACAAATATTCAGAAAACAAATCGTTCATTCTGTAACTCCAATGTATGTCATTCTCTAAACCATGTTTACCATTTGATTGGTAAAACACGTCCCTATGAGTTTCCCATTCTCCAATATTTTTTGTCAACACATCTTTGTCCTCTATAACATGAGATTTAAAATCCATGTTGTCCCAAGAAAATACGAATGTTTTTCCATTAGTCAAATCATTAAGTGATTCAATTACCTCAATTTGATTTAATTGACTTGCTTTAGATCCATTTATAATTTCTTGTATTCTTAAATCGTTTTCAAATGTTTTCCAATCATATTGTTTACCAAAAGTTTCAATTTCAGTATCCTTATTATTGTACGATGAAGTCCCAACAAATCTATTTGTATATTTTACCCCATCTTTTTCAAATAATTGATAATCCTTTTCAGATAATGGTAATCTAGTTCGTTTGAAAAAAGGAATACAAATAACTAAATAATCTTCTGTATTAATTGATGAAAGTACCTTAATCCAATTATCAATAATGGTCTGTACATCTCTACTTGGTTCTCCATCACATATTAAAACCGTACCTAATTTATCAGATAGGTCTTGAGCCCAAAAACATTTATTTTGGTTTAATTCCGCTTTAACATAGAAACTATCTCTGCAAAAACTATCACCAATTACAAATAGATTATTTTTCATTTTCGGTATACCATTTAATGGTTTCTTTGATTCCCTCTTCAAAAGTATATTTTGAATTAAATCCTAATTCGTTTTTTATTCTATCAATACTAACCGCTCTAAATGGTATTGTAGTTGGTTTAGATTCATCCCATATAACCTCAGGATTTTTACCCGTAACTTTGAGTATGGTGTTCAATATTTCACCAATTGTGACTCCGTTTCCATATCCCAAATTATATGGTTTCATAGATTCACCCTTTTCCAAAATCAATAACGCACCATTAACCACATCTTTCACATATAAGAAATCTCTTACAACATTTGGGCTACCCCAAGCAATAAATGGATTCTCACCACTAAGTACTCTTTTAATTAATGCAGGGACAACATGACAAGTTTTTAAATCAAAATTATCGTGCGGGCCAAATATTGCAGTACATCTTGCCAGCGCAATTTCTAAACCAGAGAATTTTGACACATGTTCCATTAACTTTTCTCTATATCTTCTCATCCAACCATATCCATAGTATGATATGTAAGGTTCATCAACCCAATATTCATCTTCAGTTATTGGTCTTCTGATATCGGGATATCCAGTTGAACTATTTAAATCTAAAAATCGTTTTACTTTATTTTTTGCACATGCTTCTAACACATTCCCAATTAGATTTAATTGTTTAAGTGATATTTGTACATCGGTTGGCACTGAGGATGGGTGGGCAACTTCCCCCGCGCAATGAATTACATAATCAGCACCTTCGGTCAATTTAACGCAGTCCTCCAATTTCATTAAATCTATATCATGAAGAACTTGAATATGGTTATGTTCATATTGTAATGGATTTTTATGTACATGTGTTCTAATATCCGCTCCCATTTCCACTAATTTCATTAGGAAATGTGTACCAATAAATCCAGATCCACCGGTAACAACAACCTTTTTACCTTTGAAAAATTCACTCATATTAATGGTTCACAAATGGATTATATCGTTTATCTAAAATGTCTTTGTTGTTCAAAAACCACTCTGTAGTTTTTTTAACCCCATCTTCCAATGAAGTATGACTTTTGAACCCATATTTGTTCATCTTATTCATACTCATCAATCTTTGTTTATCACCACTCGGTACATCGGTATACCACTTAACATCAATATCTTTTCCTGAATGTTTGATGACTAATTCAACAAGTTCTTTAATTGAATTACCTTCACCCGAACCCAAGTTAACAGGTTCAGTAATTTTATTTTCGACTGTAAAAATCATTCCTTCCGCAACATCTTCAGCATAAATAAAATCACGAATTGGAGACCCGTCTCCAAAAACATCTAAAACATCGTTCTCTTGAGCTTTACGTATCAATGAAGGGACAACCATGGCATTAGCAGGATTAAAGTTATCATAAGGTCCATAAACGTTTGCGGGTCTAACTATAGATATCCTGTCCCACCCGTATTGTTTTTTATAAGTTTCAGTTTGTAATTCACCAATTCTTTTCGTCCATCCAGCATAAACGTCATTCGGAGAAGGAAAAGTCCCCCATACACTTTCTTCATAAAAAATTTCAGATGGTGCATATACCCCCACTGAACTTGTAAACAAATACCATTTGACATCAGATTCAAATGCCGCTTGAGTCATGTTAGTATTGAACTGCAACATAGGAGTCATAAAATCAACTGGTTGATTTATACACATCTGAGGAGAACCTTTGACTCCCGCCAAATGAAATACATAATCTTTACCTTTACAAATCTCTAAACAATTATCAAAAAACCTTAAATCTGTCTTCACAAACTCAACATTATTAGGTAAATCTATAGGTTGCGTTAAATCCGCAATAGTGACTTTAGCCCCTTTCATCACTAATTTTTTAACAAGCTGTCTTCCAATCATTCCTGATCCGCCTGTGACTAATACTTTTTGATTCTCAAACATCATTCAATTTTTTTGTTAAGTTTATAATTTGTTCATCGGTCAAGTCCGTATGATTTCCAATATACAATGAATAGTTGTGGACATAATTAACATTATCCAATTCCCCAACAACTCGATAGTTACATTTCTCTAAATAGGGTTGTAACACTTGATTTCCACCACCCGAAGTCCCTAGTCTATACTCGACATCCTCTAAAAATAAAATGTCACACACACCATTAAAATCATCATTCTTATGAAATCTATTTTTGTAATCTTCTTTTATAATTAGAGGTAAAGCAAAATTACTATTACCCTCTAAATCAAAATCCGTTTTAAATTTATTTTTATCTAAATTATTTAACCATACATTAATATTGTGCCTTCTTTTTTCAACGTTATAATCAATCCTTTTCATTTGTTCAATTCCAAGTACCGCATTCATTTCGGTACTTCTCATATTAAATCCAGGTACAACAAACGTAAAAAGTGGGTTTAGATTTGGGTAATTATTTTGGTAATGGTCTTGAGTCTCTTCTGAGACCTCTCTAGTCATTCCGTGTGATCTGAATAGTTTAGCCAATTCATTTATTTTTTCATTGTTTGTCGATATCATTCCACCTTCAACGGTTGTTATATGATGTCCAAAGAAAAAAGAAAAAACAGAAATATCACCAAATGAACCAACCTTTTTCCCGTTGTAGCATGCACCATGTGACTCACAACAGTCTTCTATCAAAATTATATTTTTTTCTTTTACAATTTGTAATAACTCATCATCAATCGCATTAAAACCTAAACAATGTACAATTACAATTGCTTTGGTTTTGTCAGTGATTGCTTGTTTAATGTTCTCTGTCGTTATAGATAGGTTATCTAGTGATATATCAACAAAAACGGGAGTCATTCCAAGTTGTACTACCGATGAAACATCTGATACCCAACCAAGTGGTGGCACAATAACCTCACCAATACCAAGTAATTCTTTTACTATAGCAATTGAAATATAATTTCCTGAAGACCCAGAATTTAACATTGTGGAACTTCTGACCCCTAACCAATTCGACCAAATTTTTTCAAATTCTTTTACCTTTTCACCATTCGTTAGCCGTTGATTTGATAATAAAAACTCACTGAGAGCAACTCTATCTGAATTTGAAATATTGTCGTTTATAAGCGGCCATTTATAATTTAACTTCATATCTATAGTATAATAAAAAAACTTAGGTTTCAAAGGTTATTAATTGATTTATTTAAAATCAAATCCAATAAATGTGGAGAGATATTGATTGGATTATGTAATCCAAATGTATTAGGGTGAAATAAAATTTCAGTACTAAATTTCATTGCGGTTTCAATATCAGGTAAGTTATAACTATCTAACCATTTAACAAAAAAAATATCTTCCCACCTTGGCTCATAGTCTTTATGATTTTTGGTTATTTCTAACATAACATCTTTGGTTCTTAATGATAGTCCTCCGTTACCTATAAATCTATTTTCTTTTGGTTTTGACCATGGTGCACCTATATAATCATACCCTAAAAATTCATCAATTCCGAATCTTAGTAGTAAAGTATCTAATTGAAATGTTAGTATTTTTTCCCCTTCAACAAGTGACCAAAAATCATTAGATTTCATATATTGATTATATTCTATTTTATTAAAATCTTTGACTCCCGTGTTAACATATTTCACATTCTCAATATCTTTTAAGATATCATAGATAAAATCTTGATTGTCAATTCCATGAAAAACTTGTAGCCCCCATTTTATGTTTGAGTTATTTTCATTTAAAAAAAATAAATGATTTTTTATTATTGATAACATTTTGGGGTCAATTCTTGGTTCGACTATAACCGCATAGTAATTGGTTTCAGATGGCAAAGTAGGGTTATATCTACCAATTTTTTTTATAAAATCATTCAGATATTTTTCAATTAAATAATGCTGAGCTGTCATATTTTATCTGCTATACTCTCATATATGTATTGTCCAATTATTTTGTACCCAAGAAGATTTGGGTGGTAATCTCCTTCGTAAAAATTTTGTTCGTCATTCCATACTAATCTACTATTGTGTTCCCAAACAGATATATCATTATTTAGTTCATACTCTTTTAATACGTCTGAAACGG